>Ga0070741_10007863_pt1 | contig 21764 bp, 16 predicted proteins | sample Coa_R1_4_FD_66440 | JGI IMG/M metagenome (GOLD analysis project Ga0070741, IMG submission 66440) | Surface soil microbial communities from Centralia Pennsylvania, which are recovering from an underground coalmine fire - Coalmine... | ecosystem: Environmental > Terrestrial > Soil > Unclassified ... | reverse complement strand
GCGGCCGCGGCGGTCGCGCTGGCGCCCTGGACGATCAGGAACGAACGGCTGACGGGCGAACCGCTGCCGACGAGCACGCACGGCGGCATGCAGCTGTGGTACGGCACGCTGCAGACGCGCGACTATCTCGCCAGCCGCGCCTACAACCCGCGGGCCGTGTTCGAGACTGCCAGCCTGCCGTACACCAGCCTCGACCGCGTGCCGCTCGTCGTCACCGGACGCCTCGCCCCGTGCGCCGCCGGCACGCCGACCCTGGTGTATTGGAGCGATCGCGAGGCGACGCGGCGGCGTGCGCCATTCTCGGTGCTGAACGACGGCGAGCTGCGCGCCGAGATGCCGCCGCAACCCGCGCCGACGACGTATTACTTCTTCGCCGCGGCCGGCAGCGAAACGTCGGAGCCGCCCGCGTCGGTGTTCTTCGTCAGCGACGATCATCTTGGCGACATGGATCGGCACGGCGATCTGCTCGACGTCTTCGACATCGTCCGGCTGGTGCGTCATGTCGCGTGGAACGACCCGGTCGCGTTCGCGGATCGCCTCGACTTCGACGGCGACGGCGCCATCGGCGCAGCGGACCTGCGCGATGCGGTCGACGCGCTGCTCGCGCGCGATGCGGCGGCCCGGACGAAGGGCGACGCCCGCGTCGAACGCGGGGAGGACGCGGCGGCGCTGCGGCTGGGCGACGGATCCAGCATCACCGTGCCGCGCGCGTGGTCGGGGCGCGTGACCGATCTGGAGGTGCGCGGCGATCTCGCCGGCGCGCTGCTCCATTCGACGGCGCCGTTCGCGGCCCCGGTGCCGCGTGCGCAATCCTGCGCGCCCGTCGAGGGCCTCGCCGTCAACGCGGTCTACTACCGCGCCGAGCCGCAGGCGATGCGCCGCTACCTGGCGCTCGCCGCCGACAACATCCGACGCGACCCCGTCGGATACATCGAGAGCGTGGCGTTCCGCGCCGTGCGGGTGTTCTTCATCGAAGGCAGCGCCGATCCCCACACGGCCTATCAATTCGGCGGCAGCGGGCGCATCTACACCGCCGCGCGGGCGCTGTCCATCGCGCTGCTCGCGCTGTTCGCCGCGGGCGTCGTCGCGGCGCGGCGCCGCGGCGCGTCCATCGGGCTGCCGCTGGTGCTGATCGCGTACATCCCGGCAACGCTCGCGTTCGTCCTCACGAACATGCGGTATTCGATCACGGTGCAGCCGCTGATGTTCCTGTTCGTTGCGTCGCTGTTCGTCAGCGCGTGGGAACGATGGGCGGCAGCACCCGGTCGCGCAGAAATCGAAACAGCACGTCGGCTTTGACGAGGTTCGCGTTTCCGACGGCGTGACCCTCGGCGAACGGCATCTGCGACGGCCGCAGGTGGCGGAACGTGTCGTACACGCTGACGGCTGGCGTCCCGTCGCCGAGATACCGCATGTAGAACCGATTGAGCGCCGCGGATCCGGCGTCCACGAACATGTCGGTCGCGGCGCACGCGAACGGCATGACGTTGGCGAAGAACACGACCCGATACGCGCCTTCGCGGTGCAGCTGCTGGAATCGCCGGACCGCTTCCACCCAGTACGGCCATCCAGGCTCGCGTTGCACGGCGTCGACCAGGTCGGTCGGCGCCGCGGACCCGGCGCAGGCCGCGTCGCGCACGCGATCGTCGGGCAGCTCGTCGTACGGCGTCAGCTGCTGCGCCTGGAGATCCGCGATCTCGCCGACCGCCGCCGTCGCCTTCTCTTCTTCGGCGACGTTGACGAGCCGCTGGTGATAGCTGTTGTTCTGCGACAGCCGCCAGGCGAGCTGCAGGTAGAGGCGCTTGTAGAGTTCGATCGAGTACACGTGGCGGTACATCCACGTCAGCGCCGCGCTGCGGAGGCGCGCCACCCGGCCGGGCGCGCGGACCGGAAAGTTGTCGACGACATCGTTCTCGAAGAACCCGACCACGACGAGGTCCGGCTTGAATTCGGGGCCCTCGTCGAGGAGCTGCGCCAGCTCCTGGCTCGTGTTGTAGCCGGGAACGGCCGCGTTCCAGACCTGCCAATCGACGTCGGGCCGCCACGCGCGCAGGCGCTGCTCGAGGAGAGACGGATAACTGTGCTCGGCGATCGAGCCGTGGCCGAACGTCACGGAGTCGCCCAGCACGAGGATCCGAACGGTGCGCGGCGACTTCTCGAGCGAGTACTCGCGATCGTCGCGCAGGCCGAGGCGGTTGATCTTGACCGGCACGCCGGCGAACCAGCCGGTGTAGCCGGGCGCGAGCCGCTGGATGCGCAGCGGATCCGACAGGAAGAAGCCGGGCACGCCTTTGCGCTCGTTCCAGTGCGCGCGCGTCCAGATCTCGACGCCGGCGGCGCCGACGAGCAGCGCCAGCGCGGTGGCGACGAGAGCCGCGACGATCTTCATGCCGCGATCGCCTGCACCGCGCGGGTGTAGATCTCGTCGAGCGACGCGAGATACGCCGCCTCGGTGAAGCGGCCGCCGACCGTCGCGCGCGCCTGCTGCCCGAGACGCGCACGCAGCTCCGGCGACGCGATCAGCCGCGCGATCGCGTCGGCCAGCGCGCTGTCGTCGCCCGCGGCCACGAGCACCCCGTTGACTTCCGGCTCGATCACCTCGGGCACGCCGCCGACGGCGCTGGCGACGACCGCCTTTCCGGCCAGCATCGCCTCGAGCAGCGCCAGCGGCAGCCCCTCCACGAGCGAAGGCAGCACGAAGACGTCGGCGACGGCGAGCACCGGCGGCGCCGGCGCGGTGCCGAGAAAGCGGACCGAGTCACCGACGCCCAGCGCCTCGGACATCGCCTCGAGCCGGCTCCGCTCGGGCCCGTCCCCGGCGATCAACACGGTGAGGGCCACGCCCTTCTGCCGCAGCGCGGCCAGCGCGCGCAGCAGCACCGGATGGCCCTTCTTCTTGGTCAGCGATGCGACGACCGCCGCGACCGGCAGGCCTGCCGGCAGGCGCTGCGTCAACTCGGCCACCGACGCAGCCGACGCCGGCGCGTCGGCCACGCCGTTGTAGACGACGCGGATGGCCGACGGGGGGAGCGCGAGCTGACGGCTGAGGAACTGCTGCACGTTGGCGGACACGGCAATCAGCACGTCGGTCCACCGCGCCAGCGCGCGCTCGACCAGCACGTAGCGCCGCGGCTTGTGCGCGTACACGTTGTGCTCGGTCGCCATCACGAGCGGCACGCCCGCGAGCCGCGCGGCGAGGCGGCCGTACAGGTTCGCCGACTGCAGATGCGTGTGGACGATGGTCGGAGCCACCTGCTTGATGATCCGCCGCAGGCGCAGGAACGCCAGCGGCCGGGTGACGCCGGGGAACGCGCCGACGGTGTGCACCGGGACCCCGGCCGCCGCCGCTTCCGCCGCGAGCGCGCCGGGCTCGACGAGGCAGCAGATCGCGTGCTCGAAGCGTTCCGGCGCGAGGCGGCACGCGGCCGACAGCACCAGGCGCTCGGCGCCGCCGACCGTCAGGCTGGTGATGACGTGCAGGACGCGGACGCGGCGGGGCGTCACGCGGCGGCCGCCCGCCGCGTCCACCCCGGCAGCAGGCGCAGCCAGCGTTCGAAGCACATCAGCGTCCACAGCTGCGGGCCGTGGTTGGCGGTCGCGTCGAGATGGCGCTGGAGCACCTGCTCGACGAAGCGGCCGTCGAGCATCTCGCGGTAGCGCGCATCGGGCGCGAGCAGAAGATCGCGGATCTCGCCGCGCAGCTCGCCGCGGAACCACGCGCCGACCGGAACGCCGAAGCCGCGTTTGGGCTGCGTCGCCACGCCGCGCGGCAGCAGGTCCGCGAACGCACGGCGCAGCACCACCTTCGATCGGCGCCCGCTCATCTTGAGGCGGTCCGGCAGCGCCGCGACGTACTCGGTCAGCGCCTGGTCGAGCAGCGGGGAACGCGCCTCGAGCGAGTTCGCCATCGTGCAGCGATCGAGCTTCACCAGCAGATCGTCGGCGAGATACGACGTGTAGTTGACGTGCAGCATCCGCGCGAGCGCGGACCGGCCGTCCAGGCGCTGCTGCTCGGCCGCGACGTGCCGCAGCGGATCGATCCCCGGCACATGCGCGTCGACGAAGTCGGGCCGGAGCAGACGGAACAGGTCGTCGAAGAACGACGAGTTCCAGCTCGCGATGCGGTGGTGGAGCGGACGCCCGAGCGGCCGCGCGAACCGGCGCGCCCGCGCGGACCAGTGGCGATCGTTCGTCGACTGCGGGACCAGCCGGACCAGCGCGCGCGCCGCGCCGCCCAGCCACGCCGGCACACGCTCCGACGCGAGCCCCGCGTAGAACCGGTCGTAGCCGGCGAAGAGCTCGTCGCCGCCGTCGCCGGTCAGCACCACCGTGACCTGCTCGCGCGTCAGCTTCGACACGAGGTACGTCGGCACCGCCGACGAGTCGCCGAACGGGCCGTCGTGATGCCAGATGAGGGGATCGACCAGATCGATCGCGGAGGGCGACACGCGGAACTCGGTGTGATCCGTCTTGAAATGCGCCGCGGTCGCGCGCGCGATCGGCGCTTCGTCGTACGCCGAATCGCCGTCGAACCCGATGGTGAACGTCTTCACCGGACCGCCGGCGAGTTGCGACATCAGCGCGACGACGATGGTGGAGTCGATGCCGCCGCTCAGAAATGCGCCGAGCGGCACGTCGCTGACGAGGCGGCGCGACACGGCCTCGGTGACCAGCCTCCGCACCTCGCGCGCCGCCGTCTCCGCGTCCACGTCGGCGACGTCCCGTTCGCGCGGGAACTCGAGGCGCCAGTACGCGCGCGTCGCGGTCGCGCCGTCGGCGTCGACGGTCATGAGGGAGCCGGGCGGCACCTGCGACACGCCGCGATAGAAGGTCCGGGGGCCGGGCACGTAGCCGTGGACGAAGTACTGCGGCACCGCCTCCGGATCGACCTCGAGCGCGATGTCGGGATGCCCGAAGAACGCCTTGATCTCCGACGCGAACGCGAGGAGCCGCGCGCCGCGGTAGTAGAAGAGCGGCTTCTTGCCGGTTCGGTCGCGCGCCAGCAGCAGGCGCTTCGCCGGCTCGTCCCAGATCGCGATCGCGAACATGCCGTCGAGCGCGGCAATCGCGTCGGCGCCGCGTTCCTCGTACAGATGGGCGATCACCTCGGTGTCGCCCTGCGAGCGGAAGCGGTGGCCGCGCGCGACGAGGCCGCGGCGCAGTTCCTGGAAGTTGTAGATCTCTCCGTTGAACACCACCTGCACGGATCCCGATTCGTTCGGCATCGGCTGGTTGCCGTTCGCGGAGAGATCGATCACGCGCAGGCGCCGGAATCCGAGCCCCGCGCGCCCGTCGTCCGACACGAAGGCGCCGAATGCGTCCGGACCGCGGTGGATCAACCGATCGCGCATCGCGGCCAGCGCCGGCGCCCGGGCCGGCTGGCCGTCGAACCGCAGCTCTCCGCAGATGCCGCACATGGGTCGTCTAAATCCAGCCGCGCAGCCAGTAGCCGGCGATCGCCACGTACTCGCGCGCGATCGCCTCGATCTGATCGAGCGACGCGCCGCGCGTGTGATCGTAGAACTGGCTCTTGTCCGGCGGCGCCGGCACGATGCGGAGATCGGGCGCCACCTTGTGCCACACGAGCAGCGCGCGACGCATGTGATACGGCGAGGTCACGAGCAGCATCGAGTGCCAGCGACGCTGCCGGAAGATGTCGGCCGTGTACCGGACGTTGTCGTAGGTGTTCTTCGACTGCCGCTCCAGCACGATCGCCGCGTCGGGCACGCCCTGCTGGACGGCGGCCGCGCGCATCAGCTCGGCTTCGGGAAAGCTGTAGGTGTACCCCGACGAAAAAACGAGGTTCGGCGCGTAGTGCGCGTCGTAGATGTCGATCGCGCGCTGCAGCCGTTCCTGCGTGCCGCCGCCCGCCTTGCCCGATTCGCCCACGCCTCCGGCGAAGACGACGACGGCGTCGGCCGCCGAGGGGGGCGCCGCCGCCTTGAGCGGCGCCGCGGCCCACCAGACGATGTTTGTCTCGAACAGGAGGACGAACACGGCGGCGAGCGCGACGACGATCCCGGCCGCGCGGGTCCGGTTGTCGCGATACAGGCGGCGCAGCCGGTCCTCCCAGCGGGACGAGCCGGCGGCGCGCCGGTCGAGCGCCTCGTCGATCAGCGCATTCATCTCGGCCACACGGGTGTGCCAGCCGTTCTGATGCGCCGCGCGGACGCGCCGCTGCACCTCGTCCGGCGACGAGTCGTTCAGCGCGCGGCGAATCGCGTCGGCAAACTGCGCCGGATCGGACGCGACCTGCACCAGCTCGCCGTGCCGCGCGTTGTATCCGCGAATCTCCGGCAGGTCGGTCGCGACCACCGGAATGCCCATCACGAGATACTCGTTCAGCTTCGTCGGGTAGACGTTCAGCGTGTACTCGGCGACGCGGTACGGCACGAGACCGACATCGAACGCCTTCACGTACGCCGGCACCGCTTCGTGCGGGCGCTGCCCCAGCAGCCGCACGTTGGCGCACCCTTCGAGCAGCGACACGTCGATCTGCGCCGGCCCCACGAGCGCGAAGGTGATCTCCGGCATCCGCGCCGCGACGTCCGCGATGAGGCGCTGATCGATCCACTGGTGCAGGCCGCCGAGATAGCCGGCGATCGGCCGGGGCAGCGCCGCCACGTCGCCAGGCGGCGGCGCGTTCTCCTGCCGGACGCGGTCGAACCGTTCGAAGTTGACGCCGAAGGGGAAGAAGTGCACGTGGGTGCCGAACCGCGCGGCGCGCTGCCGCAGCCGTTCGGATGTGACGAACACCAGGTCCGCCTCGCGGAACAGCCGCTCTTCGGTGGCGGCGATGCGGCGCGCGCCGGGCGAGCTCGCGGCGAGGTCGTCGATGCAGTAGTAGATCGTCAGCGCCGGATCGAGATCGGCGATCAGATCGATCGCGAGCGGCGTCGGCAGGAACGTCCACACGACGGGGCGGTCGAATCCGATCGCCCGCATCCACCGCCGCAGCGCGCGTGCGAGCAGGAACCGGTTGACGAACCGCGCGATCCGCGAGTACGGCAGCGGCAGCAGCAGCGGCGAATACACGAACACGTTCGGCCGCTCCTGCCGGAACCCTTTCGTGCCGCGCCACCAGTTGCGGAGCCGCTGCCGCAGCCGCGGCAGATCGCGCGCCCGCGGCGCCCGCACGCCCGTGTTCTCGACGAAGAGGACGCGGTGCCCGGCCGCGGCGAGCCGCGACATGATCTCCTGGTGACCCTGCCAGATGAAGTCCCAGTCGATCGACGAGATGCAGACGACGTCGCGGCGGTCGGACGCCACCTCAGCGCACCGCCTTCCCCGCCGGCCGCAGGCGCGACACCGTCAGCGACGAGATCACGAAGTCGGTGCGGGGCGCTTCCGAGTACACGGCCATGCGCACGTGCGACGCCGTTGCGCGAAACGCGCGCTCGGACGGAAACCAGCGCGGCAGATCGAGCGACGCGGGGATGCCGGCCGACGACGCGCCGTCGAGCGACTGCACCTGCGGCTCGCGCCACGTGCCGAGATACAGCAGGTCGCCGTCGCGCGCGCGCTCGACGGTGGCGCGGACGAGGTACGCGTTGCCCGGCGTCGCCGGGAACGTCGTCTCGATGCCGGGCCAGCCGGTGCCGGCGATGTCGAGGCCCTCGGCGGTCACCCTCACGTCCGGGCTGCTCGCGGCCGTGCGCCGCGGATCGTCGTACCGCGGCCACCGGGACAGGTCGTCGGCGCGTTGATCGAGGACCAGCTCGCCGGCCGCGTACGTCGTCTCGCCTCCGACCAGGCGGCGGTCGCCAATCGACGGCTTCGAACCGAGCCGGCACTCGTACGCCGCGAGCGTGCCGTGAGCCGTTCCGAGCGCCGCCGCGCTGACGGCGCAGTGCTGCTCGATGAACGCGATCCACGTCTGCTGCCACTCGGCGCTCGAGGACGTGGCGCCGACGAGCTCCGGCAGCCACTGGTACTCGTCGACGACGAGCACGATCGGCCTGTCGTCGGCGGCGCCGTCGAGCAGCGCCCGCCCGGCCGACTCGACGGGGTGCGCGGCGGCGAACGAATAGAAGGCGACTCCGGGTTCGGCGTGGAACGGCGTCCAGAACTGCGGCGAGGCGTAGACGTACTTCGCTCCGCGCGGCACGATGGCGCGCAGCGTCGCCTCCGTCTGTTCGTAGGGCACCAGCTCGCCTTTGCGTTCGCGCGCGTACCACTTCTCGTAATACGCCGTCGCCGCTCCGCCGTACGCGACGACGAACAGCAGCGTCACGACGGTTCTGGAGCGCGGGGCAATCAGCGACACGACGTCGCTCACCGCCACGCCCGCGGCCAGCGCGAACCCGATCATGACGTGCGGCAGGTACACGCCTACCTTGTTGTTGATCAGCGCGGCGAAGATCGCCGCGCCGCCCAGCGCGAGGATCAGCACGCGCGAGCGGCCGTGCGCATCCGCATCCGCCGGCGACCGCCGACGGATCACCAGCGCCGCGATACCGGCCGCGATGGCGACCTGGAACACGCGCAGCAGCGGCTCCGGCACCTGCGCCGTGACGAGGCCGAAGTACCACGAGCGGTAGCGCTCGGGCTCGCGCAGGATCTGCTGGAGCAGGAACGACGGCTTCCAGCCCGGGACGCGATCGGCCGCGAAGTTGCCGATCTGGACCTGCACGTCGTGCCACCGCGCGACGACCATCGCCAGGTACGGTCCGAACGTGATCGCCCATCCGGCCACGACGGCGTAGCCGAACGGCCGCCGCAGCGCATCGCCGCGGTAATCGAACAGATACCACGCCAGCAGAACGATGCCCGCCCAGAACGCGTTGCCGTGACACAGCACCGCCAGGCCGAGGCTCGCGCCGGCAGCCGCGAACCACGCGGTTCGCGACGTCCGCCGGCCGCGCACGTACGCGGCGAACGCGGCGGCGACGAAGAACGCCGACGGAATGTCGGTCCGCGCGTCGCGCACGCCGCCGAGGAAGTTGCTGTCCGTCGCGAGAAACAGCGCGGCGGCGACGCCGACGATTTCGTCGACGCTGCGGCGGCCGATCGCCGCCACCATCGCCACGATGCCGAGCCCGAGGCACACGCTCAGCAGCCGCGCCTGGAACAGCCCGACGCCGAACAGCGACATCCATCCGGCCAGCAGGTAGCCGTACCCGACCTGCAGGAGGTAGGCCGTGTCCAGACGCAGCATCGGCTGGCTGGGAACGCCGGTCCGCATGATCTGGTAGCCGCGCTCCATCAGCCACGGCTCGTCCACGTTCACGCGCGGCAGCGTGGTCAGGTGCGGCAGCGCGTTGTGCAGGTACACGAGCACCACGATGACGATGGCCGCAGACCAGGCGCGGCGGGTCATCGCGCGGCTTCGTCGCGCACGAATACCGTCACGCGATGCCTCAACTGCGACGGGCTCGTGCTCCTCGCCGCGTACTCGGCGGTCCGGCGGAGCCCCGCCGACGCGAACGCAACCATCAGACGATCGTTCATCACCCGCTTCGGCGCGAGATACATGTAGGCGACGCGCTCGCGGAGGCTCCCGGCGTCCATCTGGCGGCCGTGGAGCGCACGCGCGATCTGAAAAATGAGCTCGTCGGTCCAGCTCGCGCGAATCGACCGCAGCAGCCGCCGTACGACGGCGAACGCGGTGTTGTACGCACACGCGTACGGCATGTCGCACACGAACACGCCGCCGGGCCGAACGTCCTTCGCCAGCTTCTCGACCAGCGCAGAAGTGTCGGCGTCGACCAGGTGCAGCACGCCGTCGCTGACCACCACATCGAACGGATCCGCCTCGAAGCGAAGGTAGTCCGCCACCTCGTACCGCACCCTCCCGCCGGCGCCGGCGTTCGCTCGCCGCGCCGCCTCGATGTTGGCCGGCGAAATGTCGATGCCGACGATCGACGCGTCGGGCAGCGCGTCCGCGAGGCGGCGCACCAGCGACCCGGTGCCGCAGCCGAGATCGAGCACGCGAATCGCGCCGCCCGGCGCGGCGGCGACGACGATGTCGCGCATGCGATCGGAGCGCTCGGCAGGCGCCGTGCACGTCTGCCGCGCGAGATCGGCGGCATGCGACGAGGTGGTCACGCCGCCTCGGCCAGCACGCGCGCCGGCGTGGCGAAGGCAAATCGCTCCGGCCGCGCGCGCACGTACTCGAGAAACCGGCGGTACGCGTCGAGCATCGCGGGCGCGCCGCTGAACCGCCGCTCGCAGTGCGTCAGCAGCACGACGACGCCGCGCGCGCGGGCGATCAGCTCCGCGGTTTCGATCCACATCTGCAGGATCTCGGCCGGCGAGTACCCGAGAAACCGCAGCATCCCATCGCGCGGCATGGTCACCGGCAGTTCGACCGCGCCTTCGACGAGGAACGGCCTCGCCGAGGCGCAGCCGTTGTTCGGCACCGGAAACAGGCCACCCGAGGTGGGGATGCTGCTGTCGTATCGATAGCGCGCGCCGACGTCGCTCAGCAGGGGGCGCGTCCGGAGGAGCGAGGGCGCGCGGTAGCCCGCCGCGCCGAACCGGTCGGCGAACGCCCGGCCGGCGTCCAGCCGTCGCGCGCGTTCCTGGGGCGCCGCGAACGCGGTCCGGTTGCTGTGGTCGTAGCCATGGACGCCGAGCTCGTGCCCGCGCGCGATCACGTCACGGAGGCGCGCTTCGTCGACCGTTCCGGCGCACGGGACGATGTAGTTCGTGGAGGTGGCGCCGACCTCTTCCTCGAGCGCCAGGAACCGATCGATCAGGCCGGCCAGGCCTTCGGCGGAATCGATGTCGTGCGTCACGACGACCGGTGCGGGCCGCGGCGGCGCGGCGCCGCCCGTGCGCAGATCGTCGAGCGCGTCCGCGCTGAGATCGATCGGCCACGCCGGAAACGCCGCCCACCGGTCGCGGCGCGCGCGGTTCCAGCGCCCGATTGCAGTCGCGATCGCCGCCCGCGCCCATCCGGGGACGCGCCGATAGTCGATCGGCAGGCGCGCACTCGCCGGCGGATGATCCGTGAAGGCGCGCCGCTCCCGCAGCCGCCGCACATCGTCGGACGCGACGTCGCTGCCGCCGGCAGGGATGCGCAGATCGCCGGCGCCGTCGATGCACGAGCGCCACCCCGCGCGGTCGAGGACGGACGCCGGCCACTGGACGCGAAGGCCTTCGGCCCAGGCCGCGCGCGCCTGATCGCCGACCGACACGATGCGCAGCGGCACCAGGGCGTCTACCACGGCGAGAAGTCGGGTCCGAGCAGCTGCGCGAGGCGGCGGTTCGGTGCCGCGTAGCGCGCGCGCAGCTCGCGGCGCGTCGCCTCGTCGATGTGCTCGCCGCGTTTGTCGGACGGGTTGACGACGCCGAGCGCTGCCGCGTCTTCCGGCCGCGGCGCCACGCCGAGGAACCGGTGCAGCCGCTCGGCGAGCGCACGCGGATTGGCGGCGATCTCCTCGAACTTCAACACGAGGATCTGGTCGCGCGGGAAGCGCTGCAGGTATTCGGCGAGGAGATCGGCGTACAGCCCGCGAGAGAAATAGGAGAACGGCCGCGAGAACTTCCATCGATCCGGCAGCGTCCGCTCGCGATCCGCTTCGAGGCGCAGCGCGGTCGCGAAATCCTCGGTCTCGAGGCCGTTCATGCGCGTCCACGCGAAGTTCGAGAAGGCGCGCTCGACCGGATCGCGCAGGACGAACACCAGCTTGACGTGCGGCAGATCGCGGGCCATCCGCTCGGCGGCTTCGCGGCTCTCGAGGTAATCGGTGCTCTTTTCGCCCGCCGGTCGATCGGCCGGCGCGCCGGCGAACCAGCGCGCCGAGTAGTACGCCAGCCCCCGCGCGTAGAGGTCGTCGACGAGAAAGAACTTCGGTTCGGGTTTCAGCGGCTTCGCCATGTAGACGCCGGGATGCCGGTCCAGCAGCTCGTACAGCCACGTGGTCCCCGCGCGCGGGGCGCCGCCGACGATGAAGTCCGGAAGCCGCAACGGGATTCAGCGGGCCGCGGGCGGCGACACGCCGAGCGTCCGCTCGACGACGTACAGCGGACGGCCGCGCGCTTCGTCGAGGATCCGCTGCAGGTACTCGCCGAGGACGCCGATCATCAGCAGTTGGACGCCGCCGAGCACGAGCACGACGAGCATCACCGACGACCAGCCCTGCACGCGCGTGCCGAAGAAGATCTGGTTGATGAACACGTACACGCCGAACAGGAAGCTCAGCGCCGAGACGAGGATGCCGAGGAACGAGATCGTCCGGATTGGCAGCGACGAGAACGCGATGAACGTGTCGAGCGCCGCCTTCAGCATCTTGCGCAGCGTCCACGACGAGGCGCCGATCAGCCGCCGCGGGCGGTGGTACGGCACTTCCGTCGCGCGAAACCCGCTCCACGCGACGAGCCCGAACGTCAGGCGATTGCGCTCCTGGCACTGCCGGAACGCCGCGATCACCGGCGCCGAGATCAGGCAGAAGCTGCCGGTGCCGCCCGCCGGATACGACGGGATCGCGAAGCGCCGCACCATCCGGTAGAACATCGACATCCCGGTGGACCTGAGCGCGCCTTCGTCGCGTCCGGTGCGCGCGCCCCAGACCACGTCGTAGCCCTCGCGCCAGCGGGCGACGAACTCGCGAATCAGCGCCGGCGGATCCTGGAGGTCCGCGGCCATGACGATGGCGGCGTCGCCCTGGCAGTAGTCGATGCCGGCCGCAATCGCGACGTGGCTCCCGAAATTGCGCGGAAAGCGCAGCGCGCGCACGCGCGCATCGGCCGCGCGCAGCGCCGTCAGCACCTCGAACGATCCGTCGCGGCTGCCGTCGTCGACGAAGACGAACTCCCAGTCGTACTCCGGCATGTCGGCGACGACGTCGGAGACCGCCGCGTGAAAGGCCCGCAGGTTGTCGTGTTCGTTGAAGACCGGCACCACGATCGCAACGATCGGACGCGTCATCCGGCGACGATCTCCCGCACGGCGTCGACGACCCGATCCTGGTCCGCAGGTTCGAGCGACGAGAACATCGGCAGGAACAGCGACCGGTCCGCCACCGCTTCGGTCGTCGGCAGCGACTGCCGCCCGAGCCGGTCGACGTAGAGCGGCTCGAGGTGAATCGGCGGGATGCCGCGCCGGCTCGAGATACCGCGCTCGGCCAGCGCCGCCAGCACCTCGTCGCGGCCGCGGCGGCACGACGGGGTCAGCATGATGCCGTACGACTGGAACGAGTGCCCGGCGTACGGCGGCCTCGCCGGAAGCTGCACCTGCGGCAGCGATCGAAACGCGGCGTCGTAGCGGTCCGCGATCGCGCGGCGCCGCGCGAGCAGCGGATCGAGTTTCGACAACTGCACGATGCCGATGGCGGCCTGCACGTCGGAGAGGCGGTAGTTGTAGCCGAGCTCGGCGTACTGCTCGAAGACGAGGCCGCGCGCCCGATGACGCGAGAGAGCCGACACGCTCGCACCGTGCGAGCGCAGCCGGCGCGCCCGCTCGGCGACCCCGCCATCGTCGGTCGTGATCATGCCGCCTTCGCCGGTGGACACGGTCTTGCGGGGATGGAAGCTGAAGCAGGTCAGCCGTCCGTGGGACCCGATCGCGCGGCCGCGATAAGTCGATCCGATCGCGCAGGCCGCATCTTCGATGATCGGGATGCCCGCGGCCTCGAACGGCTCGAAGGCATCGAGGTCGGCCGCGAGGCCGACCTGGTGGACCGGGAGCACCGCCCGCGTCCTCCAGGTTCGACGGCGCAGCGCATCGGCGGCGTCGAGATTCCACGTCGCGCGATCGATCTCGGCGAACACCGGCGTCGCCCCGACGTACAGGATCGGGTTGGCGGTGGCGATGAACGAGTACGACGGGCAGATCACTTCGTCGCCGGGACCGACGCCGGCGAGTATCAGCGCGAGGTGCAACGCCGTGGTGCACGACGAGGTGGCCACGGCGTAGCGCGCGCCGACGCGCGCGGCGAACTGCTCCTCGAATCGGGCGACGGCCGGCCCCTGGGCCGCCCAGCCGCTCTTCAACACGTCGGCGACGGCGGCGGCCTCCGCGTCTCCGAACTCCGGGCGGGCGAACGGAATGTCGCGCACGATGGTGCTCATCGGGGCGTGACGGAACGCTGCTCGTGCCACCAGGCGACGAGGGAGCGGAGCCCGTCCTCGAGCGAAATGGACGCGCGGAAGCCGAGGCGATCGCGCACCGCCTCGACGGACGCCAGCCGGCGGCTGACGGCGTTGACCTTGCGCGGCGGCGCGTACTCCGGGCGCAGCGGCGAGCCCATCACGCGCAGCAGCGTGTCGGCGAGCTCGTTCAGCGACGTCTCCACGCCGGTCGCCACGTTGAAGACGGCGTCCGACTCGGCAGACGCGGCCGCCAGGATGTTCGCGCGCGCGACGTCCTCGACGTGGACGAAATCCATCGTGTCGCTGCCGTCGCCGAAGATCTTCGGCGGCGCACCGGCGGCGATCGCGTCCATCCACCGGATCAGGACCTCGGTGTAGGCGCCGAACACGTCCATGCGCGGCCCGTAGACGTTGAAGTACCGCAGGGCGACGTAATCGAGCCCGTACATGTCGTTGAAGCTTCGCAGCAGCCCCTCGTTGAAGAGCTTTGCCGCGCCGTAAATCGTCCGGTTCGCGTACGCGTGGTGCGATTCCTCGGTCGGAAAGCGCTCGGCGAGGCCGTACACCGACGCGGACGAGGCCGCCACGACCTTCGTCACGCGCGCGGCGACGGCCGCTTCGAGCACGTTGAAGGTGCCGTCGACGAGGACGTCCTTGGCGACGCGCGGTTCTTCGGCGCATCGCGTGATCCGAATCGCCGCCTGATGAAAGACGACGCCGACGCCGTCGACGGCGCGGCGCACGGTGGCCGCGTCACGCACGTCGCCCTCGATGACGCGCACGCGCCCGCTCGCGATCGCCGACGCCAGGTTCTCGCGGCGGCCCCGCGAGAAGTCGTCGAGCACGACGATCTCGCGCGCGCCTGCCCCGACGAGCTGATCCGCGATGTGCGATCCGATCAGCCCGGCGCCGCCGGTGACCAGCACGCGGTCGAACGTCACCGCGGCTCCTCCTCGTCGACGGCGCGCAGGACGCGCGCCGGGTTGCCGGCGACGACCGTGCGTGCCGGCACGTCGTGCACGACGACGCTTCCCGCGCCGACGATCGCGTCCTCGCCGATGTCGACGCCGCACAGGATCGTGGACCCCGAGCCGATCGACGCGCCGCGGCGAACGCGCGTCGGCACCACCGTCCAGTCGGCCGCGCCCTGCAGATCGCCGCCGGCCGTGATCGCCCGCGGGTACCGATCGTTGATGAACGTCACGCCGTGGCCGATGAACACGTGATCCTCGATCTCCACGCCTTCGCAGATGAACGTGTGGCTCGACACCTTGACCCGGCGGCCCACCCTGGCGCCGCGCTGGATCTCGACGAAGGTGCCGATACGGCTGCCGTCGCCGATTTCGCAGCCGTACAGGTTGACGAACTCGTAGATCTGCACGTCCTTCCCGAGCTTGACGTCGGCCGCAATCGCCTGGAACTTCACAGCGCAATCCGGCGGCCGTCTTCGCGCAGCGATCGCGCGGCCGCTTCGAGCAGCGACACGACACGGATGCCGGCGGCCGCGTCGGTCAGCGGGGGCCGCCCGGCCGCGATCGCGTCGGCGAACTCGCGCGCGACGAGCGACAGCGCTTCCCGCCGATCGAACGTCGGCGCGTACATGTCGCCGGTCCGGTACGAGACCAGCAGCTGCCGCTGCGCCTCGCGATCGGTCAGGTTGACGTCGACGCCTTTGTCGTACACGCGCACCTTCTCGGCCGGATCGGTGTCGTCGTAGACGACCATGCGCTGGCTGCCGCCGACGAGCATCTGCCGGATCTTCACCGGCGCGAGCCAGTTGACGTGGAAGTGCGCGAGGAAGCCGCGGTCGAAGTGGACCGTGACGTACGCCACGTTCTCGTGGTCGAATCCGGCGGCGGCCACGCCGTGCGCCGAGACGGCGACGGGACGATCGTCGACCAGGTAGTCCATGATCGAGAGATCGTGGGTCGCGAGGTCCCAGATGACATTCGAATCCGGCTGAAGCAGGCCGAGGTTGACGCGGACCGAGTCGAGATACAGCAGCTCGCCGAGCTCGCCGCGCTCGACGAGCGAACGGATGCGGCGGACGGCGCCATTATAGACGAACGTGTGATCGACCATCAGACGCACGCCGCTGCGCTCCGCGAGCGCGCCGAGCTCTTCCGCCTCCGCCTTCGACGCCGCCAGCGGCTTCTCGACGAGCACGTGCTTCCCCTGCTCGATCGCCGCCTTCGCGAACCGGAAGTGCGTGTCGAGCGGGGTGGCGACGACGACGGCGTCGACGTCGGCTGCCGCGATCAGCGCGAACGGATCGGCGAACACGCGCGCGTCGCGATGACGCCGCGACGCCGCGGCCCGCCGATCGTCGCGCGCGTCGGCGATCGCGGCCAGCCGCACGCCGTCGGTCTCGGCGAAGTTGCGCGCGAGGTTCGGACCCCAGTAGCCGTACCCGATCAGGCCGACGGCGAGATCGCTCATGCGTCCGCCAGCACCGCGTGGTAGACGGCGAGCCACTCGTCGGCCGTCCGCGTGACGTCGTACCGCTCGACGACCGTGGTGCGCGCGCGGGCGCCCATCAGCGCGGCCGCCGCCGGATCCCGCAGCACGTCCTCGAGTGCGCCGGCGAGCGCCGCTTCGTCGTCGGGCGGAAACAGGCGGCCGTTGTCGCCGTCGGCGATCAGCGCGTCGGTCGCGCCCGGCAGCCGCGTCGCGACGCACGGAAGGCCGCAGGCCATCGCTTCGAGCAGCGCCAGCGGGTGCGCCTCGCGAATCGACGGCAACGCGAACGCGTCCGCCGCGCGATAGTAGCGCTCGACGTCGTGGCCGGGGTCGACGAAGAGGATGTCGCCGGCGCGCCCGCTCGCCGCGGCCTCGCGCGCGACCTCGTCGGCCAGCGACTCGTCGATCTCGTAGTAGCCGCTCTTCTTCGCGCCGACGAACGCGATTCGAAACCGCACGCCGGCGTCGCCGAGACGCCGCCACGCGCGCACGAGGAGATCGGGCCGCTTGTCGCGCGAGAAGAAGCCCACGAACAGCACCACGCGATCGGCGTCGGCCCACCCGAGCGCACGGCGCAGCTCGAGGCGTTCGTGCGCCGCGGCCGGACGGAAGCGGCGCGTATCGACGCCGTTCGGCACCAGACGAATCCGGTCGCCCGGAAGGCCCGCCGCGCGCCAGCGCGTCACGAGATCCGGGCTCACGGCCATCGTCGCGCGCGCCGACTCGAACGCCCACGCCGCGAGACGCCCCTTGCGGCGGACGAACGCCGGTTCGTCCTGGCCGGCGGTGTGCAGCGTCAGCACGACCGGCTTCCCCAGCAGCCGGGCGAGCAGCGAAACAGGAACATTTTTTCGAGAGAACCCGTGGACATGGATCATGTCATAGGTACCGCTCGCCTGCAGCAGGCGGCGGACCAGGCGTACCGACGCGACCGCCGTCGACCCGCCGCGGGCGACGTCGACGAGGATGCGCGCGACGGGCCGGCCGTCGACGTTGTCGCGCGACGGCAGCGCCGGGTCGACCGCGGTCGTCAACACCGACAACTCCGCGCGGTCGCCAATCGCCGCGGCGACGGCGCGGCACTGCACCGCCGCGGCGCTGATCTCGGGGTAATAGGCGCCGGTCACCAGCAGCACTCTCGGAACACCGCGTGTCGGGTTCAGGGCCGCGAGGTCTCCGCGCATGCACGCACGAGCACGTCGCTCAACCGCCGCGCGGTGCAGCGGATGTCGTACTCGGCCGCGACGCGATCGAACTCCGGGGCGACGCCGAGCGTGCCCGCCCGCCACCGCGTCGCGAGGTCGCGCAGCGCGGCGGCAATCGCATCCACATCGTCCGGCGCGACCACCGGGCCGCCGAGCCGGCGCAGCAGCGCGGCCGACGCGCCGCGGGCCGGCGTGATGCCGAGGATCGGTTTTCGAAACGCGAGGTAGTCCACGAGCTTGCTCGGCAGGAACACGCTGGGCCCGTCGCCCGGAGCGTCGATCACGAGCAGAACGTCCGCCGCCGCGGCCTGCGCCGCCGCTTCGGAGGGCGGCACGCGGGCACCAAACGTCACGGACGTTTCGACGCCGAGCGACCGCGCGGCATCGCGATATTCCTCGACGTACGGACCGACGAACACGACGTCGAACGCCTCGCGAAACCGATCCTCGCTCGTGACCGTCGCCAGCGCGTGCAGCAGCGACAGCGGCGTCCTGATTCCACTGTAGAACCGGCCGGTATAGACGAGCCGCAGGCGCGCCCGCGATCCGGTGCCGCCCGACGGCGGCGTCGATCGCGGATCGTATCCGTGCGGCACGATCGCCGCTTTCCGGCGCCACTCGTCGGGATACGCGGCCATCGTCGAATCGGCGGCTTCAGCGGTGACGAACACGACCGACGTCGCGCAACGAATCACCTCGGCTTCCATCGGCCGCCATCGCGCGCGCTGCGCCGCGGTGGCGTACGGGCTCGCGGCCCATGGATCGCTGAAGTGCGCCACCCAGGGAAGACCGGTGGCGCGCTGCACTCGAAGTCCGACGAGGTGATCGGACCAGGGCTGCGCGAACGTGATCAGCGCGCCGTACCGATTGTTCCGCGCGGCGTCGACCGCCGCCCGCGTCGCAGGCGAAACCCAGAGGCGCGCCGGATCGGGCCGGTCGCGGAGCGCCGGCACGATGCGTCTGGCGCTGCGCACGATCCACCAGTCCTGCGGGGATGCCACGCGCCGATATTCGACGCCCGGAACGGGTTCCCGGTCGTCGCCCGATCGCCAGTGCGGTCCGCCGCGGCGCGGCGCCAGGCAGACGACGGTCGGCTGCCACCCGAGCGCCGGCAGCTCGCGGAGCGCCGCCGCGACCTGCATCCCGCGTGGACCGTACATCGGCGGCATCTCCCACGACACGGCAAGGAGACGCGTCATCGTGCCGCAATCTCGCGCACTCTCTCGATCGTCCGGCGCGTGTGCTCGCGCCAGGTGTACCGCGCAAGCACCGCGCACCGCGCCGCTTCGCCGAGCCGCGCCCGCAACTCCGCGTCGTCGATCACACGGCGGATGCCGGACGCGAGCGCGTCGGCGTCCCCCGGAGTCACCAGCCACGCGGTGCGACCGTGCTCGAGGATTTCGCCGATCTGCTCGAGATCCGACGCGACGATGCCGCGCGCCATGGCCATGTACTCGAACAGCTTCGTCGGAGATCCGAAGAACGGCGTGCCGTCCGGGTTGGGCACGTGCGGAGAGACGAGCAGGTCGCACGCGGCGAGATACGACGGCCCCTGCTCCTGCGGCACGAGGCCGGTGAACACCGCGGCGTCCATCACGCCGGCGGCCGACAGGATCCGCTCGACCTCGGCGCGCCGCGCGCCATCGCCGATCATCAGCAACCGCACGCGCGGCGCGAGCGATGGGTCGGCGGCGATCAGCGACGCGAACGCGCGTGCCAGCACCTCGGCGCCATGCCACGGGCCGAAGGTGCCGATGAATCCGACCACCACGCGTCCCTCGAGACCGAGCTGGCGGCGCAGCGCCGTCGCGTCGACGCCCGGCCGGTACCGCTCGGCGTCGACGCCGTTCGGATTCACCAGGATCGCATCGTCGCGGATGCCGCGCGCCACGATCTCGTCGCGCATCGCGCGGCTGACGACGACGATGAGGTCGGCGGAGGCGAGATTCAGCTGTTCGATGCGCCTGGAGATCGCCTCGTGCTTCAGCGCACGGCCCCAGTGCCGCCCCATCCAGATCTCCGACCCGTTGTACTCGAGGACGAACGGAACGGCGTGGCGGCGCGCGATGCGAATGCCGGCGTAGTTGTTCAGGCTGTAGCGCTGGTACACGAACGCCGGCGTGCGATCGCCGACGACCTCGCGCGCCGCCGCCTCGAATGCGTCGTTCAGGAGAAACGTCGGCAGCTCGCGAAAGTTCCAGAACGCTTCGCGCGGCGGCACGAGGCGCACCGTCACTGCCGGCTTCAGCGTCGGGATCTCGTCGGTCGTCAGCAGCGTCACCGGTCCGGTGAACGCGTCGAGCTCGTTGGCGACGCCGGCGATGTGCGCCACCGAGCCGCCGGCGCGCACGCCGAAGCTGAGGTCGGTGCGCAAGTACAGCGGCGACCGCGCGAGGTCGAGCCCGGCGGTCCGTCGCGGGCCGGCGTCTGCGGTGCGCTCGATCGCGTCGAGATCGGCGGCGACGCGGCGCAGCAACGACGCGACGCGAAACGGTTCGGTCGCCGCCTGCGCGATCCAGCGCGCGAGCACGCGGGCGGTGATGCGCTTGCAGCGGCCGCGGAGATCCTCGAGGGTCACCTCGCCGCGGCTCATGGCGCGCAGCGCGAGGCCGAGCGGCAGCGGACGGCCCGCCGCCTCGACGTTCCACACGACGAGCCGCGCGTCGGCGTACCGTCCCAGGTGGGCCAGCACCGATCCGCGCCGAATCCACGCGACGAACTCGTCGAACGGCACGACGCGCTCCCCCGCCGCCGCGGCGGGCAGCGGGAGACCGGATCGCACGACGGTCACACGGCTCATGCGGCGATGTACCTGCGCCACCACAACGCGAGGTTCATCAGGTACCAGCGCTTCGCGCCGTCGGCATGCTGCATCACGGCATGCACTTCCTTTGCGTCGAGCAGATCGGTGTCGGCGCAGAACGCGCGCAGCGCGTCGCTGGCAATGGCCTGCAGCGGACCTTCGAACAGCTCGGCGACCGGCACGCCGAACCCCTGCTTGGGCCGATCGATCAGCGCGTCCGGGATGAGGCCGCGCACCGCTTTCTTCAGCATGTACTTCAGCGTGCCGTGCTTGGTCTTCATCGCCGAAGGAATGCTGAACGCGAGCGCCACGAATCGATGATCGAGGAACGGCACCCGCCCCTCGAGGCTCACGCCCATCGTCATCTTGTCGACGCGCATCAGCAGCAGTTCGGGCAGGCGCAGCTTGAGGTCGGCGTACGACATCCAGTTGACGTGCGTCGGCTCGGGCGCGTGCGCGTCGAACCGCTCCCGGATCGGCCGGATTGCATCCCATGACGTGACGCCGTTCAGCGACCGGCGCAGCCGCGGCGACAGGAGGCGGCGCTTCTCGAGATGCGTGAACGCTTCGGCGCCGCTCCAGAACAGCGGCTGCTCCGCCGCGCCGCGCCGCAGCCATTCGAGGTGGACCGTGCGGTCGTAGCCGAGCGCCGCGAGGGCGGCGCAGCCGGCGCGCTTCGCGCTCGACGGCACCGGCCAGTCGTTCCACCGCTGGCGCTCGAGCGCTTCCATCCAGCTCGGATACCCGACGAACAGCTCGTCCGACCCTTCGCCGAGCTGGCAGACAACGACGCCGTGGTCGCGCGCGAGCTTCGCGACGTAGAACAGCGGCACGCAGACGGGGTCGGCGATCGGCTCGTCCTGCAGCTCCACCATGCGCGGGAGGAAGTCGATGACGTCGCGCGCCGTGATCAGATATTCGTGGTGATCGGCGCCGACACGCGCGGCCATCTCGCGCGCGAAGTGCACCTCGTTGCGGTACGTGCGGTAGACGCCGTCGTAGCCGACGGAAAACGTCTTCACCGCCGTCCGTTCGTCTTCCGAAAAAAGCGCGGCGTTCGTGCTGGAATCGATCCCGCCCGACAGGAAGACGCCCACCGGCACGTCGCTGACCTTCCGCAGGCTGACCGCCGTTCGCAGCTCGGCCAGTACGCGTTCGGCGAGCGCATCCTCGCCGTCCGTCGACATCGCGCCGACCTCGTCCCACACGTCCCAGTACGTCCGCTGCACCGTGGCGCCGTCCGCGTCGAAGCGGACCCA
>Ga0070741_10007862_pt1 | contig 21769 bp, 20 predicted proteins | sample Coa_R1_4_FD_66440 | JGI IMG/M metagenome (GOLD analysis project Ga0070741, IMG submission 66440) | Surface soil microbial communities from Centralia Pennsylvania, which are recovering from an underground coalmine fire - Coalmine... | ecosystem: Environmental > Terrestrial > Soil > Unclassified ... | reverse complement strand
ACGCCCGGCGGCGTGCCGGTGATGATGATGTCGCCCGGCTCCATGACGAAGAACTGCGAGCAGTACCACACGATGTGCTCGGCGCCGAAGATCATGGTGCGGGTGTTGCCGCGCTGGCGCTTCTCACCGTTGACGTCGAGCCACATGTCGAGGTTCTGCACGTCCTTGATCTCGTCCTTGGTGACGAACCACGGCCCGATCGGCCCGAAGGTCTCGCAGCCTTTGCCCTTGTCCCACTGGCCGCCGGAGCGCTCGATCTGGAAGGCGCGCTCGGAGACGTCGTTCGATACGAAATAGCCGGCGATTGCCGCCGCGGCCTTGGCGCGGTCGAGATAGCGCGCGCGCTTGCCGATGACGATGCCGAGCTCGACCTCGTAGTCGAGCTTGGTCGACTCGCGCGGCGTGATGGTGTCGTCGTTCGGCCCGCAAATGCAGGTGATCGCCTTGTTGAAAATGATCGGCTCCTTCGGGATCGGCATGCCGGCTTCGGCGGCGTGGTCGGAATAGTTGAGCCCGATGGCGATGAAGTTGCGCACCTTGCCGACGCAGGGGCCGAGCCGCGGCTTGCCGCCGACCACCTTCAGCCGCTTGATATTGGCCTTTTTGATCTTGGCGAGGCCGCCCGCGGCGAGCATCTCCGAATCGATGTCTTTGACGACGCGGCTCAAGTCGCGGATCTTGCCGTCGGCGTCGATGATGCCGGGCTTCTCGCGGCCGGGCGCGCCATAGCGGACGAGCTTCATCTCTAATCTCCCAAGGACGTTTGTTCTTATCCCTCCCCCTTGCGGGGAGGGTGGCGCGCGGAACGCGCGCCGGGTGGGGCTGGCCGTTGCGGCCAAATTCAGGTCGCCGCGACTATGCGACGGGCGAGGGGACGAGGGCAAGGGGAGCCAAAGGCGACCCAGGGCCCGTCATTGGCGCGTTTGCATGGTGAACAAAGACTAACGAAATCCCGCGTCTTTCGAGGATCGTTTGCACGGTCGGGTAAATTCTGCGGGGCTAGATTTGCAACCTGGGAGGGCGACACAGGACATTGGCATCGCGGGAGGATGTCATGGAACGGACTTCGCAGGAGCGCCGCAAGGTGCAGCGTCACCGCACCTTGAAGGCAGGCTCGATCAGCTTCAACCGCGCCGGCGGCATCGACTGCCGGGTGCGCAATTTCTCGCCGGCCGGGGCCTGCCTGGAAGTGGCGAGCCAGGTCGGCATCCCCGAGGATTTCGAGCTGGTCATCGAGCACGACCATTTCCGCAAGGCCTGCCACGTCATCTGGCGCACGGCGACCAGGCTCGGCGTCGCCTTCACGCCGGCGGCGTAGCGCTGAACGCGTCGCCGTCATCCTGAGGAGCGAGCGCAGCGAGCCTCGAAGGATGACGAGCACGGGCCGTCACCCTTCGAGGGCCGCCTGTGGCGGCCACCTCAGGGTGACGGATCAAGGTTGTCAAAACGCGCCGTTGAAGGTGCCGCCGTCGATCAGCAAATTCTGCCCGGTGATGTAGCCGGCGTGCGTCGAGCACAGGAAGGCACAGACCTGGCCGAACTCGGCCGGATCGCCGAAGCGCTTGGCCGGAATGCTGTTGATGCGGTCGGCGGCGACCTGCGTCACGCTTCTGCCCTTCTGCTCCGCCGTCTTCGACAGCGTCGCGCGCAGCCGGTCGGTGTCGAAAGCGCCGGGCAGCATGTTGTTGATGGTGACGTTCTTGTCGGCGACGGTGCGGGCAACGCCGGCGAGAAAGCCGGTGAGCCCGGCGCGCGCCCCCGACGACAGGTCGAGCCCGGCGAGCGGCATCTTCACCGAGCCCGAGGTGATGTTGACGATGCGGCCGAAGCGGCGCTGCGTCATGCCGTCGATCACCTTCTGGATCAATTCGATCGCCACCACCATGTTGGCGATGACGCCGTCGAGCATCTGCTGGCGCGTCAGCTCGCGGAAGTCGCGCATCGGCGGCCCGGCATTGTTGTTGATGAGAATGTCGGGCTGCGGGCAGGCGGCGAGGAGCGCCGTCTGGCCTTCGGGCGTGGCGACGTCGGCGGCGACCGGCGTCACCTTGGCGCCGGTTAAGCTCGCGATTTCGGCGGCGGTTGCCTCGAGCTTCTTTAAGTCGCGGCCGTTGACCACGACCTCGCAGCCGTTCTCGGCGAGCGCGCGGGCGCAGGCCTTGCCCAGGCCGCGGCTCGATGCGCAGACGATCGCCTTGCGGCCTTTCAGTCCCAGATCCATTGCCTCTCCTTCGGCGTGACGCTTGTTGTCGGCGGCGAGTGTCGGAGGCGCGCCGGAAGGCGTCAAGGGTGGCCGGCGGGCGCCGCTTGTGGATTGCGTCCGGTCGCCGTGGCGCGCATCATTGCGCGCTTCGGAGCTTGACCCATGACCCGCACCGTCATCGCCGCGGCGGCGTTGCTCGCTCTGCTGATTGCGCCCGCGTCGAGCGCCAAGCGCGCGCACCGCGCTCACGCCGCGCCCGCCGCCGCCGAGCCGCGCATCGCCTGCACCGTGCTCGGCTGCATGCCGGTGCCGCCGCAGTGCGGCCAGACCTACGGCCGCACCATGAAGGGCACGCCGACCGGCTTCGACGTCATCGTCTGCCCGCCCGGCGTCTGGCCGTTCAAGTAGTCTTGCCGTCTGTTGTCGGGCTGGGCCGCCGCCGCATAGGCAAGCCTGTTCCCCTATGATGTCTTACCCTCCCCCTCCAGGGGAGGGTGAAGAGCGGCGCTGTCGCCCAACTGTCGCACTCGGTTGCTAGGTCCTGACGCGGCGAAGCAATTTCGATTCGCGAGGGGCCTCAATGTTGCGCGATCCCGACCGTCACGTCATGGAAAAGGCCTATGCCCGCTGGGCGCCGGTCTACGACCGGCTGTGCGGCCCGGTGTTTCTGGAAGGCCGCCGCGCCGCGGCCCAGGCGGCGAAATTTGCCGCGCGCGAACTCGGCGGCCGCATCCTCGAAATCGGCGTCGGCACCGGCCTGTCGTTCGACGACTACGACGCCACCACCGAAATCACCGGCATCGACATCTCCGGCCCGATGATCGCACGGGCGCGCGAGCGTCTCGAGAGCGGCCGCTACCCCTTCGTCAAGGAACTCGCGGTGATGGACGCGCACAATCTGGCCTACCCGGACGCGAGCTTCGACTGCGTGGTCGGCCAGTTCGTCATCACGCTGGTCGAGGACCCCGAGCGCGTGCTCTGCGAATGCGCCCGCGTGCTCAAGCCCGGCGGCCAGATCATCCTGGTCAACCATCTCTACTCGGAAAAAGGCCTCGCCGCCGCGGTCGAGCGCCTGCTGGCGCAGAAGGCGCGCAAGCTCGGCCTGCGCCCGGAATTCCCGTTCCAGCGGCTCGCCGCCTGGGCGCAAAACCACGGCGGCGCCGAGCTCATCGAGCGGCGCAAGGTCAACGCCTTCTACACCCTGGTGCGGTTCCGCCGCGCCGAGCGCGCGAATGCGGCGGCGTAAAGTCTGTGTGCAGTCATAAAAGCTTAAAAGAACTGTCACAATCCTGAGACGCGCGCTTGCTATCCAGCCTGCATGATCCTCGACCCAGCGAACCGGCCGGCGTGACGGACCCCGCCACGAAGCGATACCGCGCGCTGTTCATCTCCGACGTGCATCTGGGAACGCGCGGCTGCCAGGCCGACAAGCTGCTCGACTTCCTGCGCACCCACGAAGCCGACACCATCTACCTGGTCGGCGACATCGTCGACGGCTGGGCGCTGCGCTCGTCCTGGTACTGGCCGCAGTTCCACAACGACGTGGTGCAGAAGGTGCTGCGCCAGGCGCGCAAGGGCGTGCGCGTCATCTACATCCCCGGCAACCACGACGAATTCCTGCGCGGCTATTACGGCACGCATTTCGGCGGCATCGAGGTGGTCGAGAACATCATTCACGACGGCGCCGACGGCAGGCGCTACCTCGTCGTCCACGGCGACATCTTCGATCTCATCGTCACCCAGGCCAAATGGCTGGCGCTGCTCGGCGACAAGGCCTACGAATTCGCGCTCGCCGCCAACCGCATCTTCAACGGCTTCCGCCGCGTCTTCGGCGCGCCCTACTGGTCGCTGTCGAAATGGGCCAAGCTCAAGGTCAAGAACGCGGTCAACTATATCGGCGCCTTCGAGAAGGCGCTGGCGACCGAAGCCCACCGCCACAACGCCGACGGCGTCATCTGCGGCCACATCCATACGCCGGCGATCCACGACGAGTTCGGCATCCGCTACATCAATTGCGGCGACTGGGTGGAAAGCTGCACCGCGGTCGCCGAAGGCCACGACGGCCGCTTCGAGATCATCACCTGGACCCACACCGGCCACGGCAGCGAGCCGGCGGCAGCGGTGGCGGAGCAACGCGCAGCTTGAGCCCGATACGCTTCCCCACGCACGGCGCGCTCCCTCTCCCCGGCGGGGAGAGGGTTGGGGTGAGGGGGTTCCTGAATTCGTTGGTCCGTAACCCCTCACCCGGCTCACTTCGTTCGCCGACCTCTCCCTATGGGAGAGGTGAAGAGCGTTTGCGGCACGGCCATTCGGATTTCACTCGGGGACTATCATGAAAATCCTGATCGCGACCGATGCCTGGCACCCCCAGGTCAACGGCGTGGTGCGCACGCTCGGTCATATGGCCCGCGAGGCGCCGCAGCTCGGCGCCGCCATCGAATTCCTGACGCCCAACGAATTCCGCACCTTGCCGATGCCGAGCTATCCGGAAATCCGCCTGGCGTTGACGCGGCCCGGCGCGGTCGAGCGCAAGCTCGACACGATCGCGCCCGACGCCATCCACATCGCCACCGAAGGCCCGATCGGCCACGCCATGCGCCGCGTCTGCATCAGACGCTCCCTGCCGTTCACCACCAGCTTCCATACGCTGTTTCCCGACTATCTCGCCGAGCGCCTGCCGCTGCCGGAGCGCTGGACGCGAAGCGCGACCTGGACCTGGCTGCGGCGCTTTCACGGCGCCGGCGCCGCCGTGATGGCGGCGACGCCGACGCTCGCCGCCGAGCTCGCCGAACGCGGCTTCAGGAACGTCAGGCTCTGGCCGCGCGGCGTCGATGCCGAGCTGTTCCGCCCGCGGCCGCACGCCGCGCTCGACCTGCCGCGGCCGATCTTCCTCACCGTCGGACGGCTGGCGGTGGAGAAGAATCTCGAGGCCTTTCTCGCCCTCGATCTGCCGGGCAGCAAGGTCGTGGTCGGCGACGGCCCGGCGCGCGCCGGCCTGGCGCGGCAGTTTCCGGACGCTGTGTTTCTCGGCGCCAGGCAGGGCGAGGCGCTGGCCGAGATCTATGCCGCGGCCGACGTCTTCGTGTTTCCGAGCCTGACCGACACCTTCGGCCTGGTGCTGCTGGAGGCGCTGGCGAGCGGCGTGCCGGTCGCGGCCTTTCCGGCGGCGGCGCCGCGCGACGTCATCGGCCGGACTCTCGAATTTGCCCCGGTCGGCGTGCTCGACAACGACTTGCGGCGCGCCTGCCTCGAGGCGCTGGAATGCTCGCGCGAGGACTGCCGCGCTTTCGCGCTGACCATGACCTGGGAGGAAAGCGCGCGCATCTTTCTCGACCATGTGGCGCAGGCCAACCAGGTCGTGCGCACCCGGCGCGGATGGCTCAAGCGCCGCCGGCGGGCCAAGACCGTCAACGGTGTCGCCAGCGATGCCGCCAATGACGTCGTCGGCGACGTGGTGTTGGCCGAACCCAAAGCGCGCGCCGCGTCCCCGGCGACCCGGCGGTGAAAACGTCGCGGCGTCAATGCGCGCGCGCCGCGGCGGCAACGCACGCCGGGATAGACCGCTGACAACGCGAGCGTATTTGAATACGCTCGCATGGCGTGTCCTTGACTTAACTACTGATAAACAGTATCTCCGTGGCCAGGCTGAAATTCGCGTGGGACGAGGTCAAGGCCGAGCGGAACCGGGCCGACCATGGCGTCACCTTCGACATGGCGACCGAGGTCTTCGACGATCCCTTCGCCATCGAATTGCTGGATGACCGTGAAGACTACGGTGAGGATCGTTATATCACCATCGGAATGGTGGATGGCCGCCTGCTCTGCGTTGCCTACACGATGAGAGGCGATGTCATCCGCATTATTTCCGCGCGAGGAGCCGAGCCGCATGAGCGCAGGCGATACCACGAAGACCAAGGCTAAGCGGCCGAAACACGATTGGCGCCGCTTCGATGCCATGACGAAGGCCGAACGTTCGGCCGCCGCGGCGCGCGACCCCGACGCCAAGCCGCTGACGCCCGCGGACTTTAAACGCATGGCGCGCACGCCGCGGGTCAAGGTCATCCGTCGCGCGCTCGGCCTGACGCAGGAAGAATTCGCGGGACGCTTTCGCATCCCGCTCGGCACCTTGCGCGATTGGGAGCAGGGGGCGGCAACGCCCGATCGCTCGGCGCGCGCCTATTTGACGGTAATCGCCCGCGACCCCGAGGCCGTGCAGCGGGCTTTGTCCGCTGCCAACGGGTAAAGAAGGTCCTCGAGCTGTTCACGGGCACGACTTTTCCGCGCGCCGCGTCCCCGGCGTCAAGGACGCGATGAAAACAGTGCCCTCTATTGTCATGCGCGGGCTCGACCCGCGCATCCCGCTTAGGGATGCAGTGCCTTCCTAAACGAGATGGCCGGGACAAGCCCGGCCATGACAGCTGGCTTACTTCGGCGCCACGCCTTCCGCCGCCCAGATGCGGAACTTGGCGTATTTGTCGCCGATCTTGCGCGCCTCGCGGTATTCCGGCGACTGGTAGGTGGCGACCGCCTTCTCCAGGCTTTCGAACTGGCTGATGACGACGCGCTGCGGCGGCGCCGGGCCGTCGATCGCAGTGTGTTTGCCGCCGCGCACCAGGAATTTCGCGCCTCCGGCATCCAGCGCCTTGCTGGCGAGCGGCAGGAACTCCTTGTTGTAGGCCTCGACATTGCTGACGTCGATTTCGGCAACGAGGAAGCCGGGCGGCTTGGCCTGGGCGTGCAGCGTCTCGACCGCGGCGGCGCCGATGGCGATGCCGGCGGCCGCCGCCAGGGCAACGATGTAATGGGTTTTCATGGACGTTTTCCCCTCTGGTTGTTCTCAACGCGCCGATGCTACGGACAAATCCACAGCCTGTCATTCCCCGCGACAGCGGGGAATCCAGTACGCCGCAGCGTTTATCGAACAGCGACGCCGGGTTCCTGCATCATCCGCCTTCGCCGATGATGACAGCGACAATGACCGGCATTAGCCTTGCCGGCATGGGCGTCATCGAGACACCGGCGATCCCCGACGGCGGCGATATCGCGGCCGCGGCGAAGCGGCTCAACGGCGTCGCCGTGCGCACGCCGCTCGTCAACGCGCCGGTGCTCGACGACCTGCTCGGCGCCCGCGTCTTTCTCAAGGCCGAGACGCTGCAGCGCACCGGCTCGTTCAAGTTCCGCGGCGCCTACAACAAGATTTCATCGATCCCGCCGGACAAGCGCTCGGCCGGCGTGGTGGCCTATTCGAGCGGCAATCACGCGCAAGGGGTGGCGGCGGCGGCCAAGCTTCTCGGTATCCGCGCCACCATCGTGATGCCGAGCGATGCGCCGCGCCTCAAGCGCGAGCGCACCGAAGCGCTCGGCGCCGAGGTCGTGGCCTATGACCGCAACACGCAGGACCGCGCCGCCATCGCCCGGGAGATCGTCGATAAGCGCGGCGCCACGCTGGTGCCGCCCTACGACGACCCGCTGATCATCGCCGGGCAGGGCACCATCGGCGCCGAGATCGTCGAGGACCTGCGCTGGCTCAATCTCAAGCCGCAGGTCGTGGTCATCGGCGCCTCGGGCGGCGGGCTCGCCGCCGGCGTCTCGCTCGGCATTTCCACCAAGGTGCCGTCGGCCGAATTCTACATCGTCGAGCCGGAAGGCTTCGACGACACGCTGCGCTCCTTCGCCAGCGGCCAGCGCGAGGTCAACCCGCGCATGAGCGGCACCATCTGCGATGCGCTGATGACGGCAACGCCGGGCGAACTGACCTTCCCGATCACGCGGGCGCTGATCGGGCGCGGCTTTACCGTCACCGACGCGGAGGTGGCGCGCGCGGTGCGCTTCGCCTTCGAGCAGTTGAAGCTCGTGGTCGAGCCCGGCGGCGCCATCGGGCTCGCCGCGCTGCTCGCGGGCAAGGTCGAGGTCAAGGGCAAGGTCGCGGTCGGCGTGTTGTCGGGCGGCAATGTCGACGCCGAGCTGTTCGCGCGGCTGATCGCGGCGCCGCTCTAGGTAAACAGCGCCAGCCGCTCGTTGTCGGACAGCATCAGCAGCGGCCGCAGCGGCTCGCGCGCAAGCGGCGTCGCGTCTGGCGGCGCCGCCGCGGCGGCCGCGGCGGGCGCCTCGGCCTGCGGCGGCGGACAGGCGAGCCAGCTGACGTCGGGGATGATCACCATCGCGGCGCTCTCGGACGCTTCGGCCGCGGCCGGCGGGGTACGGTCGACCGCGAGCGTCAGCACAGGCTGCGCCGCGGCGGGCGAGGGGATCGGCAGTTCCGGCTCGTCCGGCGGCGGCACCACGGCAAGCCGCGCCTCGGTACCCGGCGCCGGTGCGCCGGCCTCGGCCAAGGCCTCGATGCGCCGCTCCAGCATGTCGAGCAATTGCGCGAGCTTGGCGGCGCGCGCCGGCAGCGAGCGCGCCGCGATTTCGGGCCGCGCGCCGCGGATGACCGCGAGCAGGGCGCGCAATTCGCCGCGCGCCGGCTCGGCGCCGCGCTGGGCCCGGATCAGCGCCTCGATGCGCGCCAGCGCCGCCATAAGCACCTCGGTGTCGGCGCCGCGGTGGCGGCGGGCATATTCGGCAAGAAAGGCGCGGCCGCGCCCGCTCGCCGACAGCGCGGCGCAGAAGGTCTGGTATTCGTCCTCGCTGGGCGCGGCTATAGGCTCGGCCGGCGCCAAGGCCTCGTTCGCCATAGGGCAATCGTTTATCAATCGGCGGCGTGATTCGGCCAGCCATAAGGCAAGCTATGCGGCGGCGATTCGAGATCGGCTTTGCGGGGCGGCTGGCGCTGCTGTACGCGACGCTGATCTTCGTGTTCGGCATCCAGCTGCCGTTTTTCCCGATCTGGCTCAAGGCCAAGGGCCTCGATCTGCAGATGATCGGGGTGGTGCTGGCGGCGCCGATCTTCGCCCGGCTGTTCGCCATCCCGCTGGCGACGCGGGCCGCCGACCGCCACGACGCCTTGCGCGCGGCGATCATCATGTCGACGGCGGCGAGCGTGCTCGGCTATGCCCTGGTCGGGCTCGCCGAAGGCCCCTATGCCATCCTGATCGCCTTTGCCATCGCCTCCTGCGCGGCGGTGCCGCAAATGCCGCTCGCCGACAGCTACGCCCTCAAGGGCCTCACCGCGCGCGGCCAGGCCTACGGGCCGGTGCGGCTGTGGGGCTCGGCCGCCTTCATCCTCGGCAGCTTCTTCGCCGGCTTTGCCGCCGACCTGATCGCGGCGCGCCACCTGATCTGGCTGATCGTCGGCGCAACCGCGATCGGCGCCGTGTCGGCGCTGACGCTTGCACCGCTGCACGTGACCCCGCCGCCCGAGGCCGAGCCGGCGCCGCGCCGCACCTTGATGCGCGAGCCGCTGTTCGTCATCGTGCTTGCCGCCACCAGCCTCATCCAGTCGAGCCACGCCGTCTATTACGGCTTTTCGGCGCTGCAATGGCGCGCCGCCGGCTTCGACGGCAAGGCGATCGCCGCGCTCTGGGCGCTCGGCATTTTCGCCGAGATCGTGCTGTTTGCCATGCAGCAGCGGCTGCCGCCGTTCCTGCGGCCGCTGGTGCTGATCATGCTCGGCGCCGGCGGCGGCGCGCTGCGCTGGACGGTGATGGCGCTCGATCCGCCGGCGGCGCTGCTGCCGGTGCTGCAGCTGCTGCACGCCGCCTCCTTCGGCGCCACCCATCTCGGCACCATGGGCTTCATCGCCGCGCACGCCCCGCCCGGCCAGGGCGCGACCGCGCAGGGCTACTTCGCGGTGGCGCAGGGCACGCTGCTCGCCTGCGCGACCGCGATCTCGGGCGTTCTCTATGGCAGCTTCGGCAGCCTCGCCTACGCGGCGATGGCGTCAGCGGCGGTCGCTGGCGGCGCTGCCGCTTACGTAGCGCACCGGACGGCGCGACGGGTAGCGGTGGCTTGATTGCGCGTGCACGCGCGGCGTCGCCGAGCAGCTGCGCACGATGCCGTTGAGGTCGGAGCCTTCGAGGAAGATCATCTTGCGCGACAGCCCGCCGTGCTGGCTGATCCAGTGCCTGACCGAGGCGGGATAGATGTTCCACAGCGCGCGCGTGCCCATCGAGCTCGTCACCGGACGGCCGTCGCGGTCGGGCATCCAGGCGGCGTGAAAGCCGAAGCGCGCATTCTCGGTCGCGCAGATCTTGCTCGCCGGGATGATGCCGAGCACCAGCGTGCAGGCCGACAGGCAGTTGCCGTCGATGACGACGTTCTCGCCGGTCGAGCGCAGCATGGCGAAGGCCTGGAGGTAATGGCCGATCTGGCCGCCGCGATCCTCGGCAATGCGCATCGTCGCCGACGCCGGCAACATGCCGGACAGCAGCAGGGCGGCGCACAAGACCAGGCCGCGAATACGCATGACCCCCGTCCCCGTTAGCTCGACTTATCCCGCCGATTGCGCCGGCGAGTGTGGCCCAACTCTACGCGAAAGGGGGATTCGCGGAAAGACTTGGTTAACCAAAAGACCTGGACAATTCGTGAACGAGGTCAGGGAGTTGCCGGAACTCCACAGCCGATGCTCAGTGCCTGGTGAGGGCCGCGGCGGCAGGCTGCGAGGCGATTTCGCCGGCGGCGCGGGCGCAGTCGTTCGCCATCAGCCGCAATTTCTGCGCGGTTTCCTCGTTCCAGCATTCCTGCGCAATGTGTTCGCACAGCCGCGCATGGGCGCGCAGGCGCTCGGCGATGGCCGAAAGGTTGGGGGCGGAGGCTCGAGAGAAAATTGCTGACATTTTTAATTAATGGCAGGAATCGCCGGCTGCCGCATTGACGAAAGTCAAAGCCCTAGCCCCACAGCGCCGGCGTTGCCGGGAATACCAGGCTGTCGCGATAGACGAGGCCGGCCTCGCGGTCGCGCGTCAGCAGCAAGGGGCCGTCGAGATCGACAAAGCGCGCCCGCTGCGCCACCAGCATCGCCGGCGCCACCGACAGCGACGTCGCCACCATGCTGCCGAGCATCAGCGTCAGGCCGAGCCGCTCGACCGCGGCCGCCATCGCCAGCGCCTCGGTGAGGCCGCCCGCCTTGTCGAGCTTGACGTTGACGGCGTCGTAGCGCCCGGCGAGGCCCGGCAGCGATTTGAGATCGTGCGCGCTCTCGTCGGCGCAAATCGGGACCGGCCGTTCGATGCCGGCGAGCGCGGCGTCGCGCCCTTCCGGCAGCGGCTGTTCGATCAGCACCACGCCGGCCTTGGCGCAGGCGGCGACATTGGCGGCGAGATTGTCCGCGGTCCAGCCCTCGTTGGCGTCGACGATCAGCGTCGTCGCCGGCGCCGCCGCCCGCACCGCGGCGATGCGCTCGGCATCGCCGGGCGCGCCGAGCTTGACCTTGAGCAAAGCGCGCTGCGCCGCCTTGGCCGCGGCCGCGGCCATGTCGCCGGGCGGGGCGAGCGAGATGGTCAAAGCGGTGACGACCGGCTTAAGCGCGGCAAGCCCGGCGAGCGCGTAGGCGGGCTGGCCTGTGCGCTTGGCCTCCAGGTCCCAGAAGGCGCAGTCGAGCGCGTTGCGCGCCGCCCCCGGCGGCATCGCCCGTTGCAGGGCCGCGCGGTCGAGGCCCCTGGCGAGAAGCGGCCGCATCGCCTCGATCTGGCCGATGACGCTGTCGACCGATTCGTTGTAGCGCGCATAGGGCGTGCACTCGCCGCGGCCGCGGTGGCGGCCGTCGCCGAGCTCGGCGACCACGACGGCGGCTTCGGTCTTGGCGCCGCGGCTGATGGTGAACGAACCGGCGATCGGCCAGCGTTCGGCGGCAACCGCGAGGGTCAATGGGGGCGGGGCGGGGGCGGTCATAAAGCGTGCCTGTCGTACCCTCGACAGGCTCGCATGCAATGGTCAAGTATGGCTATCCCCGACGCCGCCCGGTCGGTTCCGGGACAGACAAAGAGGCCGCACGCGTGAGCGATGAACCGTTGCTCGAGGGCAGGCTGGACGGGGCCCGGCTGAGGCTCGCCGGCGCCGGCGCCTGGACCGCGCGCAATGCCCGCGCGCTCGAAGAATGCATCGCCGCCGAGACCCGCCGGCGCGGCATCACCGACGTCGCCATCGACATGGCCGGCGTCGAGCACCTCGATACCTTCGGCGCCTGGTTCCTGGAAAAGCTGACCCGCTCCTTCGCCGAACACGGCGCCGCAACCCGCGTCACCGGCCTCAAGGAGGACTACCGCGCGCTGGTCGACGAGGTGCACGGCGTCGCGCTCGAAAAGACGCCGAAGCCCCGCGTCAACCAGCTCGCCTATGCGCTGGCCGCGGTCGGCCACAGCATCGTCGGCGTCGGCAATATCTTCGGCGCCTTCGTCAACATGCTCGGCGCGCTCAGCGTCGCGGTGCTGCGCGTGGCCGCGCGGCCGCGCACCTTCCGTTTCACCCCGATGGTGCACCAGCTCGACAATGTCGGCTGGCGCGGCGTGCCGATCATCGTGCTCATCACCTTCCTGGTCGGCTGCATCATCGCGCAGCAGGGCATCTTCCACTTCAGCAAGTTCGGCGCCGACATCTACGTCGTCGACATGGTCGGCATCCTGGTGCTGCGCGAGCTCGGCGTGCTCATCGTCTGCATCATGGTCGCCGGCCGCTCCGGCTCAGCCTATACCGCCGAGCTCGGCTCCATGAAGATGCGCGAGGAAATCGACGCGCTGCGCACCATGGGCTTCGATCCGATCGAGGTGCTGATCCTGCCGCGCATCGTCGCGCTCATCATCGGCGTGCCGATCCTGACCTTCCTCGGCTCGCTGGCCGCGCTCTACGGCGGCGGCCTGGTGTGCTGGCTCTACGGCGGCATCGATCCCGACATTTTCATCAACCGGCTGCACGAGGCGATCTCGCTCGACCATTTCGAGGTCGGCATCATCAAGGCGCCGTTCATGGCGCTGGTGATCGGCGTGGTGGCCTGCGTCGAGGGCCTCAACGTCAAGGGCAGCGCCGAGTCGCTCGGCCTGCAAACCACCGCCTCGGTCGTCGAATCGATCTTCCTGGTGATCGTGCTCGACGGCCTGTTTGCCATCTTCTTCGCCTCGATCGGAATGTGAGCCATGGCGGGCGGCAACGGCAAGGAGGTCGTCATCGCGGTGCGCGACCTGACGGTCGGCTTCGGCGATCACATCGTGCTCGATCACATCGATCTCGACGTCTACCGCGGCGAGATTCTGGGTTTCGTCGGCGGCTCGGGCGCCGGCAAATCGGTGCTGCTGCGCACCATCATCGGCCTGTTGCCGCGGCGCGGCGGCCGCATCAGCGTGTTCGGCACCGATCTGGCGAGCGCGTCGGACGACGAGCGCAGCGCCATCGAGCGGCGCTGGGGCGTGCTGTTCCAGGGCGGGGCGCTGTTCTCCTCGATCAATGTGCGCGAGAACCTGCAATTCCCGATCCGCGAATATCTGGCGCTGTCCGAGCCGGTGCTGGACGAGCTCGCCGTCGCCAAGCTGGAGATGGTCGGGCTCGACGCCAGCGTGCTCGACAAGTTCCCGTCGGAGCTTTCCGGCGGCATGACCAAGCGCGTGGCACTGGCGCGGGCGCTCGCGCTCGACCCGGAAATCGTGTTCCTCGACGAGCCGACCTCGGGCCTCGATCCGATCGGCGCCGGCGAATTCGACCAGCTGATCGCGACCCTGCAGCGCACCTTGGGGCTGACCGTGTTCATGGTGACGCACGATCTCGACAGCCTGCACACCGTGTGCGACCGCATCGCGGTGCTGGCCGATCACAAGGTGATCGCGGCCGGCGACATGGCGACCATGCTCGCCTCCGAGCATCCCTGGCTCAAGGCCTATTTCCGCGGCACGCGCTCGCGCGCCGGGCACGGCGCCGACGTGCACTAGCGATCGAAGCGCTGCGGCAAATGCGGTTGCGCTGCCGCTCCCCGTTGGGGAGAGGGCCGGGGTGAGGGGGATCATGACTCAGCAAAGGCCGCAACCCCTCATCCGGCGCGCTTTGGCGCGCCGACCGCTCCCTATGGGAGAGCTGAGAAGCTACTGCATGGTGCCGAGCGCGCCGGTGCCGGCGGCCGCCGGTCCGAGCGCCGCGGCATCGACCTCGACGATCTCGGTCTCGCCGGCCTCGATCTTGCGCCGGTAGGTCAGCCAATAGCCGATGATGACCAGCACCGGCACGCAGGCCGCCGAGGCGATGGTGTAGTCGGGCACGAACAGCGCCACCATCGCCGAAGCCCCGATCGCCGCGCGGAAGGCGTAATCGACGACCCTGGTCTCCGAATAACGCGCCTGGATGGTGAAGGAGACGCCGATGGTGGCGATGCCGCACAGCAGCGCGGCGCCGATCTGCGCCAGGCCGGGCTTCACCACCAGTTCGGGGTGCACGAACACGGCCACCATCAGCGTGAACAGCGACACGCAGATTTGCAGCGCGCGATTGAGCACCGAGTAGAAATTGGCGTTGGCGATCTTGGCCGTGACGGCGGCGACCAGCGAGGTCGGCGGCGTCAGCTCGCCGAAACAGGCGAGGAAGAAGGCGAAGAAGTGCACCACCCAGGGGTTGACGCCGACCGAGATCATCGGCGGCGCGATCACGATCGCCACCAGGATGTAGGTCGGCGCCGGCGGCAGGCCGGTGCCGAGCACGACGCCGAAGATGAAGGCCATCAGCACCATGGCGGCGAGGTTGACGCCGCCCGCCGCGATCAGCAGCGCGCCGAGCTTGGTCGGCACGCCGGTGATGACCAGCGCGCCGGTCATGATCGACAGCGTCGCCAGCAGCAAAGCGAGGTCGCAGATCATGTCCATGTAGGCGTCGAGGAAGGTGCGCAGCGGCGCGATGAACTTTTCCAGCGTGAACTGACGGGAGAAAGCGAGGTCGCCGACATGGATCGCGATCATGATCGAGGCGACGGTGCAGAACACGTAGAGCGCCGAATAGGTCGGCGACATGTAGAACGCCGCCATCAGGAAGACCAGGCCGCCGACGGTGCCGGCGAAGGCCGCGAGGTTGACGAAGTCGCGCCATTGCAGGCCGTCGAGATGGGTGATGACGATGCGGGTGTGGAACCGGATCGCCAGCAGATAGACCGAGGTGGCGACCGTGCCGTAGTAGATCAGCGCCGGCACCCAGCCGCGCGCCACCACCTCGAAATAATCGACGCCGAGGAACTCGGCCATCAGGAAGGCGGCGATGCCCATCACCGGCGGCATCAGCTGGCCGCCGAGCGAGGAGGCGGATTCGATCGCCGCCGCGGTCGCCGGCGGGATGTTGGAGGCGATCATCGCCGGGATGGTGGCGGAACCGATGGTGATGGCGTTGGCGGCGCCGGAGCCGGACACCATGCCGACGCACATCGAGCCGACCACGGCCGACTGCGGAATGGCGTGCGGCGAGCGCACGGCGACGCGCTTGGTGGCGCGCAACAGCGACTGGATGCAGCCGAAGCCGCGCAGCAGGCTCAAGACCAGCAGGAACGAGCCGACGATGGTGAGCGCGATCTGCGGCAGGCTGGAGAAGATGCCGGTCGCGATCTCGACGCTCGAGGCGGTGATGACGCGCTGCCACGACACGCCGGCGTGGTAGAACATGCCGGGGATCATGTAGCCGTAGACGGCGTAGATGACGAGCACGATGTTGAGGATGAACAGCGGCATGTGGCGCTTGCGCGCGTATTCCATGATCAAGAGCGTCATCAGGCCGCCCATGATCATGTCCGCGGTGTTCCAGGCGCCGGCGCGCTCGAGCCCGAGCGGCATGTAATTGGTGTTCATGTAGTAGGCGCAATAGGCCGAGAAGCCGCAGTAGACGAAGGCGATGGCGTAATTGGCGGCCGGCGGCAGCGCCGGGTACAGGTCGTTGTCGCGCAAGCTCTGCAACGTGAACAGCGCGAAGATGATCGGGATGAGCGTCATCGCCAGCAGCGTTGGCCCGCCCATGTCGGTCCAGTAGTAGACGAAGATGCTCAGGAACAACCCGACCGAGCCCGTGTAGTAAATGGCGTCGACGATAACCGGCCGTTTCGGCGTGGTGGCGCTCATGGCAAGACCCGCGGCGATTTTAGGGGCACATTCAATGAAGGCGGGTGCGTCGCCGCACCCGCCCAAGGTTTCAGCCAAGCCGCATCGCGATCACATCGCCGCGACTTTGGAATCCCATTTCGGATTCCACTTGCCTTTTTCCTTGAGGTATTTGGCAAGACCCGGATGGATCGGGACGAACTCCCAGGTCTGCTCCAGGGCCTTGGCCTGGAATTCGGCAAGCCTGCCGCCCGCGATCTGGGCGAAATCGCCGTCGAGCTTGGCGAGGTAGTCGGCGTTCTTGTCGATCAACGTCAGCATCTTGTAGACGTCGTCGGTCGGCATGTTGAGGCCGATGTCGAAGCCCCAGTACATCGGGGTCAGCGTCAGCTTCTGCACGTGAATGTCGTTCTTGCTGAGCTTGGACGCTTCGGTGTCGACGGTGGCGATGCCTTTCGCCTTGAGCGCCGCGCGCTCCTCGGCGCTGGGGTTGAGGCCGGCCCAGTCGACCGCGAGCGAGGCTTCCGTCAGCCACGGCGCCGGCACCACGCCGCCGCCGTAATAGACGATCATGGCTTCGATGGTGCCGGAATTGAGCGCCGAGCCGGCGTTGGACAGGTCGACCTGGGTATAGACGTGCTTGGCGCCGGCCGCCGCCATGGCGGTCTCGAGACGCAGGCGGGTGTCGAACGGCAGCGGGCCGGTGAATACCTTCTTGCCGGTGAGGTCGCTCCACTTCTTGATCTTGTCGGCGTTGCTCGCCTTGATGGCGAGGCCGACGTCGATGGTGTAGAGCCACAGCGACTGCACCGGCTGGCGCTTGACGCTCGCCTTGAAGCCCTTGAAGCGGCCGATGTCGTTGGCGAACTCGCGCAGCGCGTCGTCGGAGCCGTAATAGGCGTCGATCTGCTCGGTGGCAAAGCCCTTCACCGACATCACCGCGCCCGGCATCGGCAGCACCGTGATGCGGTATTCCGGCATTTCCTTGTTGAGAAAATCGGCGAGGACGACGAGCGCCTTGTGACCGACGGAGCCGACCGGGCCGGTGCCCCAGCGGATGTCCTTCGGCGTCTGCGACCAGGCGGGCGCGCCCGACAGGCCGAAGAGAACGAACGCGGTGAAAACACCTGCGATCAATCCGCGTGCGAAGGCACGCGCAGTTTTCATGTGCATCGGCTTTCCTCCCAGACCAGCCTTTGCGCCGGTTGGCGCGTCAAATTCTTATGGTTCTAGTGCGGGCGTCGCCCCACGCGGCCCACGCGGACTACTATCCGCCAGATAAACGCCGCTGGCAATTCGAAAATTCCCCGTGGTCACGCGGAAAAGCCGCCCCGGACGCTCGGTCCGGGACGGCTGCCCACAAAAGCGTCAGGCGCGAACGGCCCGTTCAGTCGAAGCGGCCGGCGGCGTGCGCCAGCATGGTGTAGACCTTGCCGGTCTCCGAGGTGAGATAAGTGCGCGCCACCACCTGGCCGCGGTCGTCGCGCGACACCTCGTCGAGCAGGCGCTCGAACTCGCCGATGTAGCGGTCGACGGTCTGCTTGAACTCGCGGTCGGCGCGGTACTTGCGGCGGATCTCGTCGAACGCCTTCTGGCCCTGCAGGGTGTAGAGCCGGCGGGTGAAGACGTTGCGTTCGCCGCGCTTGTAGCGGTCCCACAGGTCGGCGGCGGCGTCGTGGTCGATCATGCGGGCGATGTCGACCGAGAGCGAGTCGAGCGACTCGATCGAGTGGCGCGGCGTGCGCTCCTCGGGTCCGCGCGGCGGCTCGCGCAGGTCGCGCGTCGCCTCGTCCTCGTCGCGCGAGGCGCGGTTGAGCAGTTCGCTGAGCCAGCCTTTGCTGACGCCGGCCTGCTCGGGCGTCAGCGACGGCGTCGCCGGACGGCGCGGCGGGGCAAAGCTCGCCGGCTCGTTGCGCGGCGGCGCGAACGACTCGCGCGGCGGCGCCGAACGCGGCGGCAGGTCGCGGCCGCCGCCGATCACGGCGAGCGTCGGCTCCTCGCGCGCCGGGCGGCGCAGCGGCTCGACCGCGTCGAGGCTGCGGCCGTGGCGGGCGACGATGCGGTTGAGCTCGGCCAGCGCCTCGATCTGGTCGACGATGACGCGGCGCATCTGCGCGGCGCTCTCGGCGGTCTCCTGCGGCAATTCGAAGATGCCGCGGTGCAGCTCGGAACGGGTCGCCTCGAGCTCCTGCTGCATCTCGGCCGCCATCTGCTTCATGCCGTTGACCACCTCGGCGAAGCGCTCGGCGGCGTCGCGGAAGATGGCGTTGGTCTCGCCGCTCGCCCGCGCGAACACGTCGCGCATGGCTTCGGCGGCGCGCTCGCGCTCGTCGTCGGCGTTGGCGCGCACCCGGTCGTATTGCTCGGCGATGGCGCGGCTGCCCTCGGCGCTCGATTCCGACACCAGGCGGGCGACCTCGCGGGCGCGGGCGGACGCCGCCTCGAGCGACTCGTCGAGCAGCCCGGCGAAGCGCTTGAGCCGCTGGTCGAGATCCTCGGTGCGGATGTCGAGCGTGGCGACCAGGGAATCGAGCTGGACGCGGCGCTCGTTGATGGTCGACTCGGTGCGCTCGTTGCTGCGGTCGATGAGGTCGACGGCCTTGGCGAGCTCGCGGCCGTGGGAGTCGAACTGGTCGGCGAGCTGGCCGAGATTGGTGACGACGCGCGCGGTGATGTCGCCGAAATTGGCGATGGTCGCCTCGACGCGCGTGGTGGCGTCGGTGGTCGAGCCGGTCACCTCGTTCATCGAGTTGACGAATTCCGACACCCGCAGCATCAGCGTGTTCTCGAGCGCGCTCATGTTCTCGTGGGCGCCCGACAGCACTTCCTGCAGCATGATGTTGGCTTCGCGCAGCCGCTCGAACAGGGCGGTGGTGTCGGCGCGCAGCATGTTGTGCGTCTCCATCATCTCGGTGACGGTGGAGGTCGCGGTCTGCTTGGACTGCTCGATCGACTTGAGCGCCGCCTCGTTGAGCTCGGTGAAGGTGCGGTTGACGGTGTTGGAGGCGGCCTCGCCGGCGCTGTTGATCATGCGGGCGATTTCGCCGCTGTTGTCCATCATCGTGCGGGTGAAGGCGAAGCCCTTCTCCTCGATCGACTTGACGGCGCGGTCGGTCGCGGCGGCGACGTCGCTGGCGAACTGCTGGCCTTTCTCGACGATGGCGGCGAGCACGCCGCCGCTGCGCTCGGACAGGATGGCGGTCATCTCGCTGGTGCGCTGGCCGACCGCATTGGCGATCTCGTTGGCCTTGCCGACGAAGCTCGTCGCGACCTGCTCGCTGACGCCCTTGAGCGTGCGCTCGGCCTCGTTGGCGGAGGTGCGGATGGCGTCGGAGGTCGACATGGCGAGCTGGCCGAGGGAGCGTTCGGCCTCCGCCGAGTTGCTCTTGATCGACTGCGACAGCTGCTCCATGCGGGCATTGAGCGCGTCGGCGGCGGCGCGGGTGCGGGTCTCGATCTGAGTGGTGACGGCCTCGGCGCGGCCGATCAGCAGGTCTTCGAAGCGGCCGATGCGGCTGTCGAGGTTGCTGGCGACCTCTTCGGCGCGCTGCCCGAGCGTGTGGTCGAGCTCGCCGGCCTTGGCGGCAATGGCGTCGGCGACTGCGTTGCCGCGCGAGGTGATGGTGCCGCCGACTTCGGAGATGCGGGCGTCGAGACTGCGCGTCAGCCCGGCGACGCTGCGCTCGAGGTCCTGCTCGAAGCGCGTCAGGCGCTGGTCGAGCGCGCCGCCGACGCTGTCGGACTTGGCGGTGACGCGCTGGTCGAAAGTGTCGAGGTAGTTGCGCATCGCCTCGGACACATCCTGCGTGCGCTGGCCGAGGCGCTCGACCAGCTCGCCGCCGTAGACCTTCACGGTGCGGTCGAATTCGGCCATGTGGCTGGTGATGAGATTGCCGAGCGTGCCGGTGTCGCGCGAGATCTTCTCGGTGATCTGGGTGCCGCTCTGGTTGAACATGTCCTCGAAGGCCTGCAGGCGCGCGGCCAGCATGTCCTTGACCTGCTCGCCGCGGGAGTTGAGCGCCTGGGCCAGCGCCTCGGCGTTCTCGCGGAAGGTTTCCGACACCGCGTTGCTGCGGCTGATCATGGTGTCGGTGATGCGCTGGCCGGTCTGCTCGAGCTTGGAGACGACGTCGCCGCCGCGCAGCGACAGGTCGAGCACCAGCGAATCGCCGGTCGAGCGCAGCGTCGAGTTCACTTCCTCGGCGCGCGCGGCGATGGTCTCGGCCATGCGCGTGCCGGTGTCGGTGAGCGCATTGGTGAAGGCCTGGGTGCGGCCGGCCATGTTTTCGACCGTGCCCTGCGCCTTCTGGGCGAAGCCTTGCGCCACGGCGTCGAGCCGCTGCGTCATCATCTGCTGCAGGCGCGCGGCGAGCTCGGCGAATTCGTCGTGGACGTGGTCGGTCTTGAAGTTGAGGCTGTCGGTGAGCCGCTCGCTCGCCGAAGCGATGGCGGTCGAGGCGCGCTCGCTGGTGGTCTCCAGGCGGTCGAGCAGCGTCGAGCCGCGCTCGGTGAGCGCGTCGATCATGGAATCGCCGGCGTGGCCCAGCGCCAGCGTGATGTGCTCGCCCTTCTCGGTGAGCGAGCGGGTGACGCGCTGGGCGACTTCGTTGACCTTCTCGGCCACCAGATCGCCGACCGAGGTGATGTCGTGGGACAGGTCGAGGTGGACGCTGCCGATGGCGTTGCGCACCTGCTCGGCCTGATTGACCAGCGTCTCGCGCTGGTTGGACAGCTCGCTGACGAGGTCGCGGATGCGCACCTCGTTGTCGTTATAGGCGCGCTCCAGCGCCGACACTTCGTTGTGCACCAGCGCTTCGAGCTCGGCGGCGCGGGCGAGCGCCCGCTCGACGCCGTCGCCCATGGCGGCGACCTCGCGGCGGATGGCTTGGCCGACGGTGACGATCGATTCACGCGCCACCGCCTCGGGCTGGGCCAGCCGCATCGCCACTTCCGCCATCGATTCGGCGACCACGCGCAGCTCGCGCGAACGGCGGAACATGTGGGCGAGCGTGAAGGCGAAGATGACCGGGACGATGAGGGCGGCGGCAAATCCGGTGATCGCGGCAAAGCCGGTGCGGGGGCTGGCGATGACGGCCTGCAATTCGGGCCGGAACACCAGCGCGGAAATCACGCCGAGCAGAACCCAGGCGCCGGAGGCCGCGCCGGCGATGATGTAGGGCAGGCGGGCGGGGCGGCCGTGCAGGGCTTGCAGGATCGCGCCGATCGAGGCGCGGTCGTCATTGGCGGCGCGGCGCGGCACGTCCTCGGCGGGCAATTCGTCCTGGAAGAGGTCGGCATGGGGCGGCTCGGCGTCGGCGCGCTGGTCGGGCTGGCGCAGGCTGAGCGCCTCCTGGATGGCGCTGAGCGCCTCTTCGGTCGCGTCCTTCGACTTCTGGGGGATATTCGCCATATCGGTCGTCGCCTCGTCGTTACGCCGGGACTGGTCCGCGGCCCGAATGCCCATCATCAAGCGGGCCGCGCCACGAGCGCGGGATCCTGGAATAGACCTTATAGCGCACGCGCCGCGGCGCGCGCACAAGAGCCGTGGTTAATCCTATCGCCTTGGCAATGCGAAAGAAACCGGAGCGTTTAGAAGTTTTTCATCATCGTTAACTTGCCGTTAACCATGAATTTTTGC
>Ga0070741_10007861_pt1 | contig 21770 bp, 22 predicted proteins | sample Coa_R1_4_FD_66440 | JGI IMG/M metagenome (GOLD analysis project Ga0070741, IMG submission 66440) | Surface soil microbial communities from Centralia Pennsylvania, which are recovering from an underground coalmine fire - Coalmine... | ecosystem: Environmental > Terrestrial > Soil > Unclassified ... | reverse complement strand
GATACGCCTTCGGTCTCGGCGCCTTGCGCTCGCGGCGCCTCGCGCTTCTCGCTCCCATGCCCTTACTCGGACAGACTCCTAGCCCCGTTGCGTCGCCGCGACCAAGCCCGGCGCGCACGCCCATGGTTCGACGCGGCGGCCGCGCTAACCTGGGTTCGATGCCCGATGCCGAGCTGATGCGATGCCCCGCGTGCGGCACGACGAACCGCGTGCCGCGCGCGAAGCTCGCGGCCGGCCTCGCGCCGCGCTGCGGGCGCTGCAAGCGCCCGCTCCTCGAGACGCGGCCCTTCGCGGTCACGGACTCGACGTTCGCGGAAACGGTCGAGCGCTCCCCGCTTCCCGTGCTCGTCGACGCCTGGGCGCCGTGGTGCGCGCCCTGCCGCGCGATCGCTCCCGCGATCGACCAGCTCGCGGCCGAGCACGCGGGTCGCGTCCGGTTCGCGAAGCTCAACGTCGACGAGAACCCCGCGACGGCCTCGCGCTTCCGCCTCCAGAGCATTCCGACCTTGCTCCTGATGCGCGACGGCCGCGAGGTGGATCGCATCGTCGGCCTGCAGTCGAAAGCGGAGATCGCGCGACGCCTGGAGCGTGTGCTGGCGGCCTGACGGGGGACCCCCGGTCACGTTTTCGGGAGAGCTCCGACCAGCACGATCGGCCCCGTCGGCTGCGGGGCACCGCCCGCGGGCTCGATCGTGATCGCGAACGCGTCCGGGCGTCCTCCGGCGAGGACGTCGCGCGGCACGGCGGCGATCGTCGCGCCGGTCGGGTCGGCGTGCAGGAGGCCGGCCGAGATCTTCTCGTTCCCGCGGATGAGCCAGAGCTGGTAGTCCTTGCCCTCTTGCGGCGTGAGCGAGCTCGCGAGGACCATCGCGTTCGGAACGTCCGAGTTGACGATCGCGCTCGCGCGGTAGGGCGCTCCGCCCTGGGGCGCGAGCTGCACGAGCTGCGTCCGCGGGTCGCCGATCAGCGAGATCGCCGCCGCCTTCTGGCGGAGCGCGATGCGCGCGCTCGCGAGCTCGTTCAGGCACTGCTGGCGCTGCAGGTCCACGTTCTCGACGCGCGCGAGCTCGTGCTCCGCTTCGCCGAGCGCTCGGTCGGCATGACGCCGCTCGACGCCCATCACGAACGCGACCGCGGCCGCGGCCGCGGCGAGGTTCCATGCGATCACCTCGCGCCATGCGGGACGCCGCGATGCGCGGTCGGGCGACTCGCGGCCCGGTGCCGCGGCGGCGCGCGAAGCGGTCGCCGTCCGCTTCCCGTCGATCGCGTGCGAGGCCTCGCCCGTCGGCTCCGCGATCGCCGACTCGATGCGCAGCCAGAGATCGGGCGAAGGCCGAACCGGGGGCAGCGACGCCGCCAGCAGCGTCGCGGTCTCCATCGCACGGCCGAGCTCGTCGTGGCAGCCGTCGTGCGCGCCGGGCCGCGCGAGGTGCTCCTCGCACGCCGCGCGCTCCGCCGGCTCGAGCGCTCCGATCGCGAGCGCCGCGACGTTGTCCTTGAACTCCGCGCAGTTCACACGAGGCCTCCGGCGAGCGGCGCCTCGAGCAGGCTCGCGAGCTTGGCGAGCCCGAGGCGGACGCGTGTCTTCACCGTGCCGAGCGGATGGCCGAGCCGGCCCGCGATCTCGCTCTGGCTAAGCCCCTGGAAATAGGCGAGCTCGAGGACGCTGCGCTGTTCCTCGGGCAGCTCGGCGAGCGCGCCCTGGACGCGCTCGCGGAGCTGGCGCTGCTCCGCGATCTCGAGCGGCGCCGGTACGGACGGCGGATCGGGTTCGTGGACGACGGCCTCGGCGCGTCCGGCGGCGGCGCGGGCGCGCAGGCGGTCGATCGCGCGGCTGCGCGCGATGGTCGCGATCCACGCCATCGCGCCGCCGCGCCGGGAATCGTAGCTGGCCGCCTGGCGCCACACCTGGATGAACGTTTCCTGGACCACTTCTTCGGCCTCGCCGCGACCGCCGAGAACGCGCTGCGCGATCGCGAGCGCGCGCGGCGCGCAGCGATCGTACAGCGCACGCAGCGCAGGTGCGTCGCCGCGCGCGACTCGCTCGAGCAGTGCCCGGTCCTCGGCGGACCCGGTCCCGGATATCGTCGACGAGTTCAGGCTCCGTCTCCCTCGGTCGAGCCGGACGCTTCCTCAGCCTGCACCTGCGATACGAGCCGGCGGCGCGGTCGGATGGGTGCCGAAAGCAAACGATCGCTCGGCGTCGCCGCCCGCGCGTTGCCGGGCGCAGGGGCAAGTGGTAGCGCCGGGCCGGAGAGCGGTATGCTCCAAAGCCTCTGGCGGTATCGCAGCTTCATCCTCGGGATGGCGCAACGCGAGTTCCAGGCCCGCTACCTGGGGTCGGTCCTCGGCAGCCTGTGGGCGGTCCTGAACCCCCTCACGATGGTGTTCATCTACACCGTCGTGTTCGGCCAGGTCATGCGGAGCCGCGTCCCGGGCGTCGACGATGCGATTGGATACGGACTCTTCCTGTGCGCCGGGCTCTTCACCTGGGCGACCTTCACCGAGGTCCTGCAGCGCTGCGTGACGGTCTTCGTCGAGCAGGCCAACCTGCTGAAGAAGATGAGCTTTCCACGCGCGAGCCTGCCGGCGATCGTCGTCCTGTCGGCGTCGATCCACTTCGCGATCGTCTTCGTGATCCTGGTCACGCTGCTGATCGCGACCCGGCGCTTCCCCGGCTGGGCGGTCCTCGGGTTCGTTCCGCTCCTCGCGGTGCAGCAGTCGCTCGCGCTCGGGCTCGGGATCGCGCTCGGCGTCATGAACGTCTTCTTCCGGGACGTGGCTCACCTCCTCGCGATCGGGCTCCAGTTCTGGTTCTGGCTGACGCCGATCGTCTACCCCGCGCAGGTGCTGGGCGAGCGGGCGCGCGCGCTGATCGCGCTCAACCCCATGACCGAGATCGCGGTCGGGTACCAGGAGATCGTGCTGCACGGGCGCTGGCCGGACTGGAAGGGCTGCGCGCCGCAGCTCGTGCTCGCGCTGGCTGCGCTCGCGTTCGGCCGCATCATGTTCCGCCGGTTCTCCGGCGAGATGACCGATCACCTCTAGCCGTGGGAAGGATCCGCGCGCGCGGCCTCGGGAAGAAGTACAAGCTCTATTCGAGCCGCCTCGGACAGCTCGTCGAGTGGCTCAGCGGCGACCGCGTCGTGCGGCACCGGGCCGAGTGGGCGCTCCGCGACGTGACCTTCGACGTCGCCGACGCGGAGTCCGTCGGCATCATCGGGATGAACGGCGCCGGCAAGAGCACGCTCCTGAAGATCCTCTGCGGCACGACGCTCGCCTCGGAGGGATCGTTCGAGATCGCGGGCCGCGTCGCCGCGCTGCTCGAGCTCGGCCTCGGCATCCATCCCGAGTTCAGCGGCTGGCAGAACGCGCACCTCTCCTGCCAGCTCATGGGCCTCGACGAGCCGACGATCGCCGAGCGCCTCCCGTGGATCGCCGACTTCTCGGAGCTCGGCGCGCACATGGACCAGCCGGTGCGGACGTATTCGGCGGGCATGCAGGTGAGGCTCGCGTTCAGCGTCGCGACCGCGGTGCGCCCCGACGTGCTGATCGTCGACGAGGCCCTCTCGGTCGGCGACGCGTACTTCCAGCACAAGTCGATGGCGCGCATCCGCGCGTTCCGCGAGCAGGGCACGACGCTGCTCTTCGTGACGCACGACCCGGGCGCCGTGAAGGCGCTCTGCGACCGCGCGCTCCTCCTCGATCGCGGCCGCCTCCTGCGCGACGGCTCGCCCGACGACGTCTTCGACTACTACAACGCGATGATCGCGCTGAAGGAGCGCGACGCGCAGATCGTGCAGGTGGTCGCGCGCCACGGCCGGACGTCGACGCGCTCCGGCACGCGCGAGGCCGAGATCGCGGCGGTCGAGCTGCTGGACGCCGACGGCGAGCCGCGCGCCGCCTTCGAGGTGGGCGAGGCCGCGCGCATCCGCGTCCGCTTCAGCATGCACCGCGACATGGAGCGGCCGACCGTCGGCGTGCTCCTGCGCGACCGCCTCGGCAACGACGTGTTCGGCGTGAACACCTTCGGGCTCGGCGTGCGGTCGGAGCCCTGCGCCGACGGAGACGAGTGCGTCGCGACCTTCGACGTCCGTCTCGACATCGGCGCGGGGACGTACTCGCTCACCGTCGCACTCCACACCGATCGCGCGCACGTCGAGTCGAACTACGACTGGTGGGACCGCGCTCTCGTCTTCCAGGTCGTGCGCGGACCGGGTCCCGAGTTCAGCGGGGTCGCGGCGCTCCCCGTGCGCGCGTCGGTCGAGCGCCTCGCTCCGCCGATCGCGGTGGTCCGCGCGCAGGAGCGCGCGGAGTGAGCGGGGCGGACCCGGGCGGCGGCATCGCGGTTGCGATCGTCAGCTTCGAGAGCGCGCGCTTTCTCGGCGCCTGCCTCGACGCGCTCGCCGCGCAGAGCGCGCCGCCGGCCGAGGTCGTCGTCGTCGACAACGCGTCGCGCGACGGGAGCGCGGAGATCGCGCGCCGCCACCGCGTCGTGTCGCGCGTGGAGGCGAGCGCGGCGAACGTCGGGTTCGCGGCCGGTCAGAACCGCGCGATCGGCCTGACCCGGAGCCCGTGGGTCCTGACGCTGAATCCCGACGTCGTGCTCGGCGAGGGGTTCCTCGCCGTGCTCGGCGCGCGCGCGCGCGCGGCGGACGTGCGCCTGGGGACCCTGTGCGGCAAGCTCCTCCGCCTCGGCGACGACCTTCGACCCGTCGACCCGCCCCTCATCGACTCGACCGGCATCGTCTTCACGCGCGCTTTCCGCCACCTCGACCGCGGCTCCGGCGACCTCGACCGCGGCCAGTGGGAGCGCGAGGAGCAGGTCTTCGGCGCGAGCGCGGCGGCCGCGCTCTACCGCCGCGACATGATCGAGGACGTCGCGATCGGCGGCGAGTTCTTCGACGAGGCGTTCTTCGCGTACCGCGAGGACGCGGACGTCGCGTGGCGCGCGCGCCTCTTCGGCTGGGACTGCCTTTACGTCCCGTCGGCCGTCGGCTACCACGTGCGGCGGGTCCTGCCCGAGCGGCGTCGGGAGCTTCCCGCGATGCTGAATCGCCACTCCGTCAAGAACCGCTTCCTGATGCGCATCAAGAATGCGGACGCCGCCGTGTGGCGGCGCTGCGGCGCGCGCGGCGCGCTGCGCGACGCTGCGGTCGTCGGCGGGTGCCTCTTCCGCGAGTGGAGCTCGCTGCCCGCGCTCGTCGACGTCGCGCGGCTGTGGCCGCGCGCGCGCCTGCAGAGGCGCGAGATCCAGACGCGTCGCCGGCGCTCGGGCGACGACATCGCGCGGTGGTTCGAGTGAGCGGAGCGCCTGCGAGCGCGGGCGACGCGGGCGAGCGCGGCGCCGCAGGCGCGCCCGGCGCATCCGAAAGGCGCGCGCGCGAGCGGCGCCCGGGAAGCCCTTCCGGGCGAGCGCGCTTCGGCCAGCGGCAGGCGCACCTGCACGCGGTCTCGATCGCGTGGCAGCTCGCGCGGCTCGACCTCCTGCGCCGCTACACGTCGACGATGCTCGGCATGGTGTGGGCGATCGTCGCGCCGCTCTGCATGGCGGCGATCATCGGGACCGTGTTCGGCAAGCTCTTTCGCGTCGAGCTCGCGACCTTCCTGCCGTACCTCTTCCTGAACCTGACGCTGTGGGCGTTCTTCGTCGCCTGCCTCGACGGCGGCGCGATCGCGTTCGTCGCGGCCGAGGGCTACATCAAGCAGATCGCGCGCGTGCCTCTGCTCGCGTACCCGCTGCGGATGGTCTTCGCGGCGTTCGTCACGCTTCTCCTCGGGCTCATCGCGGTCGCGCTCGTCGTCTTGCTGTTCGGCGGGAGCGTCACGCTCGCGTGGCTCTGGGTCGTTCCCGCGCTCGCCGCATGGTTCCTGTTCGGTCTGGCGCTCGCGTGCCTGTCGGGGATCCTGAACACCGCCGTGCGCGACCTGCAGTACATCCAGTCGGTCGGGGTGCAGGGCCTTTTCTACGCGACGCCGATCATGTTTCCGGCGGCGCTGCTCGTGCAGCACGGCCTCCAGCTGCTGCTCACGTGGAACCCGCTCTACCACCTCATGATCATCGTCCAGGTCCCGCTCCTCTACGGCGACCGCCCGCCGACCGAGCACTACCTCGCCGTCGCCCTGACGCTCGCGACGTCGCTCGGCGCCGCGGCCCTCGGGCTCCGGCTCGTGCGCCGGCGGCTCGTGTTCTGGCTGTGAGCCGCGGTCGTGCCGCCGCTCTCGGGCTCGCGCCGTGATCGAGCTCCGGGACGTTTCGCTCACCTTTCCGCCGCCGCGGCCGCGGAGCCTGCGCGAGCGCATGAACCGGCTGCGCCGCCGGACGGGCGGGCCGGACGCGCCGCAGGCGGTGACGGCGCTGCGCGAGATCGCCGTCCACGTCGGCCACGGCGAGCGCGTCGGCGTGATCGGCCTGAACGGCGCCGGCAAGACGACGCTGCTCAAGGTCATGTGCGGCATCTACGCGCCGACGCGCGGCAGCGTCACGGTCGAAGGCGACGTCGCCTGCCTCTTCGAGCTCGCGACCGGGTTCGAGATGGAGGCGACCGGCTGGGACAACATCCGCACGCGCGGGCTCCTCCTCGGGCTCTCGGCGAACGAGATCAAGGACCGCATGCGCGAGATCGCCGACTTCACGGAGCTCGGAGACGCGCTCGATCGGCCCGTCAAGACCTACTCGATGGGGATGTTCGTGCGCCTCGCGTTCGCTGTCTCGACGGCGATCTCCCCGGACGTGCTGCTGCTCGACGAGGTCATCGCGTCGGGCGACATCCGGTTCCAGGAGAAGGCGCAGCGGCGGCTCGACGAGATGGTGGAGAGGGCGTCGATCCTCGTGCTGGTGAGCCACTCGATGGAGGCGGTGCGGCGGTCGTGCACGCGCGTGCTGTGGCTCGATCGGGGCCAGGTCCGCATGGACGGACCGACCGAAGACGTCATCTCGGCGTATTCGGCGTTCGGCGCTTGACGGTCCCGCTGCTCGGCGCGCGGCGGGGCGTTGCGTGAGCGAGCACGGCGACTCCTGTCGGAGGCGCCCTTTTGTTTTCTCATGGGCAGCGGGGCGCGGCTCGTGGCTCAGCCGGGGCGGAGCCTTCCGGTGAGGCGGCCGACGGCTCGTTCGGCGAAGCGGCGGGGGCCGTAGACGGCGAGGCGGTCGAGGGCGTGGCGGAAGGGGCCGTGCCAGAGACGGACGGCGCTTCGGGAGATGTCGGGGGCGCGGTGGGCGAGGAGGGGGGCGAGGGTGTCGCGCCAGCCGGGCTCGAGGGCTTCGGCGGAGAAGCGGCGCTCGACGTCCTCGTAGGCGGCGCGCGCGAGGCGGGCGCGCAGCGCCCGATCGTCGACGAGGCGGAGCAGAGCGGCGCTCCAGGCGGCCGGCTCGTTGGGGCAGAGGAGGCCGGTCTCGCCGTCGACGACGGCATCGGCGCTCGGCGGCACCGCGGAGTAGATGCCGACGATCCCGAGCGACCCGTACTCGAGGTACTTGTTGAAGTACTTGCAGCGGTGGAAGGGCGTGTCGGGCAGCGGTGCCAGCCCGATCGAGATGCCGAGCTCGAAGGCGCGCCTCCGCCACGCGGTGAAGTCGAGGTCGAACGACTCGCAGTGCGCGTCGAGCTGCCACGCGAACGGCGGGTTCGCGCCGCAGAAGACGAGGCGGAGCGAGTCGCGACGCTCGCGCACGAGCGCCGTCAGCGGCCGCGCGAGGAGCGACTCGATGAACGCCGTGTGGTCGACGCTCCCGAGGAAGCCGATCGCGATCGGCGCGCCGTCGCCCGCGGCGCCGTTCGTCGCAGCGGCGACCGACGGCGGCGGACCGAGCTCTTCGGGGAGGCGCGGCGGGCGCGGCTGGCGGAGGAGGGTCGTCGCGCGGCGGTGGCGCTCGGAGAGCACGGCGCCGAGGCGCTCGCTGCAGACGTAGACCGCATCGGCCGAGCGCAGGATGGCCGCGATGTCGGCGGCGACGCGCGGGGACCCGAAGAAGAACGCGCTGCGCGCGCCCGGCGGCACGCGCTCGAGGTCGTCGTCCATGTAGGTCGCGACGAATCGTCCGAGCCGGCGCGCCTCCCCGAGAATGCGGCGCTCGGCCGGAGAGGCGCCGCGCACGAGCACGACGGAGTCGGCCCACGCGAGGTCGCGCGGGTCGAGCTCGATCGAGGTCGCGACGCGGAGCTCGCACGAGCGCCCGTCCCGTGCGAGGTGCTCGAAGACCGCGTTCACGCCCAGGACCGCGGACGGGATCTGCGCCTCGCTCACCGCGAGGACGCGTGCCGGGCGGCGCTCCGCCGACGTGCGCTCCGCGCTCACAGCGCTCCCCCCGCTCGTCGGGCGATCCGGCACCGGGTCACTCGCTTCGGGTTAGTGAACCGCTCTCCGCGAGGCCAGCGTGGAGGCGCCGCTTTCGGATGCGGGCGCGGGACACTAGAGTCCGCCGCATGGACGATGCCGGCAGCGAGGCCGACGCGCCGGAGCGGCCCAGGACGCGCCTCTGGCAGATCCTGCTCCTCCTGCCGCAGCCGCCGCTCTCGCTCGTCTATCTGCACCTCGTGCGCGCAGGCCGCGTCGCGCCCAGCTTCCTTCCGGTGATCGTCCTCGGCGCGTTGCCGCTCGTGTCGCTGATCCTCGCCTCGCGCCGGCTCGGGCCGGCGCCCGCGGACGACCGTCCGATCGCATCCGAGATCACGCTCGTCGCCTTCGCGATCACCGAGCTCGCGTGGACCGCTGTGAGCGCCGTGGCGGTCGGCTTCGCGGTCGCGGTCCGGAGCGGCTGAGCACCTGCGCGGGCCGCGTGGCGCGGCCGCCGGGCATCCGATATCCCCGACCGACATGGCGGCGCGCACGGCGAGCGTGGATCGCGACCTCTTCCGGCGCATCCAGGACCGGGTCGCGATCGTCGGCGTCGGCCATCTCCCGTTCGCCAAGGACATCGGCCGCCCGATCTCGGATACCGCCATCGAGGCGATCCAGCTTGCGCTCGACGACGCCGGCCTCGCCGCCGAGGACGTCGACGGCATGTCGATGTTCGAGATGGAGCACACCCACGAGGTCACGATCGCGCGCGGCCTCGGGATCCGGAACCTCTCGTGGTGGGACAAGATCTCCTACGGCGGCGGCGCGTCGTGCGGGACGATCATGCACGCCGCGGCCGCCATCGCGACCGGGCTCGCGAGCGTCGTGGTCTGCCACCGCGCACGCAACCGCGGCTCGAAGGCGTCGCGACCGTGGGCGCAGGAGCGCGAGCTCGTGACCGACGACAAGGCGCTCCACGTGCCGTGGGGGCTCATCCGGCCGGTCGACGTGATCGGCATGTGGGCGCAGCGCCACATGCACCTCTACGGGACGAAGCGCGAGCACCTCGGCAACGTCGCGATCGCCGCGCGGAGGCACGCGAACGAGAACCCGTTCGCGATGATGCGCGATCGCCACCTCGACATGGAGACCTATCTCGCGGGCCGCGAGGTGAGCCATCCGCTCACGTTCTTCGACTGCTGCCTCGAGACCGACGGCGCGCTCGCGTGCGTCGTGACGTCCGTCGAGCGCGCGCGCGACCTCCGGCAGAAGCCGGTCCTCGTCCACTCGGTCGCTCAGGCGTCGGGCCCGAACCCGGTCCACCTCGCGAACTACAACACGCCGGAGATGCAGACGACGGCCGTCCCGTGCGCCGAGCAGCTGTGGGCGCGGTCGGAGATCCGGCCGAAGGACATCGACTGCGCCCAGATCTACGACGCCTTCACGCCGCTCGTGATCATGGGGCTCGAGGACTACGGCTTCTGCGAGCGCGGCGAGGGCGGCCCTTTCACCGAGGGCGGCCGGATCGAGATCGGCGGCGATCTTCCGGTGCTCACGTCCGGCGGCGGACTCTCCGAGGCGTACGTCCACGGCTTCAACTTGATCATCGAGGCGGTGCGCCAGATCCGCGGGACTTCGTGCAATCAGGTCGGAGGGTGCAACACGGTGCTGGTCACCGGCGCTTCGGGCGTCGCGACGAGCGCGCTGGTCGTGCGCGGCGAGTAGCGGGCGCTCGGCGCTCGTCCGCCCGCGGGCCGGCGGCGGAACCGAGCACGGCCTCGAGGGCGCGACGGCCGGCGCGCGTGCAGTCGGCGCGAAAGAGGGCGAGCGCGGCGCGCGCGTGGACGTCGAGCCGCTCGGCCGGGTCGCGGCCGGGAGCCGCGACGATCGCGGCCGGCAGCCAGAAGAAGACCTGCGTGAGGAGCTGCTCGCGCAGCAGGGCGCGGTCCGCCCCGGGCTCGATGAGCCCCGCATCGACGAGGCGCGCCACGATTCCGTCGGCGCGCGCCTCCCTCGCCCGCTGCATCGTCTCGTGCAGCGGGCGCAGCGCGGGCAGCGTCGCCAGCAGCCCGACGCAGTCGCGCATGACCCAGCGGTTCTCGAGGTCGCGGCGCATGATGGCGCGGATCGCGACGTCGAGGCCCGCGAAGTCGAGCGGGCCGGCCGCGCGTGAGAAGAGCGCCTCGTTCTCGCCGTGCGCCTCCTCGATGAGCGCTGCGACGAGCGCCTCCTTGGTGGCGAAGTGGTACGAGACGTTTCCCGGGCTGAGGCGGAGCTCGCGCGCGATGTCGCGGATTCCGACGGCGGCCACGCCGCGCTCGTTGAACGCGCGCCGGGCGTGCTCGAGGATGCGCCTCGCCGTGCCGCCGTACCCGGGATTAGGACGTTGACCTAGACCCACCGTCCGCGCATAGTACAACGTACTAACGCGGAGGTGCCAACGTGGACCATCGGACGATCGAGAACCCGGTCACGGGCGAGCGCGCGACGTTCGTGGAGACGGCCGGCGAGAGCGACGGCGCCCGCAGCATCCTCGAGGTCGAGGTCGCGCCCGGCGGCGGCGTTCCGACCCACCGGCACGCCGATCACGACGAGCGGATCGCCGTGCTCGAGGGCGAGATCGAGGTCACCGTCGCCGGCGTGAGGTCTCGGCTCCGCGCCGGCGAGCACGTCGTGATCGAGCGCGGCACGGTGCACGGCTGGCGCAATCCGTCCCCGGATCGAAAGCTCCGGATGCGGGGCGGGATGACGCCCGGGCATCCGGGGTTCGAGACGGCGCTGCGCGTCCTGTTCGGCCTCGGACGCGACGGCGGCCTCCGGCCGACCGGGCTGCCGCGCCGCTTCACGGACCTGGCGCTCGTCGCGGACTGGGATCCGTCGCTGCTCGCGGTCGGCGCCCGTCAGCTGCTCTTGCCGTGGATCCGATGGACGGCGGGTCGCGCGCGCGCCCGCCGGCGCGCCGCCGAGCTGCTCCGCCGATACGGCGAGCCGGACCGCGCGACGGTGTGAACCGGCCGCGACACTGGTAGTGTCGCGGCATCGTTCCCACGGCCGACATGCCGGCGCGAGGCGGCGCATGAGCGAGGTGCGGCGACCCGAGCGGACGGGCGCGGTGGAGGATCGCGCGGTTGCAGATCTCCATCCGGACTATCCGCTTCCCGACGTCGACCACCCGGTGACCAAGCCGTTCTGGGACGGGTGTCGCGAGCGCCGGCTCGTCGTACAGCGCGATCGCGAGACCGGCGCCTACCACTGGCCGCCGAAGCCCGCGTACTGGAAGGGCGGACGGCTCGACTGGGTGCGCACGCGCGGCACGGGGACGATCTACACCTACGTCGTCGGGCACGAGCCGTTCCTGCCCGCGTTCCGCGCGCTGCTGCCGCTGCCGATGGTCGTCGTCGAGCTGGACGAGGGGCCGCGGCTCGTCGGCTACATGGTGAGCTGCCGGCCCGAGGACGTCGCGATCGGGAAGCGCGTCCGCGTCGTGTTCCGCCCCCTCACCGAGCGCGTCACGCTGCCGGTCTGGGAGCTCGCTCGCTGAGCGCGAACTTCGCCTCCATGCGGCGGCCGACCTCGTGAGCCTCTGGGAGGCCGCGGTGCTCTTCGCGGCCGCGATGCTCGCCGGGGTCGTGAATTCGGTCGCAGGCGGGGGCTCCCTGATCTCGTTCCCCGCGCTCGTGTGGGCCGGCATCGACCCGGTGCGCGCGAACGCGACCAACACGATCGCGATCTCTCCGGGAGCGCTCGCCGCGATGGCGCCGTTTCGCCGGGAGCTGCGCGACATGGGCTCGTGGCTCTGGATGCTGGGAATACCGTCCGTGGTGGGCGGCGGCATCGGTGCGGTGCTCCTGCTCGCGACGCCGGAGCGCCTCTTCGCGCGCCTCGTGCCCGCGCTCATCCTGTTCGCGACCGGCGTGTTCGCGCTCCAGGAGGCGATCGCGCGCCGGGTCGGCGGCGATCCGACCGTCGCCGCGGGCGGCGAAGCGCCCGTGCTCGCGCGCGGGCCGGTCGTCGCCGCCGGCGTGCAGCTCGCGATCGCCGTGTACGGCGGCTACTTCGGCGCCGGGATCGGGATCATGATGCTCGCGGCGCTCGGCTTCCTCGGCCTCCGCGATCTCCACCGGATGATCGGGCTCCGGAGCTTCCTCGGGTTCTGCATCAACGGGGTCGCGTCGGTGTATTTCGCGGCGAGCGGGATGGTCGACTGGCGGGCGGCGGCGCTCATGACGCTCGGGCAGGTCGCCGGCGGGTACGGCGGCGCGGCGGTCGCGCGGCGCGTGCCGCGTGCGGTCGTCCGACGCGCCGTGGTCGCGATCGGGCTCGCGATGGCCGCGTCTCTCTTCTTGACGTATCGCTGACGCGCCGGCGCTTCACCGCGCAGGCGCTTCGGCCGCCGCGCAAGCGCATGCCTCGCGCGTCGGCGTCATGCCGGCCGGATGGTCGCGGCGCGCCGCGCTCAGCCGCCCGATCCGGCTCGCGGCGCGAGAAACCGTGTTGACCGCTCCGCGACGCGCATGGTCTCTTGAGGGCACCGGCCCTCCGATCGGCCCCCTCCGCCGGTGTGGCGCGGACGACTCCACGATCCGCGACCAGCAACCTCCGGGAGCTCCCCCATGCGTTCGAATCTCCTCGCGACCGTTTCGTTCTCGATCCTCGCCCTGATGGTGGCGCCCGGCGTCTCCCACGCCGTCTGGCAGTGCGACGGCACGGAGCCGACGTGCAACGGGCTCGTGCCGACCCTGTGCGGCACCGAGGGCGACGACAACATCGTCGGCACCGGCGGCCCCGACGTGATCGTCGGCCTCGGCGGCAACGACCGCATCGACGGCGGCGGCGGCGACGACGTCATCTGCGGCGGCGACGGGAACGACCTCCTGATCGGGGGCAACGGAAGGGACAAGCTGTTCGGTGGCCGCGGCGTCGACGAGCTCCGCGGCGGCACCGGCGACGACATCCTGCGCGGCGGCCCGAACGACGACATCCTGATCGGCGGCGGCGGCAACGACATCCTCATCGGCAACGGCGGCGTCGACGACTGCGACGGCGCCGGCGGCACCGGCGACATCGCCCGCACCAGCTGCGAGAACGTCACCCGAGTTCCTTAACCCCGCCGAAGCCCAGCCACCGCGCGCCCCTGCAAAGTTTGCGAAAGCCGATCACCGCCGACGCAGCCGGAGGCGTCTGTCCGGGCAAGCGAGCGACTGTCGAAGGAGCGGGACAATCACCCGCCCCCACCTTGATTCATGAAATCAGTCGGGGCGCTCCTCCTACCCGCGAGTGAGACCCGGAGCGAGCGCCCGGACAAACGCCTCCGGCGGCCCACAGCGAGAGACACGCCCAACGGCGCGCGGACGCAGTGACCCGACGCTGGACTGGCCTTCGGCCGCCGCCTTCGTCATTGTCTCCCCGCGGCGCGATCCCGCGCCGCATCCAGTCGACCTGCATCGCGGGCGAGGAGGAAACCGAAGTGGGCAAGTTTCTCGAGGGCAAGTCCATCGCCGTGACCGGCGCCGGACGCGGCATCGGCCGCGCGGTCGCGCTCGCTTGCGCCGCCGAGGGCGCGAGCGTGGTCGTGAACGACTACGGCGTCTCGATGGACGGCCAGTCGCCGACGAGCGAGGTCGCGAACGAGGTGGTCGCCGAGATCCAGAAGGCGGGCGGGAAAGCGGTCGCGAACGCCCAGTCGGTCGCGACGATGGACGGCGGCGCGAGCATCGTGAAGAGCGCGCTCGACGCCTTCGGCCGGATCGACGGCGTCGTCTGCGTCGCCGGCATCCTGCGCGAGCGGATGCTCTTCAACCTGACCGAGGACGACTGGGATCCCGTCATCGCGACGCACCTGAAGGGCACGTTCACCGTCTTTCGCGCCGCCGCCGCCGCGATGCGCGAGCAGAAGGCGGGCACGCTGATCGGCTTCACGTCGGGCGCGTTCGCGGGCTCGGTCGCGCAGGCGAACTACAGCGCCGCAAAGGGCGGCATCGTCTCCCTCGTCCGGAGCGCCGCCGCCGGCATGCATCGCTACGGCGTCACCGCGAACTGCATCGCGCCGGTCGCGAAGACGCGCATGAGCGCGAACGTCCCGATGGAGATCGAGGGCATCGGCGAGCCCGAGGACGTCGCGCCGATGGTCGTCTACCTCCTGAGCGACAAGGCGCGGCACATCACCGGCCAGGTCTACACGGTGTCGGGCGGGAAGATCGCCGTCTGGAACCAGCCGACGGAGGTGCGCGCGATGTTCAAGGACGGACGCTGGACGCCGGAGGAGATCGAGAAGCGCCTTCCGTCGAGCGTCGGGGCCGAGCGCATGGGCCTGATCGATCGCCTGGAGGCGATGAAGAAGGCCGCCGCGAGCGGGCAGAAGCCGAACGCGTGATCGCGGGCCGGCGCGGCGGCGCGTGCAGCGGGTCTAGCTGCGCGCCGCTTCGCCGGCGATGCGCGCCGCGAGGAGATCGCGCAGCTTCCGCTTGTCGATCTTGCCGCTGTCGGTGAAAGGAAGATCGGCCGCGTCGTAGAAGAAGATCGAGCGCGGCACCTTGTACGCCGCGAGCTGGGCCCGGAGGCGCTCGCGCACCGTCGCCGCGTCGAGCCCGCCGTCCGACTTCAGGACGATCGCCGCCGCGACGTTCTGCCCGCGGGCCGGATCGGGGACGCCGACGACGTAGCCGTTTCGCACCTCGGGGAACGAGTCGAGGACCGCCTCGACCTCGCTCGGCGCGACGTTCGCGCCCGCGGTCTTGATCATGTCGCCGAGGCGGCCCTTGAACCAGAGGAACCCCTCGCGATCGAAGGATCCGCCGTCGCCCGTCCGGTAGAATCCGTCGCGCTCGAACGTCCGCTCGCGCTCGACCTTGTAGAAGCCCTGCATGAGGCTGTACCCGCGGACGCAGATCTCGCCCTCCACCCCGGGCTCGAGGATCACGCCGGTCTCCGGGTCGATCACGCGGTGCTCGACGGCGTCGACCGCGCGGCCGAAGCTGCCCCTCAGCGTGTGCGGCGGATCGCTCTCGCGACCGAAGGTGTGCGGGCCGCACGTCTCGGTCATGCCGAGCGAGTTCGTGCGGAGGTCGGGATCCGGCGGGCGCTTGTCGGGCGGCAGGATGTCGGCCAGGCCGGCGCGCAGCGAGGACAGGTCGCGGCGCGCGAAGCTCGGGTGCGACGCCATCGCCTTCCCGTAGTGCGGCCAGCCGGCGGCGATCGTCGCGCGCTCGCGCTCGAGCAGGTCGAGCGTCTTCTCGGCGTCGAACGCGTCCTCGCACAGCAGGCAGGCGCCGACGTGGGTCGCCGCGACGAGCGACATCACCAGGCCGCCCACCCAGAAGAACGGCATCGGGGACCAGATCCGATCGTCCGCGGTCAAGTTGCGGCCGGCGCAGGCGCTCACGTTGAACCCGTGACGGACGGCGGTCCCGTGCGTGTGGATCGCGCCACGAGGCTCGGCGGTGCTGCCGGACGTGTAGATGATGACGAGCGCGTCCGCGGGCGTCACCTGCGCCTCGACGCTCCGGAGCAGCTCGTCGTCCGCCGCGCTGGTCTCGGCGTCTCGCATGGCGGAGGCCGCCGAGCGCGCCCACGCGCGATCGCAGTCGCCGAACACGATCACGTCGCGGAGGAACGGAAGCGACCGGACGAATGCACGACCGGGCGGCTGCGCGCGGAGGTCGGGCGCGCACTCCTCGAGGCGCGCCAGGTAGTCGTGGCTTCGAAAGCGCGCGGCGGTGAGGAGCGTCTGCACGTCGGCGTGGCGGAGCACCCAGGCGAGCTCGCGCGCCTGGAAGAACGTGTTGATCGGGACGACGAGCGCGCCGATCCGCGCGGCCGCGAAGAAGGCGACGATCCAGTCCGGTCCGTTCGGCATGAGGAGCCCGACACGCGTCCCCTTCCCGACGCCCGACGCGAGCAGCCCCCGAGCGAGCAGCGCCGATTGGCGCTCGACGTCCCCGTAGTTCGCCCGCCGCTCGCCGTGAACGACCAGAGTCCGGTCGCGGTAGCGCTCGACCGCCGTTCGCAGAAGGGTCGGGATCGTCGGCTCGAAGTCGGGGAACGGCACTGCCGCCGAAGCTAGTCCGCCGCCGTCCAAAGCGTCAACGCCCGAGCGGCCGCCATGACGGCGTGCTGCGCGAGCGCCGCGCGGCGAGCCGCGCCGCTCCCGCCGCGCTCCAACGTCGCGGGGCCGTTCACGCGCCGCTTCGGCCGCGCTCGAACGTCGCCGGGCAAGCGCCGCTCACCCGAGCTCGAGATCGCCCGTCGTGCCGCGGTCGTACACGAGGTGCCCGTCGGCGACGCGCGCGAAGTCGGGCAGCTCGTGGGACGCGAGCGATCCGTTCGGGAGGACGTGCTCGACGTCCCAGCCGCGCACCGTGAGCGCGTCGGAGATCAACCGCCGGTGGCATTGCCACCAGAGCCCTTCCGCGCAGAGGAACGCCGTCGGCCCTGCGCGCGCGAGGGCCTCGAGGTCGCCGATCGCCGCCTCGAACTCCGGCGTGTCCATGTAGTCGGCGTAGTTCCGGAAGCCGGGCTCGCGCCACGCGGGATGCCGCGTGGCCGGCTGGCGCGCGCGCCGTCGGCCGCCGAGACCGGGCATCCAGACGTAGCGGACGCCGCGCTCGCGACACGCCTCGTCGAGCGCTTCGCGCGCGAACTGCGGGTGGCGACGCGACGCGGGATACGCGCGCACGTCGGCCAGGGTCCGCACCCCGTGCGCCGAGAGCCGGTCGAGGAGCTCGTCGGCGCCCTGCGTCGAGTGGCCGATCGTGAAGATCGTCGGCGGCATCCCGTGCGTCCCGGCATAGCGGACGGCACGCCGGGCGGCGACGGAGCGCGCGCCTCGTGCGGATTCGTACGGAGCTCGGCGAGAAAATGACGTGATCCGGAGAGCGAGCCGGCGCGAAGGCACGCGGCGGCGCGCCCGGCGAGGTGGCCCCGCGCTTGCACACCTCGAGCGCGGCCACGCAGCACGGCCAGGGGGGTGAGGTGATGGAGGGGGAGACGGAGGAGGTCGCGCAGCTGCGATTCTCATGGCTGCCGCTGATCCCGTGGGCGATCGCATTCGCGCTCGGGATCGCGGCGCTCAGCGTCGGGCCGGCGCACGGCTGCGGCGATGGAACGCCGAACGCGACGCCGGCGGCATGCGACTCGATCGGTGGGGGGAGTGGAAGCGGGGTCGGCTGATCCCGCGGCGGTGTCGAGGGGTGACGGCGGCCGGGGGGGCCGCCGTCACTCGAGCAAGCGATCTCTCAGCCGCGCGAGCGTCTCGTCCGGGACGCCGGCGTCGCGCGCGTAGCCCGCCAGCGACCCGTAGCGGTCGCGCAGGCGGGCCAGCATGTCGACCATCGTCTCCGGCTGCGCGTGCATCGTGTCGGGCGGCAGGGCGGCGAGCATCGTCTGGTAGCCTTCGGTGGAGAGCAGGCGCTCGACGATCGCGTCGAGGTTCTCCTGCGTCGCCGCGTAGTCGGCGACGATCACCTCGTCGCGCACGCCCAGCGTGCCGAGCAGGACCGCGGAGATGACCCCGGTCCGGTCCTTCCCCGCGGCGCAGTGGTAGACGCAGGGACCGCGCGCGTCCGAGATCAGCGACAGCACGCGGGCGATCGCCGGCTTCGCGTACTCGGCGAGGCCGACGTAGCGATCGGCCAGCGTGGTCAGCGATTCCTCCATGCGCGCGCGCTCGTCGCGCGAGCCCGACATCTCCCCGTCGAAGAGCGGCGCGTGGTGGATGCGGACGCCGGCGAGCTCCTCGAGGGGACGACGCGCGTCGCCGCGCCGCTCCGCGGTGGAGCGCAGGTCGACCACGTCGGTCACGCAGAGGTCGGCGCGTAGGCGGTCGAGGTCGGCCTCGGTCAGCAGGTGGAGCGCGTCGCTGCGAAACACGGAGCGCCAGCGGACGCGCCGGCCGTCCTCGGTGGGATAGCCGCCGAGGTCGCGGAAGTTGAGACAGCCTTCGAGATCGATCGCGCGCTTCATCGTCGCTCCATGGATCGCGGTCCGCGACCGGCGAGTCAACGTCGCGCCGGCGGCCGCCGACCGGCCTCCGCCGGCAGCGCCCGCGCGCCGCTTCGGGCCGATGGCGCGAGCGGGTAGGGTGGCGCCGTGGACCGCGACCAGATCGCGATCGCCGTTCACGGCGGAGCCGGGCGCGAGTCGCCGCCCGAGGAGCGCGCGCCGCGCCGGCGGGGCGTCGCGCGTGCGGCGGAGCGCGCCTGGCGCATGCTCGAAGGCGGCGAGAGCGCGCTCGACGCGGTGGTCGAAGCGGTCGCCGACCTCGAGGACGATCCCGCGTTCAACGCCGGCTTCGGCTCCGTCCTCACCGAGGAGGGGGGGATCGAGCTCGACGCGTCGCTCATGGAAGGTCAGCTCCTCCTCGCCGGTGCGGTCGCCGCGGTGTCCGGCGTCGCGAACCCGATCCGGGCGGCGCGCGCGGTCATCGCGGAGGGCCGCGAGGTCCTCCTCGTCGGCGAGCCGGTCGTCGCGCTCGCCCGGCGCCACGGCCTCCGCGTCGTCGCCGGCGAGGCTCTCGTGACCGACGCCGCGCGCCGGCGCTGGCGCGAGCGCCGGGCGGCTCCGGGCGAGACCGTCGGCGCGGTGGCGCGCGACGCGCGCGGTCACGTCGCCGCCGCCACCTCGACCGGCGGCGTCGCGGGCAAGCGGAGCGGCCGGGTCGGCGATTCCGCGGTGATCGGCGCCGGCACCTACGCCGACGACCTCGTCGGCGCCGCGTCCGCGACCGGCCCGGGCGAGGCCATCATCCGGATCGGCCTCGTGCGCGCCGCGCTCGACGGCGTCGCGCGCGGCGACCTACCCGACGTCGCGGCGCGGGAAGCCCTCGATCTCCTCGCCCGCCGGCTCGGAGAATCGGCGGGCCTGGTCGCGGTCGACGTCGCGGGCCGGGTCGGGATCGCGTTCACGACCGCGGCGATGCCGGTCGCGTGGCGCGCCGCCGGCGCCGCCGCGCTCGACGTCCGGGGGTGAGCTCCCGCGGCATGGATTCCGCAGCCGGGATGCAAAAAGCGTTGGCGGCTCGAGCGCCGGCCGTTTAACTTCGCTGACGTTCGCGGAGTCTCACAGCCATCTCCGCGATCGCCTGCCCGCCGGTGGGGACCGCGCGGGCGGCGCCCGGAAGTGCCGACGAGGAGTCGATCGATGAGAGGGCAGCGAGTCGGGGCATCGCGGAGAAGCGCGCACGCGGGCGCCCATCGGGACCGAGCCACACCAGGGAGGCCGGTCGCGGCGATGGGCGCGCTGCGAGTCGCGGCCGTGGCGTCGCTCGCCGCGCTCGGGTCGCTCGTCGCCGCGCGCGGCGCGGCGGCGCAGTCGTCGAACGTGCCGTTCGTCAACTTCGAGAGCGGCCACGTGCGGCCGCTCGCGCTGTCGCCCGACGGCGCCCGCCTCTTCGCGGTCAACACGCCCGACGCGCGCCTCGCGGTCTTCGACGTGACGGACGCGGGCCTGACGCTGATCGCCGACGTCCCGGTCGGCCTCGAGCCGGTCGCGGTCGCGGCGCGGAGCGCCGACGAGGCGTGGGTCGTGAACCATTTGTCGGACAGCATCAGCATCGTGCGGGTGGACGCGGCGGACCCGTCGCTCTCGCGCGTCGTCCGGACGCTCCACACCTGCGACGAGCCGCGCGACATCCTGTTCGCCGGCCCGAGCAGCGCGCGCGCGTTCGTGACGACGGCGCGGCGCGGCCAGAACTGCCCGGTCCCCGCCAGTTTGACGGCCCCCGGCACGGGACGCGCCGTCGTCCAGGTGTTCGACGCGAACGCGCTCGGCGCCGCGCTCGGCGGCACGCCGATCGCGAACGTCGTGCTCTTCGGCGACTCGCCGCGCGCCCTCGCGCGCAGCCAGGACGGGTCGACGGTGTACGCCGCCGTGTTCAAGTCGGGCAACCAGTCGACGACCATCAACCAGCTCGCGGTGCAGCCGAACGGCGGCGCGCCGCCGCCGCCCCCCGGCGCGCTCGGCAACGCGCCGTCGACCGGCCTGATCGTCAAGTACAACGCGGCGACCGACCACTTCGAGGACGAGATCGGCCGCGACTGGACGGCGCAGGTCCCGTTCGACCTCCCCGACCGCGACGTCTTCCGGATCGACGCGAACGCGAGCACTCCGGTCGAGACCGGCTCCTTCAGCGGCGTCGGCACCGTGCTCTTCGACATGGTCGTGAACCCCGCGACCGGAAAGCTCTACGTCGCGAACACCGACGCGCGGAACCACGTCCGCTTCGAGGGCATCGATCCGACCCCGCTCTACGGGGTGAAGGGCCACATCGCGGAGAGCCGGATCACGCTCGTCACGACCGGTGGGGCCGTGATCCCCGAGCATCTGAACCCGCACATCGACTACTTCGCGGTCCCGGGCCCGGCCTCGGAGGTCGAGCAGTCGCTCGCGTTCCCGGTCGCGATCGCGCTCACGCCGGACGGCGGCACGCTCTTCGTCGCGGGCTTCGGCTCGGAGAAGGTCGCGGCGTACTCGACCGCGCTCCTCGAGGCGGGGCAGGTCGCGCCCGACCTCGTGGAGGTGAACGGCGGGCCGAGCGGGCTCGCGCTCGACGCCGCGCGCGATCGCCTCTACGTGATGAGCCGCTTCACGAACCGGGTCGCGATCGTGAGCAACGCCTCGGTCGCGTCCGCGCGCCAGCAGACCGACTCGGCGGGCCTACGCTTCGAGCCCGAGCCGCTCGACGTCGTGCGCGGTCGGCGCGTCCTCTACGACGCGCGCCGGACCTCGGCCCACGGCGACTCCGCGTGCGCGAGCTGCCACATCTTCGGCGACATGGACGACCTCGCCTGGGACCTCGGCGACGCCAGCTCGGGCCTGTCGACGATCCCGAACCCGAACCCCTTCCGCGTCGGATCCGGCCGGCCCTTCCACCCGCTCAAGGGCCCGATGACGACGCAGAGCCTCCGCGGCATGGCGAACGCGGGGCCGATGCACTGGCGCGGCGACCGCACCGGCGGCACGAGCGGCGGCGATCCGCTCGACGAGCAGCTGGCCTTCAAGGCGTTCAACCCCGCTTTCGTCGGCCTCCTCGGGCGCGCGGACCAGCTGCCGGACGACGAGATGCAGGACTTCACGGACTTCATCTTGACGGTGCGCTATCCGCCGAACCCGATCCGCGCGCTCGACGACGTGCCGACGACGGCGCAGTCGAACGGCGAGAGCTTCTTCTTGACGGCGGCGGCCGATGCGGGAGCTCCCTGCCAGAACTGCCACCGCCTGCCGCTGGGCACCGACGGCTTCTCGTCGGTCGAGGGCGAGACGCAGGAGTTCAAGATCGCCCACCTCCGGAATCTCTACCAGAAGGTCGGCATGTTCGGGTTCCCGGGCGGCAGCGGTCTCCCCGGCACCGGGTTCCAGGGCGATCAGATCCGCGGCTTCGGCTTCCTGCACGACGGCAGCGTCGCGACCGTCTTCCTGTTCCTGAACGCGCCCGTGTTCAACTTCGGGAGCCCGGCGTCGACCGCCAACCAGAACCGCCGGAACGTCGAGCAGTT
>Ga0070741_10007860_pt1 | contig 21781 bp, 18 predicted proteins | sample Coa_R1_4_FD_66440 | JGI IMG/M metagenome (GOLD analysis project Ga0070741, IMG submission 66440) | Surface soil microbial communities from Centralia Pennsylvania, which are recovering from an underground coalmine fire - Coalmine... | ecosystem: Environmental > Terrestrial > Soil > Unclassified ... | reverse complement strand
CGCTTCGACGCTCACCAGGAGCGGCCAGCGCCGGTCACGCAAGTTCGATTCAACCGCCAGGTCAGTAGCTCCAGCCACCACCCGCGCCTCCGGATGAGCAGCCAGCATGGCGAAACACTCCGCCAGCGTTCCCGAGCGAACGAATCTCGCCTCGCCAAACTCAGACTCGAATGTCTCTATTGCCGGCGCGGGATTTCTCAACCGCTCTGTAAAGGAATCGTTCGGGACTGGCCCCAGCATCAAGGCCGCATCGCGTATAGGACGGTATCCGGTGCAGCGGCATAAATTGCCCGACATGGCGTGTGGATCGCATCGGCCGGTTCTTTCCGGCCGGTGATGCTCGGCGAACAGGCTCATCACGAAGCCCGGTGTGCAATATCCGCATTGCGATCCGCCCAGCTCCGCCAGCGCCCGCTGGACCTCAGTCAGCTCTCCGCTTTCCGCCAGCGCCTCCACCGTGTAGACCTCTTGCCCAGCCATCATGGGCAGAAACACGAGGCAGCTATTCACCGGCACGAAGCGGCTTCCGGAAGGAGCGTCGCGCACCAGCAGGACGGTGCATGCACCGCATTCTCCCTCCGCGCAACCTTCTTTGGAACCGGTCAACCCCTCTTGCCGCAGCCAGCTCAGAAGTGTGGTTTGGGGATGAGCTTCCGGCGCTCGGCGACGCTTGCCGTTGAGGACGAACTCCATATCGGTCCCCCGTCGTGCTCCTGGTTGAGATAGCGCTGCTGTGTAAGACGAGGAGCCTACGCGATGATTGCATCATTATATGTGCGATGTACCAGGTTCACAAAGCGCGATGCCGCCTGGCTCCCGTGTCACAAATGATCCGCGCCGCTGACGATGCAATGTATGCCGCCAAAAAGAGAGGAAAGAACCGGACCGCGCAGTGCAATCCCGTGGCATACGATTGACTGCGAGTCTGTCTGCAGTCCAGCTCTGGTGTCCTACGACTTATGCGATTTGCGCTCGCAGAAGGTCACGACCTTGGTGGGGTCAATGGCTTCGCTATCCACCTGCATCTCCACCACCTTGCCTTGCTTGTCAATCACGTAATTGACGCGACGGGCGGCCTTGTATTTCGGGTTATAGATGCCATACTTGCGAACGGTTTCCCCGCCCCAGTCGCTCAGGAGCGGAAAGGTCACTTTGATCTGGTCTGCCCATGCCTTATTGCTGAAGGGACTATCCATACTCACACCCAGCACCCGGGTGTCTGCAGCTTCCAGCTTTGCAAGGTTCTGCTGGAAGTTCTGCATCTGTTTGCTTCAACCACCGGTAAAGGCAAAGACATAAAACGCCAGCGCGACATTTTTCTTGCCGCGAAAGCTGCTGAGCGTGACCTTTTGACCGTTTTGGTCAACCAGGGTGAAATCAGGGGCTTCATCGCCCACCTTGATGGAGGGCTCGGGAACATCTTTGTTCTCGGTTTGGGTTTTCGCGGTTTGGGTCCAAAGTTGCTGGCTGGCGAAAGAGGCAAGCACAAGCATCCAGAGTGCGAGGAGAGCAGTTCTTCGATTCATGGATCGTGTCCTCCACGAAACTATTCTTTGTAAGCCTACCGGTTCGGAGTGGAAGGGTCAACTAGCTCTCCAAAACGGGTGTAAAATTTGAGTTCGCATCTCTTGGAGGCTGTTATGTCACCCACCGCGACTGCCCTGGAATTGAAATCATGTCCGCTTTATATCGACGGAAAACCTGTCATCTCGCGAGGGCCGAAAGACATTCAGCGCAACCCCGCCACGGGCGAAGCGGTAGCAGAGATTCCGCGCTGCACAACGGAAGAGATTTCGGCCGCGGTTGCCTCGGCGCATGCCGCTTTTGAATCATGGAGCAAGACTCCCGTTCTGCAGCGTTGCCGCATCCTCTTCAAATTCCGCGAGCTGCTCGAAAGTCATGCCGGCGAGCTGATTGCATTGGTTACCGAAGAAAATGGCAAGACACTCGACGAAGCCAAAGGGTCATTTCAACGTGGAATCGAATGCATTGAATTTGCCTGCGGCGCCCCCACGCTCATGATGGGTGATACCGTGGACCGCGTCGGTTCAGGCGTCGACGCCTGGTCAACCCGGCATCCGATTGGGGTGTGCGTTGGCATTACGCCTTTCAATTTTCCCGTTATGGTGCCGCTCTGGATGTTTCCCATGGCGATCGCCTGCGGAAACACCTTTGTGCTGAAACCCTCAGACAAAGTGCCGCGCACCTCCGTGCGATTGGTTGAGATCGCTTACCAGGCCGGGCTTCCCGCCGGCGTCCTTAATCTGGTGCACGGGGCCAAAGATACCGTAGACCAGTTGCTCACTGATTCTCGCGTGAAGGCGGTGTCGTTTGTGGGCTCAAGTGCGGTTGCGCGTTACATCTATCAGACGGCAGCCAACAACGGCAAGCGCGTGCAGGCGCTCGGAGGCGCGAAGAACCACTCCGTGGTGATGCCCGATCATGACATGAAGACAACCGTAAGCGCGATCATGGGCTCGTCTTTCGGCTGTGCCGGGGAGCGTTGCCTGGCCACCAGTGTAGTCGTCGCAGTGGGAGAGGCGGCTGATCCTCTGGTAAAAGAGTTGGTCAATGCGGCAAACAATCTCACCATGGGGTCAGGAGCGGAGAAGACCACCTGCATGGGCCCGGTAATCTCAGAAGAAGCCAAGAAGCGCATTCTGAGTTACATCGATATTGGAGAAAAAGAAGGCGCCACGCTAGCCCGCGATGGTCGCAAAGACACGGCTGCCAGGAACAATGGATTCTTCGTCGGCCCTACGGTTCTCGATCATGTTGATCCAAAATCGCGCGTTGCTAAGGAAGAAATCTTTGGCCCGGTGCTTTCGGTAGTCCGCGTAAAGACACTGAAAGACGCTCTTGACGTCATCTCTCATTCCGAATACGGGAATGCAGCGTCCATCTTCACCCGTTCCGGCTCAGCAGCCCGCGAGTTCACGCAGAATGCGGCTGCCGGAATGATCGGAGTGAATGTCGGGGTGCCCGCGCCCGTAGCGTTTTTCCCCTTCTCAGGTTGGAAGAACTCATTCTTCGGCGATCTGCACGCCCTGGGAAAAGATGCGGTGCACTTCTACACCGAAACCAAAGTCGTCACCTGCCGCTGGCCAGACTAGTAGAAGATCGGTGTGGCGCAGCACGGCAAGCTACAATGAAAACTATACCTTTTCACGCACTGTCATCCTGAGCCCCGAGGCGAAGGATCTCCGATGGAGATGGGAGCCACCGACGGCTGAAATCGGATTTTCGCCTGGATTTTTCCCCCGCGCTTTCACACCCCGCTATACATTGCGCGCTTCAGAAAATTTCCCGCCCCGGCTTTCCCCAGAAACTTTTCCCCATCAACAATCACGCGCCCGCGTGAAAGAACAATATCCGGCATGCCAGTCACCGTAGTCCCTTCAAACATCGAGTAGTCCACCCGCATGTGATGAGTCTTCGCGCTGATCGTATGCTGGCGCTTCGGATCGAAGATCACCAGGTCGGCATCGCTGCCAATCGCTACAGTTCCCTTTTGAGGATAGAGCCCGAAGATCCTCGCCGGTGTGGTCGAAACCAGCTCGACGAAGCGGTTCACGCTGAAGCGGCCTTTGGCGACACCGCCTGAATAAATAAGGCTCATGCGATGCTCGATGCCGGGACCGCCATTAGGGATCTTGGTGAAATCATCTTTGCCAAGCTCCTTCTGCTCCTTGAAGCAAAAAGGGCAATGATCCGTCGAGACCACCTGAAGATGATCTTGTTTTAATCCAGTCCAAAGTTTCTCCTGGTGCCACTTCTCCCGCAGCGGCGGAGTGAAGACGTACTTCGCGCCTTCGAAGCCTGGGCCCTCCATATCTTCAATAGATAGATAAAGATATTGCGGACAAGTCTCCGCATAAACCGGCAGGCCCCGGTCCCGCGCTTCGCGCACCTTTTCCAGCGCATCGTTACAGCTTAAGTGCACGATATAGACAGGAGACCCGGCCATCTCAGCCAGCGCGATCGCGCGTGACGTGGCCTCGGCTTCTGCCGTGGTTGGGCGAGTAAGCGCATGGTACTTGGGCGCGGTCTTGCCTTCGGCCAGCGCCTGCTTGACGATCACGTCAATGGCCCCGCCATTCTCAGCGTGCATGCAGATCATCCCGCCGGCCTTCGAGGCGGCGCGCATGGCTTTGAAGATGGTGGCGTCGTCGAGCATGAACACTCCGGGGTAGGCCATGAACAGCTTGAAGCTGGGCACCCCATCGCGCACCAGGTCATTCATTTCGCTGATGCGGGCGTCGGGAAGATCGGTGATGATGCAGTGGAATGCGTAGTCCGTAGTCGCTTTTGGGGAGGCCTTTTGCATCCAGGCATCGAACGCGGTCCGCAGCGATTGCCCTTTGTACTGGATGGCGAAATCAATCAGCGTTGTCGTCCCGCCAAATGCGGCGGCGCGGGTGCCGGTCTCGAAATCATCGGCGCTGGTCGTGCCTCCAAAGGGCATATCAAGATGAGTATGCACATCGATGCCGCCAGGAAGCACGTACTTACCTTTTGCCTCCAGCACCTGTTTCGTGTTCTCCCGTGGCAGGCCTTCCCCAATGGCCACGACCTTGCCGCCTGCAATTGCCACGTCGGCAGCATAGCTATCCGTGGCCGTTACCACGGTTCCATTTACGATCAGAGTGTCAAAGCTCATCAGCCCTCCACGAAAGCGCCACGCGTGTATTCTTACAGATGGAGTGAACATTCTATGCTACACTTCAAAAATTTCCACCCCCTTGCGATTTTTGGAAAGGACGCGACAGCGTCCAGGTGATCCATGCTTAAGGAACCGGCCCCGAAACTTCCACTCGAACAACTGGAAGCAAATTTTGCCGATATCAATCCGCCGCTGACCGAGAGCCAGGCGCTGGAAGAGGGTTCGCGCTGCCTGTTTTGCCAGGACGCGCCCTGCATTAAGGCTTGCCCCACTGGAATTGATGTACCCCAGTTTATCCGCCAAATCCTCACCGGCAACTTACGCGGATCGGCCAGGACAATTCTGGGCGCGAACATTCTCGGGCAAAGCTGTGCCCGTGTGTGCCCCACTTCGGTGTTATGCGAAGGCGTGTGCGTGTTGAACGCGGAGGGGAAAAAGCCGGTGGAGATCGGCAAGCTGCAACGCTATGCTGTTGATCCTGTAATCGCCAGCGGCACGCAGCTCTTTAGAGCTGGAGCATCCAATGGATATCGGGTTGCATTGATAGGTGCGGGGCCTGCCAGCCTCTCGTGCGCTGCCGAGTTGAGGAAGTTGGGATACGAGGCAGTCATCTTCGACGCCAATCCGCAGCCTGGCGGGCTGAATACATATGGAATCGCCGCCTACAAAATGCGCGCGTCAGAAGCCGTGAAAGAGATTGAGATGATCCGTGCCCTGGGCGTCGAGATCAGGAACGGAATGACGGTTGGCAAAGACATCGCCATTCCCGAACTGGAACGCGATTACGATGCCATCTTCATCGGCATCGGGCTGGGCGAGACGGAAGATATGCGCATCCTCGGCGAAGAACTCGAGGGTTCTTATGACGCGCTCTCATTCATTGAAAGCACCAAGAGCAAGCGCTTCGACCAGGTTGAAATTACCAAGCGGGTTGCGGTGATTGGGGCAGGCAATACCGCGATTGACGTAGTCACGGCCGCCAAACGGCTGGGCGCGGAAGAGGTCTATATGGTCTATCGCCGCAGCCGCGAAGAGATGACCGCCTTCGATTACGAATATGACCTGGCAAAACACGATGGCGTCAACTTCGTGTGGCAGGCCATGCCGGTGCGGACTATCGGCAATGGCCGCGTCGAAGCCCTGGAGTGTGTTCGCACCGAGCGTTCATCCAAAGACGCGCGAGGACGTTACAACTATGTTCCAGTGCCCGGCAGTGAGTTCAGGCTCGACGTTGGCATGGTCGTCAAGGCGCTCGGGCAGAAGCGCAGACTCGACTTCCTGCAGCAGATTCCCAATCTGGAACTTAAGAACGGATGCGTTGTGGTTGATCCAAAAACCATGCATACCAGGAACCCGCATTACTTTGCCGGCGGCGATTGCGTGAACGGAGGCGGCGAGGTTGTAGACGCGGTCGCACACGGCAAGAAGGCCGCTTTCGGCATCCATCAGATGCTTGAGGTTGCAAAAGGAAGGAGGGCCCATGCCTGATCTAAGCATTAATTTTTGTGGAGTTCGTTCTCCCAACCCGTTCTGGCTCGCTTCTGGCCCGCCCACCAACACCGCTTACCAGGTCATGCGCGCCTTCGATGCCGGATGGGGTGGAGCAGTCTGGAAGACGATTGGCGAGCCCATTATCAATACCGCTTCCCGTTATGGGTCGGTGGATCTTAAGAATGAGCGCATGATGGGCCTTAACAATATCGAGCTCATCAGCGACCGCCCGGTTGAAATCAATCTCCAGGAAATTGCCGAGGTGAAGAAGCGTTTTCCGCAGCATACGGTCATCGCCTCGCTGATGGTCGAATCCAAGCGCGCGACCTGGCATGACATTGTGAAGCGCGCTGAAGACTCAGGCGCCGACATGCTGGAGCTGAACTTCGGCTGTCCTCACGGAATGTCGGAGCGTGGCATGGGCGCCGCCGTCGGCCAGGTCCCCGAATACGCCACCATGATTACCTCGTGGGTAAAAGAAGTTGCACGCACGCCGGTGATCGTGAAGCTGACTCCCAACGTTACCGACATTGCGCACATGGCTGTAGCGGCCAAGCGAGGCGGCGCAGACGCAGTGTCTCTGGTGAATACCTTCAACAGCCTGGTAGGCGTAGATCTCGAAACCTTCGCGCCCCGTCCGAGCGTTGCAGGTTACGGATCGCACGGCGGCTATTGCGGCCCCGCGGTAAAGCCCATCGCGCTGCACATGGTCTCTGCCGTCGCCAAGCATCCCGAAGTGAAGATTCCCATTTCAGGCATCGGCGGAATCTCGAACTGGCGCGACGCCGTCGAATTCATGCTGCTGGGCGCCGCTTCGGTGCAGGTCTGTACGGCAGCCATGCACTACGGCTTCCGTATTGTCCGCGACATGATTGATGGCCTGGAAAACTATCTAGAAGAAAAGGGTATGAACTCGGCCATGGAGCTGGTAGGTAAAGCAGTTCCCCGCGTCGAAGACTGGGGCAACCTCGATCTCAACTACAAGATCATTGCCAAAATTGACGCGGAGAAATGTATCGGCTGCAACCTTTGTTATATCGCCTGTGAAGATGGCGCCCACCAGTGCATCCGGGTAGAAGAGCGCCCACTCGGCGACCTGCGCCGCGGAGAGCTGCCCAAGCATGTTCCACAAATATTGGAAGACGAGTGTGTCGGCTGCAATCTGTGCGCGCTGGTTTGTCCTGTGCCGGGCTGCATCAGCATGGTCGAAGTAAATACCGGACGGCCGCCCATGAGCTGGAAGCAACTCCAGGAAGCCCGCGGCCGCAGTCCGCAATGCAGTGTGGAAGAATTACTTTCTAAAGGCAGCGCCTAGCTTTTAGCTTTTAGCTTTTAGCTTTTAGCTTTTAGCTTTTCGCTCTTATCAGGCGGCGAGGGCGGCATGTGACCCAGGCCGTAACGCGGCAACTTCCAAATGCTTTAACTTGGTTGGGAAGAGACCCACCATCTGCTTCTGTGTGTGGCCTGCCAAACTCAGCCCTACAGGGAGCACTATGGAGCACTACAGGAGCAACGGCGAGCACACAGAGCACTGGGAGCACCCGCGTGGGGATAACTGCTTTGTTGTCAACAACGACATTGCGCATTTGCGCTCTCTAATTGAGAACCCAAGCCGGGAATGCGCAATATCTCCCTTATGTTTTGCAACATACTAAAGAGTTTTCCAGCCCCCCTTGACGCAAATAAAGTCTTGAATATCTATAACTTACGGAGCATTATATGAAAGTTGAAGGCCCGGATCACCCTTTGTATCGGTGAGCGGGTATAAACGCCCCCCAAGTGCGCGCCTTGGGGACTTTCATGAAAGTTCGTGGAATTATGATTTTGTCGATACCCAAGGCCAAAAATCAGGCTGAAACTAAGCGTGAAGCATTGAGAGACAAACTCTTCCCTGGTTCAGCCAATGATATTTACGATCGAAAGATACATGACGGCTACAGCACCATACCGCGTACGATTGGTCTAATGCTGACTTTAATAGAAGGTCTGTCCGACAAAGGCAAAAACCCCTCCCGTGTATATTCTGAACTCTGGTTTCGAACACACGATTGTAAGTTGATTGAAGTTAAGGACGAAGCTGAAATTGCCTATGCGTCTGGTCTCAGCGTGCGTCGTTGGAGGGAACGCATTGATGTTCTGGAGAAACTGGGCTTCATCAAGGTAGCTCCTAACGGACAGAAGAAGTATGGCTATATCTTGCTTCGGAATCCGAATAATGTTGTATTGGAAATGAAAAAGTCAGGGAACGGCGTTCCTAGTGAGTGGTGGGGTGCGTACACAAAACGTTGCATTGAGATAGGCTACCCGCTCTCTTCACCGTAAGGTGCGGGAAAAGCCTAAGCAATAATGTGTTTTCATGGAACTTAACTATGTCTGGGAGTTTCCCCGAGGATCTCGCACGCCATGTTCACGCACAGTTGGTCGCTCGTGACGAACATCCACCCTCTTTAAAAGTTTTAACAAGATTGTTCGAAACGCTATACTTTGCCAGCCTGAAACGAGAAGAAAACCAGCCGATTTCTTGTCGCGTTGCTTTCATCAACCGTAAACGACCGGATCCACATCCCCCAAAGCGAATCGTTGCAGACCGCTGGCAGTATTTTCCGCTCGCTCACGATCTTCCGCTTAACGTTAGTAATCTCGTGAAACTCTCAACTGCAGTTGATCCTTGGGGGTCAACTCTCGCTGTGGACACAGACTCCGAAGGCAGGTTGCGGATATGGGGGCTCATCGATCAGAGTGTTCATTACAGCATATTCATCATGCAGGAAGCTTCTAGCGGTCCAGAAATGCCGGGGATGTTTCAAGCGGTCATCCAAGGAGCTGGCGAAGTAGCCGTGTATAAGACCTATGTTCTTTGGGAAGCTTGAGACAAGACACTTTAGTAAGGAAACAACAGAGAGTGTTCCAGTCTGGACCTGTACATTCCAAGTTGATGCAGGCGGTTAAGAGCTTTCAGCGACGAGTACGGAAGGAAGTAGGAGCTGCCTTGTACGACGATCGCGGTCATTGGAACTCAAGTCTTGAAGAAATGTGGATATCAGCCCTCTGCAGGATACTCATTGGTATTCAGAAATATCACCACGGAGGCGCCGTGCTCATTTCTGATGTTGGTACTGGGCTAAATCAGAAATATTCTCTTCGGTATGACCGGCTAGCTAATGCTCTCTTCCGGGCAGCCGTACACTCAATCAAAAATACATCATACTCCGATCTAATATGTGAGAAATATCTGGACGAGGAAGCCGATGAGATTCCAACCGGCCTTTATTTGGACGATGCCTGCAGCCAAAGCGAATTGACCGATACAAATAATGAAATCACTGGTTGTGTGCGTTTTCTAGCATCACTGTCTCGCATTGATGGCCTGATTTGGCTTGACTCTAGCTTGAAACTGAAAGCATTCGGGGTCGAGATCACCATCGGACACGATCCGGTCCGCGCTTTCTTAGCACAAGATTCTCGAGCTAAGAAGACCAAGAAACTAGATCTAAATCACTTTGGTACTAGACATCGCTCCATGCTTCGCTATTGTGGTACCAATCCCGATAGCCTGGGATTTGTCGTTTCCCAAGACGGGGATGTCCGTGCGATTACGCAATTCGACGATTGCGTTCTCTTATGGGACAACGTTCGGATTCAATCACTTCTAAACGCCCGCAGCGTATCAGCTGAGTAGTGTTCTTGAGTCTCACTTCATTTGAACTCTGCCGGCGTGCCCCACTCGCGCACCAGCGCGTGTGGGATGTATTTCTCTGTTGGCGCTTCCCATGGGCCAGATCGAATGATCGACCCGCAACTATTGACTCGCAGGAATGTGGGGCATGATGATAAAGGCATGCGTCGAAAGGTCCTTCAGGATTTTGCGAATCTCTTCCCGCAGTGGTTCATTGACCTGACCAGCGGATATGACGTGGCAGCTTTCGTGCACTATGGTTCGGGCAACTACCAGTTGGACATTCTGACCGGGCAGTGTACGCGCGACGGCATTGCCATTCCCTCGCTCGCCACGTGCAGGCAATACAGGGAATGGCTTGAGCAGCAACTGAAGAAACACAACGTACCACCGGGACTCGCCCACGTGCGGTTAAGCATCCATGTAGTCGTGTCTGAGGTTCAAGTGAAAAAGTCATACGGGCACGTTTTTGCTTCCGCGCACTTTGATTTTGACTGCCATAGCGAAATTGCAACCGACGAGAGAACCTACACCGGCCACATGCATGGAGCTAAGGAATGGGGATTTGATTGGTTCTACGAGAAACTTTACGGCAGCCCTCTGGCCGTGGCGGGAGACACCGCTCGGGACGATTAATGTTGGGTGGGGGGAGGTGTCTTTTAGATCTGTATTCATCCGTGGCGAAAACTGGCAAAGTGATATCAAACTATTGATTCCTGAAAAATCATAAGTCATCATGGGCAGCGGAAGCCTGCCCCGGCGAGCCGTGCGTGGTTCGAGCATCCAGAATGCGGAGGCTCTGGCCTCTTAAGGATCTTTGAAAAATTTCTCAGTGACAGATTGCTGATGGCAGTCGGCAAGGAACCGATTTCCGTTTGTCGAAGTGTCGAAGTTAACAAGAAGGTAACTCGCTCGAGACTACATCGAGACTGCTTCCCTCTTTGCGCATCTCATTGATTCGCAGTGGCTTATCATCAAATGGACTACTTGAAGCAGTGGGGGCCCGGGGGCGCTGCTTCGACCGAGAGCTTTGGGTTACTGGAAAGGCAACAGTGGTCACAGATAACTTACAGATTACCCCCCAAGCTAGCAAGGGATACCCCTATACCCGACCCGCGAAAATCAGCGTAATCCACGGTGAGTTTTTCCTGAGAACTGAGAACCGAGAACTGAGAACTACTTTCGGCTACGCATGAGCGCGTAGTAGCTTACAAACGCCACGGCAAATCCCACAAACCAGGAGTAGTCGTAGAGATATCTCACCGATGGAATCACCAGTCCCATGAGCGCGACGGCTGAGCCGATCACCAAGGCTGCGACGGCCCGCCAGTTGAAGCCGCTGGAGTATTCGTATTCCCCGCCGCGCCAATACAGGTCATTGACTACGAGCTGCTTGCGCCTTACCAGGTAGTAGTCGCAGATCATGATTCCCGCCACCGGACCGAGCACGGCAGCGTATCCGCCCAGCCAGCCGAAGATAAATGTCCTGTGGTTGGCCAGCAGCTTCCACGGCATCATGGCAACGCCGATGAAGCAGGTGATGACGCCGCCGGTTTTGAATGAGATTTTGCGCGGCCATAGGTTGGAAAAATCATTGGCCGGGGAGACAACGTTGGCTCCGATGTTCACGTTCAACGTCGCGAGCAGTATGGCCAGTAACGAAATCACGACTGCGACCGGAGAGTGGAAGCGGCTGAGCAGTTGGACCGGGTCCCAGATGGCCATGCCGTAGATCACCACCGTTGCCGAGGTGACGGCCACGCCGATGAATGAGTACAGCGTCATGGTGAGCGGCAGGCCGATGGCTTGTCCGATGGCCTGGCCGCGTTCGTCTTTGGCAAAGCGCGTGAAGTCTGGGATATTGAGCGAGACAGTTGACCAGAAGCCGACCGTTCCGTTGAGCGCCGGGATGAGGAATTTCAGAAAATCGCCGGTGCTCGGGAACTGCGATGGCGCTGAGAGCATGGGACCGAAGCCGCCGGCGCTGAAATAAGCCCATCCCAACAGCGACAGGCCGACCGCCAGCAGGATTGGCGCGCTGATTCCCTGCAGGAAGCGGATGTACTCGATGCCCTTGAGAATCACGGCGAGGTTGATCGCCCAGAAGATGGCGAAGCAGATGGCGGCGCCATTTGGATTGTTGCGCCACACCGGCCACACGGTTCCCAAAAGCGTATTGATGGCCTCGCCGCCGATCCAGCTTTGAATCCCAAACCATCCGCACGCGACCAGCGCTCGCAGCACCGCCGCGAAATTTGCACCCAGCACACCGAAGGATGCGCGCGCCAAAACGGGAAACGGAACACCGTAACGCGCGCCCGGATGCGAATTCAGCAGCATGGGAGCCAGCACGATGGTGTTGCCGAGAAAGACCGTCAACACCGCCTGCTTCCAGCTCATGCCGCCCTGAATCAGGCTGGCGGCGAGCATGTACGTCAGAATATTGACGGACATCGAGACCCAGAGCGCCGCGTAGTTGTAGGTGGTCCAGGTGCGCTTTTCACGGGGTGCGGGAGCAAGATCGTGGTTATACAGTGGGCTGGATTCTATGGCTCTTCCGGGCGTGGCAGGCGATGTGGCGCTCATCGGCGTCAGCGGGCCTTTCCCGCCCCGACTGCGGCCGGAGCAATGGCCATGAGGGCCTCATCCATCGCGCGAATGGCTTCGTCAACGTCGCTCCTGGCAATGTTGAGCGGCGGGGACATGCGAATCACGTTCCCGTACAAGCCGCCTTTGCCGATCAGTAACCCACGCTTGCGGCATTCTTCCATGAACTGGTTGGTTTCCTGGGGAGCGGGTTCTTTGGAGGTGCGATCTTTGACGAACTCGAGCGCCTGCATCAGGCCCATGCCACGAACATCGCCGATGAGCTCATGCTTTTGCTTCAGGTCTTCCAGGCCCTGGCGGAAGTAGTCGCCGACGGTGGCGGCGTTATCCATCAGCCGGTCTTCTTCAATCACCTCGATGGTAGCCCTGGCAGCGACAGCAGTCACAGGATTGCCCCCGAAGGTCGAGATCTGCAACCCCTTGAAACTGGCCGCGATCTCCGGACGCGTAAATGTTCCTCCCACCGGCACTCCGTTGGCCAGACCTTTGGCGGCAGTGATGATGTCGGGCGTGACCTCCCACTGCTCGATTCCGAACCAGCGTTTGCCGGTGCGCCCCCAGCCGGTCTGCACTTCGTCAGAGATAAAAAGTCCGCCGTAATCTTTCACAATTTTGAAGACGATCTTGAAATACTCTTTCGGCGGAGTGACGAAGCCGCCGACGCCCTGAATTGGCTCGGCGATGAAGGCGGCAATCTGTCCGGAGGTCGTGGTCTGGATGACGGCTTCGAGATCTTTGGCGCATGCCACCTCGCAGCTCGGATATGTCTTGCCGAGAGGACAGCGATAACAATATGCGTTCAGCGCATGCACAACGCCCGGCGCGGGCGCAGGGAGCGACTTGCGCCACGTGTTGTGCCCGGTCAGCGTTTGCGCAAACTGCGAACGTCCGCTGTATCCGTGGCGAAGGGCAACCACTTCGTAACGACCCGTATAGATGCGGGCGAGCTGAATCGCGGTCTCGTTGGCTTCGGTTCCGCTGTTCGTGAAGTAGCTCTGGCTGATCTCACCTGGCGTGATCTGGGCAATTTTTTCCGCCAATGCGACTACCGCTTCGTTGGGAAACACCGTAGATGCGTGTTGCAGCTTATCAATCTGCGCTTTGATCTTCGAAGTCACCCGGGGGTTGGCGTGGCCAACGGAGATGGTGACGATGCCGCCGAAGAAGTCGAGATATTTTTTGCCGTCGGCGTCCCACAGGTACTGCATGCTGGCGTGGTCTGTGACCAGAGGCTCGGAGTAGTAGGTAAAGATAGAAGGAAACATGTACTGCTTGTGTTTTTTGATGATCTCGTCTTTGGTCATAAAGAATCCTACAGTTTCAGAATGTCTTTCAGGTTGCGCGTGGACAAGATGCCCATGCGACAGCCAGCGAGACGCCGGCGCTACGATGCCAAGATCAACGAACTCCGGCTGCTTTTCCTGTTTGTGTAACCAGGCTCTGGTAGCTGTCGGGCCGCCGGTCGCGGAAAAACTGCCAGGTGTTGCGCACTTCTGCGATCATGTCGAGATCGAGATCGGCGACTACGACTTCGTCTTTGTCGCGGCTGGCTTGCGCGATGATCTTGCCTCTCGGATTGCAGAAATAGCTTTTGCCATAGAATTCGCCTATGTTCCACGGCGCTTCTTTCCCTACCCGATTCAGTGCTCCCACAAAGTATCCGTTGGCCACGGCGTGCGCCGGCTGCTCAAGCTCCCAAAGATATTCGGAAAGACCGGCGACCGTCGCCGAAGGATTAAAGACAATCTCGGCGCCGTTCAATCCCAGGATGCGTGCTCCTTCGGGAAAATGGCGGTCGTAACAGATGTACACGCCAACCTTGGCGTACTTTGTGTCGAAGACAGCGTAGCCGGTGTCTCCCGGGGTGAAATAGAACTTCTCCCAGAAGCCCGGCGCCACCTGCGGGATGTGGTGCTTGCGATATTTGCCGAGATATTTGCCATCAGCGTCAATCACGGCGGCGGTGTTGTAGTAGAGACCGGTCATCTCCTCTTCATAAATCGGGACGATCATCACCATATGGTGTTTGGCCGCAATCTTCTGCATCAGCTTGATCGTCGGACCGTCAGGCACACGCTCAGTCAATCCGTACCAGCGCGTATTTTGCTCGGCACAGAAATACGGGCCGTAGAAAATTTCCTGCAGACAAAGGATCTGGACCTTCTTCTTAACCGCCTGATCAATCAGCTTCAAGTGCTTTTCGATCATGAGTTTCTTGATTTTTTCCAGAGAATTCTCCGGGCCAGCAGGATTGCTGGCCTGAATTAACCCACAGCGAACGGTTCGGGGCATCTGCACCTCGCAGGATGGAAAACTCCATAAATATACAGCAGAAAAGCCTGTAAACCCGCTGTACTCGGCAAAAATTCCAATCCTTGCTGGAATGCAGCGTTCGGAACCCGATCGTTCCGATTTATCATGCAAGAATAGCTGAGTAGCCGGTTTGATTCAGATCGTGCAAAGGAAATGACGCGAGCATGAACCAGGATTTCTCTTTGTGAAGTCAGCTAACCGATCCTGCAAAAAAGATCCTTTCTGCTTATGGCCGAGGCAATTGTGAGTCGCCTTGTTTGCGGCTTTTTTCCTCTTCTCCGCGCAGGCCGCTCAGAAATTCAGCGGCTACGTATGTGATGAGGTATCCAAGCAACATCGCTACATAAGAGAGCACAGGCATAATAATAATGTTGGCTGCTGCGAAAGGAGAATTGTGGATGAGAATTAATCTCGCGAGATCTGCAGAAACCACCGCATTCACTACAACCATACTCAGCAGCTCGGCCACAATCGCCTTACTATGGGACTTGTTTCCCTTCTCCATTTTCCTTCCCCATGGGTCGATCTTTCTAGTCAATTGAAAAGCGAAACGCAAGAACGGGATCTGATTAAGGATCCCCGCCACCAGACCAGCAAAAAATGCATTGCCGGCTTCCAGTCGGTGTGAAATGAACGCAACCACCAAAACAGTTGCTGGCGGAATAATGAAACCGAGAACACCCAATCCGAGGTAGTTCACTGATCAAACCTCCAAAACCGATACGTGTTCACTGTTTGACTTAGAAATGAAGTACAGCTTCTCTGATTCCGATGAAGGAGGCCTGCGATCAGAAGCGAAGCCTCGCCCGGAAACGGAATTTCAGCCTGGCAACAATATGGTGTGTCCGAGAGATGATGTTACAACTTTCGCAACTTTGACCCTATGAAATGGAGCTAAACTTGCCGCGGGCAACAGAACTTTCCTTGGTAAAAGCCATTCGTATAGCACTTTAGAGACCAAAAGTGCTAGCACTTAAGATATCTAGTACTTTGTCGAATTTGTTCGAACTAGAGTCATAATTTAGCCATATTTGTGTTTCAATCAGACACACAACTGGGTTATCTGGATACACGTGATTTTAACTCATAGCGCAGAACAGGAAACAGATGCCGAAAAGTTTTACAGTCCTGGTAGTAGATGACGAGGAATCCACACGCAGTTTTCTGCATTCTGTGCTGACACTCGAGGGCTATGACTGCCAATTGGCAGAGAGCCTGCAAGGAGCGGAGATTCTGCTGCGCCAAAGCCGCATTGATCTTGCTTTGGTTGATCTTTATTTGGGCACTGCGAACGGCTTGAACGTTCTTGACCTTGTCAAGGTCATACAACCGCAATGCAAATGCGTCGTCATGACGGCACACGCAACCGTGGAAACGGTTGCGCGCTCCCTGAGCGGAGGCGCTTTGGAGTATCTGAGCAAGCCACTGCTGATCGAAGACCTGCTGGCCCTGGTACGGAAGGTGCAAAGTGCCCGTCCGTCATTAACGAAAGACATCGCTTCAGAAGAGCCGTTCCCAGAGACTGCGATTATCGGACGGAGCGCGAGGATGCTGGAAGTTTACCGCGCTATCGCCCGTGTTGCTGCCAGCAATGCCAGTGTGCTCATCACAGGAGCAAGCGGGACGGGCAAGGAATTAGTGGCACGGGCCATCCACGCACATAGTGACCGCGCGCAAAAGCCTTTTATGCCCATCAACTGTGGTGCGTTTTCCGAAACCCTGCTGGAGAGCGAGCTTTTCGGATACGAGAAAGGCGCATTTACCGGGGCGGATACCAATCATCCAGGACTCTTTGAAGCTGCTCATGGAGGTACGATCTTCCTGGATGAAATTTCTGAGACCAAGACCGGTTTCCAGGTAAATCTGCTGCGCGCCGTGCAGGAACAGCAGGTGCGCCGGGTCGGCTCCAACAAATATATTCCCATCGACGTGCGGATCCTGGCCGCCAGCAACTGTGACCTTGAAGCGTTGATTCAGGAGGGCGCCTTTCGCGAAGACCTCTATTACCGCCTGAGTGTAGTCACAATTCATCTGCCCAAGCTGGCAGAACGTCGTGAAGATATTCCACCGCTGATCCACCACTTTCTCAAACGATCGAATGTACGGAACAAGAGAGATATTCAAATCACGTCAGAAGCTGTGCAATTTTTGAGTGGCATGTCGTGGCCGGGCAATGTCCGGGAACTGGAAAACTTCATCGAAAGGCTGGCGATCTTCTGCGCCTCCGGAGAAATTGGGGTAGCCGATGTGGAGCGCGAGGCCGGCAGCAAACGCCAGCCTTTCACCCCCGCGGTTGCCGGCAACGGATCTGCGCCTACATTGCAGGAGATGGAGCGCCAGCATATCCTGCGGGTTTTGCAGGAGGCGGAGGGAAACAAATCTAAAGCAGCTCGGGCGTTAGGGATTGAACGCAAGACGCTCTACGAGAAGGCGCGACGCCTGGGTATTGATCTTCAGGCGAACAGGCGATGAAGGGCTTTTGGTCAAATCCGGAAATTCATGAAACATTTTCGTTTCGGCGTTGGCTACGGCTCAATCTGCTGCTGCTGGTTCTGACCGGGTTGATCAGCTTGAGCTTTCCAGTCATCAGTCTAAGCCGCAAGCTGGAAGACTTTTATTTCCGGCTGCGAGGCGCCCAGCCGACATCCGGGAACGTAGCTCTGGTATTGATTGACGATTCCGCGCTGGCCCATTACGGCAGATGGCCCTGGCCCCGAAAGCAACTGGCGCAATTGATTCGAACTGTGAGCCAGTCTCATCCCAAGGCAATCGGCGTGGATATTATTTTGTCGGAACCGGAAGACGAGGTCAACGATGCAATTCTAACAACGACTCTCGAGGAAGCCCGCAATGTCGTCTTGCCATCCAAGATTTCCAGCTCGCCAGAGGGCAGCTTATGGACAGATCCGCTTCCGCGTTTTTCTGACGCGGCCGCGGCCCTGGGACACGTGCAAGCAGTGCTGGATTCAGACGGCCTATGCCGAAGAATCCCAATCACGGAACCCAGCGCTCGAGGCCCGCGCCTCGCTTTCGCCGCTGCCTTAGTTAACGTTGCGAATTTCGGAAAGGCAAAATCAGAAGAAGTTGCAAACGATATTGCAGGGACCGGTCATTTTGAGCCACGGTACTTGACCATCAACTACCGTCAGCAATTTGATTCTGCGCAGCCCATGCCTCCGTTCGTTACCTTTTCAGCCCGTGACTTGCTGGACGGGCAGCAAGGAAGTTCGTTGCAAGGGAAAATCGTGCTCATCGGCTTCGGAGCGACTGAGCTCAGCGATCGCCTCTTCACTCCAGTGAGCGACCAGAGTCCAATGCCAGGGGTTGAAGTGAACGCCAATGCCGTTGATACCCTTCTGGAACACAAACAGATACAAAGCTTAGGTATGGCTACACAGATCTTGCTTATGCTGTGCGCCAGCATGCTTTCACTTTGGATTGTGATGCGGTGGCCAGGTGGCCGGGGCCTTTTCTACTTGTCGACGCTGTTGTTGGCGGGATATGCCGCCAGCTATCTTCTCTTCTTCAGCATTTTTCACCGGCAACTGCAATACGGCCCTTTTCTGGTCATGGGCCTGTTAGCGGCGCCTCTCGCCCAGTTGGAGAACCTTATTGTGATTGATCGCGCCATTACGCGCGGGCTGAAAGAGCTGCAGGCGTTGCTGCCTCTCCCCACGGAATTTTCGGCGCATAGGATTTTCATTCCCACCCGGGATGATCCTCCCTCGCACCTGCACTGGAAATTGAAGTCATTGCGGCAATTACAGGATGAGTTGGCTTCACTGTACGCTTTTGATGAAATCTTGCTTGAGACCATGCAGGAGGCCCTCGCAGTCTACACATTGGATGGACGCTTGTTGTTCCACAATTCGAGCTGGACGCGATTCTGCGAAAAACAGGCCTTGAAAGTGACCGCAAGCATAAAAGATTTGGCGCGGGAGTTGGGGATCGGCAATGAATTCTGGCAGACATCGCGCGATTCGTCTGCCTGGCAGGAAAAAGAGCTTTCCTTGAGAGAAGGCCGGTGGCGTTTTCGTGCCGTGCGCCTGCCCTGGCCTTCGCGCGCCGAGTCAAACGCCACCCTGTTGCTCGCCGAAGATACCAGCGCGCTCCATGAAAGAGACCAGACGCGCGCCGAGGCATTGGGATTTGTAACCCACGAGTTACGCACCCCGTTGGTCGCAATCCAGGGGTTCGCAGAGCTTCTCATGCTTTATCCGCAATCCGCTTCCAGCGGAGAGGCGCCGGCAACGATTTTTCGTGAATCCAGGCGACTTGTGGCTATGATTAACGCATACTTGGAAGTGCTGCGTATGGATGTTGGCTCTCGCCCGCTTCGCTTGAGGCTGGTGGAGGTTAGCGATATGGTCAATCACGTGCGGCAGATCATGCAACCGTTGGCACAATCGGCACAAATCGAGATCGTTGCCGAGATCGAGCCTGAAGCCAGGCTCCTGAACTGCGATGAACCGCTCATCACCGGCGCTCTTCTGAATCTTGTGAGCAACGCCGTGAAATATAGTCCTAAAGGAAGTATGGTCAAAGTGCAGGCTAGGATGAAAGAAAGCGAGATTGAGTTCCTGGTTCAGAACCCTGGTCCGGCCATCCCGGCAGCGGACCTCGACCGCGTATTCGAGCCTTATTACCGGGTCGCACAACAATCTGATTCAAAACCCGGATGGGGATTAGGGCTCGCATTCGTGAAACGAATCTGTGAGCAGCACGGCGGTCGCGTGCAGGTAAGCAGCAACGCGTCTTCGGGCACGTGCTTCTGTTTCATCGTCCCCGTTCATTCCAAAATAGTTTCCGAGGCAGTCGTATGAACATCCGTCAAATCCGCAAGCAAGTTTTCTTCGGCGTCACGTTTTTCTTATGCCTGGGCATGATGTCTGTCACAGCCCAACAGGACGCAACTTCTTCCACAAGTGCTCCGTATGCGGGCGCCACGGTGGCTGATTTCGAGAAAAAGGTGCAACTGCAGCTTCCCGGGCAAGGCTCCTCGGCCCCGAGCCGTGGGCAGGTCCTGCCGCCTGAGAGCGTGATCAGCACTGGTGACGGGCATATCATGCTGCATCTGGAGGATGGCAGCGATATCCTGGTGCAGCCCCACACACGTTTAATTTTGAAGCAGCCCGCCCCAACAAGTTGGCAGCGTTTGCAGTTGCTGCTCGGCCAAATAAAAGCCGAAATACAAAAACGTGTCAGTGGGTCGCCGCCGTTTGAAATTGGCACTCCCAGCGCTGTGATTTCAGTGCGCGGCACGCGCTTCTTTGTAGAAGTGGATAAGCACCAGGCTACCCAAGTTGATGTCGAAGAAGGCGAGGTTCAACTCGAAAACGCGAAGGGCATTGGCGCCCCGGTCCTTATTAAGGCTGGGTCTTCCAGCCGTGTGGAAGAAAACGCCGCTCCTGAACCCACACAACCAACGTCAGAGCTGCATGGGAAATCAGGGAAATCCGATTCTCGTAACGGAGACAATGGAGGAAATAGAGGAAACGGAGGCAATGGCGGAAATGGCCAGGGCAAGGGGATGGGACATGGGAATCAGTCTCATGGTCAGTCGCACACTCCTCCTTCCATACCCAAGGGAGGCGGACATAAATGAGTTGGAGCAAGAGATAAAACGCGCCCGAGAACATGAGTTCCCAATTTGAAGTAGCGTCGGCGTTCTGCCAGCTGTGTCGCCGACTGTGCTGGGCTTGCCCACACGCCTAGAGCTTCCCCGCGCCCACTCAGAAGCACTAACAAAACTTGTGATCAACAATGCAAGCCCAAAATTAAAAAACCACCCGTGGTGTATCGTAACAGTCTGTTCCTTTTCAACTCACCCTAGCCACCAAATACAGCACTATCTGATTGATTCTATTAGTGTTCCATCTTGGCTTCAGACTTGCTAACTACTTCATGTAAAGCGCTAACTGTCGTCCTGAAGGAGCCAAGCAATGAAGTTACGCATTGCAAGCATAGTATCTGTTTTGCTCGCCAGCGCAGTCTTAGGCTACAGCTTGTCCAGCCATGGTGGCGCCGGTGGTGGCCGTATGGGAGGAGCCTCTGGTATGGGACATACTGGAATGGGACACTCCGGGACGTCGACTTCAAGCCACACGCAATCGGGAAGTAAGACACAGACACAGTCGCAGACAGCATCTTCTCCGAAGCAACTATCGAATCCGAATTCAAAACTTTCTTCCAACCTGCAGAAGCTGTTGCCGGCAGGAACAACGCCCCAACAGGCCTGCTCAGGATTTAAGAACCTTGGCCAGTGCGTGGCTGCAATTCACGTCTCCCACAATCTGGGGATTCAATTTGCTGACTTGAAAAGTAAGTTAACCGGCTCGAATTCCGAAAGCCTGGGCAAAGCCATCCAGGCTCTAAAACCGAGTTCGAACTCCACGGCGGAAAAGAAAAAGGCTGAAAAACAGGCACAAGACGACATCAACGAATCTGAGAGCTGAATTCTGCCGGGAAGAAATTTTTGCGCGGAAGGTTTATCTTCCCCGCTTGAAAAATTGCTGAAAGAAAGAATTTTCTGGGGGACGGTTGCAATTTAAGAGACTTGCGAAGCAGGTTTTCCGATTTTCATTACGTCCGGGGGGATGGAAGTAAATCGGAATAATCTGCTTCGCAGCTCTTAAATCGCAGGGCGATCATGAAATACACAATTTTTAAGGATACGAATGTCGCCACTGTCATTGTCGCTGATGTGGTCACTCTTCAGGACTGCATTTGTTCCGTGGATAGCTTCCTGACAGGAGCTTCTCTTCAACCTGGAATGCAGCTTCTCGTAGACCTCACAGGGGCCAAACCAGAACTCTCATTCGGTGAACTCCGCGAGTTTGTCTGGCACGTCAAGAAACTCGTGCAGAGCGGGGTCGGCAACATTGCTGTCACCGCAGCCGGCGATTTCGTGTATGGCCTGGCGCGGGTTTTTTCAGCCTATGCCGATATCGATGGGTTCAATGTAGCTGTGTTCCGCACGCAAGAAAAGGCCCTCGCCTGGCTGGAAGGTTGCAGACCGGCAGCGTATCCAT
>Ga0070741_10007859_pt1 | contig 21783 bp, 20 predicted proteins | sample Coa_R1_4_FD_66440 | JGI IMG/M metagenome (GOLD analysis project Ga0070741, IMG submission 66440) | Surface soil microbial communities from Centralia Pennsylvania, which are recovering from an underground coalmine fire - Coalmine... | ecosystem: Environmental > Terrestrial > Soil > Unclassified ... | reverse complement strand
GCGGCTGTTCGTCGTGAAGAAGGACGGCCGGCGGGAGGAGTTCAACCGCGCAAAGCTGCGCGCGGGCATCGAAAAGGCCGTGACCAAACGGCCGGTGAGCGCCGAGGCGATCGAGCGCCTGCTGGAGGAGATCGAGGCCGAGCTCCGACGCCGCGAGGGGCTGGAGGTGCCGGCGCCGGTGCTCGGCGAGCTAGTGATGGAGAAGCTGCGCGCGCTCGACAAGGTCGCCTACGTCCGCTTCGCCTCGGTGTATCGGGCCTTCGCGGACGTGTCGTCGTTCGAGGACGAGGTGCGCAAGCTGCTCCCCGCCTCGTCCACTTCCAGCTAGCGTGCCGGCGGCCTGCCGCGGCTCAGCGCGCTTGGCCCAGAGGCACCGGCACGTCGCGCCGATTACCCTTGCCGGACGTTCCCATGCGGCTGTTGATCCTGCACGTCGACCGGTTCGCGTACACTGTTACCGACGCGGCGCGCTCGCGGCTGCGCGAAGAGATCGCTGCCCCTACCCACGCGGTGGAGGAGGCGCTGCTCGCGCTCGCGAGCGTGGAGCGAGAGGACGCCGCGGCGCCGGATGAGGTGGCCGAGCGCGCGGCCGCCGAGATCGCGGGCCTCGCCCGTCAGCTTGGCGTTGCGCGGATCGTGCTGCATCCGTTCGCGCACCTGTTCGGCGAGCCGGCGCCGCCCGCGGTCGCGGTGGCGGTGCTGGACGCGACCAAGGCGCGGCTCGCAGAGACGGGGCTCGACGTGCACCGTTCGCCATTCGGCTGGTTCACGCGCTGGGACCTGCAGGCGAAGGGCCACCCGCTGTCGCGCGTGGGGCGAATCGTGCGGCCGACGACAGCGCCGGCTGGAGAGGAAACGCGAGAGACATCGTGAAGCGTGGCACCTGGCCGTCGTCGGCGCTGCTGCTGCTCGCGGGCGGCCTGCTCGCCGGCCTCGGCCTGCTGTTTAGCCCGGGCGTGCTCGGGGGCAAGCTCGCCATCGGCGCCCTCTACCCGATCAGCCTGGCAGTCGGGGCGGCCGGGGGCGTGCTGTTGCTGCTCGCCATGGCGACGATCGTGGTCGTGCCGCGCGGGCGCGCGGCGACCGCGTATCGCGGCTACGGCTCGCACACCACGGTCATCGGCCTCACGGCGCTCGCGGGCATCAGCTCGCTCGGCCTGGTGCTGCCCGCCCTCATCCCTACCGCGGCCGCCGGGCGCAACCCGCTGGCGCTCGGCTTCATGCTGATCTTGAGCACGGTCGTGCTCGACGCGGTACTCGTCGCGGTCGTGTACTTCCGCGTGGTGCGGCCGGGCGTCATCACCTGGGCCGACATGGGCCTCTCGGCCGCCAGGTTGGCGACGGCCTGGCGGATCGGACCACTGGCGGCCCTGGCGCTGTTCGCCGTCGTGGCGGCGCTCGAGCTGGCGCTGAAGGCGCTGGGCGTCCAGCAGACGCAGCTCGAGAGCCTGCAGTGGCTGCACAGCGTACCGCTCTGGCTGTTCGTGCTGGTGGCGCTGACCGCGGCCGTGCTGGCGCCGATCGCGGAGGAGATCTACTTCCGCGGCTACGTCTTCCGCGCCTACTACGAGCAGAAGGGCCCGCTGCAAGCCTATCTCTTTTCCGCGGCGCTGTTCGCGCTGGTCCACCTGAACCTGCCCGCGTTCCTGCCGATCTTCGCCGTCGGCCTGTTCCTGGCCTACGTCTACCGCCGCACGGGTAGCGTCCTCCCGGGCATGCTGGCCCATGCCTTCAACAACGCCGTGGCCTTTACCTTCCTCTACTTCGCCACCCCGTGAGATTCTGGCGGTGCGCCGCGCCCGCCACGGCGTCCGGAGCGCAGGAGCTTCGCGTTGAAAAACGGCCAAAGCGGCTTGACCGGCGCTGGCGCGTCTGGTAGAATGCCAGTGTCCATTGCGGGATCGTCTAATGGTAGGACAGCGGACTCTGGATCCGTCAGTCTAGGTTCGAATCCTAGTCCCGCAGCCTGGTCGGCGAAGCGCGACCCGCCTGCGGCGCGAGCGGCTTCGCCCCAACCGTGGCGCGTTCGTCTAGCGGCCAAGGACACCGCCCTCTCAAGGCGGAGATCGCGGGTTCGAATCCCGCACGCGCTACCCAAGCGGCTCGTCACTCCACGACGAGCCGCTCATTTTTTGTCCTCCGCCGGGATTTGTCCCATTTTCGTGACACCAGAGTGCAACATCTTGGGCGGATATTCGTTTAACGAGTAGAGGACTGCAACGGCAGCCCCTCTGGCCGGCACGCCCGGGCGCGGGGCACGCAGCCCCGCGCGCGCGGCCGCCCCGCCCCCGCGGGGGCAGCGCCCGGGTTGACAGGTGGCAGGCGGCCGAGGATACTGCAGCACGACCGAGACAGCGCAGCCTGCTCTGCTCGCCGCGGCTGGCGAGCGCCAACCGGCAGCCCAATGCGGACCGGAAGTATTTGTGGAGGCGGCATGAGACGAGTTTCCGTGGCGTGGCGCATCGCGGGCCTGCTCATGGTAGCGGCGTTGGCGCTGGCCGGCTTCGCGCCCAGCGTGACGTTCGCGGCGCCCACGGCGGACGCGGCGAGCACGACCATCTCCATCGACACGCCCCCGGCCGACGCCACCGGTAGTTTGCGGCTGTACATGACGGGCTGGGCCGCCGACCCCGGCAACCCGCAGGGGACCGGCGTCGACCGCGTCGAGGTCTACCTGGACGGGCCGCGCAATGCCGGCGGCCTGTTCCTGGCCCGCGCCGAGTACGGCCAGACGCGGGCGGACGTCGCGCGGGCGCTCGGCAACGACCGCTTCGGGCGCAGCGGCTGGCGCGTGGAGGCCGACATCCCGCCGGGCCAGCGGGCGATCTACGTCTACGCCCACCCGGCGGATCAGCCGGCCGGCCAGGGCTGGGCCGGCCCGATGGTGCTCTCCTATGAGGCGATCCCCGGCGGCCCGGTGCCCGCGCTGGCGCGCGTCGCCCCCACGGCGCCGCCTGGGCCGCCCGCCACGGGGCCGGCGTTCCAGTCGAGCGCCTGGAGCTACGGCGAGGGGTATCCGTACTTCAGCGGCGGCAACTACAACTATCCGGGCTTTGGCCTGTGCGTGCAGTTCGAGCAGCCCACCGGCCGCTGTATCTCCTACGGCGGCAGCAACTACACGGCCTGTCTGGTGGGCGACCCGAACTCCGGCCGCTGCCTCTCCTACACGTCCTACCCGTACGGCTACGGCTTCCCGTACATGGGCTTCAGCCTGCCATACAGCTCGGGCGGCGGCGCGCCGTTCCCGTACGAGGCCGGCTACCCTTACAGCCAGGTCAACAACGTACCCTTCGCCACCGGCAACAACGGGCCATACGGCGGGGCGCCAGGCAGCACCGGGCCGAGCTGGACGGGCTCGCCGATTAGCGTGACGCCGCCCGGCGCGGCGGGCCCTGGCGCGGCGGGCGGCCGCTAGGGCGGCTCACTGCCCGCGACGGGGCGGCCGTGTAACGTTTCGACCGAAGTTCTCGTTTAATAGGGCGATGCGCCGACGCGGGGTGCGGCGGCTGGTACCCGCCGGCCAGCTTGACGGAGCCGGGCCGGCAGCACGGCGGACCGCGCGCCGGCGCGAGCAGGCCGCCAGCCGCCCACACTCGACGCCGGGGCCGGAGCGCCCGCCGAGGAGGCCACATGAGTTCGGGGTTCTGGAAGCGCGCGAGCGTCAGCCTGGCGGCTGGCGCGCTGGCGGCCGTCGTTGCGTCTCCCCTGGCCAGCCTGGCGGCATCGCCCGGCGCCGTTGCCAGCGTCCTGCCCCCGGGATCCCAGGTCGCCCAGTTCGCGGGCGCCGCCCAGTGCCTGGCCCTCGGCGGCGGCGGGCTGACGAGCGCCGGCCTGCAGCAGGGCGGGCTCGGGCGCGTATATAGCTTCGGGGCTGGCGGGTTCTACGGCCCGTACTACAACCCTGCCTACAGCAGCCTCGGGCTCGGCACGATCGGCACGTTCCTCAACTTCAGCGGCGGCCAGCCGTCGGCGCTGGCGAGCCTGTCGGGCTCGCCCTACTGCGCCGGGCTCGGCATCGTCGCGCCGGCGCCCACGGGCGGTCCGTTCGTCGTCCGCGACTTCGGCCTCACCAGCACGCCGCTGTTTGGCTTCAGCGGCGCTGGGCTGGGCAGCTTCGGGTCGAACTCGTTCGGCGCGGGCAGCTTCGGGACGAGCCCGTTTGGCATGGGCGGCTTCGGCGGCCCGGGCCCGTTTGGCTTCGGCTTCGGCTTCCGGTAATCCTGAACTACCCAACGGCAGCGGCGGTGCCGGTCGGGGCCCCGCTCGCACGTAAGGAGGCGGCATGACACGCCCGCATCTGGCTCGGCGGTTGGCCGGGACGCTTGGCGCGCTTTTCCTGGGCCTCGCCGCGCTGGCGCCGACGGCCGCGCCGGCGCACGCTCGCCTGACCGCACCGGCGCCGCCCCCAACCGACCAGACGATCAGCTCGAGCTGCCCCACGCAGGGCGGCTATCTGGCGGGTAGCGGCTTCTACCTGGACTTCCCCTACGTCCAGGGCACCGTGTCGGGCTATGGCTTCGGTCACGGCTATCCCTTCTACGGCACACCCTACCCGGTGTGGGGCGGTGGGTTCGGCTACGCGAGCTACACCTACTACCCCGCGGTGGGCACGCCTACGGCCGGCGTGGCGCCTGGCTTCCTGAACCCGATCAACGCCTACAACGCGGTGCCGGGGCCGCTGGGGCCCTCCTACCCGGCGGGGTTCCCCTACTATGCTGGGTATCCCTTCCCGCCTAGCTATCCGACGTTCTCCTACCCCCAGTCGGGCGGGCAGCCGATCGGCTCGTTCACCGGCTTCTGGGACCCGTTCTACGTGGGCCGGGGCGCGGGCCGAGCGGGGCAGTATGGCGAGGGCTGCTAAGCCCCGCGTGCCACCAAGCAAGCGTAAAGGGCCGACGGCAGTACCGTCGGCCCTTTTTCTGCGCGGTCGGGAGTGATGGGCGGACTACTCCGCGGCTTCGCCGCTCGCCTCGGCGGGGGGAGCTTCGGCTTCGGCCGCCGGCGGGGCTTCGGCCGCGGCTTCGGCCGCTTCCGCGGCCTCGGCGGCCAGCTCCGCTTCGACGCGGGCGGGCACTACCGAGATCAGGGCCGTCTCCAGCGGCGTGAGCAAGGTGACGCCTTTCGGCAGGTCCAGATCGGCGGCGTGGATCGCGTGATGGAGCTCCGTGAGGCCGCTAAGGTCCACCTCGATGCGTTCCGGCAGGTCCGTCGGCAGCGCCTCCACCTGGACCGTCTCGGCGCTGCGCACGAGCGTGCCGCCCAGGACGGTGACGGCCGGCGCCTCCCCCACCGTCTGCACCGGCACGTCGGCGCGAATGGTCACGTCCATGGGCATCGCGTAGAAGTCCACGTGCAGGGTGCGCTCGTCGACCGGGTGGCGCTGCACCTCGCGCACCAGGACGCGGCGCGCCGGCTCCCCCTGGACCTCGAGCGCGGCCAGGGTCGTGGGCGTCATCTGCCGCAACGCGTGCTCCAGCTCCCGGCCCGGCAACTGCAGGGCCGCTGGCGCCAGGCCCGGGCCGTACAGGCTCGCCGGCACGAGGCCCTGGCGGCGAAGGAAGCGCACTTTCTTGCCAAGCACGGCGCGCCGCTGCGCGCGCAGCACGACATCAGCCATCGAATCACCTCGGATAACCTAATCTGGCGATTATAGCCCGCATTTTCCTGCGAATTCAACCGCCGGGCATGTTGCGTTTCGGCCGCTGGCCCGTTTAATAGGGTAAGAGTCGTACAGACTGGCCGCCGTGCGCGCCTCCGCGGACGGCGGTGTTCGCGTGTCACGTATACGAGCGGGCCCCGACGCGCCGGGCGCGGCGCGCTGGCTCGGGGCGGACGGAGGCGGCGCGCGGCGTCGCGCTACCCGGCGTCCCAGGCAGCCGGGCGATTCGCGGACGTCACTGGCGACGTGCTCGATTCTGGGCCTTACTCTTGCAGAGCACGTCGTGCTTGACGCGGTACTAGCTCAGGCAGAGGGAGGAGGCGGCATGCCCCGAATACCATTGCGGCGACGCATCGCTACCTGGCTCGGTATCCTGGCCTTAGTCGGCAGCGCCCTGGGGCCCGCGGCGGCCTCGGCCCACGCCGCCCCCCAGGGCCAGGGCGGCTCCGACCAGTTCACCTCCGGCATCATCGTCGCCATTGACGAGCCGACCAACCGCTCCGGCACGGCGGCGTCGCAGGTGCTCATTCGCGGGTGGGCCGCCAACCCGGCGAGCGAGCGGGGGACGGGCGTCAGCCGCGTCGACGTCTACCTCGATGGCGGCCCGGATCAGGGCGGCTTCTATCTGGGGCAGGCCGAGTACGGGCGCGAGCGGCCCGACGTGGCCGCGGCACTGGGCGGCCAGCGCTTCCTGGGCAGCGGCTGGGAGATGGTGACCGACCTGCCGCGCGGCCCGCACACGATCGTGGCCGTCGCCGCGCCGACCGGCACGCAGCCCGCGCTGCTCATCCCCGGCGTGGCCTCGATCCAGACCACCGTTGGCGGCCTGGCAGGCGTCACCACCGCCGAGTGCGGCGCCGGCGGCTACTGCACGAGCATGGAGGGCGGCCACCGCGGCCGCGGCCCGGGCCGGCGCAACGACCCGATCTACGCCGGCAACCTCTATCAGGCCACCGGCGCGTTCGGGAACGGGCCCACGACGCCGCCCTACGGCTGGTGGGATGCGCTCCTGCCCGATCTTATGCCCTACATCCTCGCCTACCAGGCCTACTCCTATCCGGGCCCGCAGCAGTTCCTCGGCACGCTCCCGACGCTCTACGATCAGTCGCTCATCAGCACGCTGTCGACGCAGGGCGCGCTGGCGTTCCCCGGCAGTGGCTGCGTGGGGCCGGCTTTTGCCGGGCTCCAAACGCTCGGCCTGGGCGTGTTCGGCGGCTACTCCTACGGCTTCCCGCTTATCCAGGGGATCGGCACGACCGGTAATGGCACGGGAACACTGGGCTTCCCCAACCAGACGTTCGGCAGCGCGTTCGGGTTCGGCGCGCCGCTCTCCGTGCCGCTGTCCGGCTCGGCCGGCCTCGGCTCGATCTTCGCCGGCGGCCTCTCGGCCGGCTACAACACCTCGCTGAACACCCTGGCGCGCCTCGTGGGCGGCGGCACGGCCGGCCCGGGCGGAGTCGGCGGCGCGATCAGCACCAGCTACGGCGGCCCATTCATGCTGGGCTGGCCGACTGCCGCGCGCACGACCGGCGACCTCTTCGTCAACAGCGGCTGTAACGTCCGCCTCTAACGGCGGCCGGTCGCGCCCCCGCGCAGGGGCGCAAGCGAAGAGCCGGGGCAGGTTAACGCCCCGGCTCTTCCAGTGTCCGGCCTGGGCCGGCCGGCGCTAGCCCGCGGCCGGCCGCAGATCCACGACGCGCAGCTCGAAGCGCACCGCGCCCTGGTAGACGCTCCGCTCGATCTGGTACACGACGCTCACGATGGCGCCGCTCTCGAGCGGCTGGTCGCCCGCGCGGAAGAGCACGGCGCGCAGCGGCAGGCCGCCGTCGCTGAGGCGCAGCGCCAGGCCCGACTCGCCCAGCGGCCGCCGTTCCCGCACCACGGCCCGGCTGGTCAGGAAGAGAGGCACCGGGTTCCCCGTCCCGTAGGGCTCGAGCGCCTGGAGCGCTTCGCCGAACTCCCAGTTCACCGCGCGCAGGCCCAGTACGCCGTCCACCTGCCGGCGCGCCGGGGGAGGCGCCGGCCCGAGCGCGGCGGCGCTGAGCGCATGGAACCGCTCCACGAAGGCCGGCAGGTGCTCCGCGCGCAGCGTCAGGCCGGCGGCCTGCGCGTGGCCGCCGAACTTCACGAGCAGGTTGGCGCACTCGCCCAGCGTCGCGGCCAGGTGGAAGCCCTCAGGGCCGCGCGCGGAGCCACGGCAGTACGCCTCCCCCCGCTCCAGGACGACACACGGGCGCCCCGTCTCCTCGGTGAGCCGCGAGGCGACGAGCCCCGCGATACCCGGCGCGAACTCGCCCGCGACCACGATCGCCGGCGCGTCCACGGCTGCGTGTTGACGCGCGAGCGCCACGCCGTCCTCCACGGTCCGCTGGCGCTCGCGGTTGAGCTGCTGCAGCCGCTCGGCCAGCGGGACCGCCGTCGCCTCGTCCGGGGCCACGAGCAGGGCGTAGGCCGCGGTTGCCTCGTCCATGCGGCCGGCGGCGTTCAGTCGGGGCGTCAGCGCGAAGGCGGCCTGCTGCGCCGTGAGGTGCGCCAGGTCGACGCCGGCCACCCGCGCGAGCGCGCGCACGCCCGGGCGGCGCCCGCCTCGCAGCGCCTGCAGCCCCCGCGCGAGCAGCGTGCGGTTCTCGCCCACCAGCGGCACCATGTCGGCCAGCGTCCCGAGCGCCACGAGGTCGAGCAGCTCGTCGGCGGCCGCCTGCGCCTGCGCCGCGGGCAGAGCGTCGTGGAGCAGCGCCCGGGCGAGCACGTAGGCCACGCCCACCCCGGCCAGGTCGGCATAGCCGTAGCGGCACCCTGGCTGCCGCGGGTTGAGGACGGCCGCGGCCGCGGGCAGCGTCACCGGCACGTGGTGATGGTCGGTGACGACCACCTCCATGCCCAGCTCGGCCGCGAGCGCCACCTCGGCGTTGGCGGTGATGCCGCAGTCCACCGTGAGCACGAGCGAGGCGCCGCGATCGCGCAGCACGTGCATGGCGGCCGGCGACAACCCATAGCCGTCGCGGGCGCGATGGGGGATGTGGACGATCGGGTCGGCGCCGAGGCGCTGCAGCGTCAGGGCGAGAACGGCGGTGGCGGTCACGCCGTCGACGTCGTAGTCGCCGTGGATGGCGATGGTCCTGCCGGCGGCCACCGCGGCGCGGATGCGGCGGACCGCCTCGCCGACGCCCGCCATGCGCCAGGGATCGCCCAGCGGCTCGCGCTCCGGCCGCAAGAAGCGGCCGGCCGCCGCGGCGTCGCGGATGCCCCGGTTCCACAGGAGCTGGGCGACCAGGGGCGAGCCGACGTCGAGCGCCCGCAGCAGCGTGGGCGGCGCCGGCGGCGCGACCTCCCAGATGACCGGCGGCCGGCCGGGTCCGCGCCTGGCTGCTGGGCCGCCGATCACGCGCGCTCGCTCCTCCGCTCGGTCACTTGTGAGTCATGACGTAGACGCCATCCCAGTCCCGGGGCGGCGGCGCCGCGACCAGATCCTGGCAGCGCTCCAGGTACATCATACACGGCCCGTCGTTGGGCACAGCGGCCAGCACCTCGCGGAACGCCGCGGCGGCGCCCTCGAACTGCTGCGCGCGGTAGAGCTGAATGCCCCGCTCGTAGACCGCCAGCAGCTCCGGGGTGAAGCGGCCGAACTGCCCCGGCCGCCCGATCAGCTCGTACACGGCGACCGGCTGGGCCTTCCCCTTCACGGCCACCAGGTCGAGCGTGCGCACGACGAAGCCCTCGCTCTTCACCAGGTCGAGCGTCGACTGGCTGACCACGATGTTGGTATGGTACTCCTTGTTCGTGCCTTCCAGCCGCGACCCCAGGTTTACGGCGTCGCCCATCACCGTGTAGTCGAAGCGCGTGTCGGAGCCCATGTTGCCCACCGACATCGGCCCGCTGTTGATGCCCACGCCGATGTCGAGCTGCGGGATGCCGCGGGCGCGCCAGCGCTCGTGCAGCATGTGCAGCGTCGCCAGCATGTCCAGCGCCGTGAGGCAGGCGCGGCGCGCGTGGTCCGGCTGCGGCACCGGCCCGTTCCAGAACGCCATGATGGCGTCGCCCATGTACTTGTCCAGCACGCCATCGTAGCGATAGACCACCTCGGTCATCGCCGTCAGGTACTCGTTCAGCAGCGCGACGAGCTCCTGTGGATCGAGCTGCTCGGACAACGTCGTGAAGCCGCGGATGTCCGAGAACAGCACGGTCATCTCGCGCTTCTCGCCGCCGAGCCGCAGCAGCTCCGGCCGCCGCACGATCTCCTCCAGGACCGACGGCGACAGATAGCGCCCCATCGCGCCGCGCAGGAAGCGGGCTTGCCGCTGCTCGAACAGCACGTGGTACGTCGCCGTGGCGGCATAGGGCAGGGCGAGCGCCAACGTCGGGTATACGATGTTGACGAGGCGACCAGCCTTGAACATCTCCGACGCAAGTAGGAGGTAACCCGCCCCGAGCGCCAGCACGACCGCGAGCCCTTTCAGAATGCCAAAGCGGGCGGCGGCCAGGCTCGTCACTACCGCCAACAGCATGATCGTAACGACCGTGGCGGCCCGGTCCTCGGGAACGAAGAACGCCTCGCGCTCGACCGTGGCCGCCGCGTTGACGTGGACTTCGACCCCCGCCATCTTGCCGGTTGCCGTGCTCGACACCGGGGTCCAGTAATCGTCCGCGAACCCCTGCGCGCCCAGGAGCCCGACGAAGACGCGCTTGTCCTTGAACACCGCCGGGTCCACCCGGCCCTGCAGCACGTCGACGAACGAGACCGTCTTGAACGTCTGCGGACCATCCGGCTTCGAGGGAGGACCGACGTAGTTGATCCGCATCGCGTAGCGATTGGTGATCGGGATCTTGCGTCCCGCGAAGCGGAACTCCGGCGGCTGCTGGCTCAGGTCGAGGTTCTGGGATTGGCGCAGCGCTTCCGCCACGCCCGCAAATGACAAGGAGGGTACCCGGCGCCCGTCGGCGTTGAAGACGAGGGGGATAGAGCGTACCGTACCGTCCATGTCCGCGATGACGTTCGCGCTACCGAGGATCGCCGTCTGCGCCTGGAGCGGTGGCAGGGGCCCCTCCAGACCCTCCAGGCGCGGTGGCCCAGACGCGCCCGCGTCCTCCGCGGGTGTGCCGATCACTGGCTGCACTACCTTGAGGATGGACGGGGGCGTGGCCGCGCGGCGCAGCGCGGCCTCCAGCTCCGCATCCCCGGGCGCCGGCTCGAAGAAGCCCACGTCGAACACCACCACGTCCGCATCGGCTTCGCGCAGCGTGTCGATGATCCGGGCGTAATAAGAGCGGTCCCAGCTTGTCCAGCGCCCCAGCTCGTTGATGGTCTTCGTGTCCATCGCAATGATTACATAACGTGACGGTATGGGACCGTACTGCTCCGGACTGTCATGGTTGAACTCGCGGTTGGAGACGAAGAGGTCCTGTGTCGTCTGCTGCACGGTAAGGAACAGCCCGAGCGGCGTGTACGCTACCGAGAGCAGCAGGCCGATGGTCAGCGCAATCGCCAGGCTCACCAGGAGGCGGGTGCGTTCGCGGTTGCTCATGTCGCCCCCGTTGGCGCCGCGGCCCGGCCCGCGACCCGCGCGCTGGCGCGCGCGCGGCGGCGCGCGGCTGACCTCGTGGACGTCACCACTTCAGGCCAGCGCTGCGCCGCCAGGCGCCGGCCGCACCACGAGCTGCCATGGATAATACCGGGCGGTCTCGCCGTCCACTAGCAGCTCCACCAGATACTGCCCTTCGCGCTCGAACGTCAAGCCGACGAACTGGTTGATCGTGACGTTCTGGCCCACGGGGCTGGGCGCCACGGCGACCTCGCCCGTGGACTGCAGGAGCTGCTCGGTGGGCGTCCACAGGCGCGTCTCGACCTTGAACGATTGGTGCGGCTGCGAGCGCCAGCGGCTCACGACGAACAGGACCGGCTGGTGGGTCGGCACCTGGGGCGTCAGCATTTGCTCGAAGATGCCGATGATCGACAAGCGGCCCGCCGCGTCGATCAGACAGTACTCGCACAGCAGCGACCATTCGAGGTCGGGCATGCCGCCCCTCCGCATTCAGCGCCCACGATGTCCAGACCATTATGGCGGACACCGCGCGGGGCAGGCGAATTCCGCGCCGGGGCCCGGCCGCCGCGGAGCCGGGCGCTCGACCGGGCGGCTTACTTCTTCCAGTAGCGGAATTCGAAGGTGACGCAGCCGTTCGGGGCCTGCCACGGGCCATGGGGCATGCCGGGGGGGCGGCAGGCATACATCCCCTTGGTGAACGTCTGGTCCAGCGTCAGGTCGTACAGGCCGCCTTCGACGATCAGGACCTCTTCCCAGAAGTCGTGCCGCTGGACGCCGAGCGGGCTCGTGTCCGCGCCCGGCTCGAAGCGCAGCAGGCGCGTGTAGTCGCCGCTGTCCGGATCGCGGCTCAGGATGCGCTCCGACAGCCCGGGCATGCCCGGCACGGGCTGCCACGGCACTGTCTCAGGATCGTAGAACTCGTACTCGGGCTTTGGCATCCCGCCTCCCGGCATCTCCTCGCTGTAGGCTCACAGCCATTCTAGCATCCGCGATCGAGGGCGCCTGGTCGGGCCACGGCGCGGGAGCCGGCGTATCCGGCCCCCGTCGTCCCCTGCTCTCAGCCCCGCCGTGCTGGTAGACTGAAGGGGCCAGACGCACTACACGCCCGCTGTCGGCGCGCGCTCGCCGGCCCGGCGGGGCGCCACGGCGACTGCCGAGGAGGACCACCATGCAGGTGGAGGGCCAGTACACCATCCACGCGCCCATCGAGCGCGTGTGGGCGTACCTGCAGGACCCAGCGGGGTTGCAGGCGTGCATCCCCGGCTGCGAGAAGCTCGAGTCGCGCGGGGAGGACAGCTACGAGGCGACGCTGAAGGTTGGCGTGGCCGCCGTGAAGGGAACCTACCAGGGGAAAGTGACCATCGCCGACAAGGAGCCGCCCCGGCGCTACCGCATGCTGGTCGAGGGCAGCGGCGGGCCGGGCTTCGTGCGGGGCGAAGCGGCCATCGAGCTGACGGCCACCGACCCGAACACCACCCTGGTGCAGGTGAAAGGCGACGGGCAGGTCGGCGGCACGGTGGCGGGCGTCGGTCAACGCATGCTCGGCGGCGTGGCCAAGATGCTGATGAAGCAGATGTTCGACTGCGTGAAGGCGCGCGTGGAGGCGGTCGGCCAGTCGTCGGCGTGACGGACTTGGGACTCGGGACGCCTTGAGGGTCTTGCCCGCCGCCGGTAGGCTGTGCGCGGCGGAGGGGCGGGGGTGCGAGCGGATAGCCAGTGTCCGGGCTGCGGTGCGCGGAATGCGCCCGAGGCCCGCGTGTGCGAGTGGTGCGGCCGGCCGTTCCTCCTGCGCGACCAGCGCCGCCCCGGCCGCTGGCTCTGGCCCGTGGCCCTCGGCGCCTGCCTTGCCGTCGGCGCGCTCGTCATCGTTGCCAGCCTGGTGAGCTGGCTGGGCGTGGTGCCGCGCCCGGGCGGCGCGTCCCCAAGCGCCACGGCGCCCGCGGTGCCCACGCCCGAACCCGCGCCACCCCCTGCCGCGCCCGCGCTGCCAGCACCGGAGCCGACATCGGAGCCACCCGAGTTCGTGCGGGTCGTGAACACCGCCGGCCAGGGGGTCATCCTGCGCCGTGAACCCAGCACTCGGGCCCCGCGCGTGGCCGCGCGCGCCGAGAACACCATCCTGCAGGTCGTGGGGCCAGACACCACTGCCGAAGGGCGCGTCTGGCGACAGGTGCAAGACGCGCAGGGCAATCGCGGCTGGGTGCCGGCGGACTTTCTCGCCCCGGCACCGGCGCCGCCGGGCGCGTGAGCGTCCCGATCCGGGCGCGTAAGAGGACGCAGCAAGCGCGTGCTATAATCGCTCAAAATCCCTGCGGGGGTCACGGCAGGGCATGGCGGAGCATCGGTACGAGCGCGAGATCGACGAGCTGCTGCGGCACATGGAGGCCGAGAATCGCGCTCCGCTGCCGTTCCGGCGTCGCCGCGCGCGGCCCTGGACGGCGGCCTGGCGCCGCGTCCGCGGGTTCTCGGGCGGGCAGTCGCTCGTCGAGCGCCTGATGGCGCTGGCCGTTCTCCTGCTGCTCGCCACCTTCGCGCTGCGGCTATTCGTGCCGCAATTCTCGGATGCCGTCTGCCTGGCCGCTCTCGGCGCCTTCATCGCCGCGCTCGCCGTCTCCGTCTGGAACGGGGCCGCGGGCCGGCCGACGCGCTACCAGGGACGCGCCATGTACGGGCCAGCGGCGGGCGCCGCCGTCGACTGGGACGGGCTCGTGTGGCGCTTCCGGCGCTGGCTGCGCCGCCTGCGCGGTTAGCGGCGGCCGGGACGTTCCCGGAGTGGCAGGAACCACCTATCCGTGGCGCGCCACCACGTAGCCGGCGAGGTCGTAGAGCGCGTCCCGCGCCGGCCCCGCGGGCACGTCCGCTAGCTCGCGGCGCGCCTGCTCCACCAGCGCCTGCGCGTCCGCGTAGCAGCGGTCGAGCGCGGTGCTCTCCCGCATCGCCGTCAAGAGGTTGAACACCGCGTCGTCCGGCGGCGCGCCGTCGCCGTCCGCGGGCGCGTAGACGGCGTCGAATAGCGCGGCCGGCACCACGTCGCGCGCATAGATCACCGGCAGCGTCACCAGGCGCTGGCGCAGGTCCCCGCCCACGGCCTTGCCGAGCTGCCGCTCGTCGCCCGTCACGTCGAGGATGTCGTCGATCACCTGGAACGCCAGCCCGATGCGCTCGCCGTAGCGGTGGAGCGCCGCCGCCGCCGCGGGACTGGCCCCGCTCAGCTCGGCCGCGGCGTCGCAGGCGAGCACGAACAGCGCGGCCGTCTTGCTGTTGATCGTGGCGTAGTAGGCCGCCGGCGACCGTTGCGCGTACCCGCCGTCCTCCCGCTGCGACTCGTCGATCTGCCCCTGGCAGACTACCATTACGCTGTCGGCGAACAGCTCCATCACGCGCAAGCTGCCCGTCGCCGTGGCGAAGTAGGCCGACTTGGCGTACATGTAGTCGCCCACGAGCACGGCCGCCTTGTTGCCCACCTGCGTGTACAGCGACGGACGACCGCGCCGCAGCAGCGACTGGTCGACCACGTCGTCGTGCAATAGCGTCGCGGTGTGCAGCAGCTCCGTGGCGACCGCGAGGCGCACCAGCCGCTCGGGGTCGTAGCGGTGCAGCTTGCCGACCAGCAGGACGAGCGCCGGGCGCAGGCGCTTGCCGCCCGCCCGCAGCACCTCGCCCAGGATCGAGCTGAGTAGCGGATGGTTGACCTCGGCGACGCTGGCCAGCACCTGCTCAACGCGCTCTAGCTCCGGCTGGATGGCCGCGAACAGCGTGCCCGCCGCGCTCACGCGACCGCCTCCGCCGCCCAGCCGAAGAGCCGCGCCGCGTTCGCCGTCGTCTGGCGGGCCACCGCGTCGAACGACTCGCCGCGCGCCTCGGCGATACAGGCGGCCGTGAGCCGGACACGCGCCGGCTCGTTGCGCTGGCCGCGATGCGGCATGGGACTGAGGTACGGGCAGTCGGTCTCGACGAGGAGCCGCTCGGCGGGAACGGCGGCCGCGACCGCGCGCAGGCCCGCCGCGTTCTTGAAGGTCACCGTGCCCGCCAGGGAGATGTAGTAGCCCGCCGCGACGGCGGCTTCCATGGTAGCGGCGCTCCCCGAGAAGCAGTGGAGGACGCCGCGCGCGCCCCGGCCCGCCGGGCGGGCGGCGAGCGCGGCGAGCAGGTCCGTCTCGGCCTCGCGGCAATGGATCACGACCGGCAGGCCGAGATCATCTGCCAGGTCGAAGTGCGCCTGCAGCCCGTGCCGCTGGCGGTCCGGCGGCGTGTAGGTGCGATAGTAGTCCAGCCCCGTCTCTCCGATACCCACGACCCGCGGCGCCCGCGCCAGCTCGCGCACCTGGCTGAGCCAGTCCGGCGGCGCCGCCGCCAGGTAGTTTGGATGCACGCCGACCGTGGCAAAGATGTTCGGGTACGTCGCGGCGAGCGCGATGGCCGCCCGACTCGAGTCGAGATCGTAGCCCACGCACACGATGGTCTGCACACCCGCCGCGGCGGCCCGCTCCAGCACCGCGTCTACCTCACCGGCGAATGCTGGGTCCATCAGGTGGGCGTGGCTGTCGACGAGCATAATCGTGTAATTCTAGCACACCACCGGACGGCCACCCGGCCGCGCGCAGCTTCACGGGCAAGCGCGCGTCGGCCGCCGCGCGCGGAGCCCTGTCTCGCGGGCTGGCGGCGCGATCAGTCCTCGTCGTCCGCCCGCGGCGCGTCGGCATCCGCGCCCGCGACCACCAGCGTGAACTCGCCGCGGGGTGGCTCGCGCTCGAAGTGCGCGCGCACGTCGCCCACCGGCCCGCGGACGACCTCCTCGAAGCGCTTCGTCAGCTCTCGCGCCACGGCGACCCGTCGCCCGCCCAGCACCGCCTCCACGTCGCGCAGCGCGGCCAGCAGGCGGTGCGGCGACTCGTACATCAGCAGCGTGTCGGGCTCGGCGGCGACCCGCTCCAGCAGCCGGCGGCGCGGGCCGGCCTTGCGCGGCAGGAAGCCGAGGTAGTGAAAGGCGTGGGTGGGCAGCCCGGAGAGCACGAGGGCCGAGATGACGGCACTCGGGCCCGGCACGGTGGTGACCGTGACGCCCTGCGCCAGCGCGGCGGCGACCAGCGGGTAGCCCGGGTCGGAGAGGCCGGGCATGCCCGCCTCCGACACCAGCGCCACGTCGGCGTCGGCCAGCCGCTCCACGAGCCGCCGCACCTTTCCCGGCCCGCTGTAATCGTGGAAGCTCGTGAGCGGCGTATGGATGTCGTAGTGCGTGAGCAGCTTGCGCGTCGTGCGCGTGTCCTCGGCGGCGATAACGCTGACCTCGCGCAGTACGCGCAGCGCCCGCAGCGTGATGTCCTCCAGGTTGCCGATCGGCGTGCCCACCAGGTACAGGGTGCCCATACGCCTCCTCGTCCCCCGGCTGTGCAGATCCATCGCTCGGCGTTCGGGCGCCGGGTCGCCGGCCGCCTACCCCGCCCGGCCGCGGCCCAGCCCTCACGCCCGCCGTCACGCCCATCGCCATCGGAGCGCCGCCGCGCTCGCCGCCAGCACCAGCAGCGTCGCTGCGGCGAGCACCAGGCCGGCCCGCCAGGAACCGGGGTCGAAGCGGAACTGTACCTCGTAGCTGCCCGGCGGCAGGGCGACTCCCAGGAAGGCGTGGTCGGCGGGATACACGGGCACGGCGCGCCCCGCCACCGTGGCGGTCCAGCCGGGATGCCAGGCATCGAGCAGGACCACGGCGCCCCCCGCAGGCAGGTCGGCGCGCACGTCTACCGCGCCGCTCGCGTACCGCTCCAGCTCGGCCCGCGGGGGAGCCGCGACAGCGGGATCGCGCGCGGCGGCAGGCGCGTCGCCCGGGGCCATCTCCAGCACGGCCTCGCGGGCTGGGTCGAACGCCGGGGCGGCGACGGCCGCCAGGCTCGCTTCAGGCCCCGCGGCGACGCGGACCGTCGGCGCCGCGAACACGCGCGGCAGCGCGCTCGGGTCTTCCTCCAGTTGGAAGCGCGGCGGGCCGGTGGCCGGGGGCGGCTCCTGGGGCACGAGGCGATAGCGCGCGGCGAGCAGCGGCCACAGGCGCGAGGAGCGATCTGCGAGGTACACGACCAGGTTCTCGAACGCTGCCAGCGGCTCACCGTTCATCTGGGCCACCAGCTCGGCATAACGCCGTGGCAGGAGCGGGTCGAGCCCGATGGCGAGCGGCACGCCGAGCAGGTAGCCGGCGTTGCCCGCCAGGCTCGCCTCGCGCCCCAGCGGCGCCACCCGTAAGGGCAACGCCACCTGCTGCAATTGCCTGACGTTGGCGGCGCCCAGGAAGTCGGTGTATTGCGCCGTGGGGTCGCCGGTGGGCACTCCCGGCGCGATCGGCAGCGGCTCGTGCAGGTAGCGCCAGCCGAACAGGGACAGGTCCAGAAAGACCGCCCCGAGCAGCAACAACGGGCGCCAGCGGGGCGCGACGCGCCGCACCAGCACGGTGGCCACGAGCGCCGCCGCCGTCGCCACGACGGCCATGCCGCAGGCCCGCGCCACCAGCAGCAGCACGGTCGCGCCCAACTGCGTCGGCGGCTCGGCCAGCAGGTCCGCCCGCGGCGCCCACAGGCCGAGCTGGCTCAGCAGCGGCACCATCGTGTCGGCGGCGCGATCGGCGAGCTGGGCCGCGGCCACGCTGGCGACGGCCGCCAAGGCGAAAATGGCCCCGAGCAGCCCCAGCACGCCACGCCGGCCATGCCCGCTCAGCAGCCGGTCGGCGCCGCGGCCGGCCAGCAGCGCGACCGCCAGGCTGAACAGGAGGAGATGGCGGCCGGGATCGCGCAGGCTGCCGTAGCCGGGCACCCAGTCGTAAAACCAGCCGTAGACCGGGGTGAAGCGCCCGAGCGCCAGCACCAGCGCGATGGCGCCAAGCGCCATGCAGTAGCGCACCCACGGCTCCCGCGGGCGGGCGCAGGCCAGCGCCGCCAGGACCAGCGGCAGCACGCCCGCGTAGGCGGTCAGCTCCTGCCAGTGCCACCACGGCCCGGGCCAGTAGGTGCCCGCGCCGCTGCCAAACAGCTCTGGGAGCAGCAGCGTCACGATGTGCCAGGGGGGCAGCGATGCCGCGGTGGCAAACTCCCAGGCGAGCCGCCCGCTCCGCGTCGTCCAGCGAATCAGCTCGACCGCGGGCAACAGCGCCGGGGCAGCCAGGGCCGCCGCGACCGCCACGGCGGCCCCGAGCGCGGCCAGGCGTCGCATGCGCGCCCCGACGCTCCCCGGCATCCCGAGCAGATAGAGGCCGAGCGCGAGCAACGCCAGGAGCCACGGATGATAGAAGCCCACGAGCAGGCTGAGCGCCAGCACGCCCACGAGCAGCAGCCACGTCCGCGGGCCGGGGTCGGCTCGAAAGCGCTCGGCCGCGTACAGCATCGCGGGCGCCCACGCCATGACCTCGAGCAGGCTCAGGTTGCCGGCCCACAGCCGCGCGGCGAACATCCCGTTCAGCGCATAGCTCATGGCCGCGAGCGCGGCGGCGCCCGGCGTCAGCGCCCAGCGGCGGCCGAGCGCGTAGGTGGCGCCGGCCGCGAGCACGAGGTGGAGCGCGACGGCGTAGTTCAGCGCCATGCCCACCGGCAGCAGGGCGAGGAGCGGCCAGTGCCCCGGATACAGGACGCCGAGCTGTGGGTTGGCCAGCAGCGGCGTGCCGGCCATCGTCCACGGGCTCCACAGCGGGAGCGCGCCGTGGCGGATCGCCGCGACCGCGTACGCCAGGCGGGGATAGAACTCGAGCGTGACGTCCCCGCCCATCTGCGGCTCGCGGGCCGCCAGCCACGGCCCGAACCAGACGAGCAGCCCCGCGAGCACGGCGAGCAGCGGCCAGGACAGTGCCCCGGCGCGCCCGCCGACGCGCGCCACGCGCAGGGAAGCGGCTACCCGCATTCGTCGCGCTTGCCGGCGGGCGCGCGCCGCGGCCATGCTCGTGCCGCCATGGGGCGTCCTCCTCGCTGGGTTCTGCCAGGGATGGTAGACTAACGCGGTGGCGCGCTGCATCCAAGGGGGCGGCAGTGGCCCCGGCGACCGACGATGACGGCTGTGAGCAGGAGGCGATATAATGCTAGCCCGGGTGGCGCGGCTGACGTTTCGAATCATGGTGGCGGGCGTCGCGATCGGAGCCGCAACCGCGGCGTTGGGCCTGGGCGCGATTGCCATCTCCGAACTGGTGAGCCGGCGCGCTCACGAAGACGCTGACGAGTTCGCCTCGTTCGACGCGACCGAGGCGACGGGCGCTCCGCAAGAGCTGGACGAGGAGTTCCTGTCGCTGCTCGCCTGCCCCGTCTGCAAGACCAGCGTTCGGCGGGAAGGGGACCGGCTGATCTGCAGCACCTGCGGGCGCCGCTACCCGATCCGCGACGGCATTCCGGTCATGCTCGTGGAAGAGGCCGAGGTGCCCGGTGCCGGCGCCGCGTCGGCCGGTTGATCGGCCGAGACACGGCCTGGTCGAACGGGCACTGGACTCCCCTCAGCCGGTAAATCTCGCCAAACTCACCAGCCGCGGCGTGCTGCTCCTCGGAGCGGCGGTATTCGCCGCTCTGGTGGTGACCCAGGCGCTCACTGCGCTCGTAATCGCGTTCGTCGGCAACGCACAGGATTTCGGCTCGTACTGGATCGCCGCGAGCCGCACCGCTGCGGGCGGCACTCCTTACGACTGGCTTGCCGTCGACCGGCCCATCGCCGGCGACGAGACGGAGCACGTCTATCCCCCGCTTCTGGCCGTGCTCCTGATGCCCCTTACGGGCTGGCTCGACTATCCCGCCGCGCGGCTGCTGTGGCTCCTGTTCAGCGTGCTGTGCCTGGGCGTCGGCCTTGCGCTGAGCTGGCGACTGAGCGGCCTGCGAGCGTCCCGTCATGGCGGCTACGCGGCGCTGGCCGCGCTCGCCCTGTTGCCGTCGGTGAGCATCACGCTCGCCGTTGGCCAGCTCAGTTGCCAACTGCTCCTGCTGCTCGCCGGCATCTTTGCGCTGCGGCGTGCGCGGCGCTGGGCGGCCGCGGGCGCCGTCCTCGGCTTCAGCATCTACCTGAAGGTGTTTCCGGCGATCGTCGGCGGCTATCTGCTGCTACGACGCGAGTGGCGGGCCGCGGTGGGCGCCGCGGTCACGGGCGCCGCGCTCGTCGGCTTCACCGTGCTGGCGATCGGCTGGGAGCCACACTGGACGTACCTGACCCGCGTCTTGCCCGCCCAGAGCCGGCTCTTCGGCTTGCCGCAGAACGTCTCGCTCACCGGCTTCGTGACCCACACGGCAATCGCCAATGCCTACACGACACCCGTCGTCGCTGCGGATCTGGCCGGCCGGGCGCTCGTCGCGCTTGCCTCGCTCGCGTTGCTCGCGGCCGCCGGCTACGCGGTGTGGCGCGGCCGCAGCAGGGAGGGAGCCGACGCACCGGCGTATGCGCTGACCGTCGTAACGGCGCTGCTGATCACGCCGGCGACCGGCTTCTACAACCTGGTCGTCGCGGCTCTCCCGCTGGGCGTGGCGATCTCGCGCGCGGCGGGCGGGCGGCCCGCGCGCGCGGCGCTGCTGGTCGCCGCGATCGTGCTGCTCGGCCTGCCCACGGACCTGTGCGAGCTGCTGCCCGTGCGCGTCTGGTGCTTCGACTACTGGGTTGCGCAGGGGCTACCGACCGCGGCGCTGCCGTGGCGAGTGGGGTGGGGCAATCTGCTGATGGCGGGGCCATTCTACGGGCTGCTCCTGCTGTGGGGGCTGCTCTGGCGCCTCTGCCTGAGCGAGCGGGCGAGCGAGGCGGAGCAGCCGGAGCCAGTGGGAACGCACTAGCGGGACCAGGAGAGAGAGGTGCCCCCACGGGAATTCGAATCCCGGTTTTGGCCTTGAAAGGGCCACGTCCTAGTCCACTAGACGATGGGGGCGCAAAAATAGGGCCGAAGGACCAGAGCCTAGTATACCAGGCGCTGGGCCTCCGGCCCTAAACGGTAGCGGGGGCCGGATTCGAACCGGCGACCTCCGGGTTATGAGCCCGACGAGCTACCACTGCTCTACCCCGCGACGGAGGGGGCGGCACCGACCTATTGTCCCAGCGGCGAGCCGCCAGTATCGTCGGCGCTGGAGCGTTTCACGACCGTGTTCGGGAAGGGAACGGGTGGGGCCACCCCGCGCACGGCACCGCCCCCGGGACCGGGTCCGGGCCGGGGTGCAGCGTCTGGAAGCGCGCGCGATCCGGCGGGTGGCACGCCCGAGCGAGGGAGCAAGCACGGCGCCCTCGGCCCTTAGTACCGCTTCGCTGCGACCGTTGCCGGCCGTACACGGGCGGCCTATCCACCAGGTCATCTCCCTGGGGCCTTACTCCTTGCGGATGGGAGACCTCATCTTGCGGTGGGCTTCGCACTTAGATGCGTTCAGCGCTTATCCCCACGGGACGACGGCTACCGAGCCATGCCCTGGGCAGGACAACTCGTCCACCGGCGGTCCCTTCGCCCCGGTCCTCTCGTACTAGGGGCGACCCCGCGCAAGTCTCCAACGCCCACGACGGATAGAGACCGAACTGTCTCACGACGTTCTGAACCCAGCTCGCGTACCGCTTTAATGGGCGAACAGCCCAACCCTTGGGAGGGGCTCCCCCCCCAGGATGCGACGAGCC
>Ga0070741_10007858_pt1 | contig 21783 bp, 28 predicted proteins | sample Coa_R1_4_FD_66440 | JGI IMG/M metagenome (GOLD analysis project Ga0070741, IMG submission 66440) | Surface soil microbial communities from Centralia Pennsylvania, which are recovering from an underground coalmine fire - Coalmine... | ecosystem: Environmental > Terrestrial > Soil > Unclassified ... | reverse complement strand
CGGATCAGGCCCGCTAAGCGGGAAATGCACCCGATCCCGCTTATACGCGCCAGGATCACAAACAACCCCTCCACGACGCTCACACGCCACCACCCTTGCGCTCAGCCCAGGCTGCGTCACGTCTGCACGCGAAGGCCGAAGAGCTTTGGCCAGCAATGGCTCTGCTGCGAACGCGGCGATCAGGCCTACGGCGACGACGCCGAGGCTAAGAAGAACAACCCGCTTCCGCCAGTGGAATCTGCTCCGGTCAGGTATCACAGCCAAACACCTTCCTCTAGCCTGGTTTGTACTCGCTCCATTCATAGTCGGACGTGCGCGCGCCGAAGAGACATGCAGCCTCTGGGATGCCGCTGCCGCCGCAAGGGTTCAAGACACAGTTGTCGCTCTGATCGCAGGGCGCAGTGTTGCTGGTGTTTGAATCCATGATCACGTAATTCCAGCCGGGATCAGAGTTTCTGTAATCCTGGATGTAATTGTGAAAGCGATCACCACTCGACTCGCCTGAGTTCGGGTCGGCCGAGGGCGAATACAGCTCCATGCCGACGCTCCAACTTGCTCCACTCGATTCCGTCTGTTTCGTAGCTGTGTACACCAAGCTGTCATCGATATAGCCGTAGTACGTATCATTAGCACCATTACTCGAGTCCCATAGCTCGTAGGCGTGATTGTTGCCGTCGGCGGATAGAGTGGCTATGTGGTGAAACGCTCTATAGCCATTCGGACCAGCTTCGTATGCGAACTGCTGGTAGACGTCAGAGCCGCCGGCCGCAAGACACGTCGTTCCGCCTGTGTTGACACTGCAGCCGCGGGAGAGTCCCATTTCGACCCATTCGCCATTATCACCATTCAGCCACATCTCGTTCGTCAGGTGGCCGAAATCTTGAACCTCTGAGTCTGGCATCGTCAGCGCAAGATCGTGCCATTGAGCCTCGAGACCAGAGGCCGTGATCACCTTATTGCCCTCGGCGTAACAGTGATAGCTGTAACAGTCGTACTCGGTGGCAGCGGAAACCTGATGAACACTGGGTCCGAGTAGCAAGAGCATCACGACAAGGCCAACGAAGGCCGCACCTTGATTCACGCGGCGGGAAAGGACCCGATTGGGTCTCCATGTGACTCTCGCGCTCAACCTGCGGCCTCCTCTCGTCTCGGAATCAAAGCCCGGCGGGCCGCAGGTGGCTCCGTCGCGAAACCTACCGCGGGCGGTGTTCTTGGTCAAGCTAGACAGAAGCTCGCTGCAAATGGGTTGAGCAAGGCGTCCGTCCGCGAGTCGCCGGTACTCGCACCCGCGCGGGGTCGGTGCGGGTCGCCACGTAGAGACGAACTTCCCGAGCCGAGGATCAGCGGGCACGGTCAAGATGCTGCGAAAGCGGTCGCTTCCCTCTCCTCGCGCTGGTGCCCCGAGTCCGGGGAGGGGCCATGGAGGGGTCACTCGATCGCCTTCAGCCTCATGACCTGACAACAAAGACCGATTAGGAGCTGTCGCTCAGAGACACCTAGCGAATCGCACGCTCGGTCCCTCGTGTGGTGATTCCGTCTCTGCCGGCAAAGGAGATGGAGCCGTCCTCCTTCAGCGCCCAGAGCATCCGGCCAAGCTCCGCGTATTCCTGGTCGGGTCTTGACGCGTCGAGACGCCCTTGGTCGTGGAGGTGAAAATCGAGCTGCTGGCCCGAGGACGAGCGCCGCTGCCGAGGTGAATGAGCAGCTCATGCTCGTTACGGAACTTCACGGCGCAGCGATCGTAGTGCGCCCGCCGGCAGGTGTAACGGGCGCGTAAGTCTTCGCGGCAGCTTGTGCGTTTTGGGGGTCGAGATGCGCATTCCTTAGATGGAGGGATCGATTCCCGCGTCCTTGCTCTTGGGCGTGGTTGGCGGGTTCGCTTTCTCAGGCTCCTCGGCCGGCGCGTCGCGACTGAATGGGAGATTCCGACGCGAACGCTGCTCGCAGCGGCACGGTGCAGTCGCTGCGGGCGGCGACAGTCGATGATGGCGTGATTCGGCTCGGCCCGGTCAGGGTCGAGCTCTTGAGCGCGGCCGAGGAGGCGCAGGCAGTCGAGCTGCTCGCTGCGCTGTTTGCCGGCGCCGTCCAACGGCAGGCGACAGCTTTGGCGAGGAGAGTCGCGTGACTTTCCTCGTCCATGCGGTGGGTAGTCCGTTCTGGGGGTCGTTTCTGGGGTCCGTTCTGTCGTCCGTTCTGGGGTCCGGTCCGGACCGGACGGGTCAGCAGGGCGCAAACCGCGTGCACAGGAGCGGTTTCCCGACCCGGGTAGAGCTCGCGACATATGCGGCTGAAAGAGGTAATGAGGTGAAGGCAGCTTGTAAAGGTCGCCGGGCGCGGCGCTCGCCGCACCCGGCGCGGCTCGAGCTGGCCGTCCCACGCGAGGCTCCCGCTGCAATCGGAGGGTGCGACTTGACGCCGGCGGCGATCGATGGCTCCATGGACGACCACGACCCGGAGGAGGTGCTCAGCCCGTGATGCGCGTCTGTCTGTATCAGCGGATCTCGACCGATGAGGACCACCAGCCAACCTCGCTCAAGACGCAGCGGGAGCGGCTGGAGCGCTACTGCGAGGCGATGGAGGACTGGCGCATCGTCGCCGCCCACGAAGACCAGGCCTCCGGCACCAGCCTCGACCGTCCCGGCCTGCAGCAAGCACTCGAGCTGGCGCGTGAGAAGCGCATCGACCTGCTGCTCGTCTACCGCGTCGACCGCCTCAGCCGGAAGGTGCGGCAGCTCGCCGGCCTGTGCGAGGAGCTCGACCAGCTTCGACGTCGTTCTGAAGTCGGCAACCGAGCCGTTCGACACTGGCTCGCCCGCGGGGCGGATGATGCTGCAAATGCTCGGCGTCTTCGCCGAGTTCGAGCACGCCACCATCGTCGACCGCGTCACCGCCGGCCTCGAACGCCGCGTCCGCGAAGGCAAATGGATGAGCGGCCGCACCCCCTACGGCTACACCCGCGACAAGGAAACCAAGCTGCTCGTCCCCGACCCGGTCAAGGCACCGGTCGTTCGCCGCATCTTCCACCTCTACGCCGAGGGCAAGCTCGGCACCACCGCCATCGCACGCACCCTCGACGCCGAGGGCGCTCCGCCACCCCGCAAGCAAGGCTGGTCACCGAACGCGCTGCAACTGATCCTCGCCAACCCCGCCTACCGCGGCCTCATCCGCTGGAACAACGAGACCCATCCCGGACTGCACGAACCGCTCGTCGACGAAGAGGCATTCGAGGCCGCGCAGGAGATCCTCCGCCGCCGCGGCGAAGACGCCTCGCTCCGACGCGGCAACCCCAGCGACTACCTCCTCTCCGGCCTCATCCGCTGCGATCACTGCGGCCGCGCCTACGTCGGCACCAGCGCGCACGGACGCAACAACCGCTACACCTACTACGCCTGCTCCACCCGCTACAAGTACGGGCCGAGCAAATGCAACGGCGACCGGCTCCCCAAGGACCGCCTCGAAGCAGCCGTCCTCACCCAGCTCGCCGACCTCTACCGCGACGGCCGCGTCATCGAGAAAGCACTCGCCGGGGCTGCTGAACAAACTGAACGCGAGCGGCCGCGCGTCGAAGAACAACTCGCCTCGACTCGGGCTGAGATCGTGCGGCTGGAAGCGAAGCTGGAGCGCTACTTCGAAGCCTTCGAAGACGGCAGCCTCTCACCCGCAGACTGCCAGGACCGCGTCCGCGCCCACCGCGCCCGCCTCGATGTGCTCCGCGAGCAGGAAGCCGACCTCACCCAGAGCCTCGCCACACAGGCGCACACGCCGCCCGACACGGCCGCGCTTGCCGGACTCGCGAACCAACTCGAAGAGATCATCGGGAGCGACAGTCCCGAACAGGCCAAGGAACTTCTCCGCCTGCTGGTCAAAGAGGTCCGCGTACACGACCGCCGCCGGATCATCCCCACCTACAGGATTCCGACGGCGGTTCGCGCAATACCCTCGAAGGTGGAGCTAGCCGGGCTCGAACCGGCGACCTCCTGATTGCGAACCAGGCGCTCTCCCAACTGAGCTATAGCCCCGCGTGGTGAATTCTAGCCACGCTTCTCGTCGAGCTTGCCGGCTCGGATCGTCCGCTCCATGTCCTTCGACTGCTCGCGGTACCAGGTGCCGTCCTCGAACTGGATGTCCGGATAGAGGCGCTGTCCCGTGCCGTCGAAGACGGCCGTGCGCTTGGCCTTGCCGACGGGTCCCGGTACGCGCTCGTACTCGACGCCCATGTCCATTAGCGCCTTCTCGACCCGCCAGCACGGATGGGCCTTGATCTTCACCCACTGGTTCGAGCACCGGTGCAACTTGACGGCCATCGCTCCTCCTCGTCTCCCCCGCCGGACCTACGATACGCCCGTGCGCGCGGTTTTCGAGATCAGCCCGCCGGCCTGGGGCGAGACGCTCGCGGTGCTGCAGTCGGTGAGCCTCGCCGATGTCTCGTCCGGCGTGCGGGCGCGGGTCGTCGACGTCGCGGGCGAGCGGGTGACGGTCGAGTTCCCTGCGCTCGACGGCGAGACGTCGGCCGAGCAGCTCCTCGCCGCGTGCGTGTCGGGCGAGTGGGCCGACCGCGGCGACTTCGAGTCGTGCCGGCTCGTCGAGGTGGAGTGGCCGGAGGGACTTCCCGGGCCGGCGTTCCCCGCGGCAGGCGGCGTCTCGGTCGGGGCGATCGTCAAGCCGGCGCTCGGGCTCTCGGCGGCGGAGGCCGCGGCGGTCGCGAGCGAGCTCGCGGCCGGCGGCGCGGTCCTCGTCAAGGACGACGAGCTGCAGCGCTGCTCCCCGGAGCGCGTGCGGGCGATCAACGACGCGATCCCGGAGCACGTCGTCTACGCGGCGAACGTCACCGGAGTCGATGTGGAGGCGGTGGTCGCGGCCGGAGCGCGCGCGCTGATGGTCAACGCCTTCATCGCGGGACTCGGCTCGATCGGGCGGCTGCGGGAGTTCGGCCTGCCGGTCTTCGTCCACCGCGTGGGCTCGGCCTTCCTCCGGCGCGGCGGCGCGGTCTCGGTCGCGGCGGGCGTCCTCGCGGAGCTGACGCAGCGGCTCGGCGGCGACTACGTCCAGGTCGGGTCGTTTTCCCCGCGGGTCTTCGACACCGACGAGGAGGTGCGGGAGCAGATCGCGGCGGCACGACCAGCGACGGCGGTGATCGGCGGCGGTGTCGGGCCGGAGAACGCGGCCGAGCAGCTCGCCAGGGCCGGAACGCGAGACGGCGTCATGCTCCTGCTCGGCTCCGCCGCATACGCGCATCCTCGCGGCGTCCGCGCCGGCGTCGCCGCCACCGTCGAAGCGATCGCCGACTGTCCCTAGCGGACACGTCCAGGTGTCAGACACCTAGACGTGTCCGGATTGGTCAGGCGGCAAAGAGGGTCAGGTCCGGCTCGCGCTCGCCGCGGAGCACCGCGAGCTCGACCGCGACGGCGCGCAGCCCGCGCGACTCCGCGAGCGCGATCGCCTGGGGCTTGAGCTTCTCCGCGACGAGGATGCCGCGGCAGCCCGACTTCGCCGGGTCTTCCCGGATGAAGGCGAGATAGCGCGTCAGCTGCTCGACGGCCTCGATCGTCCCGACCCGCTTCACCTCGACGGCGACCCACTCGCCGTCCGCGTCCTTGCACATGAGGTCGACCGGCCCGATCTCCGTCGCCCACTCGCGCTTGACGAGCGTGAGTGGCTCGCCGAGCGCGTCGGGCGCGGCCGCGAGCGCCTCCTGGAGATCCCGCTCGACGCCGTCCTTCTGGAGCGCGGCCGACTCGCCCATGTCGTGCTCGACGTCGCTCAGCACGTCGAGAAGACGGATCTCGAGCGCGTCCTCGCTCTTCGGCTTCGTCACGACGAGCCGGTCGCCCCCGTCGGTGAGGAACGTCGGCGCCGTCATCCAGTTGAGCGGCTTGTAGCCGCCGGCGTCGTCGTGGACGAGGACGGAGCCGTCGGACTTGAGGATCAGCAGCCGCACCGCCTCGGGCAGAACGGCCGAGACGCGACCGGAGTAGACGACCTCGCAGCGAGCGACGATCAAACGCACGCGCCGGAACCTACCGCCCCTTTCGGACATGTCCAGGTGTCTGACACCTGGACATGTCCCAACGGGGCTATGCGGCCGGCGCGACGGTCGTCCGCATCACGCAGTTCCGCTTCCCCTTGGGGCGGACGTACTTGAAGCCGGCGCGCTCGAAGACGGTGCGCGTGCTGTTGTAGAGAACCGACACCTTCTTGCCCTCGGTGTCGTGCGGATAGCCCTCGACGACGCCGCCGCCCGCCTGCGCGATCAGCTCCAGCGCGCCGCCGAGAGCGACCGACGTCAGCCCTTTACGGCGGTACTTCTTGTCCACGAACAGGCACGTGATCCGGAAGTCGGGCTGTCGGTCGAGCTCGGCCTCGTACTCCTTGAGGTGGTAGATGTTCGGCAGCTCCTCCGGCGTGCCGTACTCGGCCCACGCCACCGCCTCGTCGCCGTCGAAGACGAGCGCCGCGTGTGCCCGGCCCTCGGCGACGAGGCGCTGCTTGAGGACACGGTTGTCGTCGGCGTCGAACGTCTTCTCCGAATAGAAGGTATGGAACCACGTGCACCAGCAGCCGCCGAACACGCCGTTGTGCCGCTCGGCGAGACGCGCGAACGCATCCCACGTCTCCGGAACGAGCGGACGTACGACGTAGTCCCCCACGCCTTCGAGCCTAGACGACCACCACGACCTCTATCGCGGCTAGTCGTGCTGGCGCCGGAACGCGTGCCGTGCGACGAGCCACGTCGCGACGACCGCGCACGGCGCGACGACGACGACGGACGGCACGGACGTGGCTGTGCCGACGTCGGCGACGCCGTTGTGCGTCACGATGCTCGGCCCGTAGACGCCGTCGAAGAGAACCGCGAGCCACATCACGACGATCGACACCGCCGCCCAGAACTCAGGGAGCTCGAGCCAGGCGGGCCGCGCCGCGCGGGCGCTCGGCGTCTCGTGCGAGAACGCTGTCATGGGCACCTCCTTTCCCGCCGCGACTATCGCGCGACGGGCGGCGAGCCGCATCAGTGCTTTTCCCTCAGCCGCCGCGCTCGACGCGCGAGCCGCCGACGATCGCCTCCCTCCCGTCGTCGAACCGCACCCAGGCCTTGCCCTTGCCGTCGTAGTCGGGCGACCAGACGAGGAGCGTCGCGTCGGCCCCCGCGACGCGAACGCGCTCCGTCCCCTCCGGCGCGTCGCCGCTCCAGACGCGGACGAACGGATTCGCCTCGCGCTCGCGGCCGATCGTCGTCTCCTCCGTGTGGCCGGGCAGGACGCGCAACGTCGCAGGCAGAGCCAGGAGAACCTCCATCACGGAGCGCCGCACCTGCTCGACGTCGCCGCCGCCGACCGCGTCGCGGAAGAGGATGTCGCCGGTCGCGACCACTTCGTCGCCGACGACGAACGAGACGTGGTCGTCGGCATGTCCCGGCGTCGCGTAGCCGGCCACGCGCAGTCCCTCCCACTCCCACTCGCCCGGCTCGGCGATGACCGGGATCTCGTAGCGGCCGGCGAGCTCGTCCTCGTTGACGACGTGGTCGTGGTGGGAGTGCGTCCGGAGCAGCGCGACCGGCCGCGCGCCCCACTGCTCGACCGCGGCGACGAGCGGCTCGACGTCGGCGCCGGAATCGACGAAGACCGCGACGCCGCCCTCCTCCGACGCGAGCACATAAGAGTTCGATAACCACTCGGGATGCATGTTCCTCGCGACGAGCACGGGCGCTAGGCTAGACGCATGGCCGGACTCATGGGACGCACAGCGACGATCGTCAAGGCGAAGTACTCGAAGCTCCTCAACAAGGCGGAGAATCCGACCGAGACGCTCGACTACTCGTACGAGCAGATGCTCGAGCAGCTCCAGAACATGAAGCGCGGCGTCGTCGACGTCACGACCGCGAAGCAGCGCATCGTCCTCCAGCAGCAGAAGCTCGAGCAGAACGTCGTCACCCTCGAGAAGCAGGCGCGGGAGGCGGTCGCCGCGAACCGCGACGACCTCGCGACCCAGGCGCTCCAGAAGAAGGCCGTCGCCCAGCAGCAGCTGCAGGACATGGACGGCCAGGTCAAGCAGCTCGAGGACCAGCAGCAGAAGCTCGTCGAGGCCGAGCAGCAGCTCGAGACGAAGATCGAGTCCTTCCGCACGCAGAAGGAAGTCCTCAAGGCGCAGTACTCGGCCGCCGAGGCGGAGGTCAAGGTCGGCGAGGCTGCGACCGGGATCGGCACGCACATGCAGGACACCGGCCTCGCGATCCAGCGCGCGAAGGACAAGACCGAGGAGATGCAGGCGCGCGCGGGCGCGATCGACGAGCTCACGTCGAGCGGCGCCCTCGAGGACTTCTCCGCCGGCGACCAGACGCAGCTCGACCGCGAGCTCCAGCAGATCTCCGCCACTTCGCAGGTGAACGACGAGCTCGCGAAGCTCAAGGCCGAGGTCGGCTCGGGCGACGCGCCGAAGGAGATCGCCGCCTCGGGCGACGCGGCTCCTGCCGACGCTCCCGCTGCCGACGCGCCCGCTGCCGACGACACCGCACAGAGCTGAGCCGCTTCGGCGACATCGTCTTCGGGCGGAAGAAGCTCAAGGAGCCCGCCGCCGAGAAGCTCTTCGCGCTCTCGACCGCTGCCGTGACGCTCCAGACGGAGTGCTCGCTCACCACGGCGGGCGACGCGGCGCTCATCTTCAAGCCGATCTCCGCCGGCGAGTTCACGTCGACCGAGAACGACGCGGAGGAGCTGCTGCGCGGCGTCGCGCGCAACTCCGGCTCGACGATCGACCGCAAGACCGACACGTTCGGCTTCGAGTGGGTGATCGTCCACGACGACCAGCTCGACGACCAGGTCGCCGGCGTTCACGCGCTCGCCTCGGAGCTCGAGGAGCACGGCTTCGGCGGCCAGCTCCTCGCCGCTGCGTTCCGCTTCGACGGCTCGGCGTTCGGCGCCGGCCATCCGGTCTACTGGATCTACGGCTTCAAGACGGGGACGTGGTGGCCGTTCATCCCGACCGGCGAGAAGCAGGAGCGCGACAACGCGCAGGAGCTCGAGCTGAAGGCAAAGCTCGAGCAGGAGCTGCCGGTCGAGCCGGACCTCAGCAAGTGGCTCGCCCTTTTCGACGCGCCGATTTGACCGAGCTGCGGACGGAACGCCTGCTGCTACGCCAGTGGCGCGAGTCGGACCGCGAGCCGTTCGCGGAGCTGAACGGCGATCCCGAGACGATGCGGTACTTCCTCTCGACGCAGACGCGCGAGGAGAGCGACGCGACGATCGACTGGGCGAGCGCGCTCATCGCGGAGCGCGGCTGGGGCTTGTGGGCGGTCGAGGTCGCGGACGGCGCGCCGTTCGTCGGCTTCGTCGGCCTGAACGTCCCCCGCTTCTGGCCGGAGGTGACCGAGATCGGCTGGCGCCTGCGGCGCGAGCACTGGGGAAACGGCTAGGCAACGGAGGCGGCGCGCGAGGCGCTCCGCTTCGGCTTCGAGGAGCTCGACCTCGACGAGATCGTCGCCTTCACCGCGGTGCCGAACGAGCCCTCCCGCCGCGTCATGGATCGAATCGGCATGACCCACGACCCGTCCCGCGACTCCGACCACCCCGGAGTCCCGGACGGCCATCCCCTCAAGCGGCACGTCCTCTACAACTCGCAGCGGGCAGTTGGTTCAAACAGTCGAAGTGCACGTAGGCCAAAGGCCGGAGGCTAAGCCGTCCGCGCCAGCGGCGACTTAGCCGCAGGCTCTCCCGCTCCCCGGCGCGCGCCGCAGGCGCCCGCCGCGGCGGGAAACGAGCCCTCAGCACGGAGCGCGCCGGAACCGCGCTTCCGGCGCGCGGAGTTCCTCCTTCCAGCGAGCGAGTCCGCAGGACTCGCGAGCTAACTGACGGGCTTGCCCATCTCCCGGGCGATCTCAGCGAGGGCGGCGAGGCGCTTCTCGAGCGGCGGGTGATCCATCATCCACTCGCTCATGTTCGAGCGCCAGTTCGTCGGGATGATGAAGAAGGCGTTCATCCCCTGCACCTCGCGCAGGTCGCGCTGCGGGATTTGCGTGATGCCGGAGGAGATCTTCTGGAGGGCGCTCATCAGGTTCTCCGGCGCGCCGGTGATCAGCGCCGAGCCGCGGTCGGCGGCGTATTCGCGGTAGCGGGAGATCGTCCGGATGAGGATGAAGCTGATCGCGTAGACGACCATCGAGACGACGAGGACGATCAGCCAGACCGGCACCTGGTTGTTGTTGTTGCTGTTCCGGTTGCCGCCGTAGCCGCCGCCGAAGCCGCCGAACATCCCGGCGTAGAGGCCGAAGCGCGTGAGCATCGCCGCGAGCATCGCGAAGAAGCTCGCGATCGTCATGACGAGGACGTCGCGGTTCGCGATGTGGGACAGCTCGTGGCCGAGGACCGCCTCCACCTCCTGCGGCTCGAGCCGGTTCCAAAGCCCCTGGGTGACGGCGACCGCCGCGTGCTTCGGGTTCCGGCCGGTCGCGAAGGCGTTGGGGACGTCGCTCGGGACGACGGCGATCCGCGGCTTCGGCAGGTCGGCCATCGCGCAGAGCCGCTCGACCATCGCGTGCAGCTCCGGCGCCTCGTCCGCCGAGACGATCTTCGCGCCGGACGCGGCGAGGGCGAGCTTGTCGGACGTGTAGTACTGGAAGAACGCGAGGCCGACCACGATCAGGAGCATCGGCGCGAGCCCGACCTTCAGGACGCTGAAGAGCACGACGGCGAAGATGACGTAGAGGAGCCCGAGCAGCGTGCTCGTGAAGAGCATCCGCAGCGAAAGCCCCCGATCCCGACCGAACGACCTGCGATTCACGTCGCCCATGGTACTCGGGCGGAAGTGGCCACCGGTACCCGCGCGGGCGGTCTTAGCGCTTCATTAGAGTCTCGGCCGGTGCGCCGCGTCGTCCTCATCGCAGCCCTTCTGCTCGGCGCGGTCGTGCTCGCGGGCTGCAACTCCCAGGGCGTCGCCACGCCGACGCCGAAGACGGTCGTCGGGACGTACACGACGACGACTCCGACCTTCCCGATCGTCGCCGCCTTCAAGGTGAAGGGCGACCCGGCGAAGGGGAAGTCGATCTTCCTCACGAACTGCGGCAGCTGCCATACGCTCGCCGCCGCCAAGACCTCGGGCACCGTCGGCCCGAACCTCGACACGCTGAAGCCGGACTACCGGGCCGTGACGGCGCAGGTGACGAACGGGGGCGCGGTCATGCCGTCCTTCAAGTCGCAGCTCAGCACCCAGCAGATCGCCGACGTCGCCGCGTACGTCGTCACCTCCACCGGCGGCAAGGTTCCGTAGTCCTTCCTGCGAACTTCCCGCGGCGCGTCGCCGCCTTCGCGCTCGACCTCGACCGGACGCTGATCGCGGCGGACGGCGTCCTGCGGCCGCGCACCCGTGTCGCGCTCGGGCGGGCGCGGGAGAGCGGCGCGCACGTGGTCGTCGTCACCGGCCGGATGTTCCGGTCGGTGCGGCCGTACCTCGAGCAGGCGGGCCTCGACGACCCCGTCGTCTGCTATCAGGGAGCGGTCGTCGCGGACCCGGCGAGCGGCGAGTTCCTCCTCCACGTCCCGATCCCGCTCGACGCCGCGCGGGAGGCGATGGACGCCGTGACCGCCGCCGGCTTCCACCTCAACTGCTACGTCGACGACCTCCTCTACGTCGCCGAGGTGACGCCGGAGGCGCGCAGCTACGCCGACTTCCAGCACCTCGAGATCCACGCCGTCGGAGATCTGCAGGCCTGGCTCGACCGTCCTCCGACGAAGCTCGTCGCGGTCGGCGACCCGGCCGCGCTCGACGAGCTGGAGGCCGAGCTCAAGCCGCGCTTCGCCGGCCGGCTCTTCATCTCCAAGTCGCTCCCCTACTTCCTCGAGTTCGCCCACCCGGACGTGAGCAAGGGCAGCGGCCTCGCCTTCGTCGCCGAGCGGCTCGGCTTCGAGCCGGCGGAGACGGTCGCGTGCGGAGACGGCGAGAACGACCGCGAGCTGCTCGACTGGGCCGGCTTCGCCGTCGCCGTCGCGAATGCGCACGCCGACGTGCTGGCGCGCGCGGATCTCGTGGTCCCGTCCGTGCAGGAGGAAGGCGTCGCGGCCCTGCTGGAGAGCTACCTAGACTCACTGACGTGATCGACGCGCGCGCAGCCCGCAACGAGCCGGAGGGGTTTCGGCGCCGCCTCGCGCGCAAGGGCGCCGGCGAGACGTTCGACGCGTGGCTCGCCGCCGACGAGCGCTGGCGCGAGCTCGTGCCTCGGGTCGACGACCTTCGTTCTCGCACGAAGCTGAAGGGCAGGCCGACGCCGGAGCAGCTCGAGGAATTGCGCGGCGTCAAGGAGGAGCTGCAGGCAGCGGAGCGCGAGCTCGCCGAGGCGGAGACGACCAGGGACGAGATCGGTCTCCGGATCCCGAACCCTCCTGCCGACGACGTCCCCGACGGCGGCGAGGACGACGCCCGCGTCGAGCGCGTGATCGGGGAGCCGCCGCGGCTCGCGGAGCCGAAGGAGAGCGCCGAGATCGGTCGCTTCGACATGGACCGCGCGGCACGGATGAGCGGCGCGCGCTTCGGCTACTGGATCGGCGACTCGGCCCGGCTCGCGCTCGCGATGTACCGCTACGCGCTCGACCGGCTCGCTGCGAAGGGCTTCGTCACCGTCCTGCCGCCGGTGCTCGTGCGCGAGGAGGCGCTCTACGGGACGGGCCACTTCCCCTCGGACGCGGACAGCGTCTACGCGGTCACGGCCGACGGGCTCTACCTCTCGGGCACGGCGGAGATCCCGCTCTCGAGCCTCCACGCCGGCGAGATCCTCGACGCCGGGGAGCTGCCGCTCCGGTACGTGGCGTTCTCCCCGTGCTTTCGCCGCGAGGCGGGAGCCGCCGGCAAGGACACGCGCGGGATGTTCCGCGTCCACCAGTTCAACAAGGTCGAGCAGTTCTCGCTCGTTCTGCCGGAGACCTCGTGGGACGAGCACGAGTTCCTCCTCGCGAACACGGAGGAGCTCGTCCGCGAGCTCGGCGTCCCGTTCCGGATCGTGACGCTCGCCGCCGGCGACATCTCCGCCGCGGCGGCGAAGACGTACGACGTCGAGATCTGGTTCCCGAGCATGGGCCGCTACCGCGAGACGGCCTCCGTCTCCAACACGACGGACTTCCAGGCCCGCCGGCTCGGAATCCGCTACCGCGACGGCAAGAGCCCGGAGCCGCTCCACATGCTCAACGGCACCGCGGTCGTCGACCGGATGGCGCTCGCCGTGCTCGAGAACCTCCAGGGCGAGGTGCCGGACGTGCTGCGCGAGTACGGCGCGCCCGAGCGCGTCACTCCCTAGAGGCGAGCCACTCCTTCGCCAGCCGCTTCTGCGCGCGGGTGAGCCACGCTTCCTCGACGAGGTCCTGCAGCTCGTCGCGGTCGAGCTTCGCTAGGTCGGGGATCCGGACGAGCACCGCCGCGTAGCCGTTCCAGTGCGGCGTCGTGAAGTAGATGCCGCGCGCGTCGCCGACGAGCATCTCCTTGACGCCGAGGTCGGCGACGCGGAAGGCGAGGACGTCGGAGAGCAGCTCGCCGGTCTCCGGATCGACGGCGTCGGGACGTCGCCGGCGGTGGAAGCAGAAGTGCTTGCCGTGGACCCGGTAGGTGGGCCGGCCGTCCTCGACGTCCTTCGTCACCTGCGGCAGCGCGAGCGCGAGCTCGTCGAGATCCGCCATCGTCGCCACGGCTGCGACACTAACCGGACGCGGCGGGGTGCCGGAGCGGTCGAACGGGGAGGTCTTGAAAACCTCTGACTCTCACGGGTCCCTGGGTTCAAATCCCAGCCCCGCCGCTAGCGTTCTCCCCGATGACGACGGGAGACGACCTCCGCGGTCTGATGCGGCTCTGGCCGCACGGCGTCTCGATCCTCAGCGTCGACGTCGACGGCGACCGGATGGGGGTCACCGTGTCCTCGCTCGTCTCGCTCTCGCTCGAGCCACCGCTCGTCGGCGTCTCGATCGGCAAGGAGGCGTCGTGCTACGAGCTGCTCCGCTCGGCCGGCCGCTTCGCGGTCAGCCTTCTCGGCTCCGACCAGGAGGAGCTCGCGCGCCGGTTCGCCGCCGGCTATCCGCCGATCGTCCACTGGCAGGGCGTCCCGACCCGCGAGGGGACGGTCGCGCCGCTGATCGAGGGAGCCGTCGGCTGGATCGAGGCGGAGACGACGACCGAGGCGGACGCCGGCGACCACACGTTCTTCATCGCCGACGTCCTCTCGATCGAGCACGGCCCGTCCGAGCGCGCTCTCGTCTACCGCGAGAGCACGTACCACTCCGTCTAGGGCGAGCCCGGCAGGCCGGACTGCGCCACCGCGACGAGCTGATCCTCCGTCAGGCCCTGGGCGTAGAGCACGAGATAGACGGGGCTCGCGCTCGACCCGTCGGCGGTCTTCGGCAGCTGGACGTAGAGGACGTCGCCCGACGAGCCCTGCGCGTCGAAGTAGCCCTGGTAGGCACCGACGTCGACGGCCACGGCGTCCGAGGGAATCGGAGCCGGCGCGCCAGAGCTGCCGGGGATCTCGAAGAACGCCTCGACGCAGCCTCCGTCGGCCGACGCCGCCGCCTGCATTCCGTTCACCGGCGTGACCGGTCCCGACTTCGTGATCGCGGCAGGCCCGGAGCCGGACGAGGCGGTGTCACACGACGTCTTCGAGGCCTTGAACCCGGCCGGTGTCCGGAAGTGGTAACCGGCCATCTCGAGCCTCGCTCCGGTGAGGAGGAGCGCGACTGGGCCCGGCCCGTGTTGGCGGGTCGCGGGCGTCGCGCCGTGATCCAACTCGATTCCGGCAACCGTTCCGGCCGCGGCGAGGACCGCGACTGCGGCGAGCGCGAGCACGAGGCGCCGCGGGCGCCGGCGGGCGGCCGGCGAGCGGTCGACGGAGACGATCCGCTCGAGGACCCGGTTCTCCTCCGCCCCGTCCACGAGCGTGTGGGCCTGGCCGACGAGCGGCCGGCCGGCGGCCGCGAGCCGTTCGAGTGAGCTACGAGTGCGCATCGACGTGCCTCCTTGTCTTCTGGGGCGCCGGCGCGAGCGGCTCGGGCGCGAGGGCCCGCTCCAGTCGCCGGCGCGCGCGGTGCAGGCGGACGGCGAACGCGACCCGTGTGACCCCGAGGACCTCCGCGGCGTCGGCGGGCGTCAACCCGTCCCAGGCCACGAGCCGGAGCACCTCGCGATCGGGCTCGCGGAGCGCGACGAACGCGGCCAGGACCTCGTCCCGGTCGGCGAGCGCCTCGGCGAGATCAGAGCTCTCGTCGCTGTGCGCGCCGCGCAACCGCCCCGCGAGCGCCTCGCGCCGCGTCTCGGAACGGAACTGCCCCGCGATCACGCGCCTTGCGACGCCGAGCAGCCATGCCCGCGGCTCGTTCGGAACGTCGTCGAGCCGGCGCCATGCGACGAGGAAGGTCTCCGCCGCGACGTCCTTCGCGCGGTCGGGGTCGATGCGCGCGAGGGCGAAGCGCAGCACAGCGCGGAAGTGCTCGCGGTAGATCCGCTCGAACCGCTCCCGTTCGTCCGCCATCGCTGAAGAGATGGCCGGCACGCGCCCGAAATTACAGTGCGCCTTCGTGATCGACGCAGTCGTCTTCGACCTCGACGGCGTCCTGCTCCAGTCGGAGGAGGTCTGGGATGCCGTCCGCGAGCGCTACGTCCGCGAGCGCGGCGGGCGTTACGACGACGAGGTGCAGCGCGCGATGATGGGGATGTCGGCGCCGGAGTGGTCGGCGTTCCTCCACTTCGAGGCGGGCGTCCCCGAGGCACCGGAGACGATCAACCGCGAGGTGGTGCGGCTGATGCTCGAGGCGTACGAGCGCGATCTGCCACTCCTGCCGGGCGCGGTGGAGTGCGTCCGCCGGACGGCGGCGGCGTTCGCCCTCGCGCTCGCCTCGTCGTCCAACCGCGCGATCTTCGAGGAGGTGCTGCGGCTGGCCGGCCTGACCGAGAGCTTCGCGGCGACGGTCTCGTCGGAGGAAGTCGCGCGCGGGAAGCCGGCGCCGGACGTCTACCTCGAGGCAGCGCGCCGGCTCGGCGTAGCGCCCGAGCGCTGCGCCGCGGTCGAGGACTCCCACGCCGGCATCCGCTCCGCGAAGTCAGCCGGGATGCGCGTCATCGCCATCCCGAACACGAGCTACCCGCCGGACGACGAGGCGCTCGAGCTCGCAGACGTGGTCGTCGACTCGCTCGACGGCCTGACGCCGGCCGCGCTACACGGCTGAAACGGACATGTCTAGGTGTCTGACACCTAGACATGTCACCCGAGGACACGTCTGCGCGCACTTCCGCAGGAGCGGATGCATCGCGATTGCAGCCCCAGCCTGATCGCAGGGCTAGGCCATGCTGAACGAGCCACGTCTCGACCGGACGTGTCAGGTGTCTGACACCGGACGTGTCCCTAGAGGACTTGTTCGCCCCGCGCGTCGAAGGCGCGGATGCCGGGCGCGATTGACGGGTCGTAGTCCTCGCGGAACAGCGTGTAGATCGTGACGTCGCGCAGCGACCCGCCCGCGCGGGCCGGCAGCCGCCGACGCAGGGTCGCCTCCTCGACGTAGCCGAGCTTGCGCGGCACGCCCTTGCTCACCTCGTTCTCCGGGTCGATCCGGATCTCGATCCGGTCCGCCCCGCAGATCTCGAAGCCGACCCGCGTCAGCGCCGCGGTCGACTCGGTGATGTAGCCCTGCCGCTTCGCGCTCGAGCGGACGAAGTAGCCGATCTCGAGCCCGCCCGGCCCGACGCGCGGATGGAGACCCGAGCCGCCGAGCACCTCGGACTCGTCCGCGGAGAAGACTCCCACGACGAAGTTGTCGCCGGCGTCGAACTGGGCGCGGAACGACTTGAGCAGGTCGGTCTTCTCCTCGAGCGTCTGCGGCTCCGCCTCGACCCACGGCATCCACGGCCGGAGATGGTCGAGGCTCGAGTCGATCGCGTCCTTGACCTTCGCAGCGTCGCGCGGGTCGTAGCAGCGGATGACGAGACGCTCCGTCTCGATGCGATACGGAGCGGGCGGTCCCTCCCACGCTCCCATCAGCGCCGCCGGATCAGCGTCACGCCGTCGCGGATCGGCAGGAGTACGCACTCGACGCGGTCGTCCGCGAGGACATGGTCGTTGAAGCGGACGATTCCCTCGTTGCCGCGCATCCCACCGAGCGTGTTGTCGGCGAGGATCAGCCCGTCGGGCGCGAGCATCGGGAGGACGAGCTCGTAGTAGTCGACGTAGTCGTCCTTCCACGCGTCGATGAAGACGAGGTCGAACTCGCCGTCGAGCGCGGCGATCGTCTCCTTCGCGTCGCCGACGCGGTAGTCGATCCGGTCGGCGACGCCCATCTCCTCGGCGTAGCGGCGCGCGATCGCCGTCGTCTCCTCGTTGACGTCGCACGCGATCAGCTCGCCGCCCGCAGGGAGCGCCGAAGCCATCGCAATCGACGACCAGCCGGTGTAGACGCCGATCTCGAGGATGCGGCGCGGCTTCCGCGCGGCGACGACGAAGCGGAGGAACATCCCCTCGAGATGCCCGACGGACATCTGCGCGTCCGGCAGCGCGGCCGTCTCCTCGCCCAGCCGGCGCAGGACGTCGCCGACCGGCGAGGAGTGCGCCTCGGCGTAGGCCTCGATTGTCTCCAGGTCGTTCATTCCACCCTCCCCACGAGTACGCAGCCGTTGTGTCCCCCGAGCCCCATCGCGTTCGAGAGTGCCACATCGACCTGGACGCGCCGCGCCTCGTTCGGCACGTAGTCGAGGTCGCACTCCGGATCCGGCTCGGCGTAGTTCATCGTCGGCGGCAGGACGCCGTCGCGGACGGCGAGGACGCACATCATCGCCTCGATCGCGCCGGCCGCCCCGAAGCAGTGGCCGGTGACGGACTTCGTGGACGAGACCGCGAGCTCGTACGCGTGGTCGCCGAACACGGCCTTGATCGCGTTCGTCTCGGCGAGATCTCCCTGCGGCGTCGACGTCCCGTGCGCGTTGACGTAGCCGACGCGCTCCGGCTCGAGCCCGGCGCGCTCGAGCGCGCGCCGCATCATCTCGGCGACGCCGACCGACTCGGGATCCGGCTGCGCGAGATGGTGTGCGTCGTTCGACGCGCCGTAGCCGAGGATCTCGGCGTAGATCGTCGCGCCGCGCTTCTCCGCCGCCTCGAGCTCCTCGAGCACGAGCACGCACGCGCCCTCCCCCATCACGAAGCCGGCCCGGGTCGCGTCGAAGGGGCGAGACGCGCGCGGCGGGTGGTCCTCCTCCGCCGCGAGGCCGCGCATCGCGCAGAAGCCGCCGAGGATGAGCGGCGTGATGCACGCCTCCGAGCCGCCGGCGAGGACGGCGTCGGCGTCGCCGCGCTTGATCAGCTCCATCGCCTCGCCGACCGCGGTCGAGCCGGTCGCGCAGGCGGAGACGGGCGCGTAGTTCGGGCCGCGGAACCCCGTCGCGATCGCGAGCTGTCCGCTCGCGGTGTCGACGAGGACGTTGGGGATGAACGTCGGCGCGATCCGGTCCGGGCCGCGCTCGCGGAGGACGTCGACCTGCTCGACGATCCCCGCGATCCCGCCGATCGCGGTGCCGAAGAGGATCCCGACCCGGTCGGCGGAGTACGCGCCGTCGAGCTTCGCGTCGTCGACGGCCTCGCGCGCCGCGCCGAGCGCGAGGAGGACGTTGCGGTCGAGCCGCCGCGCCTCCTTCGGCGGCGCCACCGCAGCCGGGTCGAAGTCCTTCACCTCGGCCGCGACCCGCACGGGGAAATCGCTCGCATCGAAGGACGAGATCCAGTCGATGCCGCTCTCGCCTGCGACTGCGGCGCGCCACGTCTCCCGGGCGTCGCCGCCGATCGGCGTCACCGCGCCGAGCCCCGTGACCACGACTCTCCGCATCGGTCGAGGTTACATTCGAGCCGTGCCCGAAGCGCCCGGCCCGAACGTCCCCTTCCCGCCGATGGAGGCCGAGCTCGTCTCCGAGCTTCCCGCGGGAGACGGCTGGCGCTACGAGCCGAAGTGGGACGGCTTCCGCGGCGTGCTCGAGAACGACGGCGGCGAGCTCGCGCTCTGGTCGCGCAACGGCCGCCCGCTGCTGCGCTACTTCCCGGAGCTGCGCGAGGTCGGCGAGCAGCTCCCGCCCCATTCCGCGCTCGACGGCGAGATCGTCATCGCCCGCGGCGGGGCGCTCGACTTCGACGCGATGCAGATGCGCCTCCATCCGGCGGAGAGCCGCGTCCGCAAGCTCTCCGGCGAGATCCCTGCGACGTTCGTCGCCTTCGACCTGCTCCTGTGGAAGGGGAACCCCGTCCACGAGAAGCCGATCGAGAAGCGGCGCGCCGAGCTCGAGAAGGTCGCGGCCGGGACGGTGCAGCTCTCCCCCGTCTCCGACGACGTCGAGCAAGGACGCGAGTGGCTGCAGACGCTCCAGGCGGCAGGCTTCGACGGCGTGATCGCGAAGCGGCTCGGCCTGCCCTACCTCCCCGCGTCGCGGGACGGGGTAGTGAAGGTCAAGCCGCACAAGACGGCCGACTGCGTCGTCGCCGGCATCCGCTGGAAGAAGGGCGGCCGCGACACGATCGCCACGCTTCTCCTCGGCCTCTACGGCGACGAGGGCGAGCTCCACTACGTCGGCTCGGCGGCCGTCGGCGCGAAAAACCAGGCGGAGATCGCGGCGAGGGTCCTGCCGCTCCTCGACACGAAGAGCGACCGCCGCTTCAGCGAGCCGAACCGCTGGGGAACGGGCGAGCTCGAGGAGGCGCCGCTCAAGCCGAAGCTCGTCGTCGAGGTGCGCTTCGACAAGCTCGAGAAGCACCGCTTCCGCCACGGCACGCGGCTGCTCCGCTTCCGCGAGGACAAGGATCCGGCGCAGTGCACGTGGCGCGAGGTGCGCCCGGCCCGCAGGCCGGACGACCTCGCTGTGGAAGATCTCCTCCGCTGAGCGCTAGGCCGTGCTCGGCGCCGCGGCCGGCACGTCCGCCGTCCGCTGCACGAGCAGGAGGCTCGAGACGCCGACCCAGACCGGGATGGCGAAGAAGCCGATGAAGCCCATGCCGCCGCTGATCGAGAAGAAGCCCTTGTGCTCGAGAGCGAGCCCGCCGAGCACGTAGATCGCGGCCGCGACGAGCGTCAGCCACGCGTACCAGTCCGGCAGCACCTTCGACCGCTTGGTCGCGAGCCAGCTGGCGAGCGCGACTGCCGCCATCGTCCAGAAGATCCGCCCGTACAGCCACGTCCCGACGCCGTAGATGGTGGCGACGGTGTCCGGGTTGCCGTTGTACGAGACCTTCTCGAGCGCCGCCTGGATCCCGTCGCCGATCGCGGCGATCCCGATCGTCGCGACGCCTGCGCCGTAGACGATCGTCGCGAGGCGCCCCTGCCCCGCCTCGCGGAACATCCCGGCGAAGCTCGCGAGGAACCAGAGGAACAGGATGTAGCCGACGCCGAACAGCACCGCGGCGACGAGCAGCTCCTTGTGCTTGCCCTGCAGGTAGGACTGGATGTCGGCCGGCGAGGCGTTCCATTTCTTCGGAGCGCCGGGGATGAGGCTGCCGACCACGAGCAGGACGGCGAAGCCGAGACCGGTCGACGCCGCCCAGCGCTCAACTGACCACTTGTTCATCGAACCCTCCCGGTTGAGAACCGGTGGGAGGTGTTCACCGCGCGCCGGGCTACTCCTCTAGGCGAACCGGATCTCCAGCACCGGCAGCACCGGGAGCGCGTACCGCAGCCGCCGCGGCAGGCAACGCGCCGCCCGGAGCGCGAGCGCCACGCCCGAAAGACGCAGAGGAGGCGACAGGTCGAGCAGCCGCGCGACGCCCGAAATCCCGGCGAGGGCCGCTCGCTCGTCGCGATCGAACGTCCACGTCCACAGCTCGACGGCAGCGTCGCGCTCGCTGCCCGAGCCGCGCCGGACGAGCTCGAGCAACCGCGCAGGGACGACGTCGAAGACGAGCGACGAGCCGGGAAGGCGCGCCGCCATCGCGGCGATCAGGCGGTGGACCTCGTCGCGCTCGAAGTACGGGAGGAGGCCCTCGGCGGTGACGAGGACGGGAGCGCCCGGCTCGAGCCCGTCCGCCCACTCCAGATCGAGCGCCGAGCCGGCGTGGAGCTCTGCACGCGGCTCCTCCGGCAGCAAACGGCGGCGAAGCTCGAGCACCGGCGGCAGGTCGACGCCGACCCACTTCACGCTGCCGTTGTCGACCCGCCAGAACTGCGTCTCGAGACCCTCGCCGAGCGCCACCACGGTCCCGGCGGGATGACGGCGGAGGAAGCGGCGAACCGCGCCGTCGAACGTCGCCACGCGCAGCGCGTGGAGCGACGCGCCCCCGGTCTCCGCGAAGTCGTGGTCGAGCCGCTCCACGGCGGCGACGGCGAGCGGGTCGTCGAGAAGCGGCCGCTTCGCGCTCGCAGCCACGGCGCGTCTCCCGAGGTTCGCCAGGAGCGTCCTCGACACCCCGCTGAGCTCCACCGGGATCCGGTCGCCCTTCACTCCTCGGCTTTCTTCGCCCGCGAGGGCTGGACGCGCTTCGGCTCGCCCGGCATCTTCGGGAAGTTCGGCGGATACGGCGCCTCGCCGACGCCTTCCTTCTCCTCCCGCTCCACCCACTCGAAGAGCCTGCGGAGGTCGCAGAGCGAATCGTCGATCCCCGCCTGGACGTCGCCGAGCTCGGCGAAGCGCGCCGGCATCGTCGCCATCGTGAAGTCCTCCGTCTCGAGGCCGTCGAGCTCGTCCCAGCGAAACGGCGCGGAGACGGTCGCGTCGGGACGCGCGCGGACGGAGTAGGCGGAGGCGATCGTCCGGTCGCGGGCGTTCTGGTTGTAGTCGATGAAGACCCGCTTGCCGCGCTCCTCCTTCCAC
>Ga0070741_10007857_pt1 | contig 21784 bp, 19 predicted proteins | sample Coa_R1_4_FD_66440 | JGI IMG/M metagenome (GOLD analysis project Ga0070741, IMG submission 66440) | Surface soil microbial communities from Centralia Pennsylvania, which are recovering from an underground coalmine fire - Coalmine... | ecosystem: Environmental > Terrestrial > Soil > Unclassified ... | reverse complement strand
CAACGGCGGCAACGGCGGCAACGGCAAGGGTCATGTCGCCCCTGATCGGCCGGAGGCTGCGCGTCCGCATCAGGTCGATCGCCCTGGGCCTAAATAAGGGATGGGCCGGCGAGCTCGCCGCAGGCGTTAACGGTGAGTGGGTGGTATCTACCACCCTAAGTGAACGCTAAGTTTCATCCGGTATAAAAAACTCTTGAACCACTCCGGCGAGCGGTGCAGCCGGTACGGCATCACCGCGCCCGAGGTCGGCCTCACAGCCTGGTTTCGTGTTAACCGGTTGAGAATAAAAAGAAAAGCAACTGCCGGCCGTGGTTGAAGTGCCCTCGACATACGCATGTCGAAATCTTGTGGAACCTAAATCCCTTTTTGTACGTGTTCTCTTGTGCAGGGACCGCCCCTTTGTCGGGCGGCAGCACAAAAAGGACTTCGGGCTAGCGAGTGCCGGAGCGAAGCGCCGGCCCTGCGAAGGGTCCGACTTTGAACACGGGAGGGGGAATGCGTCGCTGCAGACAGGCCAATCGCGGGTTTACCCTCATCGAGCTGATGACTGCGGCGGCGGTCGTCGCGATCCTCGCAGTCTTCGCGATGACGGCCTATTTCAACGCTCAGCGCAAGGGCAATCGCAGTGCGGCCGAAGCTTTCCTTGCATCGATCGCGCAGCAGGAACAGCAATTCTTTATCGATAATCGCAGCTACCTGAGCTGCTCGGCGCCGATCACTTCAGCCACGTGCGCCTTGGGCGTACAAGCCGCGTCGAACGTGTACACCTTCTATACGGTGAGCGTTACGGCTACCAACACCAACACGCCGCCGACGTTCGTTGCCAGCGCGGTGCCGGTTGCCGGCACCTACCAGGTCAAGGACAGCGCCGGCACCTTGTCGATCAACGAGCAAGGCAACAGAACGCCGTCGGGTGTCTGGTGAGCGCGGTCCGGTCAGCGCGCGGCAGCGGCAGGGCGGGGGGATTCACCCTGCTCGAGCTGCTGGTCACCATCACCGTGTTCGGTATCCTCACGGCGATCGCGGTGCCGTCCTACACCCGCTTCGTCGCCTCGCAGAAGGTGAGGGCCGCTTCGTCCGACCTTTATCTGTCGCTGGTGCGGGCACGCAGCGAGGCGCTGAAGCGCTCAGCGAGCGTCACCCTGCAACCGGCGGCTTCGGGCTGGCAGGGGGGCTGGACCATCCCGGATCCCAATTCGCACAGCTCGAGCGGTCTGATCGAAACCCATGGCGCCGTGTCCGGTGTATCGATCACCGGCCCTACCACCGTCGTGTACCAGAGCTCAGGACGGACCGGCGCCGCCACATCCTGCAGCGCCACTCCCCCGATCGGCTGTTTCGTGGTTGCCTCGTCGACCTGGTCCGGTGCCACCGCCTGCGTGTCGGTCGATTTGAGCGGCCGCCCCTACAGCGCCATTGGAGTGAGCACATGCTGAGCCTCGACCATCGCCCGGGCGCCTCCCGGGGCTTCAGCCTCATGGAAGTGCTGATCACGGTCCTGCTGCTGGCTTTCGGCATGCTCGGTTTGGCCGGGCTGGAAGTGCGCATGACCTCTTCCAACGCCGAGGCCGGCCAGCGGGCCCAGGCTGCGGCCCTGCTGTCCGACATGGTGGAACGGGTCCGCATCAACGCCAATCTCGGCACCGGCACCATTGCCGCCGGCTACCTGACCGGCGCCACCCCGGCCGGTACCGGCGATGGCAATACCGTCACCGACTGCACGACGGTGGCAATCGGCGTGACCCGCGACATGTGCGAGTGGAGCAACGCGCTCAAGGGCGCCGCCGAGTCCAGCGGCACCAACAAGGTGGGCGCGATGACCGGGGCGCGCGGCTGCATCAGTCAGATACAAGCCGCCAACGCGACCAAGAATATCTGTACCCCTGGTATTTACGCCGTCGCGGTGGCCTGGCAGGGGCTCACCCCGACGGTGGCGCCGCCTTCCAGCGGCCTGGCCTCGTGCGGCACGGGCCTCTATGGCAGCGGCGACACCCAACGCCGCGTGCTGTCCACGCAAGTAGTCATTGCTCTCCCCTCATGCTGAACACCACCAGAATGAAAGTGCTGCACGGCGGCGGCCTGGCACAGGCCGGCTTCTCGCTGGTGGAGTTGATGATTTCGCTCACCGTCGGCATGGTGGTGATCGCGGCGATGACGACGATGTTCGTGCAGAGCAGCCGCGTCCGGAACAGCAACGAGCGCGCCAACCGGCAGACCGAAAGCGGGCGCTACGCGCTGCAGCTGATCAGCGCCGATCTGCAGCAGGCCGGGTACTACGATGCCTACGATCCCGACCCCTCGGCCAAGACGTATCTGGCGCCGCCGGCGAGCAAGCCCGATCCCTGCAGCACCACCTTGACGGACCTGGCCGCGGCCATCGCCGTGCCGATCCAGGCTTACGACAGCCCGGCGACGAATCCGCTGACCTGCATCAGCGACTGGAAAACCGGCACCGATATCCTGGTCATCCGCCGCGTCAGCAACTGTGTCGCCGGCCCAACGGCGGATGCGGGCTGCGACGCCGCGGCCGCGGGGGACTACCTGTTCCAGGCCTCGCTGTGCAAGAACGAGATCGGGGTGGCGAACTATTTCAAGCTCGACACCAACAGCGCGAACCTGACCCTGCACAAGCAGAATTGCACCACCGTGGCGAACTACCGGCGCCTGCTGGTGCGCATATATTACGTCGCCAACAACAACAAGGCAGGCGACGGGGTGCCGACGCTGAAGAGGGTCGAGCTGGGCAGCGGCGGCATGTCGGCGACCCCGCAGCCCCTGGTCGACGGCATCGAGGACCTGCAGGTGGAATACGGCATCGATACCACGCCGACCAGCGGCAGCGGCGCCGCCATCGTGCTCAATGGCGACGGCATTGCGGATGTGGTGACCGCCGATCCCGACAGCTACGGCAGCTGCTCAAATCTGACCCACCCCAGCTGCACGCAATACTGGCAGGCGGTGGTGAGCGCCAACGTCCACGTGCTGGCGCGGAATATCAACAGCAATCCCGGATACCAAGACACCAAGACCTACACGCTGGGCTTGACCTCCGCCGGGGCGGCCAACACCCGCGGCCCTTACAACGACGGTTTCGGCCGGCACGTATTCCAGTCGGTGGTCCGCATCTACAACTCGAATTGGCGGAGGCAAACGCAATGAAGAGCCGTCCGCATCGCCAAGGCGGTTTCACGCTTATCGTCGGGCTCATCCTGCTGGTGCTGATGACCCTCGTGGCGATGGTCGCCTTCAACATGGGCAAAGGCAGCCTGCAGGTGGTGGACAACATGGAGCAGCGCAACCAGGCCCAGGCGGCGGCGCAGTACGCGCTGGACCAGGCCATCAGCCTGCTCGCTTTCAGCGACACGCCGGGATCGGTGTTTGCCGCGAACAAGAACTGCCCCAGCGGAGTGACTCCCGGCGCCAACAGCGAATGCGTGGACGTCAACGGCGACGGCAAGATCATCATGCAGGTCAGCATGAGTCCGCAGCCGGCCTGCATTTCGTCCTCGCCGGTGAGCCTGGCGCAACTGGACCTGACCAGCGCCGAGGACCAGACCTGCGTCATCGGCGGCGGCGGCGGCACCAGTCTCGGCAAGATTTCGCAAGGATCGTCCTGCTACAACACCGTGTGGGAGCTCAACGCCGCGGCGTCCGAGCTGACTTCTGAAGCCCAGGTGCTGGTGACGGAAGGCGTGGGCCTGCGCAAGCAGAGCGACGTGGTTGCAACTTATTGCCCTTGAGGGAGACGAGCGTGAATACCATCTACCGCGGCCTGCCGATCGCGCTTCTCCTCCTTCTGGGGCTCTGCACCCCGCCTTCGCGCGCCGATGACACCGATATCTACGCCGGCGCGGCCAACGGCGGCGCGGGGGAGCCGGTCGTGATGTTCATGCTGGATAACACCGCGAACTGGAGCAAGAACGATCAGAAGATTCCCGATTTGAGCGGTTCTACCAAGACGGCGTCTGGTCAAATCGAAGCGCAGGCGATCCAGAACGTCCTATTGGCGCAGCAAACGGCAATCATGGCCGGCCTGTCGATGTTCACTACCAGCAGTCTCTCGGCTGGAGGGAGCAAGATCGACAGCGGCGGCTACATTCGCTTTGGTGCGCGGGACATGACCAGCTCTCCGAGCACTTCCACCAATTTCAAGGTGCTGAACAAGATCCTGGGCTTTTTTGTCAACACCACCCAGACCTCGGCCGAAAAGATCAACCAGCAGAGCAAGAACGAATCCGCCGCTTTCTACGAGTTGTACAAATATTTCCACGGGCTGCAGGTCTACACCGGCTCGCAGAGTTCGGCCGGCAACAGCTCCCCTTCCAACCAGTTCGTGGACATCACCGGCAACAATGACGACGCTGACCATGGCGGTGTCGGCGGCTATACCGCCTTCGGTCAGGGCCTGACCAGCGGCTTCGCCGTCACCAACAGTGGCGGCACCTACACCTACAACAGCCCCCTGGGGGCGGGCTGCGCCAAGGGTTACATCATCTACATCTCCAACAATTCGAATTTCAACTTCAATCCGGGGGTGCAGCAGTTCGAGAGCGGCGGCGCCACCGCGGTGAATGCCCTGACCCCGACCACGGACGAGTCCTGGGCCGACGAGTGGGCGGCGTTCAATCGGCTGAACGGCATCATCACCTACGTTGTCGACGTATACAACGCCAATCAGAACACGGACTATTCGGCGTCCCTCATCGCGATCGCGAGTGCCGGCGGCGGCAAGTACTACAAGGTCACCAGCCAGAGCGATCTGCAGCTGGCCCTGGCGCAGATCTTGGCGGAAATCCAGAGCGTCAACAGCACTTTCGCCTCGGCCAGCCTGCCGGTGAATACCACCAACCGCACGCAGGACCTGAACCAGGTGTTCATCGGCTCGTTCCGCCCCAATCCGGATTCTGCGCCGCGGTGGAAGGGTAATCTCAAGCAATACCAGATCATCTCGAACGCGGGCGTGCTTGACCTGGGCGACAGCCTCGGCAACAGCGCGCTGAGTGCCACCACCGGCTACATCGCCGACTGCGCCGTCAGCTACTGGACCACCGACACCAGTTCGGTCAGTCCGCCGACGACTCCCGAGGCGTACTGGCTGAACGTTCCCGACGCCACCGCCCAGAACGGCCAGTTTCCGGTCACCAGAAGCCAGTGCGTGACTCCGGCGACGCCGACCTCGCCCGGCTTGCCAGCCGGCATGACCAGTCCCAGCCAGTACTCCGACTGGCCGGACGGTCCGGCAGTGGAGAAGGGCGGCGCCGCCGAGGTCATACGCAAGGGCAACACCGCTGGCGCGCAGACGTCGCCGACTTTCACGGTCAACCGCACCGTCTACACGGCGTCGTCCAGCGCGCTCACCAGCCTGACCAGTGCGTCGTTCCCGTCCACCACCTTCTATAACTGGGTGCTCGGCGCCGACAACGACGCCAGCACGCTCGCCCCGGGTCCGGAGAAGCCGGGCAACGCGGCGACCAACACACGGCCTTCGCTCCACGGCGACGTGATTCATTCCCGCCCGCAGCCGATCAACTACGGCGGCACGCTCGGCACCGCGGTCTACTACGGCAGCAATGACGGCATGTACCGCGCCGTCGACGCCGCGACCGGCATCGAGAAATGGTCCTTCGTCGCGCCCGAATTCCTCGCCGCGGCGAACAGCCAGAATAATTACAGCAAGTTCCAGCGGCTGTACGACAACAGTCCGCTGGTGAAGACCCCCAATCTGCCCACGACCATCACGCCGGCGCCGACGTCCAAGGACTACTTCTTCGACGGCAACACCGGCGTCTACCAGAACGACGACAATTCAAAGGTCTACATTTACCCGTCGATGCGCCGCGGTGGGCGCATGATCTATGCACTGAATGTCACCACGCCGTCGTCGCCGGCGTACCTGTGGAAGTTCGGATGCCCGGACGCGGCCGACGATACTGGCTGCACCACGGGGGCGTCCGGCATCGGCCAGACCTGGTCGACCCCGACCACTGCCTTCGTGCGTGGCTACTCGACCAGCAACCCCGTGATTGTCATGGGCGGCGGCTACGACACCTGCGAAGATGCCAATACCGCTTCGCCCTCCTGCAACAGTGCCAAAGGCGCGCTGGTCTACGTGCTCGACGCGACCACCGGCAGCATCATCAAGAGCTACAGCACCACGCGCAGCGTGGCCGCGGATCCGACCCTGGCGACAGTGCACACGGACGGCTTCGCCGACTATGCCTACTTCGCGGATACCGGCGGCAACGTTTACCGCCTGGACTTCTCGGACGCCAGCGGCAATGCGCTGAGTTCGAGCAACTGGGTCTTCCACAAGATCGCTTCCACCAGCAGCGGCAGCGGCCGCAAGTTCCTCTTCGCGCCGACCGTGCTGCCGACCACCACCGCGAGCGGCACGCCCCTGGCGGCCTACGTGGCGCTGGGCTCGGGCGACCGCGAGCACCCGCTGATCACCCAGTATCCGTACACCACGCCGGTCACCAACCGGTTCTACGTCCTGCTCGACGATCTCACCACGTCGAGCCGGTCGGTGGTGAACCTCGATGACGTCACCACCACCGATACGCTGTACATGGGGGACTACACCAACAACAACTGCTCGACTGTCGCGGCGTGCCAGGCCTTGCAGGTGGTGCCCAGGTCCAACCCGACCACCCCGCTGCAGGTGGGCTGGTTCATCAGCCTGGTCGCCGGCACCGGCGAGCAGGTGGTGACGTCCTCGGTGGTGATCGCCGGCGACGTCGCGTTCAGCACCAACCGGCCCATCCCGGCCAATGTCAACAGCTGCACTTCGACCCTGGGCGAGGCCCGGGGTTACAACCTCAGCCTGTTCAACGCCGGGGGCGCGCTCAACGGCGACCGCAGCGGCACTTTCCTCGCCGGTGGCCTGCCGGCGTCGCCGACATTGTTCACCACTACGGTCGGTGGGACCGTGGTCACGGGAACGATCGGGGTCAAGACCACGAGCTGCAGTTCCGCGCAGTGCCCGGGCAGGCCGATCATCAACGTAAGCCCGCGGCGCAAGGTGCTGTACTGGCACTTGTCGGGCGACAATAAATAAGGCGAATGAGAATCGACCAGACCTGAGCGCGAATCCGGCGGTTCCCGGCCGGATTCGCGCTACTGCGCCTGCGGGTTTTGCAGTACCCTTACCCGCAAATCGATACAGGCGCATCGAGCGGGGTACGGGTTGGCTGTCCATGGTTTGCGGCGATTGTTTCAGGGCGTACTTGCAGCCTGTGTTCTCGGCCGCTCCGGCGGAGCCGGGGCTGCGGCGGATCCTTTTGCCCCGGGGCAGACCGATTTCCTGGTTGGGGTAGAGGCTTTTCACGCCGGCTACTACGATGCGGCCCTGGCCGCGTTCGAGCAGGCGCGCGCCGCCGGCTTCGCCGGCCACACACTGGATTTCAATACCGGCCTTGCCGACTACAAGCTGGGCCGTTATCCGCAGGCGCGGGCGGTGTTCGAGCGGCTGCTGGCCGACCCGGAGTTCGTGGATGTGGCCGAGTTCCACCTGGGGCTCGTCGCCGCCCAGCAGGGCCAGCAGGACCTGGCGCTGCGCCACCTGCGCCGGGTCCAGGGCACCGCACGCTCCGCCAAGCTGAAAGCCCTGGCCCAGGCCGCCCTGGAGCGGGTCCAGGGCCGGCCCGCCGGCAACCGCTCCAATTTCTATGCCTCCGCCGGATTGGGCTACGACAGCAACCCGGTCCTGCTCACCGACAATTCGGGTATGCCGGGACAGGGGCCCGACTGGTTCGGGGAGGCCTTCGGCGCGCTCGGCTACAGCCTGGCCTCGCGCGCGTCCTCGTCGGACCAGCTGCGGGCCAATGTCTACCTGCGGCAGTATCACCACGACACCGACCTGAGCCAGCAGGACGGGTCGCTCGCCGTCGAGCACTCGATCTGGGGGCAGGGCTGGCGGCTCGATCTGGGCCTGACGGGAGACACGTTCTTCGTCGGCGGGGAGAACCTGCAGAGCTCGGGAGGCATCAGCCTGCAAGGCAGCCAGCGGATCGGCTCCTCAACGCTGGCGCTGCGCTATCAGGGCAGCCGGGTCGCCGGCGGCGGCGGATCCACCTATCTGGACGGCTGGCAGCAGGATGCCGACCTGATCTGGTCGCAACCCCTGGGGCCGGGGCGGCTGCGCCTGGATTACGCCTTCGAGGCCAATGCGCGCCGCGACCTGAATGACGGCGCCGAATTCTTCAGCGAATCCCCCGCCCGCCATGGCCTGGGCCTGCGCCTGGTCGAGCCGCTGAGCGACCGCCTGACGGTGGAAACGCGGGCCGCCTACCGCTACACGCGCTACCGGGACGCGGACCGTTTCCTGGTCGACGGCGTGCTGGCGCAGGAGCGGCGCACCGAGAAGCTGGCCCAGCTGGGGGCTTCTGCACGCTATCGCCTGTACCCGGGGTGGAACGTCCTGCTGCAATACGACTACAGCCACAACCTCGCCAACATCCCGGGCTTCAATTACAGCCGCCACACCGCGGTGATGGGGCTGGAGTGGCTCGGCAGCTGAAGCGGCGCGGCGCTGTTTGACGAGCGGCCATCCTGCCCGCTGCTCAGTTCCGAGGCTCCCAGGGAAAACGCGGCAGGGCTTGCAGGGCCGCGATCTGCGCCTGGTTCCAGGCTTCCTTGGCGGCGCGGTAGTAGGGCGAATCCAGGTCCAGCCGCAGATGCGTGAGCTTGAGGGTATCGCGCGGCAGGAAGGCGAGGTCCAGCGGCGGCCCCACCGAGAGGTTGCTCTTGACGGTGGCGTCGAGCGAGACCATGGCGCAACGGGCGGCGTCGTTCAGCCCCAGCCTGGCGTGGATGGCGCGATCGAGGATCGGCTTGCCGTATTTGGTCTCGCCGATTTGCAGGAACGGCGTCTCGACCGAGGAGCTGATGCAGTTGCCTTCCATGTAGATCAGGTAGATCTCCGGCTCCTGGCCGGCGATCTGGCCACCGAGGATCAGGGAGACGCGGAAATCGGCGGTGCTCTGCGACAGCTGGGCGCTGGCCTGGGCGATGCCGACCGAGGTGGCGCCGACGTACTCGGCCGCGGCGAACAGGTTGCGGGCGTTGCGCAGGTTCAGCGGCGCCCCGGTCTCCACGTCATGGTGCAGGCGGTGCACCAGCGACTGGGTGGTGGCGAGATTGCCGGCGGACAGCATCACCAGCACGCGCTCGCCGGGGTATTCGAAGGCGTACGACTTGTTGTAGGTCCGCACGTCGTCCACCGCGGCGCTGGTACGCGTGTCCGAACCGAACACCAACCCCTCGTCCACCTTGATCGCAAGGCAGTAGGTCATGGTCCATCCCTTGGAGCGTCCGAGCGTCGATTCTGGGTGGCGCCATTCACGCCCGTCAACCGCATCGATGTCAGGCGCCGCGGCGGCGCCGGCCGGCGCGGGACTACGCCTTCCGGTCGAGCAAGGTCTTCGGCGCCTTGTGTTCCCAGGCCGCGCGCATCAGCTCAGTCCGGCAGGGCGGTCCAGTTCAGCGCCGTGCCCGCCGCGCATTCGCCTTCGCCGGCCGGCACCCAGGCCAGCACCTGGGCCGAGGCGAGGTTGCTGAGCATGTGCGAGTCCTGCCCGGGCAACGGCTGCAGCAGCGCGGTGCCGTCGGCGGCGTGATCCAGGCGCATGCGCAGCAGGCGCACGCGCTGGCCATCGCGTGCCACCGGCCCGGCCAGGCGGCCGGCGTTCCAATGCGGGCCCGGCTGCGCCACCCCTTCCAGGCAGTCGAGCGCGCGGCGCACGTGCAGCGCCAGGCTGATCAGCACCGCGCCCGGATTGCCGGGCAGGGCGAGGTGGACGCGGTTGTCGCGCAGGCCGAAGAACAGCGGCTTGGCCGGTTTCTGTGCCACCTTCCAGAACACGCGGCGCAGGCCCAGGGCCTCGGCGGTGCCGGGCAGGAAGTCGTGATCGCCGACCGAGGCGCCGCCGGCGCTGAGCACCAGGTCGGCCTCGGCCAGCGCCGCGCCCAGCGCATCGCGCACTTTCCCGGGATCGTCGGGGACGTGCTCGATGCGCGGCGCCGGATAGCCCCAACGCTGCAGCACCGCGCCGATCAGAGGGCCGTTGCTGTCGTGAATCTCGCCGGTGCGAAGCGGCGTGCCGAACGGTTGGATCTCGTCGCCGGTGATCAGCACGCGGATGCGCGGCCGGCGGTGGACCTGGACCAGCTCGAGGTCGGCATTGACCAGCGCGGCGAGCAGGCCGGGCGTGACGCGCTGGCCGGCGGCGGCGATGGGAGCGCCCCGCTTCAGCTCCTCGCCGCGCCAGCGGATGTTGCGATCGGCCGGATAGGGCTCGGCGAAGACCAGGGTCTCGCCCTCGCGGGTGACGCGCTCCTGCGGGATCACCGTGTCCGCTCCCGGCGGCAGCGGTGCGCCGGTGAGGATGCGCACGGCGGTGCCCGCCTGGAGTGCCTGCAGGTGCTCGTGCCGCCCGGCGGGGAGCCTGGCGGCGACGGGCAGGCGGCGCGGCGCGGCGCCGCTCGCGCCGGCGACGTCGGCGGCGCGGAAGGCGTAGCCGTCCATGGCGCTCTGGTCGAAGCGGGGCAGGTCGGTGCGCGCAGCCTGGGGCTCCGCCAGCACGCGGTTCAGCGACTGCGTCAGCGCCAGGGCTTCGGTCGGCAGCGGCCGCAGCTGCTGCGGATAGGCCGCGAGCGCGTCCTCCAGCGGGATCATGCGCCTTCCCCGCGCTGGCGCAGCCGTGCTTCCGCCAGCTCCCATTCCTCCGGCGTGTTCACGCTCCAGGCCCATTCCGGCCAGTCGGAGCAGTCCGCCTCGGCGCAGCGGTACCGGCGCTGCCACTGGCGCGGCGCGGAGTCGCCGCCGGCGAGGAAACCGAGCAGCTCCGGCAGCAGGCGGCGCGGCAGCAAGGCGCAGAGCGGTTGGCGGCCGCGGCCGTCGTGGACCATGGCCAGCTCGGCGCGCTCGCGCGCCAGCGCCCGCTCGAGGCGCGCGACGAGGTCGCCCGGCAACAGCGGCGCATCGCCCGGCACCGAGACGATCCAGCCGGTGGACGCCGCCGCCATTCCGGCGGCGACGCCTGCCAGGGGGCCGCGGCCGCGCAGGGCGCCGTCGTCGACCACCTTCACGGCGTAGGCGCCATAGTCGCCGTGCGCACGGTTGGCGACGAGCACGACGTCGCGGACCTGCGGCCGCAGGCTGTCGAGCGTGCGCTCGATCAAGGGGCGGCCCAGCAGTGGTCGCAGCGGCTTGTCCGCGCCCTGCATGCGCTCGCCGGCGCCGCCGCACAGGATCACCGCGGTCACGTCTGGTGGAGGGGACATGCCCTCATTTCGCGGGTGACCGCGCGCGGCGTCAAGGGGCCGCGCCTTGGGTCCGTCTAATAGCCCGGCTGCGGCGGAGGCGGCGGGGGCGGGTAATTGGGCGGCGGGGGCGGCGGGTAATAGCCCGGCGGCGGGGCCTGGTAGTAGTAGCGCGGGCGATACTGCGGCAGCTGGTTGCCCTTGGCGTACATGCACTGCTGGTAGGCGATGTCGTAACGCCGCTGCAGGCCATAGGCGGAGCTGGCGCCGTAGCTGTTGCCGGCGGCGGCGCCGAGCAGCAGGCCGGCTCCGGCCCCGACGCCGGCCGCGCCACCGCTACGCCCGATCAGGGCGCCGGCCGCGGCGCCGGTGGCGGCGCCCACCACGGCGCCGGTGGCGGTGCCGTTGTTGACCTGTCCCCCGGTGGTCTGGCCGCCGACCTGCTGCTGCGCGTAGCCACGGCACTGCTGGTCTTCGGCCTGGAACACTTCGATGGGCTTGTTGGGCGCCGGCATCACCGCCACGGAAGGCTCGGTCGGCACCTCGGCGCAGGCGCCGAGCAGCAGCGCCGCCCCCAGCGTGATGGAAACAATCCGGATGGACATGGGCATGCTCCTGCTATCCGCTGACGATCACGTCGACGCGGCGGTTGTGTTTGCGGCCTTCGGCGGTGTCGTTGCCGGCGATGGGATCGGCTTCGCCCTTGCCGACGGCGGTGATGCGGTCGGCGGCGACGCCGTGCGCGACCAGGTACTGGCGCACGGCTTCCGCGCGGCGCTGCGACAGTTCGTGGTTGCGCGCGGCATCGCCGACGTTGTCGGTATGGCCTTCCACCACGATGCGGCGGTTCGGCTCCTTGGCGATGCTGGCGAGCATGTTGTCGAGCGTGGCGGTCGCGGCGGGCTGCAGGTCGGCCTCGCCGGTGCCGAACAGCAGGTCGCCGAGGCGGTAGACCACGCGGCCGCCCGGCGCCGGCACCGCTGGCGGAGGCGACGCCGGCTGGGTGTTCGCCTGCGGCTGGTTCTGCGGCGCGGGCGCCGGCTGCGCCGGCACCGCCTGCCAGCCTTCGGGGCAGCTCTGCACGTAGGGGAAGTAGTTTTTGCCGCTGTTGCAGTAGTACCAGTAGGCCGGCGCCGGCTGCTCCACCACCGTATCCGGGTCGGCATAGACCTGGGCCGGGGGCGGATAGTAGTAATAGCCGTAGCCGGGGCCGTAGTAGTAGTACGGGAAGAAGCCGGCGCCATACCAGTAGCCGTAGCGCGGGCCATACCAGCCGTAATAGTGGGGGCCGTAATAGTGAGGGCCGTAGTAATGCGGACCGTAGTGCACGCCCGGGTGTCCCCAGGCGAACGCCGCCAGGGGCAGGCCCAGCGCCGCCGCCGCCGCGATGCGTATCCACTTGTTCATGCTGCAACACCTCCTGTCGCCGGGCTTGCGTCAGCGCCGCCAAGCCGGGGTTCGGGCCGCGCGACGAGGCCCTTTGTGAATGCTGCGCCCGGCAGCTGAACGCCGGCTGAACCGCCTTCAGGAAGTGCAGGGAAATACTGGGCTTTTTACCGATCTTTACGCGGCTGGCTCAGGCGGCGAGCCGCTGCAGCAGCGCGACGATGCCGGGCTGCCGGGCCTGAGGGTCCTCGAACTCCTTCGCCGTGATGTGCAGGCGCTTCTGGCCTTCCAGCCGGTACACCCGCGGCTGGCCCTGGATCAGCTTGATCAGCTTCACCGGTTCCAGCTTCGGCTGCGGGCCGAAATCCAGGGTGGCGGATTTGGCGCCGACGCGGATCTTCACCACGCCCAGCCGCTCCCCCTGCTGGCGCAGCCGGGCGATGCCGAACAGGTGTTCGGCCTGCGGCGGCAGCAGGCCGAAGCGGTCGATCATCTCGACCTTGAGCTCGTCCAGCGCCGCCTCGTCATGGGTTTCGGCGATGCGCTTGTACAGCACCAGGCGGGTGTGCACGTCCGGCACGTAGTCTTCCGGGATCAGCGCCGAGACGCCGAGGTCGACCTCGCAGGCGGCCTGGCCGAACGGCGCGTCTTCGATCTTGCCGGAACGCAGCGCCTTGACCGCGGCGGCCAGCAGCTCGGCGTAGAGGGTGAAGCCGACCTCCTCGATCTGGCCGGACTGGTTCTCGCCGAGCAGTTCGCCGGCGCCGCGGATTTCCAGGTCATGGGTGGCCAGGGCGAAGCCGGAGCCCAGCTCGCCGAGCTGTTCGATCGCCTCCAGGCGCTTGGCGGCGTCCGGCGAGAGTGCGCGCCGGCTCGGCACCAACAGATAGGCGTAAGCGCGGTGATGGCTGCGGCCGACGCGGCCGCGCAGCTGGTGCAGCTGGGCCAGGCCGAGATGGTCGGCGCGGTCGATGAGCATGGTGTTGGCGGTCGGCACGTCGATGCCGGACTCGATAATGGTGGTGCAGACCAGGATGTTGAAGCGGGCGTGGTAGAAGTCGAGCATCACCTGCTCGAGCTCGCGCTCGCGCATCTGGCCATGGGCGACACGCACCTTGCCCTCGGGCACCAGCTTCTGCAGCTCGTCGGCGAAGCGCTCGATGTCCTTTACCTCGTTGTGCAGGACGTAGACCTGGCCGCCGCGGCGCAGCTCGCGCAGGCAGGCCTCGTAGACCAGGGCGCTGTCCCACTCGGCGACGAAGGTGCGGATCGCCAGGCGCGAGGCGGGCGGGGTGGCGATGATCGACAGGTCGCGCAGGCCGGCCAGGCTCATGTTCAGGGTGCGCGGGATCGGCGTGGCGGTGAGCGTCAGCAGATGCACCTCGGCGCGCAGGTTTTTCAGGCGCTCCTTGTGGCGCACGCCGAAGCGGTGCTCTTCGTCGACCACCACCAGGCCGAGATCCTTGAAGCGCACGTCGTCCTGCAGCAGGCGGTGGGTGCCGATGACGATGTCGAGCCTGCCTTCGCGCAGATCCTCCAGTATCGCCGCCTGCTCCTTGGCCGAGCGCATGCGCGACAGCGCGGCGATGCGGAACGGCCAGTCGGCGAAGCGGTCGCGGAAGTTCTTCTCGTGCTGCTGCACCAGCAGGGTGGTCGGCGCCAGCACGCAGACCTGCTTGCCGGCGCGGGCCGCGGCGAAGCAGGCGCGCAGCGCCACCTCGGTCTTGCCGAAGCCGACGTCGCCGCAGACCACGCGGTCCATCGGCTTGGCCGCGGCGAGGTCGGCCAGGACGGCGTCGATCGCCTTCTGCTGGTCGAGCGTCGGCTGGAACGGGAAACCCTCGGCGAAGCGCAGGTAGTCGGCATCGTCCAGCGCCAGCGGCGTGCCCTGCTTGGCGGCGCGGCGCGCCTGGACCTGCAGCAGCTCGGCGGCGACGTCGGCTGCGCGCTCGCGCGCCTTGGCGCGGGCCTTGGCCCAGCGGTCGGAGCCCAGGCTGTGCAGCGGCGCCTGCTCGGGCTCGGCGCCGGTGTAGCGATGGATCAGGTTCAGCGAGGCGACCGGGACGTAGAGCTTGTCGCCGTCGGCGTACTCCAGCACCAGGTACTCGGCCTCGACGCCGCCGGCATCCAGGCGCTGCAGGCCGAGATAACGGCCGACGCCGTGCTCGACGTGCACCACCGGCGCGCCGGGCTTGAGGTCGTTGAGGTCGCGCAGGATGGTTTCGGGGTCGCGGACCTTGCCGCGCTTGCGCAGGCTCACCGGTGCGCGCTGGCCGAAGATCTGCGCCTCGGCGACGAGCGCGATGCCGGCCGGCGCGATGCGCAGGCTCTCCTGCAGCGGGCCGAGCACGATGCCGTAGCGGTTGCGGTCGGCGGCGAAGTCGTTCCAGCTGTCGTGCACGCGGCTCTGCAGGCCGAGCGGCCTGAGCCAGTCCAGCACCGCTTCGCGGCGGCCGGCCGACTCGGCCACGAACAGCACGCGCTCGGCGCTGGCGGCGAGGAAGCTGCGCACCGCGTCGGCGCCGCCCGGCAGCAGCTGGATCTCCCCCGGCGAGGGCAGGATGGCGGCGGCGCCATAGGCAGCGAGGCGGGCCTGCGCCTGCGCCGGCGGCAGGAACAGGTCGGCCGGCTTCAGCAGCGGCCGCTCGAGGTTGCCGGAATAGCGCTCGTAGCGCTCCTCGATCTGCTTCCACTCCGCGGCCAGCGCAGCAGCCAGGTCGTCGGCCTCCACCAGCAGGCTGTCGGCCGGCAGATAATCGAACAAGGTTGCGGTGGCGCCGCCGCCGCCGGCCTCTTCGCTGAAGAACAGCGGCAGGTAGGCTTCGATGCCGCCCGGCATCAGCGCCTTGCTGACTTCGGCGTAGATGCGCGAGCGCGCCGGGTCGCCCGGGAAATACTCGCGGTAGCGGCGGCGGAAAGTCTCGATGCCTTCCTTGTCGGTAGGGAATTCGCGGGCCGGCAGCAGGCGGATTTCCGGCACCTTCTCGGTGGAGCGCTGCGTCTCCGGATCGAACTGGCGGATGCTCTCGACCTCGTCGTCGAACAGGTCGAGGCGGTAGGCCTCGGTCGAGCCCATCGGGAACACGTCGATCAGCGCGCCGCGCACCGCGAACTCGCCCTGGGTCTGCACCTCGGACACGCTCTGGTAGCCGGCGGCGACCAGGCGCTCGCGGAAGCGGTGCGGCTCGAGGCGGTCGCCGGCCTTGAGCAGGAGCGCGCGGCCGTCGAGCCAGGCGCGCGGCGGCAGGCGCTCCAGCAGGGTGCCGGCGGTGACGATGAGCACGCCGCGGCGCTGCTGCGGCAGGTGGTACAGCGCGGCCAGCCGGTCCGACAGGATTTCCTGGTGCGGCGAGAACGGGTCGTAAGGCAGGGTCTCGTTGTCGGGGAAGTGGGTCAGCGGCAGCGCCCCGCCGAGGAAGAAGCGCAGCTCCTCCTCCAGCTTGTAGGCGTGTTGCTCGCCGGCGGTGATGGCCAGGACCAGCCCGGAATGGCGCGCCGCCGCCTCGGCGATGGCGAGGGCGGCGGAGGGGCCGGGCAGGCCGGTCCATTGGGCCCGCAGGCCGGCCGCGGGCAGCGGCAGGTCGCGCAGGACGGAAGTCGGGGTCACGGTGGGGGAAGCCATGAGAGGCCGCGGATTATCGCGCCCATGGGCGGCCGGTGCCACCCCCACGGGGTCGCCCGGGATTTGACTTAAACAGTGAATCGCGGTTCAATCCTTAAAGGATTGAATCTGGATTCACAAGATGGCCTACCGCGAAACCGCCCAGGTCCGGGCCCGCAAGGACGAGGTCCGCACCTTGATCCTCGAGGCGGCGCGCGGCCTGGTCGGCCAGGGCGGTTTCCGCGCCGCGCAGATGAGCGCGGTGGCGGCGCGCGCCGGCATCGCCACCGGCACCATCTACCGCTATTTCCCGACGCAGAGCGAGCTGTTCGCCGAGCTGTTCCGCGGCAGTTCGCAGCGCGAGGTGGATGCGATGCAGGCCGCCGCGGCCGCACCCGGCCCTTGCGCCGAACGCCTGGCCGGCGCGGTGGCGGTGTTCATCGCCCGCGCCCTGCGCAATCGGCGCCTGGCCTATGCCTTGATCGCCGAGCCGGTCGATCCGCAGGTGGAAGCGGAGCGCCTGGAATACCGCCGCGCCTACGCGCGCGTGCTGGAGAAGCTGCTGGAGGAGGGCATCGCCGGCGGCGAGTTCGCGCCGCAGGATCCGCACCTCAGCGCCGCCGCCCTGGTGGGCCTGCTCGGTGAAACCCTGCTCGGTCCGCTGGTCAAATCCGCACCGTCGGCGCGCGAGTCCGCCGCCGACGCGATCGTGTCGCTATGCCTGCGCGCCGTAGGCGCGCGGTGACAGGCCGGCGTTCCGGCCGAAGAACCCAAGGATAGAAGGTGCCGCCATGAACCAGTCCGTCGCCCAGAGCTTCATCACTCACGAGGTGAGCAACCAGGCGCCGCCGTTGGCGCCCTACGACGCCTACGCCACCGATCTGCCGCTGCGCGAGGCGCTCCAGCGCGAAGGCGGCGGCTGGGCCGAGAAGGAGGTCGCGGCGTTCGGTCCGGTGGCCGGCGGCGAGCTGATGCAGCTCGGCTTCACCGCCAACGAGAACAAGCCGAAGTTCAAGCCGTTCGACCGTTACGGCAACCGCATCGACGAGGTCGAATTCCACCCCGCCTACCACCGCATCATGGAGCTGGGCATTTCCCACGGCGTGCCGAGCTTCGCCTGGCGCCACGCCGACAGGCCCGGCGCCCATGTCGCCCGCGCCGCGCTGGCTTACCTGCATGCCGAGCCGGAGCAAGGCAACGGCTGCCCGCTGACCATGACCTATGCCTGCGTGCCGGCGCTGCGCCACCAGCCGGAACTGGCCAAGGCGTGGCTGCCGCGCATCATCTCGACCGAATACGACAGCCGCTTCATCCCGGCCTGGGACAAGCGCGGCAACACCATCGGCATGGGCATGACCGAAAAGCAGGGCGGCTCGGACGTGCGTGCAAACACCACCAAGGCATTCGCCGTGGGCCAGCGCGGTCCCGGGCAGCTGTACGAGCTGGTCGGCCACAAGTGGTTCTTCTCGGCGCCGATGTGCGACGCCTTCCTGGTGCTGGCCTGCACCGAGGCGGGGCTGTCCTGCTTCCTGCTGCCGCGCTTCCGGCCGGACGGCACGCGCAACCCGGTGCGCATCCAGCGCCTGAAGGACAAGCTGGGCGACTGGTCCAACGCCAGCTCCGAGGTGGAGTTCCAGGGCGCGCTGGCCTGGATGGTCGGCGAGGACGGCCGCGGCGTGGCGACCATCCTGGAGATGGTGGCGTTGACCCGGCAGGACTGCATGATCGGCTCCAGCGGCATCATGCGCCAGGCGCTGGTGCAGGCGGTGCACCACGCGCGGCACCGCAAGGCCTTCGGCAAGTACCTCGTCGACCAGCCGCTGATGCAGAACGTGCTGGCCGACCTGGCGCTGGAATCCGAGGCGGCGATGGCGCTGACCCTGCGCGTGGCCCGCGCCGTGGACGGCACCCAGCGCGATCCGAAGGAAGCGGCGTTCGCCCGCATCGCCACCGCGATCGGCAAGTACTGGGTGTGCAAGCGCACCCCGCCGATGGTCAACGAGGCGCAGGAATGCCTGGGCGGGGCCGGCTATGTCGAGGAATCGATCCTGCCGCGCCTGTACCGCCAGGCGCCTTTGAACTCGATCTGGGAAGGCAGCGGCAACATCCAGTGTCTGGACGTGCTGCGCGCGATGGCGCGCGAGCCCTCCAGCCGCGAGGCGCTGTTCGCCGAGCTGGCGCTCGCCCGAGGCGGCCATCCGCTGCTCGACGCGGAAGCGGCGCGACTGGTCAAGGAGCTGGGCGACACCGACACGCTGGAGCTGCGCTCGCGCTTCCTGGTGGAGCGCATGGCGCTGGCGCTGCAGGCCGCGCTGCTGGTGCGCGCCGGCAACCGCCAGGTGGCGGACACCTTCTGCGAGTCGCGCCTGGGCGGCGCACACGGCCTGGCCTTCGGCACCTTGCCGGCGCACGCGCCGATGAGGGCGCTGATCGACCGGGCGTTCTAACCGCAGTCCGCTGTGCCGGAAGCAGGTAGGCTACCGCACGGTGCCAGTTCGAGAGGGACCCGTGCCCATACCCGCCAGCGTCGGCGCCTTTGCCATCGTGCCGAGTAATGACCTGGCCGCGGCCGTGGCCTTCTGGGAGCGCCTCGGCTTTTGCCGCGTCGGCGGCGACGGGCAGTACCTCATCATGAGCGGCTGGGGCTGCGAGGTGCACCTCACCCAGGCCGGCAGCGGCCCCTGGCGCGTGCCGGAAGAGCACAACCCCTTCGGCGTCTTCATCCGCACGCCGGAAGTCGAGGCGATCGCCGCGCGAATGGACGACCTGGTCATCCGCCCCGGCGGCCTCCTGCGCCACCGCGAATGGGGCCTGTACGAGGTCGGGATCTGCGGGCCGGACGGCCTGCTGGTCCGGGTGGGCTGGCCTTCACGCCTGATGCGGGAAACCGGCTCCGCGGCAGGTCCGGGATAGCGCTTGCGGAGATCGGCTTCAGTTCGACTGCGTTGCCGCCGGATGCGAGTGCCGCGCCTCGTACGCCTTGACGTGGCAGTAGGCGATCTCCAACAGCGAGGTGAAGACGCCGGCGCGTGCGCCGCGGGCGATGAGGTCGCCGAGGATATGGTCGGCCTCGACCCGGTTGCCGGCCTCGATGTCGCGCAGCATGGAGGCGGTGAAGGCGGAGCCGGGCTTGGTCAGCAGGACCCGGGTGTCCTCCAGCACCGCTGCGCGGGGCGCGCGGTTGTAGGCGGCGGCGACCGCGGCGCATTCGTCGAGCATCTGCAGCATCAGCTTTTCGCCGTGCGGCGAGGCGACGATGTCGCCGATGCTGGCGCGCATCAGGCAGGTCATGCCGGCGAGGCTGGCCAGCATCACCCATTTCTCCCACAGCGCCTGCATCACGTCGCGGCTGGCCTTGGCGTCGACGTTGGCGCCTTGGAACTGGGCCTCGATCGCCGCGATGCGCTCGCTGCGCTCGCCCGAACGTTCGCCGAAACGCAGCACGTGCATCTGGCTCAGGTGATGGATGGCGCCCTTGGCGCCGAGCGTGACGGCGATCGAGCAGAGGCCGCCGAGCACGCGGTCGGGGCCGAAACGGCCGTCGAGCACATCGAAGTGCTGCAGGCCGTTGAGCAGGGGCAGCACCGTGGTCTTGCGGCCCATCGCGGGCGCGATGGCCTCGACGGCGGCGGCCAGATCGTAGGCCTTGCAGGTGAGCAGGACCAGGTCGAAGCTTTCCTTCAACTCGCCTTCGCGGATGATGCGCGGCTTGAGCTTGGCGCTGCCCAGGGGGCTGCGGATCACCAGCCCGGTCTCGGCCAGCTCGGTGGCGCGGCGCGGACGCACCAGGAAGCTGACGTCGCGCCCGGCTTCCAGCAGCCTGCCGCCGTAATAGCCGCCGGTGGCGCCGGCGCCGAGGACGAGGATGCGCATCGGTTCAGTCTCCCTGGCTCAAGCCTGATGAACGTGGCGCATTGTAAAGCGCAACGCTTACGGGACAATTCACGGTATCGGGGGAACGGGGCGGGGGCGTTGTAAAATCGTTCGTGGTTCCGGAGGAAGCGGCGATGCGGCTTGCTTTCACTTAGCATTTCAGGCCGAACTTGGCGTAAGTGACTGATCGGCAACGCCGGAACCCTGGATCTTTCGGGATCAAAATTGATTGACCGGAGCGCCAGTTGCCGCTAGAATTGCGGGCTCACTGGCTGTATTCACTTTTACCTACTTAAATTCTCGCGTCCGGCAGTGGTGGGCGCACTCGGAGTCGAAGACGATGTACGCCGTTATCAAGACCGGTGGCAAGCAGTACCGGGTCGCCCCGGGCGAGTCTCTCAAGGTGGAAAGCCTGACCGCCGATGTCGGCGCCTCGATCAGCTTCGAGGAAGTGCTGCTGGTGGCCAATGGCGAGACCATCAAGGTCGGCGCCCCCCGCGTCGCCGGCGCGGTGGTGAAGGCGGAAGTCACGGCTCATGGCCGCGGCGACAAGATCCGCATCATCAAGCACCGCCGCCGCAAGCACTACCACAAGGAACAGGGCCACCGTCAGAATTTCACGGCGGTCAAGATCACCGAGATTGTCGGCGCCTGAGCGGCGCCGTAGCAGGAGTATTCAGAAATGGCACATAAAAAGGCAGGCGGCAGTACCCGTAACGGCCGCGACTCACAGTCCAAGCGTCTGGGCGTGAAGCGTTTCGGCGGCGAGCAGGTGCTGGCCGGCAACATCATCGTGCGCCAGCGCGGCACCCGCGTGCACGCCGGCGTCAACGCGGGCCTGGGCAAGGATCACACGATCTACGCCAAGGTGGACGGCAAGGTCGAGTTCCGCGAGCGCGGCCCGAAGAACCGCACCTTCGTCGACATCGTCAAGGCCTAAGGTACAGGCTGCAGAATAAAGGCCCCGCAGGGGCCTTTATTTTTGCCCGATTCCGCCATGAAATTTGTCGACGAAGCCACCATCCGGGTCGAAGCAGGCGACGGCGGCAACGGCTGTGTCAGCTTCCGCCGCGAGCGCGCCATCCCCTTCGGCGGGCCTGACGGCGGCGACGGCGGCGACGGCGGCAGCGTCTACGCGGTGGCCGACGTCAACCTCAACACCCTGGCGGACTTCCGCTTCAACCGGGTGTTCCGCGCGCGGCGCGGCGAGAACGGCACCGGCGCCAACTGCCGCGGCGCCAGCGCCGAGGATCTGCTGGTGCCGATGCCGCTGGGCACCCTGGTCTATGACGTCGAGACCGAGGAACTGATCGGCGAGCTGACCCAGGCGCGCGACCGCATCAAGCTGGCCGCCGGCGGCTTCCATGGCCTGGGCAATGCGCGCTTCAAGAGCAGCATCAACCGCGCCCCGCGCAAGGCCACGCCCGGCTCGCCCGGCGAGCAGCGCGACCTGCGGCTGGAACTGAGCCTGATGGCCGACGTCGGCCTGCTCGGCATGCCCAACGCCGGCAAGTCGACCCTGCTCAGCGCGGTATCGGCGGCGCGGCCGAAGATCGCCGACTATCCCTTCACCACCCTGTATCCGCAGCCGGGCGTGGTTTCGGTCGGCCTGGCCAAGAGCTTCGTCATGGTCGACGTGCCGGGGCTGATCGAGGGCGCGGC
>Ga0070741_10007856_pt1 | contig 21785 bp, 25 predicted proteins | sample Coa_R1_4_FD_66440 | JGI IMG/M metagenome (GOLD analysis project Ga0070741, IMG submission 66440) | Surface soil microbial communities from Centralia Pennsylvania, which are recovering from an underground coalmine fire - Coalmine... | ecosystem: Environmental > Terrestrial > Soil > Unclassified ... | reverse complement strand
GCCTCTGCGTTGAGATCTTGATGTTGAAGTTGACTTCCGCGCATCTGCGTTGAGATTTTGATTTCCATCTCCGAATGTCCAGGCAACCCCGCTATAGCGCCGCGGCGCTGATCGAGTACGCCACCGAGCTGCTCGATAGAGCCGGGCTCGAGCAAGACAAGTCCGCCGCGGTCGCGGAAGTGCTGGTCGAGGGCGATCTGCTCGGCCACGACACGCACGGCCTGCACCTGCTGGCGCCGTACCTGAAGGAAATCGAGTCGGGCAAGATGACTCGCGCCGGCGAGCCGCGCGTGATCGCGGACTTTCCCGCCGCGCTCACCTGGGACGGCATGCGCCTGCCCGGTCCCTGGCTGGTGCTGCGCGCGATCGAGATCGCGACCCGGCGCGCGAAGACGCAGGGCACCTGCACGGTGGCGATCCGGCGCAGCCATCACATCGCCTGCCTCAGTGCGTATCTGAAGCGCGTCGCCGATGAAGGCCTCGTGATCATGCTGCTCTCTTCCGGCCCCGAGACGGGCGGGGTGGCGCCGCACGGCGGCCGGCGCGACGTGTACACGCCCGACCCGATTGCGGCGGCGTGGCCGACCGCCGGCGACCCGGTGCTGATCGACGTCTCGATGTCGATCACCACTCATGGGCTCACCCGCAGATTGCACGCCGAAAAGAACAAGCTGCCCGGGCGCTGGCTGATCGACGGTCACGGCAATCCCTCCGACGATCCCGCGGTGCTGTTCGCGGATCCGCCCGGCGCGCTGCTGCCGCTGGGCGGGCTGGAACACGGGCACAAGGGCTACGCGCTCGGCCTGCTGGTCGAGGCGCTCACTCAGGGACTGTCCGGCCACGGTCGCGCCGATCCCAACGAAGGCTGGGCAGCGAACGTCTATGTGCAGATTTTCGATCCGCGCCTGTACGGCGGAGAAAAGGACTTCGTGCGCCAGACGCAGTGGCTGGCGGACGCCTGCCGCGACACCCCGCCGCGGCCCGGCTTCGACCGCGTGCGGCTGCCCGGCGAAGCCGGCCTCGCGCGCCGCAGGCGACAACTTGCCGAGGGCGTCGAGCTGTATCCTTCCATCCTGCCTGCGCTCGCGCCCTGGGCCGAGAAGCTCGGCGTGCAAGCTCCCGCGGCCCTGCCATGAGCGGGCGCTGTCACGGCTCAACGCGAGGCAAAAACGCAGCGTCGATACGAATCGATCAACAACGGAAAAATCAACACCCAACGCAGAGGCGCAGAGGACGCAGAGTAAAACGAAAGAGAGTGAAACAATACAGGTGCCAAGTGGACAGACATCCGCTCGCTGTATTCGGGTAACGTGCGCTACGCGAACATCCCAACAGCTACCCCGTTAGTTTCCCGACCCATTCATTCTTGTTCCGGGTTTCCTCTGCGATCTCTGCGTCCTCTGCGCCTCTGCGTTGAGATCTTGATGTTGAAGTTGACTTCCGCGCATCTGCGTTGAGATTTTCCCGGGGGTGGAAATGAATCTGACAGAGAGACTGGCGAAGCTCTACACCGGCGCGGTGCACGACGTGCTGCGCGCGATGAGCCACGGCAACTGCGTGCTGCCGCCCGAAATTCGCGCCCTCGACCCGGCGAAGAAGCTCGCCGGCGAGGTCTGCACCGTCAGCGGCCACATCGACCAGACGCTCGATCCGCACCAGACGCTGGTGCAGTGGACCGGCCTGCTGTCGAAAGCGCCCGCGGGAAAGGTGCTGGTGTGCCAGCCGAACACGCACCGCGTCGCGCTGATGGGCGAGCTCTCCGCCGAGACCCTGCAGCGCAAGGGAGTGCTCGGCTACGTCGTCGACGGCGGCTGCCGCGACACCGAGTTCATCCTCCGGCTCGGCTTCCCCGTCTTCTGCAGCTTCCATACGCCGGCGGACATCGTCGGCCGCTGGGTACCCGACCGCTTCGGCGAGCCGATCACTATCGGCGAGGTCACGATCTCGAGCGGCGATTTTCTGCTCGGCGACCGCGACGGCGTGGTCGTCATTCCCGGCGCGGTGGCGACGGAGGCCGTTGCCCGCACCGAAGAAGTCGTCAGCACGGAAAACCAGGTGCGCAGCGCGATCCTGCAGGGCATGGATCCGCAGCAGGCCTATCTCAAGTACGGGAAGTTCTGACCAAACCCGGCGCATGACGACAGCCTACCCCGATCGACCTCGGGCGCTTGCGCGCGCGATCGAATCTCCACTACCCTAGTGCCGCGGCGCGTTGCGGGCGTCGCGCATTCTGGGAGGAAAGCGCCATGTCCACCGACCCCTACGCCGCACCCAAGGCCCACGTGGCCGACGTTCCCGCCTCATCCGACGCGCGCTTCATCCCCGAGGGGCAGGCAGTGGCGGCGAGCCACGGCTGGACCTGGATCGCCGCCGCCCGGGCGATGACCAAGCCGCAGACCCTTCTCTGGATCGGCGTCTTCGTCGTGTTTGCGATCATCGTTGTCGCGCTGGGCAGGATTCCCGTGCTCGGCATGTTCCTGATGTACTTCATTCCGCCGATCCTGTTCGGGGGAGTAATGATGGGTTGCGAGGCGGTGAGAAACGGCGGCAAGATGACCTTCGGCCACCTGTTCGCCGGCTTCCAATCGCACACCCGAAAGCTCCTCGGCATCGGCCTGTTCACCTTCGGCGCGATCATCGCCATTCTGCTCGTCGTGGGCGCGATCTTCGGCATGACCGTCGCGAACCTGTTTCTCGGCGGCAGGCCGGATGCGGCGGCGATGGACCCGACGCTGATGGGGATGAACATCCTGCTGGCCGTCCTGATCATGCTCGCGCTGAGCATCCCGGTCTACATGGCGGTCTGGTTCAGCTACCCGCTGGTCGTGATCAACGACCTGCCGGTGACCCAGGCGCTCAAGGTCAGCTTCTACGCCTGCGTGAAGAATGTCGTTCCGTTCCTGCTCTACGGCGTCATCGCGTTCCTGCTCGCCATCGTCGCGACCATCCCGCTCGCGCTGGGGTGGCTCATCCTCGGGCCGGTCATGCTCGTTTCCCTGTACACGGCCTACCGCGACATCTTCTACGCGGCTTGAGGTGCTCGACACCGCGCGCCGCGTCTCCACGCCCGAAGGCATCGAGCTCACGCTGCGGCTCGCCGGTCCGGTGCCGCGCGCGCTCGCGTGGACCATCGACCTGCTGCTGCGCGCCGTGGTCCTGATCGGCGTGTCGATCGCCACCGCGCGGCTCGGCCGTTTCGGCACCGCCGTCGTGCTGCTGTCGGCGTTCCTGATCGAGTGGCTGTATCCGACCTGGTTCGAGCTGCGATGGGGCGGCTCGACTCCGGGCAAGCGCGCGCTCGGGCTGATGGTGCTGAACGACGACGGCACGCCGGTGCGCTGGTCGGCCTCTCTCACCCGGAACCTGCTGCGGGCGATCGATTTCCTGCCGTTCCTGTACTTTGCCGGCTACTGCACGATGGTCGCGAACCGCGACTTCAAGCGCCTGGGCGATCTCGCCGCCAACACGTTGGTGGTATACCGCGAGGGCCGGTCGCGCACGCTCAAGATCCCGGAGGCCGCGCCGGTTGCGCCGTCGCGTCCGCTGTCACTCGCCGAGCAGCGCGCGGTGCTGGACTTCGCCGAGCGCGCCGCCGGCATCACTCCCGAGCGCGCCGCGGAACTGGCCGAAGTCGCGGGCAGCCTCACCGGCGGCGCCCGGGGCGCCATGGCCGTGGGCCGCCTGATCGGCATCGCCAACCATCTCATGGGGCGGCGATGAGGCAGACTGCGTTCGAGACCCGCTACGGTGCGGAGATCCTGCGCTTCGAACGATGGCTCGACGAGCGCGGCAAGCCGCGCCGCCGGCGCAGTCCTGCCGGGCCTTCCGACGCGCTCGCCGATCAGGATCTGCCGGCCGCGTACCGGCGCATCTGCCAGTTGCTCGCGCTGGCGCGCGACCGGCAGTACAGCCCGGACCTCGTCGACCGGCTCAACCAGCTCGTGCTGCGCGGACACCATCTGCTCTACGGCGCGAGCGGCGGCCGGCCCGCGCGCCTGCTGTCGTTTCTTGCCGCCGACTTCCCGCGCCTGGTACGCGAGGAATGGCGGCTGCTCGCCGCGGCCGCGCTGCTCTTCTTCGGACCGCTGCTCGCGCTGATCGCGGCGCTGCAACTGCATCCGGATTTCATCTACTACCTGGTCGAGCCGCGGCAGCTCGCCGGTTTCCAGGAAATGTACGACCCCGCCAATCCGCGCCTGGGCATGCGCCAGGCCGACAGCAACGTCATGATGTTCGCGTTCTACATCTGGAACAACGTCAAGATCGGCTTCCAGACTTTTGCCACCGGGCTCGCCTTCGGCCTGGGGACAGTCTTCTATCTGGTGTTCAACGGACTGACGATCGGCGCGGTCGCCGGCTATCTCACCGCGATCGGTTACGGCAAGACATTCTGGTCTTTCGTTTCCGGGCACAGCGCGTTCGAGCTCACCGCGATCGTGCTCTCCGGCGTGGCCGGATTGAAGCTCGGCGGCGCGGTCATCGCGCCCGGCGCGCGCTCGCGCAAGGCGGCGCTCGTCGAAGCGGCGAAGCCGGCGGTCCGGATCATGTACGGGGCGGCGCTCCTGTTCCTCGGCGCCGCCTTCATCGAGGGATTCTGGTCCCCGCTGACGATTTTCCCCGCCACCACCAAGTACGCGGTCGGCGGCATCCTGTGGGCGGCGGTGGCCGCGTATTTCGCGATCGGAGGGCGCGGGCGTGGAGCTTGATCGCGTGGCGGTGGCGCTGCGCCCGCGAGGCGAATGGGAAGCGCTCGACCTCGGCTTCCAGATGGCGCGTGAATGGTGGCGGCCGGTGTGGGGAGTATGGCTCGCCGTGTATCTGCCGGTGGCCGCATTGCTGCTCGGCGCAATCGAGGACAGGTTCTACGCCGTGCTGGTGCTGTGGTGGCTGAAACCCTTGTTCGACCGGGCGGTGCTCTACAGCGCGAGCCGCTCGGTGTTCGGTGAGACCTGCGGCGTGCTGGCGACGCTGCGGGCCGCACGCGACTGGCTGCGGCCGGGGCTGATCGCCGCGCTCAGCTTCCATCGCTTCGATCTTGCGCGCTCCTTCACGCTGCCGGTCTGGACGCTGGAGAAACAGACCGGGTCCGCTGCGCGGCGGCGGCGCGCGGCGCTGGGCAGTCGCGCGCGCGGTTCCGCCGTCTGGCTCACGGTCGTCTGCGCGCACCTCGAATGGATCGCGATGTTTTCGATTCTTGCGCTCGTCGGCATGCTGGAGCCCGGCGCCGCCGACGTCGGGCCGGATAGCGCCGGATGGAACGGCGGAGCGCTGAGTTTCTGGGAAGCCATTTCGACCTGGTCGCTCAAGGACGCGCTGCTCTATGCCGCCGCGGTTTCGCTGGTCGAGCCGATGTACGTGACCGCCGGTTTCGCGCTCTATCTCAATCGTCGCACCATCCTGGAAGGCTGGGACATCGAGCTGCAGTTGCGCAGGATAGAGGGGCGTCTGCGCGCCGCCGCGGGCGCCGCCATGCTGCTCCTGGCGATCGTCGCGGCCGGCGCGCTTACGGCGCCGCAAACGGCGCTCGCCGCGCAGGACGCGGAGAAATCGCCGCAACGGGAGATCAAGGCGGTGCTGGCGAGCCCCGAGTTCGATCAGTACCGGGAGGTGACCGGGTGGCGCCCGATCGCGAAAAGCAGCGCGCCGCGTGAGTTCAGGCTCTCGGACGCCTGGCGCAATTTCGCGCTGCTGCTCGCGGACCTCTCGCAGGGGCTGCTCTGGGCCGCCGCCGTCATCGTGGTTGCGGCCGCGGTCTATGCGCTGCACCGCTTCCTGCCGGAACCGCGCCTGCGCAGGCGCGGCGCATACCGGCCGCCCGACACGCTGTTCGGGCTCGAGGTCGCGCCCGCCTCGCTGCCGGAGGACGTCGCGGCTGCGGCCGGTGCGCTGATCGGCGATAACCGGCTGCGCGAGGCGCTGTCGCTGCTGTATCGCGGCGCGCTCTCCGCGCTCGTGCACCGGCATGCCGTGTCGCTGCACGCCGGCGACACCGAAGGCGACTGCGAGCGCGCCGCGCTGCGCACGCTGCCGCAGGCGGGCGGGGAGTACTTCCGGCGGCTGGTGCGCGCCTGGCAGGCCGCCGCCTACGCCGGCACGCCGCCGCAGCGCGCGGCGGTGGAGACGCTGTGCCGCGATTGGATGCCGCATTTCTCAGCGGCGGCGCCGTCGTGAGCGCGCGCCAGGTCCTGATCGCGGCGCTGGTGCTGGCGCTCGCCGCCTCGGGCACGCTCTGGTTCCTCGCCCACTTCGAGCGCGTGACCGACAAGGTCTGGGTCGGATTCCAGGGCAAGGCGCGGCGCGACCCCTGGCTCGCGGCGCAGCGGCTGATCGAACGCATGGGCGCGCAGGCCGCGGAGCTGCACACTCCCTCCGATCTGCGCGCGCTGCCGACCGCCGCGACGCTGGTGCTCTCGAAGCAGCGCAACACCATTGCCCCGCCGCTGCGCGCGGCCGTGCTCGCGTGGGTGGAGCGCGGCGGCCGTCTGATCGTCGAGGCGGGCGAGGAACGCGAGCCCGATCCGCTGCTCGATGCGCTGGGCGTGAAACGTCGCGGCATCGCGCCGGGGGAACGCAAGCGGCACGACGTTTACGCGGAGGTCGTCGAAATCGCCCTGCCGGGCGCGAGCGCCGCGTCGAAAGTGAAGATGCGGCTGCGGCCGAGTATCGAGTCTCCCGCCGCCGTCTTCCGCGCCGACGGGAAAACGTCCACCCACCTGCTCATCCTGCGGCGCGGCCGGGGACAGGTGACGGTGCTGAACGATCTCGCGTTCGCTTCGAACCTCGCCATCGGCGGCGAAGAGCATGCGCAGTTCCTCTGGCAGCTCGTCGCCGCCGGTCCCGCCGTGCCCGTCGTCTTCTTCTTCCACGACCCGTCGAAACTGTCGCTCCCCGACTGGTTGCGCGCGCACGCCTGGGCGGCGCTCGCCGGCGGCGCGGCGGCGCTGCTGCTCTGGCTGTGGCGCATCGCGCCGCGGCTCGGGCCGGTCGCACCGGATCCCGGGCGCGTGCGGCGCAGGCTTCTCGACCACCTGCGGGCGAGCGGGCGTTTCCTGTGGGCAAACGGCGGCGCGCAGCGGCTGATCGAGGCGGCGCGCGAGGCCTGCCTGCGGCGCATTCTGCGCGCGCATCCGGACTTCTCCGCCGTGCCGGAGCCGCAGCGCGCGGCCCGGCTCGCCGAAATCCTCGGCCTGCCGCAGGAACGCGCCGCGCGGATCCTCGTGCCCCCGACGCCGCGGCGCATGACCGACTTTCTGCACACCATCAGCCTGTACCACTTCGTCCACGAACGACTCGCCTATCGACAGGCGCGGCTACCCTCGAGGAAAACGCGATGACCGTGACGCTCTCCGAAGAACAACTGCAGCAGGCCTCCGAGGTCGCGCGCGCCATGCGGGCGCAGATCTCGCTTGCCGTGGTCGGGCAGCAGGAAGTGGTGGACCAGGTGCTCGCCGCGCTGCTCGCCGCCGGCCACGTGCTGATCGAGGGCGTGCCCGGCCTGGGCAAGACGCTGCTGGTGCGCGCGCTCGCGAAGACGTTCGGCGGGCGCTTCGCCCGCATCCAGTTCACGCCGGACCTGATGCCCGCCGACGTGACCGGTCACACGCTGTACGACCAGAAGAGCGGCGAGTTCACCACGCGCCGCGGCCCGGTGTTCACGCACCTGCTGCTCGCGGACGAGATCAATCGCGCGCCGGCGAAGACGCAGGCGGCGCTGCTCGAAGTGATGCAGGAAGGGCAGGTCACCATCGAGGGCACGCCGCATCCGCTCGAACCGCCGTTCATGGTGCTCGCCACCCAGAACCCGATCGAGCAGGAGGGCACCTACGCCCTGCCCGAGGCGCAACTCGACCGTTTTCTGCTGAAGGTGCGCATCGATTACCCGCCGCTCGAGGAAGAAACGGCGATGGTCAGGCAGATCACCGCGAGCCAGGTGGGCGAAAAGCTCAACGTCGATCCGGTAGCGAACGTCATTCAGCCCAGGCAGGTGCTTTCGCTGCAGGCGATGGCGGCCGCGGTGCGGGTGGACGAAGCGGTGGCGGACTACGCGGTTCGCATCGTGCGCGCCACGCGCACCTGGAACGGCGTTGCCGCGGGCGCCGGGCCGCGCGGCGGCATCGCACTGGTGCGCACGGCGCGCGCCGCGGCGCTGATGGAAGGGCGGAGCTTCGCCACGCCGGACGACGTGAAGCGCATGGCGGTGGCGGCGCTGCGGCACCGGGTCACGCCCGCGCCGGAAATGGAGATCGAGGGACATTCCAGCGACACGCTGCTGAAAGGATTGCTCGACAAGGTGGAGGCGCCTCGTGTCTGAACGCCCGCGGTCGCCGCCCGGGAAAATGCCCCCGCGCGCAGCGCCCCGCACCTCGCCCCCGGCAACGCCGTGCTGATTCCGGGCCGTCCTCTGATCCTGCTCGCCGCGCTGCTCGCGCTCGCCGGCATCGGCGTGTCGCTGTTTCCCGCCGCGGCGCCGGTGTGGCTGGGGGCGGGCGCGCTGTTCGCGGCGATCGCGCTCGCCGACGCGGCGCTGCTGCTGCGGCTGCCGACGCCGCAGGCGCGCCGTGAAATCCCCGGCTCGCTGCCGCTCGGCATCGGGCACGAAGTCTCGGTCCGTCTCGCGAACGGCTCCGCCCGCGCGCTTCGCGTCACAGTGCACGACCACTATCCGTCGAGCATGGAAGTCGAGGGCCAACCGCAGACGCTCACCGTGCCCGCCGGCGGATGGGCGGCGCTCGGCTACCGGCTGCGGCCGCTGGAACGCGGCGACGCGGCCTTCGCCGAGGTGGAGCTTCGCATCGGCTCGCCGCTCGGATTGTGGCAAGCGTGCCGCTACGCCGGGCAGGCGCAGAGCGTGCGCGTCTATCCCGACTTCGCGGAGCTGACGAAGTTCGCGCTGCTCGCGATCGACAATCGCCTGTCCCAGATCGGCGTTCTGCAGCGCAGACGGCGCGGCGAGGGGCTGGACTTCCACCAGCTTCGCGAATACCGCGAAGGCGACGCGCAGCGGCAGATCGACTGGAAAGCCAGCGCGCGCATGCGCAAGCTCGTCTCGCGGGAGTACCAGGAGGAGCGCGACCAGCAGGTTATCCTGCTGCTCGACTGCGGCCGGCGTATGGCGGCCCGCGACGACGCGCTGTCGCATTTCGATCACGTCGTCAACGCCGCGCTGCTGCTCGCCTACGTCGGCCTGCGCCAGGGCGACGCGGTGGGCCTCATGACCATGTCGGGCGCCGCGCGCTGGGCCGCGCCGCGCAAGTCCCGCGCGACCATCAACGCCATTCTGAACCGCGTCTACGACCTCCAGCCCACTCCCGCGGCGACCGATTATCACGTCGCGGCGGTGGAGCTGATGCGACGCGCCCGCAAACGCGCGCTGGTGGCGATCCTGTCCAACCTGCGCGACGAAGACGACGACACGCTCGCGCCGGCGCTCGCGCTGCTGCAGACGCGCCATCTGGTGCTGTTCGCGTCGCTGCGCGAGAGCATCCTGTCGCGGGCGCTCGCCACCCGGGTGGACAACTTCGATCGCGCGATCACCCACGCCGCCACCGCGGACTATCTGCGCAACCGGGAGCTGATGTTCCGCCAGCTCGAGCGTCACGGCGCGGTCTGCGTCGACGTCGAGCCGGCGCAGCTTCCCATCGCGCTCGTCAACCGCTACATCGACATCAAGCGAAGCGGGCGGCTGTAGCCGTTCCTGTGCGGGCCGCAAGCCAGGCGGCAACGCAAATCGCCGTCACGCCCGCAGCTCAGTGCGCCTCGTGTGCGCCGTCGCGCCGGGAATTGCGCAGCACGAGAATCATGTAGGCCACGATGGCGACGTTGACGAGCAGGGTGCCGACCTTGAGCCAGGAGACGCCGACAAGCAGCTCGTAGACCTCGATCGGGATGTACAGGCCTCCGCTCGCGAGGGCGAACCATTCCGCCCACCGGCGATCCCGCCACAGGCCGTAGGCTTCGACGAGCCGGATGCCCGCATAGCCGCAGGCGAATCCCGCCAGCAGCCACAACCGCTGATCCGAGAGCCGCCCGGCAAGCTCGAGGAAGACGCGCGGAACCCGGCTCGCAGGATTCAGGTGGAAGTGGCCGACCAGCACCTCGGCCGCCAGTTGCACGTTGCGATGAACGAGCGACAACAGGCCGAACCCCACCGCCAGGACGAGCAGCCCCTTGGCCGCCTCGAACGCCGCGACGACGCGCACGCCGCTCGACAGTCGCATCGGGGATCAATCCGCCTGCGACAGGCGGGTAGCATGCAGCCCGCTCATCGTCGCCTACGGCCTGGACACGAACGGATTGCCCCGGATGTAGAACCGCAGCAGCCGCCGCGCCCAATGCCCCGCGTAATCGACGCCGATCCGCGGCCTCTTGACGATCGCCGGCGCCGCCGCGCCGGCAGGCGCGGCGATGTACAGATCGCCGCTCAGCAGATCGTGCCCGTTCAGACGCCGGTCGATGTGCAAGGCCTTGCACAGCAGGCCCGGACCCTGCGTTCGTCCGTCCACGTTCGCGACCGGCTCCAGCGCCCGCAGCAGCACGGCGGATGCGCGGCCTTCCTGCTCGGTCACGACATTCATGCAGCAGTGCATGCCGTAGATCATGTACACGTAGGCGTGGCCCGGCGGCCCGAACATGACTTTCGTTCGCTGCGTGAGGCCTCGCGCGGAATGCGCGGCGAGGTCGTGCGGCCCGAGGTAGGCTTCGACTTCCACGATCCGGCCGATGCGCTCAATGCCGCCGGCGACGTGCACCAGGAGTTTGCCGAGCAGCTCCCGGGCGACGACGTCGGCTTTCCGGTCGTAGAACGCGCGCCGCAGCTTTCGCATAAGGATAACAGCGATCAGCGCCGCGCCGACCGCCGGCATGGGCAAGGCTGACCGCGGACGGTCCGCGCTTCCCGCGCACGGCGCAGGCGAGGACGGCGCACCCTCCCCGCCCCCTCAGCTCCTCGCATAACGGCGGCCGAAGAACGTGAACAGCGCGCCGAGGCAGAAGGCGATTCCGAGCAGCAACGCGCGCTCGACGAACAACTGGTCCGGAGGACCGCCCCGGATGAGGAAGGCGTCGAAGACGGCGTCGATCTTCGCGAACAGAAAACCGCCGACGAACGCCAGTATGGTCTTGCCGAATTCTGAGAATGGGCGCCTTTCGCCCTCGTCCAGCGGCGAGGCGAGGATGCCGAACCACCAGCCGAGCAGACCGCCGAAAAGGCTGACGAGGCAGTTGAGCCAGCGCGGCTCGCCCAGATTCCAGGCCGCCGCGGCCACGATTACCACCGCCGCGACGCCGAGCGCGTATCCGACGACGATCTTGGGGTGGAGCTTCCTGAAATCGATCATCCGTACAGCCTACCGCGGTTGCCGGGCGCGAGGAATAGAGGAAAAATCCGGCGGCCGCAGGCATCGCCGCCATGGCACGGGCGACGGCCGTGACTGCAGGTCGTGCCGCGCATTCTCGGCACGCGGTCTCTGGAGTACTCTTTTGGCGGCACGCGGACGATGCGGAGAGGAGGAGCGAAATGCGCACGGCGTGGACTGCGGTGTTGGCCGGCTTGGCTGCGATCGCGCTCCCGGCATGGGCAGGCGAGTTCAACGATCACTGCGCGTACGGGCTCGCCGGCTTCGACATGCTGGTGGAGACCGACTGCTCGGTGAACTGGAAAGATCCGAGGACCGGAAAGACCTACTGTTTCTCGAGCAGGGACTCGAAGGACAAATTCCTGAAGGACCCCGAAGCCAACGTCAGGAAGGCGGCGGCCGCTTTCGACAAACTGAACAAGGAATGAACGCCCGGCCGAGCTGCGGACGGCGTCCCGCGCGGCGCGGTTTTCCTTTGTTGCCTGCGGGAAAAAAAGCTGACGCGGCGCCGGGCAGGGGAGGAGGCAACCGCGTCAGCAAGGCATCCCGGTCTTCTCTTAAGAGCAGATCGCTCGGGAGGATGAGAAAGCCGGGAAGAGAAAAAAGCTCCCGATCCGATTACGGGAACCGGAAGCGGTTATGCGCGCCCGAACACGGTATCCGCGCCCGCAGGCTTCGTCTGAACCACATCTTCCCTGGTGGTCACGCCCGACGCGGGATTGCGTCCGACGACGTTCGCGTCCGTCTGCGGCGTGACCAGCTTGCCTGTGATTCTCACCGTCGGTACGCCGGCGCGGCCATAGATGTTCGCGACATGATTGATCTCGGGAATGCCCACACCGGTTTCGGCAACGGCACCCGTCGCGACAACCGCCAGACCGACAGCAAGAGCGAGTTTGTTCAGGTCCATCTTCGTAACCTCCTTGAAACACACAGCGTTGATACCGGAAGGAAGTAAACGTCTTCCTTCTGCACCGGCCAAAACGGCCGGCACCGGAAAAGACAGCGCGCATTTCGCGGAAGTTCCGCGGGAAAAATTTTTTCGAGTGTCGTTCCTCAGCGACGTCGCGACGAGCACGCACGAGAGGCTCGGATTCACACGCCTCGTTGTCGTTGCGACTCACAGCATGCGCGCGGGAAATTCGACACGAAGAATCGCGGGAACCGGAGAACGGGACCCCGCCGACTGCGCGCGTGACGCGCACAATCACGCGCGGCCGGCTCAGTTCGACTCGGAGACGACGTGAAACGCGGTGCCGCCCGGCGGCCCGCGCATGGCTTCGTCGCGTTCCACCCGAAATGCAGATGTCCTGCGCACGGTGAGCGCGATCAGCAGGTCGAGCACGCAGTAAAACGCGCCCACCGCCAGCGGCGGATTCATGCTTGTGAGCCCGAGATACGGCACGTTCGGATGCCAGGCCCAGTTGCCGACCCAGGTGCCGTACAGTTCGGCGGCGGTGGAGAGCAGAAACATCGCGGCATAAAGCGATCTGTTCTCGCGGCTCGCCATGCAGAGCAGGAACAGCGCCGCGAGCAGCACGCTCATGGTGTCGAAACGTCCCGCCCAGGCCGCCGTCGCGTAGGCCGCCGCGGCAATGGCGACCGCCGCGACGACCCGGCGCGGCAGGCGCGGCGCCGCAGTCAGACCGAGATACAGGAGCAGCACGTGCCCCGGCGGGACGAAGAGCGGTACGTTGCCGAGCCGGTAGCTGTACAGGCCCCAGACGAGCGAAAGGAACAGCTCGCCCGCGGCCGACCAGGCGAGACACGCGAAATACTGCGCCCTGCGTTGCGGCGAGGCGCCGCGCAGGAAAAGAAAGAACACGCCCCAGGTCCAAACGCTCAGCGCGAGCTGGCCGGCGAGCCCGCCATACTGGTCGACGGGCAGGCCGATGGCATAGGTGCCGACCGCGAGGCCCGCCAGGACCGCGGCTCGCCGGCCTTCGATGCGCTTGCGCAACGGGGTGTCCATGGTGCCGGCCGATTATCGCACTCCGGTGCGCCGCCCCGCGCCGCCTCGATTGACAGGCCATCGGCGCGGCTGTAATAGTCGCGCACCGGTCGAACCGAAAACCGGAAGACAAGAGGACGAAGATGGCAGGACAGTGGATCGAGATCCCCGCCTCGGACGGCGGGAAGTTCCGCGGCTACCTGGCGGTTCCGAAAACGGGCAAGGGTCCGGGCATCGTCCTGTGCCAGGAGATTTTCGGCATCAACGCCTACATCCGCGAGGTCGCGGACTACTACGCCGAGGAAGGCTACGTCGTGCTCGCCCCGGACCTGTTCTGGCGCATCCAGCCCGGCATCGAGCTCGGCTACTCCGAGGAGGAGTGGAAGAAGGCGTTCGAGCTGTTCCAGAAGTTCGACACCGACAAGGGCATGCAGGACATCACCGCTGCGGTTCGCGTGCTGCGCACGCGCAACGAAGTCATCGGCAAGGTGGGCGCGCTCGGCTTCTGTCTCGGCGGCAGGCTCGCCTATCTCGCCGCAGCGCGCTCGGGGGTGGACTGCGCAGCCGCCTACTACGGCGTCACCATCGACCAGTATCTGGGGGATGCCGCCAGGATCAAGGTGCCGATGGTTTTGCACTTCGCGGAGCAGGACAAGTACGCGCCGCCGGAAAAGGTCGAGAGCATCCAGGCCGCGTTCAAGGGCCGCAACGACGTGCAGATCCACGTCTATCCCGGCGTGGACCACGCCTTCGCCCGCCCGCCGTCTCCGCATTATCACAAGCCCTCGGCGCTGATGGCGCATCATCGCTCGATCGCGCTGTTCCGCCGCGTCATGGGCCCGCACTACGACTTCTCGTCGCTGTGGGACAAGCACTGCGAGTACGAATTCGGCACCCGCGACGCGGACGCCACCATGAAGACCATGGTCGCCGAGCCCTACGTGAACCACGTTCCGACCATGACCGGCGGCGTGGGCTTCAAGCAGCTGCGCCGTTTCTACAAGCACCATTTCATTCCGAAGACGCCGAAGGACACCCGGCTCATCCCGATCTCGCGCACCATCGGGGAAGGCATCCTGGTCGACGAGATGGTGTTCTGCTTCACACATGACATCGAGATCGACTGGATGCTGCCGGGCATTGCGCCGACCGGGAAATACGTCGAGGTGCCGCTGGTCGCGATCGTGAAGTTCCGCGGCGACAAGCTCTACAACGAGCACATCTACTGGGACCAGGCCTCGGTGCTGGTGCAGATCGGCAAGCTCGACCCGGGGGGCCTGCCGGTCGCCGGGGCGGAGACGGCGAAGAAGCTGGTCGACGAGAAGCTGCCCTCCAATACGCTGATGAAGAACTGGGCGGCGAGCGAAGGCAAGGACTGACGCCGGTCCGGACGCGGCGCCCCCGGGGCGCCGCGCTTTGTCTCGAAGGCGGCGCGGCGGGGCGCCGATAGATCATCATCCGAGTCGGCGCGAGACCGGCGCGGGAGGAGAGAACATGGATCGGGTCCAAGAGCAGGCGCTGGTGCGCAGGATGGCCTGGCGCATCATTCCATTCCTGTTTCTGGTCTATCTGGTCTGCATCATCGACCGGCTGAACGTGGGATTCGCCGCGCTCACCATGAACCGCGACCTCGGCTTCACCGCCACGGTGTACGGCTGGGGCGCGGGGCTGTTTTTCGTCGGCTACTTCCTCGGCGAGGTACCGAGCAACCTGATCCTCGCGCGCGTCGGCGCCCGGGTGTGGTTCGCGCGCATCATGGTCACCTGGGGCGTGCTCGCGTGCGCGATGGGATTCATCGACGGGCAGGCCGGTTTCTACGCCGTCCGTTTCCTGCTCGGGCTCGCCGAGGCGGGCTTTTTCCCCGGCGTGATCTTCTACCTCACGCTCTGGTTCCCGGAACAGTACCGCGGCCGCATCTTCGGCCTGTTCCTGATCGTGAGCCCGCTCAACAACACCATCGCGGCGCCCTTGTCCGGCCTGATCCTCAAGCACTTCGACGGCCTCATGGGGTATCCGGGTTGGCGCTGGCTGTTCGTGGTCGAAGGCATTCCCGCGGTGCTGCTCGCTTGGGTAACCTTCCGCATCCTCATCGACCGGCCCGACCACGCACCGTGGCTCGACGACGAGGAAAAGAACCATCTGCGCGAGACGCTCGCGCGCGAAGCGGCGGCGCGCACCGAGACGAAACGCCTGTCGCTGTGGCAGACGCTCGCGCATCCGAAGGTGCTGCTCTTCGCGGTGGTCTACACCGGGCTCGCGATCGGGATCTACGGCATCGCGCTGTGGATGCCGCAGCTCATCAAGGGCATGGGCGTGCAGGACCCGGTAGAGATCGGGCTGATCATGGCGGTGCCCTACCTGCTCGCCACGGTGGCGATGGTGCTCTGGTCGCGGCATTCCGACCGCACCGGCGAGCGCGTGTGGCACTGCGCCGCGCCGCTCGCGCTCGGCTGCGCGGGACTCATCACCAGCACCTACGCCGGCTCGCCGCTGCTCGCCATGATCGCGCTCACCGCCGCCGCAGTCGGAATCTATTCCTCGCAGCCGATATTCTGGTCGATGCCGACCGGCTACCTGGCGGGCGTCGCCGCGGCCGGCGGCATCGCGCTCATCAACTCGGTGGGCAATCTCGGCGGCTTCATCGGCCCGTTCGCCGTCGGCTGGCTCAAGGACCAGACCGGCAGCTTCCAGGCGGGGCTGATCTTCCTCGCCGCGTGCCTGATGGTCGGATCGATCGTCGCGTATTTCGTCGGCCGTGCGACGCTTGCGCGCGGGACCGCCGTTGCCGGAACATGAGCGCACGCCGACCCGAAGCCGCAGCGCGAAAAAAGCCGGACGCATGTCCGGCTTTTTTTTTCATCCCGCCCGATTCATCCGCTTCGGCACACCCGCTTCAGCCACTCCGCCTCGCTCGATCCGGGCGGCGGGGCCACGAACGTGGCGGTCCCGGGAGGCACGGTCACCATCTTCACGAACCGCCCGTTCTCGTCCGCCATCGAGATCGCGACCACCGTGATCGTGCCCTGCGCGCATCGCGCCTGATACCGCATGCGACGTTCGGCAGGCTCTCCGGGCGGGCGCTTGCTGGCGTCCTTCCATGTGATCCGCACGTCGAAGCGAGTCGTGCCGCCGAGTTCGCGCACGGAGTCGGGGTCGATCTGCGCGCTCTGCAGATCGCTCACGGTGGAAAGCGCGTCCGCCGGGTTGCTCTGCTGGGCGTACGCAGAAGCGGCCGCGCAGGCGGCAATGAGCAGGAAAGCTCCGGATTTCATGGCGCCCCCTCAGGAAAGGCCCCTCTTCGCGGCCATCTTACGCCAGGACGCGAGAGCCGGTGCCGTTGGAAAAGCGCGTCTGCCTAACGGGTATCCCCCGCGCTCACTCTTTCGCGGATCGCGTAGACCAGCGCGCGGATGTACTTCATGGATTCTGCGTCCGGCGATCTGCCCAGGTGCTTCCATCGCCGCGCCTCGAAGAACAGGCAGGTGCGCAGCTCGGTGAGCGAACCGGGCCGTTTTGCATGCGCGATTTCGGCGCACTTCTCGACCGATCCCCAATACCGGAAGGCGTCGAAGGTGAGCGCGAACGTCTCGATGCGCCCCCACGGTTCGGTAAAGGACGGGATGTCGCCCGGGCTCAGTTGACTGTTGGCAAGTTCCTGGAGCATGGCCGCATCCTCCTGCAATTAGCGGGCCCGCAAAGCCATTGCGTTCAATCTGCTCGCAAAACGGGAGTGCCCCGCTGCCTCGCCCGCTCGCCAAGTGTCGCGTCCGGACGACATTGCGCACGCGGCCATCGCTCGCTCCCATGCCGGGCGTGCGGCCCGGCGGAGAGTCCCGGCGGCTTCTACACGACGTCATGGAGAAATTGCAGTATCGAGACTTCGTCGCGCCGCAACGCGGGGACGGACTGCTCGCGCGGTTGACCGGGCTGCGGCGCAGGTGCCGAAGGACCCGCGACCAGGCCCTGCAGATAAGCGTGCAGCAAAGCGGGATGCACGTAATACTTGCGGCACACCGCGCGCGTGTTGCCGAGCCGCTCGGCCACCGCATCGATCGCGCGGTTGATGTTGCGCTTCGCCTCGCGCTGCGTCGCCGCCGGCCCCATCTCGCGCAGCGCCACCCCGGCGAGCATGGTGCCGCCCCAGGTCCTGAAATCCTTTGCCGTGATGTCGCGGCCGGAGATTTCACGAAGATAGGCATTCACGTCGTCCGAGGTGACGGATTGCCGTTTGCCCGCGGCGTCGAGGTACTGGAATAGTTCCTGTCCCGGCAGATCCTGGCAGCGCTGGACGATGCGGGAGACGCGGCGGTCGGTGATGGACAGCGCGTGCTGCACGCCGCTCTTGCCGCGAAAATTGAACCGCAGCTTCGCCCCGTCCACCTGCACGTGCTGCACGCGCAGCGTGGTAAGGCCGTAGGAGCGATTCGAGCGGGCGTACTCGTCGTTGCCGACCCGGATCAGCGTCCTGTCGAGCAGCCGCACCACGGTTGCGAGAATCTGCCGCCGGCTCAGGTCGGGCGCGCGGAGGTCGCGCTCTGCGCGTTCGCGAACGGCGGGCAGGACCTCGCTCAGCTCGAGGATGCGGCGGAACTTCGACGTGTCGCGTACTTCGCGATACCGCTGATGATAGCGATACTGCTTCCTGCCGCGCGCGTCACGCGCGGTCGCCTGGATATGGCCCTTGGGGTCCGGGCAGATCCACACCTCCGTCCACGCCGGCGGAATCGCGAGCGAGGCGATGCGCCTGCGCTCAGCGGGGTCGGTGAGACGCGTGCCGTCGGGTCTGAAGAAGATCCAGCCCCTGCCCGCGCGGCGCCGGCTGATGCCGGCGACGCCGTCGGTCACATAATTGAGACCGGCACGACTCGCCGCCATGCGATGCTCGATGATGCGCGGTGAGGCCACGGCACGCTCCTCCCGATAAAGGGCCGGCGTAACGATATGCCGAGGGCGCAGTCCGCGGCAAGCGGGGGCGCGGGCTGCGGGTCCCTTCCGGCGCCGAGCCGAAGCGCGGCCGAAAAACCGCGCTCACTTCGATTCCAGGTAATACGCGAGCGCCTGGATGTCCTCGATCGTCAGGTCCTTGATGACGCCGTGCATGACGGGCGAGTTGCGAAGCCGGTCGCGGATCGCTTCCATCTGCATCCCCAGGTAATACGCATGCTGTCCCGCCAGCCGCGGAAAGACAGACATGCCTTCCGCGTGCTCGCCATGGCACGCCGAGCACGGCGCGACGCCGCGTGCGCGATCGCCCTTCTGGTACAGGCGTTCCCCGGCGGCGATCTTCTCCGGATCGCGCCCGCCTTTCCGCCCCTCGCCCGGCGGCTGCGCGGCGAAGTAGTCGGACAGTGCCGCCACGATGTTGTCGTTGAGCGTCGACGCGATGCCCCACATGAAATCGTGCGCGTCCGGATCGCCGCGGCTCTTGCTGCGGAACGCCTTCAATTGCACCTCGATGTAATCGCGCTGCTGCCCGCCGATCCGCGGCACTCTCGGATCCTTGCTTACCCCGCCCGGCCCGTGGCAGGTACCGCAGACGTTGATCGCGAGGTTTTCCGCGACCTTGCGCGTCGTCGCATCCAGCGCGGTCTGCGCAAAGGCGGCCGAACTCAGCAGGCACAGCGCGCCGAGCATCCCCAGCGCCTTTGCGGCGCTCGCCCGGATGCCGCCTGCGGCCGGCTCGCTGCGCGGCACGGGCCCGAAACGGATGCGCGCGGGTTTTTCCGCTATGCCGGCGCCTGTCCGGACGGGCTTTGCTTGCTCTTTCCTCGTTGCCATCGTCGCTTCCCTTTCTCGAACGTAATCGATCCGTGGCTCAAACGACTCCGAAACGACAATACATCAGGCGCGGCCAGCCGCGGTTTGAGCTAGGTCAAGCCCGCCTTCCAGGCCTGTTCCGCAAGCCGAGCGGGCCTCTCAGTCCGCGGCCTGGGCGACGTCCAGCCTGCTGGGCGGAACGATGAAAAACAGCGGAGTGAGCAGATAGAGGACAAAGGCCGCATGCACGCTGAACCAGGCCGCGCCGGCGCCGACCAGGTAGGAAAAGACCCCGACGAAGGACTTGCGAATGACGTGCGGATCCTGCGCGTGGACCAGTTCCGGCTTGATCAGGCGGCGCAGGATGTAAGCATGCAGGACCATGAACAAGAGCGTATTGACCGCCATCACCACGCCGAACGCGCTGACGGCAAGGGGGTTGTCCGCATACTCCCCCATCATCGCCGTCGGAAACGGGATGAAGGACTGACCCATGAGAAAGATCGAGTTCAGCCATACCATGCCGTAATCGGCATGTCGGGCCAGCCCGAGAACGTGATGCTGGTTCAGCCAGAACTTGCAGACGATGATGAAGCTGATCAGCCAGCTCAGAAACTTCGGCAGCAACGCGACAAGCTCGCGACCCAGCTCGCTCACGCTGTGGTGATCCTGCAGCGACGGGACTTTCAGTTCGAGGACCAGCAGCGTCACGATGATCGCGAACACCCCGTCGCTGAACGCCTCGATCCGGGTAAGGCGAAGCTGGCCTCGCGCGAAACGGCTCAACAGCCCCAATTCCGACCTCCGGTCCTCGACGAAGTCAAGTGCAAGCATACAGGCAATACCCCTCGACCCTGCCGAGCGCGACCCCGGCCGCGCGCCGCCGGCACGTCAACCGCCGTTCACGGGCAATAGGGCCCACAGCCGCCACAGCGCGAAAGACAAGCCCACCCCTGCAAGCAGGAACATCGCCGCCAGCGTCTGCAGCAAGCGGCCGCGGCGGATCGCGGCCCGATCCCGGAACACGCGCGTGTCCCGATAGACGGCGCTGCCGGGCAGCGGATAGCGCCTGGCGCGGACGACGCGGCGACCCAGGGACCACAGATACCCGGCCAAACCGAGCAACGGCACGCAGGCAAGGACAGCAATCGCGGCGAGGATGATACCGAGCCGGCCGGCGCTGCCCGAAGGCGCGGCATCGAGCCACGCCTCCAGTACCGGACGATACCGGTCGAACGTCCAGAACAAGACGACGCCGATCGCGGCGCCCACGAGCACGATGGCGAGAACCCGGCGGCGACGCCGCAGGTCAGCGCGTTCGATCTCGTTCATTGCGCGTCACCGCCGATTCGATTCGTACAGCATTTCGCATTCGTTTCCGATCTGTGCACGGAGCAATTCAGCCGCCTGCGCCCGACAGGCCGTCGACGGAATCCGGCTCGGCTGCGAGCGACGCCAGGACCCTGCGCGCCTGTTCCTGCAGCGCCCGGTAGGACTGCTCCCATGCGCCGTCTCGCGGAGTGATCCACGCGATCTGGCGCACCACTCCGGCGAGCGCTCGCATCTGATCGCGCACGAGCTTCATCGCGGCTTCGTGCTCATCGGCGTAGACGAACTCCACCTTCCTGTCCTGGCAGATGCCGATGCAGTTCTGCGGCGCCTCGATCCTGCCGCAGCCGATGCATTGCCAGGCCTGCACATGCTCCGTCATAGCCACCTCGTCAATGACTGGCCGCTCCACTGCGCCGGGGTGCCGGCCGGTTCACTTCCGGCGCAGCGCCGATTGCCGGAGCGCGCCGTCTGGTTTCCATCGTCCGTCGGCAAGCACGACCGACGTCTCGATCTGCCTCGCGGGAATGGACCAGTATCGCCGCAATAGCGACTCGCGGTATTCGTCGGCGACGACGGTAAATCCGTTGCGCCGGTAGAAGGCGATGGCCCAGGAAGCGGCGGCCCACGTCCCGATCAGCACCGGCTTGTCCGTGAGAGTCAGCACGTGGCGCAGGAGCGTCGTCCCCACGCCCTGTCTCTGCATCGAGGGTGCGACGTAGGCGTGGCGGATGAGCGCGACCTCTCCTTTGTCCTGGATGCCCGTCACGCCGACCAGGCGCCGGTCCTGCTCCGCAACGTGGAAGGCGACGCTATCCGCGATTTCCTTCTTCAGCCCCTCTGCCGGCATGTAAGGTTCGCGCCAGCGGTCGGCCGGGATGACGCCCCGGTAGGCGCGGGCAGCGTCGTTGATGAGCGCCAGTATCGCCCCGAAGTCGGAAGGCCGGCTTTCCCGAATTGTCGTCATCCGTTCGCGATCAGCGTGTCCATGGCCCTAAACAGTCCGCCAACCGGCGACGCCTTGGGGTGCTCGGTACGGTCGATGTCAGAGTATCTGAAACAGGATGCAGCGGAAATCCGATGTGCTTGCAGTGAAACACAAGACTCGGATCGAGTCACCCCGTCCGATTTCCGTGAGCGGTTGCCGAAATACGGCATCAGTGATTTCACGGATTGTCGCGGTGAGGGGCGGACGCTAGCCTGCTGCCGCACTTTTTAAATGCCGGGGGCATCGGCAGGAGAAAAAATGCTCGATGCGCATTGCCGCCGTTGTCACCGTTCCTTCTTCATCCCGTCACACGGATATGGTTTCCTGATAGTGCGGTTGCATAAGGCGCCGGGGCCGGAACGCGCATCCGGCTCGTGAAAGCGCGCGAAGTTACAGGACAGCTTTA
>Ga0070741_10007855_pt1 | contig 21787 bp, 15 predicted proteins | sample Coa_R1_4_FD_66440 | JGI IMG/M metagenome (GOLD analysis project Ga0070741, IMG submission 66440) | Surface soil microbial communities from Centralia Pennsylvania, which are recovering from an underground coalmine fire - Coalmine... | ecosystem: Environmental > Terrestrial > Soil > Unclassified ... | reverse complement strand
GGAAATCGGGAAAAAAAACTCGCCCATCCTGCGCCTTTTCGATACGCAAGAAACCAACAATTTCATCGGATGGAAGTGCCTCACATGATTTCAAAAAGAACTCGATGTTCCTCTTAGTTGTGAGAATATCGTCTTCCGAATAAATGAAAAGATCATATCGTCCGAGCGCCTCGGCAAATACCCGTTTATGAGCAAAGGGTAACGAACGGGGGTTCGTAGTAGGCAGACCAACAATGAGTTCGACGCCGGCAGGCACATTCTTGTGCACGTTGGAAAGGACGACGATGTGAGTCTGGTACGGCATCGATTGATATTCCTCGATGACCCGGACCAGAAACTTGTCATTTCTTGTGCCGTAGCTGGCGATCGCAACCAGGATCTTCAACTGCGAGCCCTTGGCTTGAAGGGCCGAAGCACGGTTTTCGTTCCGGGATTGCGTAAACTTTGTTCGCGATATAGTTGTTAATTCTGACGCCAACTTATGACCTCGATGTGGAGTGAGCTGCGCTTTGAAAGGAAGCCGCCTGCAAAAGCTTCCCCTGTTCGAACTGGGCGCGCTTTCCCTTGCGGGACGGAAGATGGTTCAGGAACTCAATCACTGCAGCTCCGCGAATTGATCGCAATGCTTCGCCGACCATGGCACGCCGCAAGGGGCGGGATAGGATCGCCTGTTGGTAGATTTGTATAAGTCGGGATGCGGCTTCGTTCAGGCTATAACGTTCAGTAACAATTTGCCGTCCCCGAGCCCCAAGCCGGGATCTCAGCACAGGATCTCCCAGCAGCTTTGCCAGATGTCCCGCAAGCCGCGAGGCTCCAGAGCCGCCGTTCCCGACTCCATAGAAACCCTCTTTGAGGAACATCGGCTCGTGCTCAGGATCAAAGGGAGCATTAAACCCGCCTTCGCCCTGAACCACAACCGGCTTGCCATGAGACATGCCTCGCAGAGATGAGCTTCCCATGCCAATCACAATATCGGCTCCTGCATACGCGGGACGCGGGTCAAGGCTGGCCCCCGCCAGAGTGACAACTTCACGATGGTGACGCTCATTAATGGCGCTTGCACGTGCTTGCAACTGATCTGCTGCTTCTCCCGTTCCTACAATGATCAAACGAACCGGCCATTTGTCTGCCAACAAGTCAGCCGCATCAATAGCATCGACAAGAGCGTCGAGCTTTAAGTCGATCGCCAGTCGCGATACAGTTACGATCACGAGCTCGTCCTTGGAGATCCGATGCTGCGAACGAAACACTGAGCCACTGTGATCAGGATGATCTCTGTCCGTGTCAATTGGCGGCTCCATCGTAGTTACAAGAGATCGATGAGTTTTTCGTGCAGCTTCCGTCAATGCTTCCGTTCCCATGATTAACGGGATGATCCCTGGCACAACGGAGGCCACAGACATACTCAAGACAGTACAAACCGTCGGAACTCCTAACACTAATCCTGGTCCCAGAAATGAAGCCAAGCAGGGAGGCCATTCGTATGCATGAATGACATCGATGCGCTCCCGGCGAGCCAAGCGTACAAGCTGGCCCATGTGCGTTAGAGCTGGGCGAAATCTGAATCGAGGAGCTGGCACGTAGCGCAAGCCCTTCGCAGCAACATACGACTCGAGGGGGCCGCGGACCGCATACACAATCACGTCATGTCCAAGATCGCGCACTTTCGCCGCAAGGTCGATCGCGTTAATGGGACTTCCGCCAATGATCAACTCATGGGGGTGAACTATGACTTTCACTTGTCTCCTCGTTTTGACAGATAAATGTTCAGCGGCGGCAGGACCATATCACTCCTGGGCGACATGCTTGGTCATCACACCATCGATGGTCTCCACCGAATATCCCAGGCGCAGTGCAGCGGAAAGTGTCTTCTCAAGCAGACTGGGTGTACAGCCAAACTCACTTGGATTGGCGCGGACGTCGTGAGTGTAAAAAACAATCCACTGCGCCGCCTCTTGGTGGTTCGTCAGCAGGAGTTCAACTTTAGGTAGTTGATCGGTATCGCCGTAGAGGCTGTTGGCGCGCAACAAATTGCAATCGACCGAAGGCCCATTCACACCACCATAGATTCCCCTGCACGTTCGCATGACAGATCCAATGCGCCTTTTTGCCGCAACAGTGACGTGCCCAAATGGATAAGCAAAATTTGCCGCATTGGTACCGATTAATTCCCGAATAGCATCTTTTCCGCGATGAACATCGCGCTCAAAAGCTGAGGTCGAGAGCTGCCGGCAAGATACGTGGCTCAACGTGTGGCTACCCAACTCATGGCCATCATTGAGCACTCCTTCCAAATCAGATTGGCTAAACTGCGGACCCAACGCATTCTCAGTATCCATGAGACCTAAAGCTACGTAAAAGGTCCCGCGGACACCATGGCTGTTTAGAATAGCTGCCCCGTTTGCATAGGCACTGCGCGGAAAGTCATCGAAGCAAAAGGAAACAACAGGAGCACGGTTCGTGAGTTGTATGTTGCGGCAAAACACTGAAGTGAGAACTGCGCTCCGCGCCTTTCCCAGAATAGAGCTCACTTATGCGCGCCTCCCCAAGCCGCGAGCGGCGCCTGCCTCTCGATATTCAATTTTATGAGTCCATCACCTGGAATGGCTCGACTCGCTGAGAAAATGAGTCGCGTTATCCCATCCTGAATATCGACTTCGGTCATGCCTACATCCTTGAACACCTGACCGGCCGCCGCATTGCGCGGGGTTCTTCGATAGTTTGCATGAAAATCCTTGCCCGTCTCCGCAATATATCTTCCAAGGACGAACGAGAGGAATGCGTGCTCAACACGCTTCGATTGAATGCGACAGCTAAACATCAGATCCGTTAGCCGTGGCTCACGTCTGTCAATCAGAGCAAATCCCACGATTCCATAACTGCCGAACCGGTCTTTGCAGGAGAGCACGTAAGTGTCCAAGTCAGGATCGTGCAAAATGCCTCTCAAGACCTCGCGGTCGTAACGGTTACCCGAAAAATTCATCTGGTTGGTCCGTTGTGTCAGTTCGTGCACGCGCTCCAGATTATCTGCAGACAGACTACCGATCTGCAACTCGATCTCGCAGTGCCGCAAAAACGCGACGTAATCCTCTTTGAATCCGTCCGCAACTTCTTTGCGGGTATTCTCTACCTGATACATCTTCCTCCGCGACATGCTCTCTTCCGTTACCGGTACTGCGCACTCCGATAGATCCGGAATCGTCTCAGCCAGAGCCGCATTCATGATGCGGACAGAAGGATTGCTGGACTTTACCTGTTGCAACTCGAACTCCGAATCATCCACAAACAACAAAGTATCTGCTCCAATATTCAAGTGAGCAGCGATCTTCGACACGGACTCACCCTTTGGTTGCCACGATATTTGGGGGCACAGGAAAAGATCATCGATGCCGAATTTCTGCAAAGCTCGTAACGCATCCTCGTGATTGTTCTTGCTTGCGATCGAATTCAAGATTCCGCGACGATCCAACTCTCTAATCACGTCAACAACCCTCTGCCGGCACCGAATTCCATCGAGCCCATCTTCCACAAGAACACCATTCCAAAGTGTGTTGTCTAAGTCCCAAACAACACACTTAACTTTCTCCCCTTGATCCTTGGTTACGTTCTCAGCATCTCTTGCGTTGTCTTTGGTATGTGCGCGTTCTTGCACAAATTCCATGAGTCCAAAGTACAGAGTAGTCTCCTCATCAACATCGTTGGGAATGATTTCAATGTTGAACGGGGAACTTAACGACACATTGGCCGCAATATCGTTCACCGGAATGCGTAAGATATGTGCCCCAGGCTTAACGGGGAGCAGCCTCTGGAAGGGTATTTTTTGAGCGGCATCGAAAGACCTAATCGAGATCGATAACAATATGACTTCATTGTGCGGATTGAAACACTCCACAATAAATGAAGTGGGAGTGAGCTGAGTTCGCTCACCCCTGAGCGCAATCCGCTTCTTCATTCCATATCGCTTCGAAATCGCCGACTTTTTCAAAGCGGCGGGGACCGGTAACTGATATAAGAAAGTGCCCACTAAACGATCGCGCCTTTCGATCCTTTGCGCATCCTGAACAGAACGCAGACTAAGATTGCCCGGTGCCCAGAGTTTTGCCCATCTTTTGAAGCGTATCTTCAACAGATAACCGTTTAACACCTCCGGACAAGCAACTCTCACCATGCCATCTACAAACCTGCGGCAGCCGCCATCGATGCGCGGCGTGTATAAATCGCAGCTTTTGTAGCAGGTGGGCCACACGCACTCGGTGCAGTGCTCACCCCACGGCAACAGCGTTCGCGCAAGAACGGTGCTTTTGAATGCGGAAAAGAGGGATAGTACTTCCGCGGGAATACTCTCTGCCGATGCGGCGGCGATGTTTGCTTCTGTTTCGTACATGCAGTGCTCTTCCCTGAGTGGTAATGTAAGCTCGTGCTCAAACTTTGATAGCGCTAACGCGCCCAGCCTTTGGCGGTTTCGCCAAGCGGTCAGAATACTGACGTGGAGATCGGGCCAGCAAGCCCAGGAAGGACCGAGCAGAAAGGGCGGGCTCACACAACCGTCTACTGGCGATCCCTACCCTGGAGCAGGATCGCCAGTCAGACGCAAATTCACTTACTTCAGAAAACTGTAGCGGTAAGTCCTGTCGGTGGATTCGGGCCTTGAGCAGTACTGGTTACATATTCAAAGGCACCTCTGTCCCAAGTCCCGTCAGCGCCAGGACGCGGATTTCCGGCTGCATCGAGGTTAAATGGAGCAGCCAAGGTTAGGCCTGCGCTCCAGTTCGTATTTTGAGAAGCTAGCTGGAATGATCCACTGGCCCAATTCACGAAAGGATTTGGCGCGCCGCTGGCGATTTTGACATCTGTGCCCGACGAGAACTGACCGCAACTCGTGTTCAGGCAGGTATTGTTGCTTTCAGTAAGCGTAAATCCTCCAGATCCGTTAACAGAGTCGCTGTTGTAGTACAGATTGTTTTCGACTGTTAGCGAACTACCCGTGTTCTCAAAGTTCCAGCCACTTGTAAATCCTTGCGTCTCATTCACAATGGTGTTTCCAATGAACTGGACGTTGCTCGCTTTCGATCCCGAATTTACTGCCGCCATGATTCCATTGCTTAACCCAAATGTGCTGTTTCCGTTTGAATGCCAAATCACGTTGTCGTACACCAGCCAGTTTGACATAGTTCCACCGGTCACAGCTACCCATACTCCAGTTCCTGTGATGTCGCGGATGACGTTCGAATGAAAATCAACGTTGCTGGTCGCACCCTGCTGCAACCACATTTGGCCGTGACAGGACGTAGTGTCTGTATTTTTCCAAATGTAAGAATTGCTTACAGTAAAACCACTGGTACTTTGAATTTTAAAAAATACGCACCCTGAGTTATAGGTGTAAATGTGATCAAGAAGATACGAGTTGCAGCTCCCCCAGCACATGAAATCGTCTTCTTCGTTTACTGCAACGTTTGCTCCCGGAACTTCGGCGTACCTTATCGTTCCATTACTGAGCGCACCGGTGCCGGAAGGCGAAAGCAAAACCGGCCAATCGTTCGAACTGCTGCCGGGTCCAAACTTGAAACCACAATCGCTGGCGGCTGCGCCGTTATTGGGGGCTGAACCGCAGCCGGGGTTCGTGGACTGTCCATTGCCGTCAATCACCCAGTTGCTGGTGCTGGGGGTTATCGAGGAAAACACAGCCTGCCCAGAACCCATACTCGATGCGCTCCAACCGGCTGAAATATCATTGAGGCATCCATCGCTACTTCGGCCGAAATCGTAGCCTTGTGCCTTCTTCAGCGTGATCGTTGATGTGCCTGAACCGTTGCTGAACGTGTAGCTTCCATAGCTTCCGTCCATCAAGTAGTAGATATCACCGCGTACCAGCGTTGAAGGCAATTTCATGTGGTTGGTCCAACTGGAACCATCGCCGCTGCCCGCCGACGTCGGCCCTACTGCATGGCAAGTACCGCTGGTAGTCGCAGCAAAACCCTGCAATGAAGAGACAACGACGGCCAACACTAGGAAAAAGAAGCGATTACGCATGATCCACCCTTCTTACTTGCTCTTGCCGGGGAGGAGGTTCTATTCTCTTCCCTTGCGTCGAGAAACCGCAATCTTCTGCCTGACCATCTTGCCTGCTGCGAATCGCGGTACTCAAGTTACTGAAGTCGCGGTTCTCCATTCTTTCGCATTAAATGGCTCGATAACAGAGCATTATTGTCAGGAGTTGTTGATGGTCTGATGCCCTGACGCAACCACAGGTTTTCGCAGCGACTTTCAGTGGATCGATTGTACAACATGGGCGACTTGGCTCTTCTGCTCTCTTTTCTGCCCCCAGCGACGGCGCCAAGTGATTGCAGCAATTAGCGTTATTACGACTAGAGCCGCAGCGCCTCGGTTCCAGGAGCCTTCATTATTCGTATACTCCTCAATAAACGCCCTGCCCAAAGCAGTTCTGGAGATCACATCATCTCGGAAGTCGGATAAATTCCTCAGCATCCACACCCGGAAAGATGACTTTGAGACATCAACTTTGGTGATATCTACGCCTCCGGCATACCTCAGTGTCATGTGTACGGCTGCTTTCCTCGGAATTGAGACGCGCAGCAGCATATGATTTCCCAATCTTTCATAGGCGTACGGCTTGCCATCCACAAACACCAAGAATGGAATTCGGAAATCTTCGTCCTTTTCGACGAACGCTATCCGATCCTTTGCAGAAAGGTTCTCCAGACGAAGATCGCCCGAGTAAGCTCGGATGTCATAATTCCCGTCGCTTCGCTCTTTTTCGAGATAAAGGTGTTCTGCAATTGCGCCCAGGCTTTGCCATTTCGTGTCTGGCACGAGGCTATTAACGCGGTCCGCCGTCTCATCGAATGCATTTATACCCGACGCAAAAAAACCCTGATGAACGTAGAACAGCATTGGATTGCCCAGGAACGCATCGATGGCCAACTGCGATTGTGGTATTGATCCCTCCGCCGAATACCGCCTCAAACTGGGAAAGTTGGCGAAGTGCAGGGTTGCCGGCCGCAAATCGAACTCTAAATCGTCAGGAGCTTCAGCGCCAATCGGAACGTTTTGAGAATTCGCTGTTGCGACGAAGTTATATTTTTTAAGCCCAGCTAACGTGGCTTCCGGTGCAATGGAGTGCGGAAATACCATTACCGGGTCATATGGAATGTTTGTCAATTGGTGAAACTTTTCCATGCGAGCCAGCGATTGAGCAACATTGGCAATCTGCGCACTCTCGGACTTCTTGTCGTATGTATCGAACTCTTTATGATCGTGATTGTTGCCGTGGACGCAGATTGAAAATCTGTCGGGATTTGAACGCAGGAGGGATGCTATGACGGGATCGCTCCGATCAAAATTCCACGGAATAAATGCGATCGTTGTATGAAAGTTATGTTTTTGCATCTCCTCTAGCAGCTTGTGGTATTGAACGTTGCCGTACGGTTCTCGCAGCCACGCGTCGTCGATCGTCAGGTTGGCGTAGTGGTTCGGACTATGCCACACAAATTGCCCCCCTGAGTACTTCAGGAAAACGAATTCGGCGGCGAGATTGCCAAAGACCCACGATTCCCGAAATGGGTTAGATGGCGGATACGCCGGCATCTCAGTCTCTGCGGAAGAAAAGAATATTTCCTGATAGCCTGATTGCACGCGAACGAAAACTGGCTGGAGTGTGCCATCAGTCTCGCTGCTCAGGATGGGTTCGTTGCGACCGGCGACCTCCAAGTAGTTGATGGTTGAGGTCTCAACCGGCAGCTCAGCGCCACTCAATTGCCCCGTAATTCCCTCAATCCGTCCAACCTTGTACGACGCCTTCCCTGGCGTCTTTGCCCTGTGGCAGCCAATAACGGATCCGTTTGACCACCGTTGCAGCGATTCAGGATCAGACTTTTCATTAATGCCGGCTACGAGCAACGGCACATTTTGTTGGCTTTTCCGGAGGGTAGCCTTGAAGAGCTGCCCCTTGTTTACAAAACGCAGTGCCCCAGGTGTCAGCGCCACGGCGAACGTATCAGGATTGGCAACTGCTTCATTGATTCTCTGCTGGTCAGCGGTCGATTCAGTAACGACCAGCAATGCGGTTGTGGCTCCATAGAAATCCGCCACATTACGAACTCGTTTCACCTCTGCCGGATCGTCATGGGCGGACATTACACATACAACTTGTTTCGCATACACAGTGCCTTGTGCAATCAGTACCCATAAGGCCGCGAAAACTGCAGCGCGTACTGTATTCCTTATGAACATTAGCCTTTTACTCAACTCGATACCTGACCTTGCCGTCCTTTATAGAAGCATAAGCGAGTCGTGCACGATCCGAGTGTTCTCCTCTGATCCGCCATTTTCCGCTCTCCTGTACCAATTGAAGCTCCTGTCGCTGGCGCCACCATTGATCCACATCTCCTGGCAGTGCAATCCAGGCGCCTCGATTCGCTCTTAACTCACTTAAATGTTCAAGCAAGTGACAATATGTGCTTCTTGCCTGCTCAGTGTTTAAGTAGTCAGGGTGAACAATGAAGCTCGCGAGCCCGTTCTCGGCCATGATCTTTTCAATTTGCTGAATCCATAAATCGATAGAATATTCATTGAGGATGTTGAACAGTGAATAGTCTTGAATGGTAGTTACAGGAAGCTCGACGATGTCGCCGATAAAGTACGGCATCACCGTGCAGCATCCGCCTGCTTGCGGATCAAGGTGCCCGTTGTTCGGCACTGACATATCGTATGAGAACCTGAATTCGCCGAACCATTCGACGTTTCTGTACAACACGCCAGCTCTGAATCCCTTGCTGCGAAACTGCTTTGCATAACCGTTGATGAGCTGTGCCGCGCTCCTGAATTGCTCGTAATCGTCAAACAAATGGCCATCGTGCTTTAGATCGTGCACGTTGACTTCGAATCCTCGCTCCCATACGGTTGATAATGTTGCTTCTGTGACCGAATACCTCTCCTCCGGAATAATCTGAAATGAGCTCTTGATGCCGTATGAATCATTGATGTCCATGAGCTCGCTCATGAACTCGACTCCAGCCCTGGTCTCAACATCATGGGTCATCACGACTGCGCTGCCTTTTCCTTCAGGCCAGAACCAAATAAAGGGAATCTCGCCTTCAGATTGAATGCGGAGTGACATCAACTCCCTAAATACGCGGTCGACCGTGATATCGACTGGCCAATGGGGAAAATGCTTTTCCCCTCTGCCTTTGAGCCACGCCGCTTGCAGGTGACGACGTACAGAAACTGGAAGCATCGGGCGCGCGGTGTAGTACAGGTTCCGGATCGTCTTATGCAGCAGGCTCGGAGAGGTCCCGTTTGCGTAACGCTCCAAGCGTAAGTTATCCGTGACTTCGTCGGGATTGAAAGGCAGAAGGCACTTGCTTTCGTCAAATCGGACTTGGGAAGCAATGTCTGGGAGCAAGTCGCGACGCCCATTGCCCTGCGCAGTTGACCGGCCGTAACAGATTAAGTTCCGAAAACGGAAATACCCGGCTTCCCCAGCCATCTCGTCTTCAAGAACCCCAAAATCTGAGTACCTGCGGGGACACCGGTAGTAATCGAAAAATCTCTGGCTCATAAGATAATCGATGAACTAGCCCAAGTGTCGGTATATAAAGTTTCCCGCTCCGACTAATAGAGGCTCAGGGAGATGAGCCACGGCGGCCTGGGCATACCGCTTGAAGGAACTTCCAACCGAGCCGTTTTCAATTATGGGAGCGGGCGAGCGATAATATCTCAATTCAGAGTGGATCCCGCCCAGATGAGACTTGAATGCAACTAGACCCGGATCTTCCGCTGATGATCTACCTAGATCTAAATTCGTGAAACCTTGCTCCTTCGCATGTTGTATGACCTTCCAAAATAACAGGGGCATGCCGCCGAGATTGTGGAATTCAGCGTCCGAACACCCATACTTGTATGTCAGACACTCTTTATGGGAGAGCGTCAGAATGCTGGCAATGGGACGGCTATCCTTCGATAGAACATGAATAGTCAAGTCATCGCCAAAGTTTTTTGCCAGATTCTCGAACCATGCCGCCGGCTGAGGTGGCAGACGGTGGCGTCTGCGGGTGAGGAGTAGCAGATGACGAAATTTGCGCAATAATGCTTCTGAGTTTCCCTGTTCCAGGGAGAGGTCCTCACGCTCCGCCTTCTTAATCTTGCGACGTATACAGCTCTCATGAAAGCGGCGAAAAATCTCTTGAAGATCAGGTCTCAAGTCGATGTAGTGAAAACCATAAGTATCGGCAATTCCGAATCCTCTGCTATTTCTCCAGTTATCTGCTGAGAGCGGTCTTATTTCTACATACCGCGTTCTGGAATTCTTCGCATAGTCGCGAACAAAATCCAAAATGACTTCGATTTTGCCGCTTTCCGCCAACGGCTGGCAATGATCCGAAAAGGGCAGTGAAACCAGTCTGGACCCGGTAATCCAACTGCGAACCTCGCAGAAAACCAGAGCGTCCGTAATCTCCTTAGCGTTCGAAAGCGCAAAAGCAAGACAAGGATAACCGTATGTGTCTCTCAGACTCTTGAGCCATTCCGGCCTGTGAAAGATGCTGCTGTTGCGATCCTGAAACACGAATTTCGCCCATCGCGAATCGGTCACAGGGTCAACTGCGACAACTCGCTCTTCCAACTCTACGGAGATAGGATGTGCTGCATCGACAATGTCGATCTGATTTACACCGCGCATGCGACAGCCTCCTCCAGGAATGTTCGATGCCACAGCTCCAATGTCATAAGGCTAAATAGCTCCTTGGAATAGCAGAGGTTCTCACTTGAGCTCAAGACGTTCTCGAGGACTGTTCGGTTAAAGTAACCTCTTGCGATTGTCTTCGAATCCAAGAGAACTTCCGCGACAGACTGGCGCAGCTCCCGGCTGAGCCAGGTTGTATAAGGAACTGGAAAACCGCTCTTTTTTCGGTTCAAGATCTCAGCGGGCAAACGTCTTCTCAAGGCTTCTTTCAAGATATGCTTCGTCCTCACTCCCTTGAGCTTGTAACTTACGGGTAGAGATGCTGCAAACTCTAGGACCTGATGATCGAGCAGGGGGACGCGTAGCTCCAACGAGTTTGCCATCGTCATTTTGTCAGCTTTTATCAGGAGATCGTCTGGAAGCCATGTTTTGGTATCAACGTAAAGCATTTGATCCAGCGGTTCCAGCGAGCTCACCCGTTTGAATTGCTGCTTGGAAAATCTTCCCTTCGTCTGTGCCGCCATATCGGCTCTAAGGTCGGCGCTGTAGAGCCCGCCTGCAGTATTGTTAAAAAACTCGTAAGGTCCTGAGCTATGACTGTAATAATAGTCAGGCAGATCCATCCGTAGCAAGGAGCTGTACTTACTAAAACGGGAGTGAGGATTGATAACATGACGTGCGACGGCTCCGCCGATCCCCGCCATTGGACCCGTCCACTTCTTGATTTTTTCGAGCCATGTGAAATTTCTGTAGCTTTGGTAACCAGCAAATGCTTCGTCTCCTCCTTCTCCCGACAGCAGAACAGTGACATGTTCTCGAGCGAGCTTGGACACGTAATAAAGGGCGATCGCGGGAGGCTCGCAGACTGGTTCCTCCATATGCCACACATATTTTGGCAGGCAATTCCAAAAGTCTTGTGCGGTGATCGTGATCTCGAAATTGCGCGCGCCATAGAGATTCGCGGCCATGCGAGCGTATGGCCTTTCATCCGTGCACCCACTGTCAAAACCTACAGTAAAACTGCTGATGATCTCGCTCGTGTTCTCCGCAGCGAAGCTAAGCACACCGCTGGAATCAACTCCGCCGCTCAACAGAACTCCGACCGGAACGTCGCTGATCATGTGGTCACGGACGGCTCGAGATAACAGGTTGTCCAGTTCTTCCGTGGCCTCCTCAAAGCTACTCGAAATCTTGCGGAACGCGAGATCCCAATATTCAGTTGTCCTCACCTCTCCATTTCTCACGGTCATATAGTGTCCGGGCTGCAACTTGAAAATGTTCTTGAACAACGTGTGCTCGCCCGGCACATAGAAGTAAGTGAAAAAATCATTGAGGGACGCTGAGTCCATCTCACGCGAAACTGCAGGGTCCACCAGCATCGCCTTGATTTCGGATGCAAACAGGAGACTGTCGCCCGTGTGACAGTAGTACAGAGGCTTGATTCCGACTCGATCCCGCGCCAGCAGCAGTGTCTTTGTGTTCTCGTCCCAAAGTGCAAAGCTAAACATACCTCGAAGCTGCTGAACGCATTCAACACCTATTTCCTCATAAAGATGAACGATAACTTCTGTGTCACTCGCGCTTTTGAACCTGTGTCCTTTCTGGACGAGATTCGATCTGAGCTCCGCAAAGTTATATACTTCGCCGTTGTAGATTATCCAGACGGACCCATCCTCATTGCACATAGGCTGCTTGCCGGTGCTTAAGTCGATGATGTTCAGACGGCGATGAGCCAGGCCAACGCAACCCGAACGAAAGATCCCGTGTTCATCGGGGCCACGATGTTCGATGATGTCAAGCATCTGGCGGAGCAGTTGAGAACTAACCTGCTTTCCTTCCCGAAATTCTATTTTGCCGCAAATTCCACACATACGAAGTGTTCCTCAGGTTTACGATCCGGCCTGGAAATGAGCGGAGAGAGAGCTCATCTCCAGATTGTGTCTTGACATAGCAGTTTCTTGATCTGTTGAGATCTTGTGTACGAAATCAAATCACGGTCAGCTACTTGCGGCACCCCGCGCAGATATCCCTTACAGAAGCCGACGGCGAGACCAACTGCTCCTTTGAAATATGGCGTCGACAGCAGCCGTTTTGCACACTTGGCCGCCATGAAGACCGGATGATATCCGGCAACATAGTTTGCTAAACCGTTCTTGACGGAATCTTTCCAGGCTCCGTCAGCAGAACCCGTGGGTCGATAATGTAAAAGCCTTAGAAAAGGAAAAGTCCTCGTGTGCCAGCCGAGCATGTTGGCCTTCACCTCATCGATGGTGTCCCAACCCGGAGCTACCACTAACCCGCCCAATCCTTCCCAGCACTCGCGTCTGTAAATCTTCGTGGCTCCACGAACGTGGAATGCCGGAGCCGCTTCAAGCTCCAATAACCCATCAGGCAACTTGTGATAAATCCCGCCGCCTCCAATGCCGAGGCTTGGATCGCGCTGAAACTCCTGAAAACATTTTTGAAAGTACTCAGGTTCGAACGATAAGTCAGCATCTAGCTTGACCAGAAACTCCCAATCCGTATTGCGAATGAGTTCATATCCGCTATTGAAAGCCTCTATAACCCCGCCTCCAGCCTTCCGGTATCCTCGATTGGAACGATGAAGGACTGTAATCCAACCATGCAATTTAGCAGCACGATCCAGAATTTCGGGAGTGTCGTCGCGCGATCCATCGTCGACGATGATCCATTGCATTGGCCTGGTTGTTTGACCAGACACAGCTTCGATTGTGTGCTGAATGTGCGATGCTTCATCGCGCGCAGGAGTAATGATTATGTATTTCGTCATACTTAGTGCTGTTTTCAATTCAGTAACAACATAGGTATTTTGACATTTATCTCTGCGTCCTGGGTATCTCAGCCCGTGAGCGCTGTTTCTCCCTGGATGCAGATGTAAGGTCGTAAACAAGTTTTAAGTAGTCGGATTTTCGACTCTCCCAATTGTTGTGCTCTACGTACCTAAGGGAATTTTGAACCAATTTTGCACCGCTCTTCGGATTCTGCACCAGATCAAGGATCTGATCTGCCAGTTTGTTTTCGTCGTCGTCTTCGTAGTACCGCACTAGGGAATCATCATAGTAGTAGGCATGAATTCTTGTTTTCGAGGCAACTACTGGAACTCCGAGAGCCATGAATTCCAGAATTTTTGTGCTCAGTGCTTCATTTCCGAATTCCGATTTGGACCGCTTTGGTTCGATTGCGAGATCAGTAGCCGCCATCACGCCTGCAATCTCCCTCGCGGGAAGGAATGGGTGGAAGAACACTCTCTGATCGAGGCCTAGCGTTTTTGTCAGTTCGATCAGCGAATTCTTTGCCGAGCCCTCGCCGTAAATGTGAAATTCAGCCTCCGGGAGCTGGTCGGCGATCAGTCCAAAAGCCTTGATCGCGATATCGACACCCTGGTGCCAGTTGAGAGAGCCGGGATAAGTGAATACTAGGTTGCGCGAAGCAGGCGATGCGGTCGAACTCTCCGTCATTCTCGTGTTGGCGAATATATCCAGATCTGGGTAATTACGCACAACACTCGACTTCTTTCCAGTTCCTGAACGCTTAACAAAACGTTCGTGCCAGATGTGATTCGCAATGATCACGTGATTGGCAACGGCAGCAGATAAACGCTCCGCCAGCAGCAAGACTCTGAAGGCCAAAGATGACTGTGACACTTTGAATTTACTTGCATAAAACTCCGGAAGGAGATCATGAATGTCCAGAATCACTGGAACACGTTTCATTTTTAAAGGCAGAGCTGAGAACACCAGGAAATCGGGGACGTTGTGCACGTGAACGAGATCATAGGCATGTTCACGGTGTTTCTTTCGCAAAAACAGAGCGGCTCGAAGTAAGAAGCTCAAAATTCTGCTCGCATAGCTCAGCAGACCGTTTTCATTGATCTTTCTGTATTGAATGCGGTGAACATGTACTCCGTTCAAAACGTCGCTTTCCGGCAGTCCCTCTCTTCTGAGAGCCACCACATCAACTGCGGCGCCGGCCTTTTGAAGAGCTGTGGCATACTGCATGACCCGCGTGTCACCTTCATAAAACGAATACACCACCATGCACACACGGATCGGCTTCTCACTCCAGGTGGGGGCATCGATGCCTTCGGATTGCATCTCTTGTTCGCACAGAATGCTGCTGTTACTCATCAATGTTCCCTCTCTCACAATAAGACGGCCGATGCAGGGCGCATCTCTTCGTCCGCCATTGACATGTTTTTTCTGACTGCCAGCCCGTTGTCGGGTAGGTTAGCTTTCCGCATAACGATTTTTGGATATACAACCGAGAGCGATATGAGCATCCATGCCATAAAACCCTGCTGCCCCCAGTTGTATCCGGCTACGCTGAGAAGGCCAAAGTAGAAGCCGGCGATGCCTATGACGATAGTTCCCATTAGATTCTTATCGGGGCGCTTCATGCGCCAAAAACTCCTTAGAGCGCCCCATAGGATTTTGAAGAGCAGTAAAGCGATGATGGCGAGGCCAGCGTACCCGGTTTCATAAAGAAATAACGCCCAGTTATCATCGCAGGTATGCCAGCGCTGTGTGATGTTTAAGAATGTGATATCCAATCCGATTTCTCTAAAAGTTCCTAATCCATATCCGACCCACATGCGTTTGGAATCCTTCGCCAAGGCCCCGGTCACAGCCGGAATGAGCGCGTGACGGTATCCATAGGAGGATCCAAGACGGCTGTTTGATTCTTGAGTCGAGTCATAGAGGTTGGAAATCGTCTCTCGAATACCCGGCCTCGCAACAAGAACAATCATCGTGAGCACAGCAAAGCCGATTAAGTATTTTCTCACGCGGTTTTTAACGAGCATCCACAGGAGTACGATCGATAGCGCCAACGTCAACCATGGACCTCGGCTTGAGGTCTTGTACAAAGCCCAAAATTGAAGAGCTGTGATGGTCCATAGCATTGCTCTTTGGCCGTTTTTCTTGCAAACGCTCAAAAGATACAGAGCAATGGGAATTGTCATTGCGAGCGCGTCGCCGAACAGAATTGGATGAGGAAATGTTGCTCGAATCCTTAGTCCTCTCCCCGCTTCAATGTACAGCGGCGCACCGAGCAGAAGATTTGACGGCAGTAGGGACATAACGCTCCACTTGGCGTAAGCTTCGAATAATCCGAAGATACAGCACAGTCCCAGACAGCCGACTAATGCATACATAATCCGCAATACCGTTCTTATCTCGGTAATGCTGTTAATGAACAGATAAAACATTAAGTAATATTCAATGCCCTGTGCGAGCATCATTTTGGCGCTGGTCGCTACTGAAAGCGAGTAGCACGTCGAGATTGTCAACCACATCAAATGGAGAACGATCAAATACTTTAACGGCATCCTCTTGATAAGGGATCGGCGAGGTTGCGAGAGGAAAAGGGCCGCAATCGTCAGAAGCGCAATTCTCTCCGTGCTAACGTCAAACAAGCCCGGCACAGCAATTCTCGCGTCAATCGGCATCAGTGCTACGACAAAACAAAACAGTGGTAACGCCTGTTCGACGCGTGTTCTTCCGGCCCGAACAAGTCCCATGATCACTACGAAATCGATGAAAAGAACTAGAAGCACAGGGAATTCGAGAGACTCAGTGGGAATGGTTGCTCATAGCAGCAGCGCGGCCAGCAGACAAGGCCGGCTCCGGGCGTTGTTGAGCCACCCACGGCGTCAAACCAAAGCACCAGGCCACTACCCGCGTCCACTTTTTTAAAGCCCTGAGCGAACCCTGGCGCCGTTGTGGTCGAAAAGGAACGGCTAAACTAAGCAAAACGATGCGGCCTATTGCAACAACTGCGGTAGTTAGTCGGTAGACAGACGCATGACCTCGGCCGCGGTGCAGTTCCATGAACCGCATCAGTGACTCACGGGTCATCAGAGTGCTGAAGTCGTTCTCATCTCTCTCAGCACTGCTGCGCGCTGCATGGTGGACGATTTTCGCCTCAGGCACATAATAGATCTTCCACCCGGCTTTTCTGATTTTCAGGCACAGATCCATATCTTCGGAATACATAAAGTAATCGGAAGTAAAGCCATCGACCGCTGCAATCGCCTCACGTCGGCCGAGCATGCAAGCTCCCGAGATTGCCTCCACCGGAACGGGAGTGTTACCGTCAGCAAACAACGGACGCATTCCCCAAATGGTCCACCGTGGAAACTTGCGCCTCAGGAACTCCGAATTCAGCGTCGTATTCAGGATAGAAGGCAAAGCGACAACGCACGTGGTTTGCAAACTGAAATCTGAGTTGAGAAGCCTGGCTCCCACCATTCCTGCGTCCCCTATCGAATCGAGATTCGACATCAATGTTTGTAGCGCCTCTCCCTGCACCTCAGTGTCCGGATTCAAGAACAGAATCGCGCGTCCTTGCGAGCGCTTGAAGGCCAGGTTGTTGGCTCCGGCAAAACCGAGGTTGATCTCGCTTTGAATGAACGTGGCCTGCGGAAACTCCTTCGCGATCATCTCCCCGCACCCGTCAAATGACGCATTGTCGACAACGATCGTTTCGATCCGAAGAGAAGAAGAGTTAGCATAGATACTCTTAAGACATTGATGCGTATATTCGGATGATTTCCAGTTTACGATGATGATCGACAGGTCTACAGAATTCATGCTCTTTTCACCTAAGAAGTGAAACTACGATTCGCTATCTAATTTGTAGCTTCGCAACTTTCAGGATTTGCTCACAGCCTCGGTACATCGGTCGCAGAAAACCGGGTAGCTGATCGACAGGAATAAGTGTTAACAAGATCTTGATAGAATAAAAGCCGCTAAATGCGGTGGCGATTGTGCCTAGTGTGGCAGACAATGCCAACGGGAGCATATAGAGACTGCAGAAAACAATGCTGATTAGCGCTAGTAGGAGCATCGCTGCACGTACGTTATCGCGCGACCATCGAAAGCCGCTCAAATGGCGGACGATGGTATAAATCATTGCGACGTGGAATAAATAGGCCGCGAAAAACGCAATACCCGAACCTGTGAGTCCAAAGCGTTTAACGCACAACCATGCCACTAGTACATAAAAAATGGTCCAAAGAAGCTCGCTCCAAAAAAATAACTTCTGGTTTCCTTTAGCGAGAATAATGAAACCCATCGGCCAAGATACGACTTGGAGCATAGTTCCAAGAGATATCCACCTCAGCACGTGCACCGCCGGCCCAAATTTCCCGCTATAGAAAGCTGCGATCACAATGGAGGCAAACGTGATTGTGGCCAATACCCCGGGACCCGCTAAGAGCAAACTTATTCGTGCTTGCTCGTTGACCAGACGGTTGCAGCTATTGTCGTCGGAAGCGACCGCTGTAAGTCGAGGATAAAAATCCGCTCCCATTGCTTGAAGAATGAATCCTACGTATAAGCCGCCGAGATTCCACGCAGATTGATACAGGCCCGTCGCAGCAAAGCCCAACTCACGCGATATCAAGACTCTGATCCAGTAGGCAGCTCCCATCATCATCAGTCCACTTGCCATGAATGCAGAGCCGAGTTTCAAGAGAGAAGCGACTTCCCTGCGAATCTCGGAACGAACGAACGGAGTGAATCGAATCTGAATCTTCCGGCTATACCACCACGAGGTGATGATGGTGGTGCCGGCGGCAGCCACAAGCGACGGAACAACGCCTCGCTCTTTCAATACGTACACAACAGGAACGCTAATGAGAAGGCCAAGGACTGATCCGAGCACGCTCAGCTTCGCCAGGTCTGCGATGTGACGCATTCCTTGAATCAAAGCGGCCTGGCCTGCCGCTACAAGACGAAACAGCACCGCCAGCGACAGCAAACTTACCCCTAACCGATGTTGCACGTCGTTGAACGTGAGGATGGAGATCTGTCTTGAAAACAAGATCAGGATCGCCGCACCAATCACGCCAAGTACGACGGAGGTTTTTCGCAGCACCACAGCCGTTTGAGCGATGCGGCCGTCATCTCCGGAACCTACAGCCTCGGCAATCTGGCGTACACCACTGCTGTTGACGCCAAGACCTGCGACACTTACCGCAAGGTCGACAATAGATCCGTACAGCCCAAATAGCCCAAATCCTGCAGGCCCCAGGATCATGGCAATGGCTTTTGTCCGAAGCATTCGGCTTCCAATATCCATCATCTGGGAGCCGCCGATGAGAGCTGAAGACTCTAAGATCTGAGCGTAGCTGTATTTTTCCGCAGTCTTGGTTCGATCTGGCGGCGCTTCTTCGCCAATAACCGACACGACGGATGTGAAATCGGTGGATGAATGAGTTGCCATGCTGGATGAGTTAGGCCCGGGCCCGGGCTCGGTCTCCGCTCGAAAGAAGTGCTAGAGTTTTACTCTTTGCCGTCGACGCTACCGCCAGCAATGATCCAAGATCGTTTCGCAGACGTAGTCTTGGTCATCGTCGGTCATTTGATCATAGAGTGGAAGAATAATAGAGTGATCAGCCGCCCGGTTTGTCTCCGGCAACAATGAATCCCAGTAGTCTGCTTTGTACGGTTCCTCCCGATGAATCGGCATCACTCCGCGACGCGTGCTGATGCCCTGATCCAGCAACTCTTGCATCAAACGTTCGCGTTGAATCGGAGCTCCTTCAAGAATTCGAACCATGTACGATTGATAGTTTGTCTGACAGCCTTGCGGCTCCTGGGGGAGGACGAGGAAGTCCACTGCTGAGAGAGCGGCCTGATACCTGGAAGCCTTTTGGCGTCTGCGCTCCAGAAAGCCCGGGAGACGGCTCAACTGTACTAGTCCAACTGCCGCCTGCAAATCCGTCATGCGAAAATTGAAACCAACCTCATCGTACCGCTCAGTAACCACCCTGTTCGAGCTGTGCCGAGCGAGATCAGAAACGCTCATCGCGTGTTGCCGGAGCCGTCGAAGTCTTGCAGCAACGTCCTGATTCGCTGTTGTTATCATCCCTCCCTCGCCAGTGGTGAGAACCTTGCGAGGATGAAAGCTGAAGCAAGCCAACAATGAATGCGGATGACCAACTCGTTCACCTTTATACGTCGATCCAATTGCACAAGCGGCATCCTCAAGCAATGCGATCCCATGTCGTTGCGCGATATTCCCAAGTTCTGCCATTGCGGCCGGCATTCCTACCTGGTGCACAGCCAGAATCGCTTTCGTGCGTGGAGTAATCGCAGATTCAACCTTTTCTGGATCAAGATTGAAGGTCACAGGATCGATATCGACAAAGACAGGCCTCGCGCCGACATATCGGATAGCATTGGCGGTCGCGATAAATGAGAGGCTGGGACAAATGACTTCGTCGCCTTCACGAACCTCGGCAACGATCATCGCTAGATGCAGGGCGGTGGTACAGGACGACACGGCAATCGCGTGCGGTGCACCCACGTAGGCGGCAAATTCGCGCTCAAATTCCGCTACCTTCGGCCCCTGGCTGATCCATCCACTCCGTAGAACTTCCAGTACCGCGGCTTCTTCTTCGGCCCCGAGTGAAGGTCGGGCCACTTGAATTGTCGGTCTTGCCAGAGTTGTCGCGCTCACAGTCTGCCTCCCACGGCAACTGAAACTTCGTCTGCTTCTACAGCGTTTACTTTGTGGGCCGCACGCCAATCGACGAACCGGCGCAAACCTTCCTGCAGGCCAACTTGCGCTTTGAAGCCTAGCATTCTCTCCGCTTTCTCGATCGCCGCCTTACGCGCACGCACGTTAGCCACGGAGCGAGGCGCACGATGTTCCGGTGTTAGAGACGAACCAGTTGCTTGCAGCACTGCAGCACAAAGTTCATTCAGACTTGTCTGGCAACCGGTTCCCACGTTGAACACTTCATCAGAAACATCGCTCTCGAGAGCCAGGATATTGATTCGGGAAACATCTTTGACATAGACGAAGTCCATCGATTGCAACCCATCGCCGAAAATCAGCGGTGGCGTTCCCGCTTCAATTGCATCGAGCCAGCGCACCAGGACTTCGGTGTACACACCAGTGAGATCCATGCGTGGACCGTAAACATTGAAGTATCGAAACGCGGCATATTGCAGACCATATGTCTCATTGAAGGCCCGCAGCATTTGCTCGTTCGCTATTTTGCCGGCGCCGTAAAGAGTGCGGTTATTGAACGGATGAGCTTCATCCATCGGCAGGTAAGAGGGATTCCCATAAACGGAAGCCGAGGATGCAGCAATGACTTTCTTCACCTTGTGCCTGACTGCAGACTCGAGAACATTCAGAGTGCCCCCGATCAGCACATCCACGGCTTCGCGTGGCGCCTCGGCGCAACGGGTGATTCGCAGGGCCGCCTGGTGAAAAACGGCATCGACTCCATCGGTAAGCTCGTCGACTACAGCGGCGTCGCAAACGTCGCCGCGGACGATTTGCACTCGACCCGTAGCCTGCGCGTCCTCCACGTTCGACCATGACCCACGGACGAAGTTATCTAGAACGCGAACTTCTGCTGCACCGCGCGCCAGCAGATCATCAACAATATGGCTGCCGATAAATCCGGCGCCTCCGGTGACGAAGAACTTCTTACCTGCAATCTGATCCATCTCAGAGCTTCTCCTCAACTGCAAGTTCCGTCTGCGGTGCGCCATCGCGAATGCGCAAAATTCGCGCGGGAACGCCTGCAGCTACCCCATAGTCTGGAATGTCGGAGGTAACCACTGCGCCTGCTCCGACAATCGCGTGTGCTCCGATCCGGACGCCTGGCAGGATCGTTGCGTTTGTGCCGATATCCGCTCCATAACCTACGACTACCGGCTTGATTACGAGACTGGTTGCAATAATGGGTACATCGATCGGTTCACCCGTATGTTGCGAACCAAGTACTTTCGCTCCCGGGCCCCATCCGACGTAGTCTTCCAGCACCAGGTCGCGAGCATCGAAGTAAGCATGCGGCCCGATCCAGACATGATTCCCGATCTTGCACTGTCCGTCATAACGACCCTGAATCATGGAATGGGCACCGATGAAGACAGAGTCGCCGAACTGCATGGTCTCCGGGTGCTTGAGTACCACTTCGGGGCTAATCTGAAGATCGTGACCCGCTGACCGAGCGAGCGAGCGCAGCAGGACCCGACGCATGGTCGCATCCAGGGCGCTTTCTCCGCCACGGAAGCGGGCAAATTGCGCGTGCAGCTCTTCCCG
>Ga0070741_10007854_pt1 | contig 21787 bp, 17 predicted proteins | sample Coa_R1_4_FD_66440 | JGI IMG/M metagenome (GOLD analysis project Ga0070741, IMG submission 66440) | Surface soil microbial communities from Centralia Pennsylvania, which are recovering from an underground coalmine fire - Coalmine... | ecosystem: Environmental > Terrestrial > Soil > Unclassified ... | reverse complement strand
GGCAAGCGAGAAACGATAGTGTTCACCGTGACCGAGGCGAAAGCCGCGTCCAGCAAGGCAAGCGAGTAGATTAGGGGCGCAAAAAGGCGGGAAATTGGGTGGCGCAAAGGTGTATCCGTTTGTTACCGGTTTGTTGGTAGAGGAATGCCGAAGGATGGATGAAAACATTCTGGATTCTGACCACGATTCCGAACGCGGTTAGAAAGCCGCGTCCAGCAAGGCAAGGCTTGACCGAAGTTCGAATGCAGATGGTGACCGATTCCTTGCAATATCTGACCTCGCTCACTAGCGAAGCGCATATCGATAAGGATCTCGCGCTCGAAATCGCTTATCGAAGGCGATGCGTGAGTTCCTCCTGAAGTAGTTGGAAGTTCTCGACGGCGCGCAGTTGCGGGTAATTCTCGGCGGTTGTTTGATCGTTTCGATCGACTCTGGTAAATCATTAACCCATTGTGAGTGTAGCTCCCATTCCTTCAGCACCGGCCGATCGGGAACTCATCGCACAACTGAAGAGCAAGCTACAGTGCGCGGAGCTGCGGATTCGTGTACTGGAAGAGCGGCTGCGGCTGATGCTGATCGAGAAGTATGGTGCGGGCGGAGAAAAACTTTCCCAGGCGCAGATGCAATTGTTCGAGCTTGAGCCTGTCGTCAGTGAAATGATCGAGCAGGCAGAGAGCGAGCACGCGCCAGTGCATCGCTCGACCAAGAAATCCGTCAAGCATCCGGGTCGATTAGAGCTAAGTACTAATCTGGCAGAGAATTCAATGCGTCCTGTGGCTCTCGGACGAAAAAACTGGATTCACATCGGCAGTCCGCAGGCGGGATCTAAGGTTGCGGCGATTCTCTCGGTCGTGGAAAGCTGCCGCAGGTTAAAACTCCCGGTCCGCGACTATTTGGCCGCGGTGCTCCCCGGATTTGCCGACGTCCCGATGCAGCGCCTCCCAGATCTCACTCCCGCAGTGTGGTTCGCCCAGCATTCATAGATTCAAGCGACCGAGGTGTTAGCGTGAAGGTGATTTTGCGACCACAACCGATTACTTTCCTGTTTGACGTCGATTCGAGAGTTATCGTAGGGTTCTGCGCCATGGCCCTATTACCGGTTCGCGTCTCCTGTCGAGCAACGCCGGATCCAGCGTGGCGAGCAGAGTGATTGTGTTCATGGGCCTGATCGTTTCAAAAGGTGTATCTCAACGCGAATTGCATGACGCGGGGCTTGGTCAGCGTGGATGTGAATTTTCCGAACGAAACGCCGTCGGTGAAGTTGAGATTACCACCGCCGTTATTTCCAAACGCCTGCAGCGACCCAACATCGAAGCGCGTCGTGTTGGTGACATTGAAAGTCTCCCAACCGAACCTAACCGCCTGTGATTCGGCGATCTTCCATGTCTTAGCGAGGCTGACGTCAATACCAAAGTAGCCGGGGCCTCGAAACGTGTTTCGTTGTCCCGATTCGCCGGGATAGGCAAAGCGGAAGTCTTGGATAGCAGCAGCGGGATTCTGGAACAGATTTGGATCGCCTTTGACCATAAAAGCACCTGTTCGGCCTGTAGAACGGATCTGTACCGCAGATGAAGTGAGATCAAAGTCTGTTGACCAATTGGTTCCCGGTTCGACCGTTGCCGGGAAGCCGCTGGTCCAGCGCAACAGGCCCGATAGCGCCCACCCACCCATAACGCCGTTCGTGATTCCGTGCGACTCACTCCCGAAACGCCTGCCAGTGCCGAGAGGTAAGTCGTAAACCCAGTTGGCATTGATCTGATGGCGCGTGTCGAAATCAGAGACGGCGCGCAGCTGATTGGGCGACCAGGCATTGATGATCTGGCTGGCAAAGCCGCCGCCTTCTGCGTTATTAATGCGTTCCGCATTAGACCCAATGTCAATGGACTTGGAAAACGTATAGTTGAGGTCGGCTTCCAACCCACCCATCCGATGTCGTACGCTGAACTGTCCGCTGCTGTAACTGCTGTTGCCAATCGAGCGCCAGGCGTACAACGAAGCGTATTGCGAATCGTAAAACTGGTACGGCGCGGTTGTGCCGTTGATGGTGGCGCAAGCTGGAGCGCAGAGCACATCCGCTTGGAAAAGCGCTTCGGTCTCGTTGTGAACCCAGCAACTGTACATGTCATACATATTTTGCGTCGCCGTAGGCCTGCTGGGCACAGATCCGGGCGCACAATGTGAAAGTTTTCCGGGACCCGCAGCCGTCGGGAACACGTGCTCCCAAAATGGAATAGGAGCCATGTTCTGGATTGGAACCTGAGCTTCCGCAGCCTTCGTGAACATCGTGGCAGCGGCGAAGTAATCGGTACCCGACTGCGGGTCTCGAACATCCAACGGCTGCGTCAAGTCTTCTTCTTGCAGCAAGCGATGCGCAAAACGCCCGATGTAGGCTGCTTCAATCACGAAGTGGTGAGGCAACTCCCGAGTAACGCTGAAATTAACGACGTGAGAGTAAGGCGTTTTCAACCTGTCGTCCAAGCCCCAAGCCAGAGCAAATTCGCCGATGGGCAAAGCGACAGGGAAGGATTGTGGCGGCGGCCCATACAACGGACACGGAGGAGTTGCACAGCCTCCTGCGGCGAAAGCCGGAATGGTACTCAAGCTGCTGAAACGTGGGGCGTTGTCAACGCTCAATGTGCCGACTGGCTGACCGGCGTAAGTCGTAAGTCCAAATGATCCATTGCGGTCAAAGCTGTTCACGACGCCCTCACCGAAATGGTCATAATAAATTCCGTATCCAGCCCGTATAGAACTCTTGCCCGCCCCGCCCCATACTTTCTTCGAAAAGCCACTCGCGGCTTTGGGTGACCAGGCGAAGGCAAACCTGGGAGCGATATTCCCATAGTCCGACGCCCAGTAGGGCTGCTTGCCATTGGCTTGACCTGAAAAATTGAAGGTTATCGGCGGTGCGTAGCTTTCACCATTCAGCATCGCTTGCCCACGCTTCTTGAAGAAATCGTCCAGACTGAAGGTAGGAGAAACTTGCGTACCGGTTGTTTCATATGGCGGCTGCAAGAGCATGTACCGGGCGCCAAAGGTCAGAGTGAGACTTGACGTGGCTCTCCAGGAGTCCTGCGCATACCACTCGGCCTCGGTTGCTCTGAAATGGCGAGGAATGTACGACCCCTGCGGCAGAATAGAGAGTGCCTTGGTCTGGTTGTAAACCGCTACGACTTGAGGAAGGATTCCCGCAAGAGAAAGTACCGCGCTGTCGTACGAGGTGTCGAATCCTGGTGCGACGGCCGGAAATCCAAAATTTGTAAACTGGGCCGCGCTTGGATCGAGGCTTGAGCCCGTGCCGGCTATCGCAGCAAAATTCAGAAAGGACCAGTTGGGCTGCGTGAAAGAATACGACTGACTATTCGATCGCCGGGCATCGTCGATGCGGCGAAGGTTTGTTCCAAATTGAAGAGTATGCTTGCCCTTGGTCCAGCTAAGATCGTCGACCCAATTGTGCACCGGAATGATGGTATCTGTGGTGGAGAAGTAATTCGTACGAGGGGCATCAACGCCGATATAAACGTGCGGTGCGTCGTAGAGCCCAATGCTTCCCAGTCCCTGCCGGACGTATCCATAGCGAAAATCATTGATGATGTTGTTACGCAGGATTGCGGAGTAGCCCACGATAATACCTTTGTTGTTGTCAACGTTGACCAGGTTGGGAGGATCTCCTGGGAATTGTGGGCCGGCGTACTGCAGGCCGGCAGCATGATCGTTCTGTAGATTGCCGCGAATAAACACTTCATGGTTGCCGTTTGTGGTGAGGCGGTAATCAAGTTTAGCGATGTAGGTATCGAGCTTCGCGGGAGCGGGAGCGGAAAAGGTGTAAGTGCCAAAGTTTAGACCATCCCCAAACACATTGGAGTTGGTCAATGGATCGCTCTGATAGATTGGCAATAGCGCAGGGTTCGCACCCGGACCCAGAGGGCAGGTACCGTTGGGAAACCCCGCCACCGGCGTCGAGCAATTGGGATCGAGGGCCGCGAGATCGGCACGGCTAAGTTCAAAGACTCCGCCCGACGGACACCCATTTGTTCCCGGAACGCATTGATAGCTCAAAATACCCTGCCGAAAATTACTGCTGGGTACGTATCGTTGCACGATGGTGTTCTCTCGCGTTCGCTGGCCTTCGTAGTTTGCAAAGAAGAACAAGCGATCTTTCCTAATCGGCCCACCCATCGCGGCACCGAAAGTGTTGCGCACGAGATGGCCAGCGATGTTCGACTGACCGGCGTTGAGCTGTGCTTGCTTGACAAACCAGTCATTGGCCTCGCCCAGGCTCGACCGGTTGTATTCGTAGAGCGAACCATGCAATTGATTGGTACCACTCCTGGTCACTAAGGTGACCTGGGCTCCGCTGGAGCGACCGGTTTCTGCATTGGCACTGCTGGTAATAACCCGAAACTCCTGAAGCGAGTCGAGGGTCGCTCGCAGCGCTCCTTGAAACGCGTACCCGCGGATCTGATCGTTGTCATCGATTCCGTCGATGGTTACGTTGGTTTGGTCGCTCCGTGCGCCGCTGACCGCGCCACTCCGACTATCGACATCGGGATTGATGCTGTCGCTGTTACCGGTAAATACAACGCCAGGTTGCAGGCTGAGAATAGTGATCGGGTTTCTGCCTTCGGAAGGCAAGTTCTCAATCTGTGTGACGTCGAATGCGTGACCTTGGCTGGCATCCTGTGAGTTCACGAGAGTCGAAGCATCAAGCACTTCAATGACTGTGGTGCCACCCTGTACTCTCAGCACTTCGTCGATCGTGGCTGGTGTATTGACCATCAGCCGGATGCTTTCGATTCGGACCGTAGTAAACCCCGCCGCTTTGATCGTGAGGCAATAGGAGTTTGGCGGAATCTCAAGAAACTGGTAGACACCCTGATCATTGGTGAACATAGTCCGGGAGAACCCGGTGTTCAGATTTTCAATGGTCACTTCTGTCCGGGGAACGACGGCACCCTTTGGATCCGCAATCGTCCCACGCACGGATGTACTCGACAGCTGCCCCCTACTCAGTGAGCCCAAGGCAAACACCATGACCAAGGCCGTGAAAGCGATTAGACACTTGCGAATGCCCATAGAACGCCACACGCGTGAAGGTCTATATCTAACTCTGCCGCGCAAATTCGCCCTCTTCCCCCAGGAAGAAATCGGCGATAGCGCCTTCAGAAGTTCTCCATCATCCACATGTTCCCATCTACGATCCACCTTTGCATCGCCAAATGCCGTCCGTCGGGAGAAGGCACGCCGTAGGTTGCGGCGCTTCGCGCGTGCTCCCACAGGACACGAACATCGCCCTTCAGGTTCACGATCAAGAAAACAGGCCCTTGCTCATTGCGGCTGTCGACAAACAACCCCTTCCCATCTGCGGCCCAAACCGCGCTCGTCAAGAAATTCCATCCTGTTACTGTGATCTCCTGGGACTCTCGATTGTTCAGCGAAAGAATCTGAATTCCACTGTCCCGGCTCTTGAGGATGGCGATCCGAGTGCCATCGGGAGAAAGATCCCATTGATAGTCCGCAGCCGCCTCGGTTTTCAATTCAGCGAGTTCAGGCCCTTGGCCTTTCGCACCATCGAAGTCTGCGAAGACGAGTTGTTTGCGATCCGTACTCCGTTCAGCGATGGCGCACAAAGTTGCTGGATACTTCGCGCATCGAGGCCCTCCCTCGAGGTTGGCTGTCAATACAAGCTGGGGAGATCCCCCCGTTATCGGGACTCGCATAAGCTTTGCTGGCACTGGGGGAGCACTCTCCGGATTGGACCTATAGAAAACCCACGAGCCGTCCGGGCTTACACAGGCGTCTAATACGTATCCGTCCTCTTTCGCATTGCTGATGCGCTCCGCCGTGTTCTGGTCAAGAGCTTGTTTGAAAAGCCCCTTTGCACCATCCCGGTCGGAAAAGAAAAGAACTGATTTGCTGTCGGCCGTCCATGCCAATGCGTTGTTCCATCCATCGTCCAAAGTGAGACGGGCTGGGGTGGTAATGCGCGTTCCACTGGCTTGGAGCTCGGCTACATAGATGCTGTTGTGCGGCCTCCATTCCCCAAATGCAAGCCGCTTGCTATCGGATGTCACGCTGGTGCTGCCCACGCAAAATCCTGCCCAGTTGGTAATGCGCCGGGGCCTCTCGATGGGTTCACCACTTCGTGGGTCAATGCGTATCTGCCAGTAGTTGCAGGTATGCTCATCGGGCTCTGGTTCTAGCAATGCGTAGATGACCCGGCCATCGGGCAACCACAGAAAGTCATTCAGTCTCTGCGCCTGGGATGGTGGAATTATCGCGACAGGAGTTCCGCCTTTCAGATCGCGGGTGAAAAGGTTTTGGCCCGCCTCGTCGATCTTTCTGTAAAGGACTCGTTGTCCATCGGGGGACCAATTTAGTTCCACCATGGCACTGTTTTCGTCAGTGCCATAGAGTTTGCGCGCGTGTTCTCCGTTAATTCCCATCAACCAGATTTCTCGGTCACCAAATCTGCCTGGGTTTGTTTGAAACGCAATGGTGGAACCATCTGGAGAAATGGAATCTGCATAGGCCTCATCGCGAAGCTTACGGGGAGGCCCACCGAACAGCGATACAACCCAAATACTGGTACCCTTCGAAGTCCAATTCGAGGCATCACCTCCGGGTGGATGAGTAAAGGCGAGGAACCTCGTTCCGTCCGGGAACCACGGACCGATCTCCCAGTCCACCGGCCCATTGAGTTCGGCCGGTTGAGGGATGGTTTGAGTCTCGCCTCCCTCGATGAGTTTGACGTGCATCCCCAACCTGTCTACTTGGGCCAGGTATTTTCCATCGGGAGAGATCACAGCGTTCCCCGCGCCGCTGTCGATGGAGTAATTGGTGAGTTGGCGCAGCTTTAATTGCAGCTGCAGTTCATTGGAAGCCCGTTGCCGTTTGGCAAACCAAGAGGCTGTAATCGCAAGGATTGCGACAGCGAGAACGGCCGCGGCAACCCAGCGCCACCGGGAACGAGGTTTCGGCTCCATTCCCTGCTTAAGCGTCTCCAAGTCTGAACGGACTTCTGCCGCCGTTTGATAGCGCGTCTCACGGTCCTTTTCGAGCGCCCGGTTAGTAATTGCTTCCAGTTTCAAGGGAAGTGCAGGATTCAACTGCCGCGCCGGAAGGGGCGAATGCATGAGGATGGACTTATGAAGGGCCGGTACTGTGTCGCCCGTGAATGGTTGTTGGCCTGTCGCCATTTCATAAATCACTAAGCCGAATGAAAACAGGTCGGTGCGTGCATCCAGCTTCTCGCCCCGAACCTGCTCAGGTGACATGTAACCTGCCGTTCCCATCGCGGCTCCGGTCAGCGTGAGGGACGGATCCGATCCCGCATTCGTCTTTTGCTCTGGCAGCGTTCTGCGAGAGGTGTCTGCCCCACGTGCACCCTCGTCGGGCGAAGCTCCCGTTGCGGTCATGTGCGGCGCGAGCTTAGCCAACCCGAAATCCAGAATCTTCGCTTCTCCGCGCTCAGTAATAAAGATGTTTGCCGGCTTAATGTCGCGATGGATGATGCCCTTTTGATGGGCTGCGTCCAATCCGTTTCCGACTTGAATAGCGATGTCGAGTAGCAGATCGATCGGCAGATGTATGTCTTTCCCGATTCGTTCTCGCAGCGTTTCCCCTTCCAGCAATTGCATCACCAGGAAGGGCTGGCCTTCATGCTCTCCGAATTCGTGAATCGAGCAGATGTTGGGATGGTCGAGTGCGGACGCAGCCCGTGCTTCGCGCTCAAATCGCTCAATCGCTTTGGGATCGCTTCCGAGTTCTTCTGGAAGAAATTTCAATGCGACGCGACGTCCTAGTTTCAGATCTTCCGCCTTGTACACCACCCCCATTCCCCCACCGCCCAGGATCTCGAGCACCCGATAGTGCGAAACCTTTTTGCCGATCAGATTTGTCACAGGGGTCGAGGGCCGACTCGGGGAACCCTCGGCGTGAGTCACTTCACTGACTGGGGCGACAAATCGGTAGCCGCGTTTGGGAACCGTTTCTATGTATTCCCGTCCGTCTTCCCATTCTCCTAAGGCCTTCCGCAGGAAGAAGACATTCTTGTTGAGGTTGCCTTCCTCGACAAAGGCATCGGGCCACACCCGCTTGATCAACACGTCTTTGTCAACCAAGTGCCCGGCCTGCTCGACGAGCACGAACAAAATCTCGGTCGCCTTCGGAGCCAGAGGAACCGCAGTGCCTTCGCGCACCAGCACGCGCTTCTCGGAATCGAAGCGAAAGGGCCCGAACGCGTAGAAGTGCTTGCGCTGCACCGTCATACGGTCTGCCAGAAATTTGCCGGAACTTTGGAAGGACTTTGAAACCGCAGCCGCGCTAAAGTGCGGCGCGAGTGGGGAATGGATGGAATGCGATCCAGAGCCGTCCGGTGTTGATTCTAGTCCCGCAGGCTGCCCACAGCAACGTCAACTGTTGCTGTGGCATCCGGCAGGTCGAAGTCAGCCGCCTCGTGCCGATACTAGCCTCCAGTCTCCTTCCAATCGAATACGAAAAGAGGCAGCATGAAATCGAAAATTTGGAGTCTTGTTATCGCCGCGACCTTGTTGAGCGCACTGGTGATCTCAGGCCCTCTGGCCGCTCAAGACAAACAAGCTAGTAACCCCAAGCACCACCATTACAAACTCATCGACGTCGGCACCTTCGGTGGACCCAGCGGTCTGTATAGCCATCCTTCGTCCGTGGACATCAACAAACGGGGCATGGCTACCGGGATGGCGGATACGGCCATTCAAGATCCCTACGCCCCAAACTGCTTCTACGATTGCTGGATTGATCACGCGTTTGTCTCGGTTAACGGTGCGACTATCGATCTCGGCACACTCCCGGGGGGTCTGAGCAGCTTTCCAGTTGGGATTAATGACCGTGGATTGATTGTGGGCTCGTCACAGAACGCTACGATCGATCCGCTTACAGCGGTTCCGGAACTGCGAGGCGTTGTATGGCAAAACGGTCAGATCCTCGATCTGGGAACGCTTGGGGGAAATGCGAGCAACGCGCTCGCCATCAGTGATCGCGGACAAATAGCAGGAGCGGCGACGAATGCCACTTCCGATCCGTTCGCAAACGCCCCGCAGAGCGCGTGCCAGGTTTTGCCTACCACCGGTGGTTGTTCCAGCTTCACCTTCGCATACAACGCCCTGTTCTCTAACAGCACAACTGAGACGCACGCTGTTGTTTGGCAGGGCGACTCAGCTCTTGACTTAGGCACTCTTGGTGGCCCCGACAGTGCTGCCCTTATGAACAACGAACGGGGAGAAGTTGTAGGCTTTTCTAACGTTAGCTTTGTCGCGAATCCCCCGACGGGGGTCCCCACAGTCGATCCGTTTCTTTGGAGTCCGAAAGACGGGAAAATGGTGGACCTCGGCGGCCTGGGTGGGACGTTCGGAGCTCCATTTTTTATCAACAACCTGGGTCAGGTCATCGGGGTCTCGAACCTGCCCGGTGATCTGATCGTGCACCCGTTCTTATGGAGTAAAGCCAAAGGCATGACAGACCTTGGCACACTCGGGGGGACCTACGGACATGCCAACTGGATCAACGATAAATCCGAAATCGTCGGCTATTCCGATCTGGCAGGCGGTCAAACGGGTCACGCATTTCTCTGGCGCAAGGGAGTCATCACGGACCTCGGGACACTCGGCACCGATCCCGCCAGTGAGGCGATGAGCATCAATTCGCACAGTCAGATAGTCGGCGGTACGTTTGTTTTCAATGGTCCTGATCTTCGCGGATTCCTTTGGGAGAATGGAGGACCACTCGTCGATTTAGAGACATTGGTCGTCCCTGGTTCAGGCCTAACCGTGAACGGATCCAATGAGATAAACGAGCGCGGCGAGATCACGGGGGGCGGATTGCTGCCCAATGGCGACACACACCCAATCCTGCTGATCCCGTGCGACGAAAATCATCCCGACATTGAGGGATGCGACTACGACACAGTTGACGCAGAGACTGCAGCACAGCGCAAGCTGGCGCCAATTACCGAGAAACTAGCAGCGACTCCTGCCAAGGCATCTTCGGACGATACGAGGGCTCGATTCAAGTACCCAAGAGCCGGCCGCAACCCTCGCTACAGTGCGTTCCAATCTCACATCGAGGAGCGTTAACGAATAACGATGCGAAGCGGCTATCAGGATCATCGGTCGAAAGTAAGTCAGCAAAGTAGAGCAATCCTAGAGTGATGGAGAGAAGGTGAGCTTATGAAATTCGCCAGACTCATGCGCATCATGGACTTGGGACTCGTGATCCTGTTTCTTACTAGTTGCGGAGGTAGCAACACGTCCACATCCTCTGTAGCAGGATCACCCGACGCTACTTTGTCATCGACTGTCCTGGCTTTCGGCGGCGAGGCGGTGGGCACAACCAGTCCAGCGCAGAGCATTACGCTGAGCAACTACGGCAAAGCACCACTCACCGGTGTGAGCCTCGCCGCGACTGCTGACTTCGCGCAGAATAACAATTGTGGCTCTGCTTTGGCAGTTGGAGCGCACTGCGTTATCACTGTGACGTTCACTCCCAGCAACACCAGTGACGAGAATGGCACCCTTTCAATCATCGACAACGCTGCTGGCAGCCCACAAATCGTGACACTAACTGGGTCCGGGACCATTCAGACGGGTGAGGCCGGAACACTGACCGGATATTGCCTCCATGGGAATACCCATTCAGGTCCGCCCTTTAACGCGTGCGCCTGGACGTCCGACCCCACCGTCTGTCCCGAAGGTCGGCCTGCGCAGAACAAATCGCTCATTGGGTGCGGTGGGAATTCAGGGCCTAACTTCGTCGACACTTCATCGCCTTGCGTAGTGGGCAGCGGGCGGCACGCGTCGGGTGGATATTGTGAAGTTAACCCTTAGCCATACTCTCCAATCGATGACGCGCGCACTTTTCTATGCCATCGCGCATGAAGAAGGCATCGCGATGAAGTTCCTCTGGCTCACACTTTGCATTTCGTTTCTGGGCAGTGGTTGCGGGGGCGGATCGCTCGGCGCTGGATCACCCCAGGCTAGTTTGTCGGTCACTACCTTAGCCTTCAGTGATGAAGTTGTTGGCACTACCAGCCCAGCGCAAACCATCATGCTGAACAACTCCGGTACCCAGACGCTGAACATTGTAAGTATCGCTGCGAGCGTCAACTTTGCGGAGACAAACACATGTGGCTCGACCCTAGCGTCCCGGGCGAACTGTTCTATCAGCATAACCTTCTCGCCCGGAGCTACGGGCGTTCTGACCGGCACACTTTCACTGACCGACAATGGGCCAGGTAGCCCGCAGGATGTGTCGTTATCTGGAACGGGTAGTAGCGGAAGTGGCAGCAGCGGGACACTGAACGGGACCTGTGTCAGTGGTGGACGCAGGGGATGTAGCGTTGATTCTGATCCCACCGACTGTCCCCCGGGACAGCAAGCGAAAATGCCGGAGTACGACTCTGCTTGTACGGGGCACGAAGGCGGCATCCGCATCGACGGCGCGTCCTTTTGTGGCGGAGGTGGCTATTGTGAAGTTACTAGGCAGCGGCGGCTTCGAGGGCCAGTGCGCACGATGTTGGAGGGGGACGATAAGAGTGGTCGCAGCCTTCGACGCGACGCCGCTTGTCACCTTAGGGGATCAGGAGAGCGCCATGTTCAACGCCATTAGCATCGAAGGGTTGACCACAATCTCGCCGCATTCATTAATGGATGGTGAAGGCCCACGTTTTGGGCGGCAGTATCCGGTCTGCTCGAAATCGTGGCTGTGATTGGTCGTGCTACTGCTGAGCCCGACATTATGAGGCCCCGCGCCGGCGCTCACCGTCCAAGTAAAAGGAGCCATGCCACCGCCGCCTGAATGGTCTGGTTGTACGGTGTTTCCGAAGTGCCATTGGCAGTGCGGGCTGGAGCGAATCTGTCCATCGGAATTAAGCTAGACACGTGAGCCCAAGTGTTTGGTTCAGCCATCTAGCTTGGATCCAACCTGTCAACCGTGTACTTCCCTTGACACTTACGTATCGCCGTGCCTTGTCCGTCGGTAAAGTTGCGTTCACCGGACTGAGGCAAAAGCCGCGTCCAGCAAGGCAAGCGAGCAGATTAGGAGCGCAAACAGGCGGCCGAATCGCTTGGTCATCAACCAAGATCACTGGACAATGTATGACAAAGATACCGAAATAGCCTCGGGCTTTTAAGAACTAAGCAATGTGCTAGGCTGAGCAACGAGGTGCTTCGCTCTTTGCGTCGTCGAGCAGTTGTTCGAGCGCGACCGACACAAGGAATCTGTCGCCGGGATGGCATTTGTGCGCAATAGCCTGCGCGGAGACAGAAGCGTGAGTCGCTGTGAAGTAATCGAAATGATGCACGTAGAAGATGCGCTAGGGTACACGTGCTCCAAGTAAGCGACGGTGCAATGTTCCGATTGCGGCGACAGTCTATGCAAAGATCATGCAAGTGCCTGCGCAGCCTGTGGCGCAGTGTTTTGCCCTATCTGCTTATCGTTCCACGAACTGCAAGCAATTCATCCGAAACCAGCCACGGCAGAGCATCCTAATCACCGCGCGCGTAAATCCGCTTAGTGTCTGCTAGGTCATGCGCACGTTCCCAGCGCGAAAACTCTTCTGCAATTCTGCAATCGTCGTGAAGCCGCTGCCGGCCGACCAGTCGAGTGCGTGTGACGAACCGCATGAAATCAGCTTCTTTTCAGATGTGGCCTCCTTCTGTGAGACTGCCAGCTTCTGCCTACAACTTGATAACCAGGACTAGTTGAGCGGCTAGTGATAGTTTGTTGCGCCGGATTCGCTTCATCCTCGATAAGGTAAATCGTCACCGCATCCACCGTGGCGACTCCTGGATCGCGTGGCTCAACTACTCCGGGAACCTGTATGTTCGCCGCCCACGGCACGCCCAGAAACTTCCATGCAAGAGAGGGGGGAATCTCTAGAAAGCACCCACCAGCGCGAACATATAGAAAATTTGGTTGCGAACGGTCAAGTTAACGGGGTACTCTTCCCCACCGAGGGACAACATGCATCTTCTGCATACTTACCGCCACTGCTCCTTAAATAAATTCTTCCGACTCTCAATCCTCGTGGTCGCGGTGTTCGCCCCAATCTGCTACATGCATGCGCAGTCAGCGGCCGCTACTGGGAGGCTCGAAGGAACGGTTACAGATCAGACAGGAGCAGCGATAGCTCGGACTGCGATTACGGTACGTAACCAGAACACGGGAGTTGCCAGTAATGTGGAATCATCGGCGGACGGTGAATTCAGCGCCTTGAATCTCGAGCCTGGCAATTATGAAGTGTCGTTCCAAAAGTCGGGATTTGCAAACCTGATCCTACGCGATGTCAACATCATGGTCGGCACGAGAACTGTCATCAAACCCCAACTCACGGTTGGGAGGGCGGCCGAGACTGTCACAGTCACTGGGCAAACTCCTCTCGTGGATACTGCCGCCTCCTCTCTTGGAACCGTGGTTGGCCAGGAAAGTATCCAGTCGCTTCCTTTGAACGGCCGCAATTTCACTGATTTTGCACTGTTGACACCCGGCGCCACTACCGACGGTGATTTCGGCATGATCAGTTTTAACGGCATGTCGGGAAATTACAACAATTACACTGTGGACGGCGCGAACAACAACAATGCGTTTTTCGAACAACAGATTGGACGCACCAGCATTCCATACCAGTTCAGCGAAGACGTGATCCGTGAATTCCAGGTCACGAGCACCGGATTTGAAGCGGAATTCGGGCAATCCGGTGGTGGTCTTGTTAACACCGTTACCAAAAGTGGAACTGACAACCTGCACGGGGATGGGTATTACTACATTCTCGACTCTGCAACGAGCTCGAATGATCGAATCAACGACAATCTGGGCATCCCGAAGCCTCACGATCGTCGGCAGCAGTTCGGAGGCACAATCGGCGGACCCATAGTTCATGATCGCCTGTTTTATCTTGTGAATTACGAAGGCCAAGTACGCAATGAGCCCTTGACAGTGAATGATGCGCCGGCGCTTGTCGGCCTGCCACCTGGATTTTTTGCGAATAATCCTAGTATTGCTGCCCAAGTACAATCGGCTACTGGATCGTTTGCGCGAAGCTTTAATCAAAACACCGGGTTCGGCAAACTCACTGGCGCCATAAATGACAAGAACTCGATCAGTATCACTTACAATTTCCAGCGCTTCCGCAGTCCGCATGGATATTTCAATACTCCCACTTCGACTGGCGACGGCTTATCGCTAACTGACGGCGCGACCAGCCATTTCTTACAATTGTCTCTGCAGACGGCGTTTAGCGGAAAGAGCATTAATGAGGCTCGATTCCATTTCGGCAGTGATTACCACTTCGACCTGCCGGCCTCGCCCGCCACTTCGCCAGCAGTCGTTATCCAAAACCCTGACAGCGGATTCGTCTTCGGCGGAAACCGCTTTCAGTTGGCCAACACAGACCGGCGATACGAATTCACTGACAATTTCACCAAGATCATCGGGAACCATACCGTTAAAGTTGGGGTGGATATCAATATCAGTAGAAATAATGATTTTTTTATTTACGGTCCGAAAGGTGAGTATCAGTTCGCGAGCCTCGCGGACGTGGCAACCGGAAACTTTCAGCTCTACCTACAGTCGTTTGGTAAATCGACCATATTACAGACCGACCCTACCTATTCTGTCTTTGCCCAGGACGAGTTCCGTGCCACTCGGCACCTCATTCTTAATTATGGTTTGCGCTATGACTTGCAAGTCTTGGCGCAACCACCGCAGTGCAACCCAGCATTTCAGTTGACCTGTCATATTCCATACAGCAAGAAGAACGTGGCACCCCGTGTGGGTTTTGCTTACGGACTCGGGGACAAAGAGGCGACCGTGGTGCGGGGATCATTTGGCATCTTCTACATTCAGGAAGATCTGTTGGATGTGTCGCAGGCATTCGCCTCGAATGGTATTACTCGGCCTTTCCTGGTAGTCGTGGGGCCGGCATTCGGTAATTCAACTCCTCTTGTGAACTATCCGACCAGCCTAAGTTCGTTTCCAGCAGGAGCGGGAGGGACGCCGTCCATCGTTGTCTTTTCTCCGAACTTCCGCAGTCCGTATGTCGAACAGGCCAACTTCGCGGTTGAGCACCAATTTGGAGCACACACCTCATTGAGTGTTGGTTACGTCTACAGCCACGGACTGAGGCTACTCGGAAATTCAAACGGTGTCACTCGGCAGGCAAATGGCAATTTTGGATTTGATCTGAACCTTGTGCCCCCGAGCCAACAAGTGGCGTTCGGCGGAAGTTTCAATACGGCAAGTGTCACGCTCCCAAACGGAAAAACCTATAACAACCTGCCCGACTACGAAGCAATCGACGGCTTCTTGAACCTGAATTTCGGCCCAATCAATGCGATTGATAACTCGGGCTTGTCGATCTACAACGGCCTGCTGGTCTCCCTACGCCATCACTCGAAGCAATTCTTGTCGTCCGTCTCATACACGCTCTCCAAGACCACGGATCAAGGGACGGGATATTTCAATCAGTTCGATCAAGCCGCGCAGCGTGGTCCGTCGCAGCTTGATCAAACACACAGGTTCGTAGCGAGTGAAGTTTGGACCCCACAATTCCGCGCACTCAAAAACTTCGAGTTCAGTGGAATTCTCTCCTTGGCGACCGGACGGCCTTACACAGCGGTGTTTGACCAATCTGAGTTGAATTTCTCAATGGTTCCGGGTGAGGGTTTCAACTCTTTTCGCGGTCCGACGGTTCAGGACTTCGACTTCAGCGTCTCCCGACTGTTCCGGATCGGTGAAAGGTACTCAGTCGGAATTTCCGCTGAGGCATTCGACCTCTTCAATCATCCTAATTACCAACAGAATACAGTCGACAATGTGCAATACACCGTCACGCAAACCGGTGGCAACGGCACAAATGGTCTTTGGCTAGCGAGCCCGAATCCTGACTTCGGAGCTCCACTGGCTGTCGTCCCCCGATTCGGCTCACGAAGTTTCCAGTTCTCGACGCGCTTCAGCTTCTGAGCAAAGTGGGTTGAAGGTAAGCGGTTCCGCAATGCGCATCTGACGATCTCAACTGCCGAAAATTGGCGGTTATGCTTGACCGAGTCATGTGATGCGCTGTCCGAAGTGTGGCAAGGAATTTCGACGGTGAGAATGGGGGGCACGCGAGCATCCGGATTACATTCCAGCGCGTACAGCTTCAAGACGCCGCGATTTCGGAGGCGCGATCTTCAGCACAAAACCCGTATAGACCCCTTGCAGTATGTCTTCCCACCGGGTCGCGAAGGCGCTCGCTTCACAAGAAAATCTGGTCGAACGCTTCGCGATCGCTAACTTAGGCACGCAACACCCACAGATCTCATTTCGCGTTGCTTTCTCGTGAGCGAACTGATCGTTCCGTGGCGCGACATAACTGGCCCAAGCAGGGGAAGTATTCCCAAACGAGTCACGATTGAGTGCCTCAAACCAGCGAGGCAGTGCCACCGATGCTCCGCCGGTTCCCTCCAGCACAATGTTGCCGACTTCTACGAAGGAGCGGATAAGTATTTATTGGTGAGCGGTCTGGCTTCTTTCGCGATGTTCATGAGAGTTCGCTGCCGGCGTGAGCGACGAAGCCGCCGCTGTGCAACTGGAGGGGGCAAAGACGATTCTAAGACGAGGGGCCATAGGGGTTTCTTCGATGAAGTATTTCTGGAGTTTTTTCCTGGCTATCAGTTTCGGCCTCCTCGAGAGCGCTTGCGGTGGGGGGAGTCCGTCTACAAACGCGACGACCAGTACCACCCCGGGGACCATTCCAGCGGTGGCGCATGTCTTCATCGTGGTGGAAGAGAATCATAGCTACGGCGATGTGATTGGGAATTCAGGCATGCCTTACTTCAACGGGTTGGCGAATTCATACGGCTTGGCGACTCAGTATTATGCTAATGCGCATCCGTCTTTGCCGAACTACTTCGAGCTGACAGCAGGGGATGCGACGTCTGTAACCGGCGTGTTGGGCGATTCGTATCCTGGACCGATGACGCAAGACAACATTGTCCGGGCATTGGCCGGGGCGGGTAGAACGTGGAAGAGCTATGCGGAATCTTTGCCCGCGATTGGATATCTGGGAGGAAGCAGTGGGGCATATGACAAGGCACATAACCCCTTCGCCTACTTTTCCGACGTGATCGATGACCCTACGCAAGCCGGCGACGTCGTTCCGTTTACTCAACTTGGCGCAGACATTGCCGCGGGCACTGTTCCTAACTACGCCTTCATCGCTCCTAATCTGAATGATGACGCGCACGATTGTCCGGCGGGACTGTCTAGTTGCACGGATCAGCAAAAGCTAACCGCAGCCGACCAGTGGCTGCACACCAATATCGATCCGGTGATCAAGAGTACAATTTTTCAGAATTCGCTGATGGTGATTGTGTTCGACGAAGGCGAGCTTACCGATATCGAGAATCTCGGCGGTCACGTGGCCGCGATCATCATTAGTCCAAAGAGCAAGACTGGGTACCAGTCGACCACTACTTATCAACATGAGAGCGTGCTGCGTTTGAGTCTCAAGGCGCTGGGAGTAACTGATCTTCCCGGAGACGCGGCCACCGCGCCGGACATGGACGAATTTTTCCGGTAGGCGTTTATACCGATACCGCGACCACAAGTGTGACCGAGGTTTCGGTCCTCAGCGAAGCAGCATCGCGATCACAGGAATCGTCCCTCGTCGCGGGCAAGAGCACCTTCGATAATTCCCTCTCCAGTTTTAAGCCAACGTTGCTGCAGGGCTGACGCCATCTCGATTGGCATAAAGGAGAAGTCGCGTAATGATATGGGGAACGATGCAGGCAGCAGGGTGGCAGGAATTCTTTTTTGGCCACCTACTTACAAGCTCGAAGAAAAGATGTGTGGTGCCTTGTGCCACCTCTCCGGCGTTGATTGCTGCGGTCTTCGAACAAAAAGTTGAAGCGACACTCGCTGGAGTTCAAGCCGGGAAGGACGCCAACATGCTCGATTCCATCGGGAGGAATCAGCTGGCGGAAGGTGATGCGTAGCTGTCCGTTTTTTTTCATCCGTCGCGCGGGTTGTACCTGCAGCAAACGTGAGACGCTCCAAGACCTCAGCAGCAAGCACGAAACCAGTAATACCCAGAGCAGTGAAGAACTCTCCAATCGCCAAATCCGAGAGGAGAGCGATGGTCATCGAGAGTTCCATCGTCATCTTTCGTTCTACGATGTTCTCGAACGCTTCCTTGAAAATTGGATATCCGCCAATCAGGGTAGCCGCGATGCCGATCACACTGATGTGCGGGAATGGCTCCCAAACGCGGATCAATCGGTCCCAGAACGAGGTCTTCGGTTTTGCGAACAGTGGCGTCAGCGATTCCCGCATCATGAGGCGTGCCCGGTGGGCGCCTTTTTATATTGCGTGAGAACGACTTCGAGTCTTTGACAAGCACTCTGTGAGGCGACATCCGTGCGGCGAGCCCAGTCGGCCCACCGTCAGTGTGGTTATGGTTGGTTTAATCTATTTCTGGCGAAGAAGCTTTCGGCGGATGTCGGGCCAGAATTCCTGGAAAATGTGATTTAGGATCGCGGACTCCATCTGCGTCCCAAAGTTCACGGCCGTTTGGCTGAAACCGCGCTCCTGAGGGGGATAATAAGCGTTGGACAAACCCGCTTCCATTCCATTGCCCACGACCTCAGAGAAGTTGAAACTCCTGCCTCCAGAATCTGTCTTAGTGACGAACGTCTGAGAGATCGCGTAACCTGTGCGGCGCAAAAAACCACCCTTGCCCAAGGTGTAATAACGTGGGTCCTCGTGTGAGAGCGCGGGGACAATGGCCTCGGTGAAAAAGGTTCCAGACACTCCGTCCGTGAATGTGCGCCAATAATAACGCCCATAACCGGCGATTCCGCTGCCCAGTTCCGGATCGGACTTCAGAGCCATGGCTTGAGCAGCTAAGATTCCGGCCCAAGTGAACGAGGAGTAGTCCGTGACACTATCGTGCGCGGCGAGTGAAAATTTCTCACGGGTGGTCAACGGAGGAAGCTGCGTATTAGCGCTCACCGCCGCAAAATTTGGAACAACCCCGAACATACGCTTTGTCTGCTTACCTTGAGAATTGTCTCTTTCGTCCTGGGGAGCAGCATTCGGGCCCGGCAGGGAAACGGCACCGTTATCAGATGATGCGGCGGGAGCGAGGTGATTCTGTGATGTCGGGCTTTGCTGAGCATACTCAAGAACGTCGGTTTGGTCCTTATTTTGTGCCTGGGACCACGTAATCGTGGGCAAGAAGAGAATGAAGAGAGCGAAAACGACTTCTGTGATCTGGGGCAACGCTCTCCTACGATTCACGCGCAAGGGCGGAAATATTTCGCACAACGCCTATCGAACACATGGACGGTTAGAATACTAGTGAACACGATTGGTTGCACCCCCCAGTCAGGATGCGAGTGATACGTCCCGAACGTGAACCAATGCAGATCGCTCTAAACGGGGGTTGATTACGATAGAGATTAGCGTCAGCGCCCGCTCTGATTGGACAAGCCGCGATGGACAGGTCCCAAATCTTACCTTCGAGCGCTCCCGTGTCTGCGCTCACTACAAGGACTTCGCACCCGTGTGACTAATAGCTTAGAAAATGTGAGGGTGGCTGGCTGGTTTCATGCCATTTGGGTATGAGGTTAGACTATGGGTGCTTTCCCTCGGAGCCCTTGGCAAATACCGGGTTGTCGATCGTCCCACCGATATGAAACGGAAACGACAGCTTGCCGTTTTTCAGCGTACCTCCAGCTAGTCGCGCAAACAAATTCGTCACAAAACCCTGCTGAGAGACAATCTCCGCCACGCCCTGATAATTCAGTTCGTCGGAGCCGGAAAGGCTTACACTGCCTGAGCCATCCACATCGACACCGTAGCCGTCGATATCGATTACCTTACTCGTAATCCGCTCGTGATCTAGCTCAAGGTCGGTCGAAACAAAATTGAACGAGGAAGGATCGCTCTTAGCGGGGCCGAGATCGTTGTAATGCGCCAGCTTCATCAGATTCGCATTGAGGTTCAGGCTCGGCACATCGCCGTGGCGCACCGTCAAATGCCCGCTGCCGTGTAATCCCTCCAACGGATGGCGCGAGTGCTCGATCTCCCCGGCAATCTTCAACTCACCCTCCATCTTTCCCGTCATTTTCCCGCGAGCATTTGGAAATGCCGTCAAAAGATGCGCCACATCGATCCCTTTCATTCGTACGTCGGTCTTGAAACTGGCGTTCTTTCCTGACAATCTAATCGAGAGTTCTCCCGTGGCATTTCCCCCATACACTTCCGCCTTCACGTCCGTGAATGCAACCTGTCTGGCTTGCAGCCGGATATTGGAATTCAGATTTTTCGCGTCGATTGATCCGAACCGCAGCAGAGCCGCCTGCATGGTCCCTTCTCCATCGAGGGTGGTGGAGGCGGGATTGACAATGGCGTCCACATTTACGTTTTCCAGCACGCTGGAGATGTCGTGCGCCTCGAAAAAGACCGGACCCGACGCATCGGAAGGCAGAAGATTTGACACGGTCACATGCCCACGTTTGACCTCGACTCGTGAGACCACCCCGAAGAGCAACGCGTTGGGCGTTTTCTGTGCCGCCGGATTCTCGAAATTCCATGGCCCGTCCGGGTCTGAAACCAGATTGATGGTGGGCTGTTCCAGCAATAGAGACTTGATCACCACTTGCCGATGCAGTAGCGCCCCCGTGTCAAGCTGCGCATCGATCCGCGCCACCTTCACGATGTAACTCGGCGGAAACAACGGAGGGCTCTTCACCCCGAAATCGTCCACCTGAATCTCTATTCGGGGAAGAAACGTCACCGCCAGCCGCCCCATCTCCACTTTCTTACCGGTCTTTTCTTCCAGATAGGAGATCACCTGCGGTCGGTAGCGATCCGTGTTGAGTAGGATTGGCATGAGAAATATCATCACAACGAGCAGCACACAGGCGATGCCCGCCAGAATAAGCCCGGTCCTGCGGCGGATAGTCATGGCAGCCTCATCTCGGGGCGACGGAGGGTCTGTCGCCCATGAGTCAATCCCCAATGGCAGATCGGTCTGGTATTCCGCCCGGCACACCCCAATATTCCGAGTGCCGAGCTCGGGCGGTTGTCGAGTCATTTAGGGTACCACTCGGAGTGTGACGACCACACCTTACGTTTGAGAAATTGCGTCGAACTCCACGGGCGAAGACACTGCAGGCACACTCTTCCTGTATCGAATGTGTTCCCCGCGGTGCCGCAACGTAAGGCTGCCGCACCGAGAAGCTGTACTAAGCTGTGCACAGCCAACGTGAAGGGTTGGTAAAAATTCTTTGTTAAAAGCGGGCCTCGACGCCATGTTAGTTTTCCGCCGCCGCAGCGGGTTCACGCCAATGGGCTCCCTCTGCAGGCTGCTGCGAGGTTCGGAACCGGAGTCGCTCCAGCCATATCCGGCACGGTCATAAGAACACACGCGAGCGAACTTCGCGACCTCTGGTTGCACCATGAGCCAATCAATGGAAGGACAACCCGAACCACTCTCCAGTATTACGGTCGGAGAACCTTGACCGCTGCAGTCGATGTTCATGCGGATCGACCCAGCCTGCACGAGGTGACCGCGCCGCAGGAACTGGTTACAGTGACGACGGTGGCCCAGCTAGTTCCGACCAGGTTTTTTACCCAGACGGAATGACGCTCGACGCGGCCGGGGATCTCGCTTTCGCTGATTATGGGAACAATCGGGTGAGGAAAATTGACCTGACCGGCAAGATCTCCACCATAGCTGGAAATGGAACCGCTGGCTACTGCG
>Ga0070741_10007853_pt1 | contig 21788 bp, 22 predicted proteins | sample Coa_R1_4_FD_66440 | JGI IMG/M metagenome (GOLD analysis project Ga0070741, IMG submission 66440) | Surface soil microbial communities from Centralia Pennsylvania, which are recovering from an underground coalmine fire - Coalmine... | ecosystem: Environmental > Terrestrial > Soil > Unclassified ... | reverse complement strand
CGACCACCGCCGCCGGGACGCCGGTGACGACCGCCGTGGCGTGCACGCCCCCGGTCGCGAGCGGTGTCGTCAAGCTCGACCCGATCACGCTGAACCTGGCCGACGGCCGCTACCTGAAGCTCGGGCTCGGCCTGCAGCTCGACACGACGATGGACGTGGCCAAGTTCCCGACCGAGGACGGCGGCTCGGAGGCCCTCGACCAGGCGATCCGGATCATCGGCGCGAAGTCGTACTCGGACCTCTCGACCCCCGACGCCCGCGACGCGGTCCTGAAGGAGCTCTCGCTGGCGGTCTCGAAGGCCTACGAGGGCCACGTGATCCAGGTCTTCTTCACCGAGTTCGTCATGCAGTAAGTGACGCAGCAAGTCATGCGGTAGGTGGGGTCAGGGCCTTCTCGGTCGCATTGCGGGCAGGCCGCAGGCCGAGCCGGCGTGGTGCCCCGTCCCCTCAACTCGGGCCGGGCCCGGCCGATCGGGAGTTCGTGAGTGCCAACGGTTCTCCCGCGCATGCCGGCGGCTCGACGCGCCGACGCGGCTCGGGACCGCAGCCGTACGACTTCCGGCGACCCAACAAGTTCAACCGTGACCACGTCCGCGCGCTGCAGATCGTCAGCGAGACGTTCGCCCGCCAGCTCACGACGGTGATCGCGACGACGCTGCGTGCGGTGTCGACGGTCGTGCTCGGCCCCGTCGAGCAGTTGACCTACGACGAGTACGTCCGGAGCGTCCCGAACCCGTCCTACCTGGCGATCCTCGCGCTCGATCCGCTGCCGGGGGCGGCGATGTTCCAGGTGCCGCTCACGATCGCGACCGCCGCGATCGACCGGATGCTCGGCGGCCGGGGCGACGTGCTCGACGCTCCCCGACCGCTCACCGAGATCGAGGAGTCGCTGATGCGCACGCTCACCGAGCGGGCGCTGCGCGAGCTCGTGTACGCGTTCGAGTCGCTCGTGCGGCTCGAGCCCCGGATCATGGCCCAGGAGTCCAACGCCCAGTTCGCCCAGATCACGACGCCGTCGGACATGACGCTCACGATCAGCCTCGACATGAAGATCGCCGAGGCGCGCGACCGGGCGACGCTCTGCATTCCCTACGACACGCTCGCGCCGGTGCTCGACACGCTCGCGGGCGAGTCGCTGTTCGCCGGTCGAGGCGGCGACGCCGCGATGTTCAGCGCCAACCTCCACGAGGCGCTCGAGGAGGTCCCGATCGACGTCAGCGTGCGGTTCAACCCGGTGACGCTGACGTCGGCCGAGATCCTCGGGCTCGAGGTCGGCGACGTCGTCCCGCTGCGCCACCTCGTGACCGAGCCGGTCGTCGTCACCGTCGGCGGCACCACCGCCTACCACGCCGTCACGGGACGCAACGGGAAGCGGCTGGCGTGCCGGATCGTCAGCGTCGACGGGGCCTGAGGACCGCCGACCGTGGAGAAGGGGAGCCGACAGCCGTGACGCTCGGAGCATCGATCCTGGCCGACTCGACACCGGCCGTCGCCGCCGCGACCGTGCTGGAGAACCTCGTCGACGGCGCGATCTTCTCCGTCGGGCAGGCCCAGGCGGCAAGTCCCGACGAGATCCTGCCGACGCCCGACGCCCGCGTCGTCGCCGTCCACGTCGACGGCGACCCGCCCACCGTGATCGCGCTCGCCCTCGCGCCCGGGCTCGCGTCGCGCATCCTGACGCCCGGCCAGGAGCTCGTCGACGCCGCCGGCCCCGCCCTCGCCGCCGCCGTGTCGGGCCTCGGCGAGACCGGGGGCGGTGCACCGATGGAGGTCCCCCGGGAGTTCCTCGCCGGCGCGCCCGGAGCCGAGCTCGTCGTCGTCGGCTTCCTCGAGGGCGACGGCCGCGTCGCCACGCTCGTCGTCCGCCGCGGAGCCGACCCGGTGCCCGAGCTCGAAGCCGGCGACGAGAACGTGACGTCGCACGAGTTCGCTCCCCTCGGTACCGGCCCGGCGCAGGCCGCGTACGCGCCGGTGATGAGCCACGCGCTCGAGCTGCTCAACGACGTCGAGATGGGCGTCACCGCCGAGCTCGGGCGGCGGCGCATGACGGTGCGCGACCTCCTCTCGCTGACGCCGGGCTCGGTGATCGAGCTCGACCGTGCGGCCGGCAGCCCCGTCGACGTCCTCGTCAACGGCACGGTGATCGCGCGCGGCGAGGTCGTCGTCGTCGACGAGGAGTTCGGCATCCGCATCTCGGAGATCGTCGTCGACGGCGCGGACGGCAAGCGCGCATGATCGCCGCGTCCACCGCGTCCCTGGTGATCCGCCTGGTCGTGTCGCTCGGCATCGTCATCGGGCTGATGACCCTCGCGACGAAGGTCGTGCGCAAGCGCGGGTACGGCGGGTCGGTCGCGGCCCCGTCACGGGGGGCGCTGGCGGCGAGCGTCGAGGTCCTCGCCCGCCGCGGGCTCTCGCGCAACTCGTCGGTCGTCGTGGTACGGGCGGGTGGACGCCATCTCGTGCTCGGCGTCTCCGACAGCAACATCACCCTGCTCTCCGAGGCCGATCCGGTCGCGGTCGAGCAGGAGCTCACCGCAACCGGCGCCCAACCCGGTTCGGGGCAGGACGGCCCGGCTCCTCGGACGGAGCCGGGGCGGGGCTCGCAGGGCTCCAGTACGGCATGGAAGGCGCTGCTCGACCACATGCGCGAGCGAACCGTTCGGCGCGTCACGTAAGCGAGCGGCCCCGCTCCGCCGGAGGAGCGTCGTGCCGAAGTTGCTCGGGGTGCTCGGGAGAGCGGGCTTCGTCGCGCTCGCCGCCGTGGCCGTCGTGGCCGGCTTCGGGCTCTCGCACGCCGCGCCGGCGCACGCCGCGCCGGCGCACGCCGCCGTCCACCAGCAGATCGTGCCCACCCCGCCGACCGTCCCGACCGCGCCGACGCCGGGAGGGACGACCGCGACGACGGGCACGAACGGCGACGGCCGGGCGACCATCAGCCTCGACTTCGGGACGCCCAACTCGAACGGGACGGGGACGTCCGGTCAGGGCAACTCCGGCGGCAACCAGAGCGTCTTCATCATCCTGCTCCTGACCGTCATGTCGGTGGCCCCCGCGTTGCTGATCATGATGACCGGCTTCACGCGCATCGTGATCGTGCTCGCGCTGACCCGGAACGCGCTCGGGCTGAACTCCGTCCCGCCCAACCCGGTCATCGCCGGGCTCGCGCTGTTCCTCAGCATCTTCGTGATGTACCCGACGCTGTCACAGGTGAACAAGGTCGCGGTGCAGCCGCTGCTCGACGGGAAGATCACCTCCCGCCAGGCCTACGACGCGGGCATGCAGCCGATGCGCAAGTTCATGTTCAAGCAGACGAAGTCGAGCGAGCTCGCCCTGTTCGTCAACGCCAGCCACGCCAAGAAGCCCAAGGGTCCGCAGGACGTCTCGACCGCGGTCCTCGTCCCGGCGTTCGTGCTCTCGGAGCTGAAGACGGCGTTCATCATCGGCTTCATCGTCTTCATCCCATTCCTCATCATCGACCTCGTCGTCAGCTCGTCTCTCACGTCGATGGGGATGTTCATGCTGCCGCCGATCCTGATCTCACTGCCGTTCAAGTTGCTGCTGTTCGTGATGGTGGACGGCTGGGACCTCGTCGTGAAGTCCCTCCTCCACAGCTTCCGTTGACGACCCCGAGCGGGAGACCCGCATGACCGACACCCAAGTGATCCACATCGCGTGGGAGGCGATCCTCGTGACCGTCAAGCTCGCCGCGCCGATCCTCAGCGTGACGCTCGGCGTCGGCCTGTTCGTCTCGATCCTCCAGTCGGCGACGCAGGTGCAGGAGGCGACGCTGACCTTCGTCCCGAAGTTGGCGGGTGTCGCCCTCGTCATCGTCCTCGCCGGCAACTGGATGCTGAACACGCTCATCGACTTCACCCACGAGCTGTTCCGCATGGTCCCGCAACTGATCAGCGGCTAGCCCAGGAGCCGCGGCGCGCCATGTCCTTCAGCGTCAACTCCGCGTGGCTGTCGGGCTTCCTGCTCGCCCTCGCCCGCGCGACGCCGTGGGTCTTCATCACCCCGCCCTTCAGCACGAAGGGCATCCCGCTGCAGGTCAAGACCGGCTTCGCGGCGGCGCTGGCCCTCGCCGGTGCGTCGCACGTCGCCGGCGCCGGACTCCCCGTGGGCGACGGCGCGTACGTCGTCGCGCTGTTCACCCAGCTCATGATCGGGTTCGCGATCGGGCTGACCGCGCTCTTGCTCATCACCGCGATCCAGGGCGCCGGTTCGCTGATCGACCATTTCGCCGGCTTCAACTTCGCGAGCTTCTACGACCCCCTCGCCGACGTGCAGAACACGCCCATGGGCCGCTTCTACAACCTGCTCGCGGTCACCCTGCTGTTCGCGGTCAACGGGCACCTCGTCCTCGTGCGCGGCTTCCTCACCTCCTACGAGGCCGTCCCGCTCCGGGGCCTGCGCTTCGGGAGCGTTGCACAGCTGCTCACCCACGACCTCGGGTTCTTCCTCGTGGCCGCGCTCGAGGTCGCCGCTCCCGTCCTCGCGGTGCTGTTCCTCGCCGAGGTCGCGATGGGTCTCCTCGCCCGGGCGGCGCCCAAGCTCAACGTCTTCATGGAGGGCTTCCCGGTCCGCATCCTCGTCGGGCTGCTGCTCGTCGGCGTGTCGGTGCCGCTGATCGGCCCGGCGCTGGGCAACCTCGTCCAGAAGGCCGTCACCGGTGGCTAGCCATGGCTAGCGACAAGAGCCAGCGGACCGAGAAACCGACCCCGAAACGCAAGCGGGAGGCGCGCAAGAAGGGCCAGGTCGCGCGATCGCCCGAACTCGTCGCGTGGGCGACGCTGCTGCTCGCGAGCGTGCTCGTGCAGACGACGATCCGGCTCGGCGCCGAGCACCTGCGCGAGCTGTTCACCGAGGTGACGGCCTCGATCCAGAACCCGACGCCCCGACGCGCGCTCGAGGTGCTCGCCGACGGCCTGAGCAGCGTCCTGTCGATCATCGCACCGCTCGCACTCGGCTTCGCAGCGCTCGCGATCGTCGGCAACCTGGCGCAGGTCGGGATCTACGCGTCGTTCCAGCGCATCAAGCCGAAGTTCAACCGGGTCAACCCCTTCAAGGGGCTGCGCAACATGTTCTCGACGCGCTCGGCGTGGGAGTCGGTGAAGGCGATCCTGCGCTTCCTGATCCTCGCCGCGATCGCGTGGCCGGTCCTGTCGAACGCGGCGCACACGCTCGCCGGCGGCGCCAACCTCGAGACCGCGGTGTCGACCACCGCGGACGCGGCGGTCGGCCTGATCCGCAACACCGCGGCCGCCGGGCTCGTCCTCGCCGCCGTCGACTACCTCGTCCAGCGCCGCCGCCTCAACGCCGAGCTGCGCATGACGCGCCAGGAGCTGAAGGAGGAGCTCCGGCAGTCGGAGGGCGACCCCTTCGTCAGGCAGGCGATCCGGTCGCGCCAGATGCGCATCAGCCGCAACCGCATGATCGCGATGGTCGCCGACGCCGACGTCGTGCTCGTCAACCCGACGCACTACGCGGTCGCGCTGCGCTACCAGGCCGCGCAGGGCGCCCCTCAGGTGCTGGCCAAGGGTGCCGGCGTGCTCGCGGCGAAGATCCGCGAGGAGGCCGAGCGCCACCGCGTCGCCGTCGTGCAGGACCCGCCGCTGGCACGCGCCCTCTACCGCCTGTGCGAGGTGGGTGCGCTCATCCCGCCCGAGGTCTACGTCGCCGTCGCCCGCATCCTCGCCTTCGTGTTCGGCCTGCGGGCGAGAGGCGTCCGCCCGCTGCCCGGGACGCGCCTCCTCGCCCCCGGCGGCGAGAGCCGCGACCTGCCCTCGGGCCGCCGCACGCGGAGCCGCCCGACCCGCGCCCTCGCCGCCGCAGCCACCCGCTGAGCACGCCTCGGTGCACGGGTTTCCCGCAGGGCGCCGCCCACGCAGGGTGACGATCCCCTCAGCTCGGGGCCCGGGCGGCCGATCAGATCCGGCTGCCATGGGATGGCGGCATCTCGCCATGGACGGCCCGCGCACGCACGAGAAGGCGTCGTGAGGACCAACCGCATCGGGCAACTCGCGATCCCCATCGGGATCGTCGGCATCGTCGTCATGATGGTGGTCCCGCTGCCGTCGTTCGTCCTCGACTTCCTGATCGTCGGCAACATCACCGCGGGCATCCTGACGTTGCTCTCCGCCATGTACGTGCGGCGGGCGCTCGACTTCTCGATCTTCCCGTCGTTCCTGCTGATCGCCACGCTCTTCCGTCTCGGCCTGAACATCGCGGCAACGCGGCTGATCCTGCTCGACGGGAACGCCGGCAAGGTCATCGAGTCGTTCGGTCACTTCGTGATCGGCGGCTCGGTGATCGTCGGCCTCGTCATCTTCCTGATCCTGATCGTCATCCAGTTCATCGTCATCACGAACGGCGCCGGGCGCGTGGCCGAGGTCGCGGCCCGCTTCACCCTCGACGCCATGCCCGGGAAGCAGATGGCGATCGACGCCGACCTCAACGCCGGCATCATCGACGAGGAGGAGGCACGCCGCCGCCGGAGCGAGATCGGCGCCGAGGCCGACTTCTACGGCGCGATGGACGGTGCGTCGAAGTTCGTCAAGGGCGACGCCATCGCCGCGATCATCATCGTGTTGATCAACCTCGTCGGTGGCCTCGCCGTCGGCATGCTGCAGAAGCACATGCAGATCGGGGACGCGGTCACCACCTACAGCCTGCTGACCGTGGGCGAGGGGCTGGTGTCGCAGATCCCGGCGCTGCTGATCTCGATGTCGTCCGGCCTCATCGTGACCCGCGCGGCCACCGAGGCCGACCTCGGGACCGACCTCCTGCAGCAGTTCACGCGCTACAAGCGCGCCCTGCAGGTCGGTGGCGGGTTCGTCATCGCGCTCGCCCTCATCCCCGGGCTGCCGAAGCTGCCGTTCGTCGTCGTCGGCGCCTGCGCACTCCTCGTCGCCGGGCGCTTGCACGACGAGCCCGAGCCGGGCGAAGGCGCCCGGGCCGCGCTCGCTGCCGGCACGGCACCCGCGGCCGAGATCGTCTCGCCCGACTCGCCACAGGCGCTCGCAGCCGAGATGCGCGTCGAACCGCTCGAGCTGGAGATCGCGTACGACCTCGTCGACCTCGTCGACCCCGCGCGCGGCGGCGACCTCCTCGACCGGGTGCGCGCCCTCCGGCGCAAGCTGGCCGTCGAGCTCGGCGTCGTCATCCCGCTCGTGCGGACGCGCGACAACCTCGAGCTGCCGCTCTCGACGTACGCGATCCGCGTGCACGGCGTCGAGCTCGGTCGGGGCGAGGCACCACCCGGCTGCGTGCTCGTCCTCGGCGACGACCTGACGCAGTTCCCGGGCTCGGCGACCCGCGAGCCGGTGTTCGGCCTGCCCGCGGTCTGGATGCCCGCCGAGGCCCGCCAGCAGGCCGAGCTCGCGGGCGCGACCGTCGTCGACCGGGCGTCGGTGATCACGACGCACCTGGCCGAGATCGCCCGCACGCACGCCAGCCGGCTGCTGTCGCGCCAGGACGTCAAGTCGCTGCTCGACATGGTGCGCGCGACCGACTCGGTCGTCGCCGACGAGGTGTCGTCGTCGGGCCTGACGCTGGGCGAGATCCAGCGGGTCCTGCAGGAGCTCCTCGACGAGGGTGTCGCCGTGCGCGACCTCGTCCGCATCTGCGAGGCGCTCACGGCCCGCGCGGCCGCGACCCGCGACCCGGAGATGCTCGCGGAGGCGGCACGGGGCGCGCTCGGCCCCGCGATCTCCGCGGCGCACGCCGTCGACAACCGGCTCCCGGTGATCACGCTCGAGCCCCTCACCGAGCAGGCGCTGCTCGAGCAGCTGCGGCCGACCGAGAGCGGCGTGGTCCTCGCGCTCGACCCCAACGTGGCCGAGCTGCTGGCGACCGTGATCACCCGCGAGGCCGAGTCGGCGGAGCAGCGCGGCGACATGCCCGTGCTCGTCTGCTCGCCGCGGCTGCGGCTCCCGCTGCGCAAGCTCGTGCGGATCAGCTCGCCACGGCTTCCCGTTCTGTCGTACCAGGAGCTCGGGCCGCAGCTCGAGCTCGACACCGTGGGGGTGGTGAACCTTGCGAACGCTCCGGTTGGCGGGTGACAGCCTCGAGGGTCTCCTCGAGCAGGTGCGCCGGGAGCACGGCGACCGGGCCCGCATCGTCGAGGCGAACAAGTGCCGTACCGGCGGCATCGCCGGGTTCTTCGCGCGCGAGAGCTTCGAGGTCGTCATCGAGCTCGACGACGGCCCCGACCCCGAGCCGGCCGGCGCCGCCGCTGCGGTCCCGGCGCCGAACGGAGCGCCCACGCACGCGCCCACGTCGGTGATCGAGCTGGCCGAGGCCGTCAACGAGATGGAGCGGGCGAGCGCGGTCGCCGGCCCGCCGCCCGCGGCCGCCGAGCCCGCGGCGCCGGTGTCGACGGAGACCGAGGCGTTCGCGTCGCTGCTCGCCCGCCTCGCCCGCGACGTCGACCCGGTCGAGGCCGAGCGCCTCCTCGCCGCCGAGCCGGTCCCCACCGCGACGACGCGCGCCGCGGTCCCGGTCGCGGCCGCACCGTCCGCCGCGGCCGCGGCCGCGGCCGCGCCACCCGTGCCGGCCTTGCCGGTGGTGCCCGAGCTCGCCCGGCTCGGCCTGCCGGCGGAGCTGTGCGGTCCCGCCGGCGAGCGCGACCTCCGGCTCGTGCTCGCGGACCGCCTGCGCACGCTCCCGCCGGCGCCGCCGATCCCGCACGCCGCGGGGTCGGTCCTCGCGGTCGTCGGCGACGCCGACCGGGCGCTCGCGCTGGCCCAGGACCTGGCCCGCGAGCTCGGTCTGGAGGCCGGCGACGTGCTCCTGGCGACCCCCGAACCCGAGTCGCGGCGCGTCCCGGCCTGGCTCCACCTCGACAACCGTGACACCGCGGGCGATCGGCGCCGGAGCTGGTGGCGGCGCGAGCGGCTCACGCTCGTCGCCGTCCACTCCGCGTTCGGGATGCCGACCGGCTGGGCCCGGCGCATGCTCGACGCGCTGGAGCCGACGCTGACCTGGGGCGTGGTCGACGCGACGTGGAAACCCGAGGACGTCGAGCACTGGAGCGACGGGCTCGGCGGCATCGACTCGCTCGCGGTGCAGAACCTGCACGCGACCACGTCGCCCGCCGCGATCCTCGGGATCGACGTGCCCGTCGCCCGTCTCGACGGTGCGGCGGCGACCCCGTCGGCCTGGTCGACGCTGCTCGCCGAGCGGCTCGCCGCCTGAGGAGTCCGCCGATGAGCCCCGAACGCCGCTTCGGCGTGACGCTGTTCCTCTCGCTGGCGCTCTGGTTCCCGACGCTGCAGGAGCTGCTCGCCGACAACGTCGCACTGTCGACCGCGCTGACCCGCTACGCGCTCGGGCTCGCGGCCGCGTGGGTCGGCGTCGCGGTCGTCGACCGGCTGCTGTCCGGCTACCGCGACGCGAACCTGGCCAAGACCCGCGTCAGCTTCCTGCGCCGCGCGAGCGACGTCCTCTCCGAGCAGCGCCCCGCCGACGCCGAGCCCCGGGACCCGGACGGCGGCTGACACCGGTCTTCTTGGCACGCTGAACGCCGAATAGCGACGTCCAGCGTGCCAAGAACGCCGAGTGGCGGGCGGTCAGCGGACGACGAGGGTGAGGCGGCCGTCGCCGTAGCCCTCGACAAGGACCGCGAAGTCGCGGCGGGCGGCCGGTTGCTCGATGAGCGCCGTCACCGGGTCGGGGACGTCGCCGGGAATCGGGTACACGCCGTCCTTGCGGAGGTGCGGCGTGTCGTGGGTGTTGAAGAGGCGCGTCATGATGTTCGCGACCTCGTCGAAGTTCTCGAGGAGCATCTCCTCCTCGAACCGGTTCCTGCGCAGCGACTCCTTGACGATCGTCGCCGGCATCATCGTCAACGACGCGCCGAGCGACGCGGCCAGCGCCAGGTCGGCGATCAGCGCCACACCGACCTCGCCGTCGTCGCCCACGAAGTCCGCGACCGCGCCGACCGTGTCGTCCTCGAGCTCGAGGCGCGACGTCTTGTCGATCGAGACCGACCGGCCGACGAGGTCCATCAGCAGGTCCCGGATCGCTTCCTGGATCGGCATCGGGTACTTGGTGGGCATGGTTCCGCGTGGGGTCTCAGACGACGCCGTTCAGGAGCTCCTGGAAGGCCTCTCCCGTGAACGGCTTGGCGAGGAAGGCCTGGGCGCCGGCGGCGATCGCGGCTTCGCGCATCGCCGGCTGCGTCTCGGAGGTGACGAACCCGAACGGCACGTCGGATCCCTGGGCCCGGAGGACCTTCAGGAACTCGATGCCGTTCATCTCGGGCATGTTCCAGTCGCACAGAACGAGCACCGGCTGCTCGTTCGCGATGAGCTCGAGGGCCTGCGCACCGTTCTCGGCCTCGAGGAACTCCGCGTCCGGCTCGATCTGGCTCACGTTGCGCTTGACGATCATCCGCATCGCCCGGCTGTCGTCGACGACGAGGATCTTCATCTCTTCGTACCCCCTGTTCAGGCAGCGGACGCGTGCGAGTCACGGTCCTGGCGTACGAGCAACTTGACCCGGAACGGCTTTCCCTCGCAGTCGAAGACGAGGACCGTGTGCACCCCGCTCCCCGGGACCGCGATCCGGAAGTCGGCGCCCTCGGCGACCGTGGGGAGCGAGAGCTTGCACTCGCCCTCGATCATCCCCTTCACGTTGCCGCCGACCATGTTGGCGACCTCGCCGAGCGCGTCGAGCACCTCCTCGTCGGAGAGATCGTCGGGCTCGCACCCGAACATCGCCGCCGCCGAGTCCCGGGCGAGCGGCTCGGGCAGGTCGATCATGACCGCGCCCTCCCAGCTGCCCGTGATCTGCACGCAGCCGGTGAGGCACCGCTGGCCCTCGTCGGGCTCGTAGGGGTCGCCGGCGGGGATCAGGTTCAGGCCGAGCATGGAATCCCACACGCTCCGCACGACTTCGGTGAGGTCCGCGTCACTGAACTCCATCGTGAATCCTTCCTTGGTGCCGCCCCAGCCGGGGGCGGAGCGTGCCGGCGCCCCGGCTGGGGTGGCACCTCATTCGCTGATCGGTCGTCGAAGCCGACGGTTGAGGCGATGGCGGCCGATTTTCAACCCCGGAGCCGGTAGCAGCCGGCCCGCTCGAGCGCGACCCGCTCGTAGCCGTCGTGCACGTTGAGGGTGGTCTCGGCGGCCCCGAGGAACAGGTAGCCGTCGGGGCGGAGGACGCCCTTGACGCGCTCGAGGATCTGCTGCTTCGTGGGCCGGTCGAAGTAGATGAGCACGTTGCGCAGGAAGACCAGGTCGAAGGCACGCATCGTCGGCCACGGCGCGACGAGGTTCATGACCCGGAACTCGACGTTGCGCTTGAGATCGGGCTTGACGACCCAGCTCGCGCCCTGGTGCTCGAAGTACTTGACCAGCATCGCCGCCGGGAGCCCACGGTTCACCTCGAGCTGCGCGTACCGGCCCTCGCGCGCACGGTCGAGCACCTCCGACGAGAGGTCGGTGCCCAGGATCTCGATGCGCCATGCGGCGAGGGCCGGGAAGTGCTCGCGGAGGAGCATCACCAGCGTGTACGGCTCCTGGCCCGACGAGCAGGCGGCCGACCAGATCCGCAGCGTCCGCTCGCGCGCGCGCCGCTCGACGAGCTCCGGCAGGATCTTGTCGCGCAACGCGTGGAACGGGTGGACGTCCCGGAAGAACGACGTCTCGTTGGTCGTCATCGCCTCGACGACCTGGGTGTGCAGCGCGCCGTCGCGCACCTTCCGGAGCTCGTTCACGAGGGCGCTGATGTCGGGAAGGCCCTTGCGCTGCACCAGGGCCAGCAGCCGCGACTCGACGAGGTACTCCTTGCCCGGTTCCAGGACGATCGCGGAGCGGTCGCGCACGAGCCCTCGGACGTAGTCGAAGTCGGTCGCGGTGATCGGCACGGTCGTCTCCTGGACTCGGGCTATCTGCTCACGGGAACGGGCCGGCGCACGCCGCCGATCGTCGGCTTCGTGCGGCGGGTGATCTCGGGTGCGATGTCCTTGAGCGGCAGCACCGCGCTGGCGAGGCCCGCCCGGGCGACGAAGCCCGGCATCCCCCAAACGACGCTCGACGCCTCGTCCTGCGCGAGCACCTCCGAACCCGCCTCGCACAGCACCTCGGAGCCCCGCAGCCCGTCCTTGCCCATGCCGGTGAGCACGACGGCGAGGGCGTGCGAGCCGTAGACCGACGCCACCGAGCGGAAGAGCACGTCGACCGCCGGGCGGCACGAGTTCTCGGGCGGGTCCTGGTTCGTGACGAGCCGGGTCCCGGGCGCTCGGCCCGAGACGGTCATGTGGTAGTCGCCGGGCGCGACGTAGACGACGTTGGGTTCGACGGCCATCCCGGCCGCGCCCTCGACCACGTGCAGCGTCGACTCACGGTCGAGGCGCTCGGCAAGCAGCTTGGTGAACAACGGCGGCATGTGCTGCACGATGACGACGGGGACGCCGAGGTCACCCGGCAGCGCGGGGACGAGCTCGGCGAGCGCGTTGGGCCCGCCGGTCGAGACGCCGATCGCGAGGACCTCGACCCGCCCCGCGGCCAGGGACGGCTTGCGGACGGGCGGCAGCACGGGCTTCGGCGCCGCGGCCGCGGTCGCCTGCGGCGTCTCGTTCGGCTGCGGGGCGCCGCCGAGGGCCCGCACCTTCGGGGTCAGCTCGTCGCGCACCTTCGCGATCGCGGCCTGCACGCTGCCGACGTTGGCGGGCTTCGCGACGTAGTCGGTCGCGCCCTTGGCGAGCGCGTCGAGCGTGGCCGCGCCCCCCTGGGTCGTCAACGTGCTGAACATGATGACCGGGAGGCGCTTGTGCGTCTTGCGCATCTCGACGAGCGCCTCGATGCCGTTCATCTCCGGCATCTCGACGTCCATCACCACGACGTCGGGTTGGATCTGGGTGAGGCGCTGCAGGGCCAGCTTGCCGTTGCTCGCGTGCCCGGCGACCTCGATGGCCGGGTCGGCGTTCAGCACGTCCGTCAGCAGGCGGCGGATGACGACCGAGTCGTCCACCACGAGGACGCGGACCTTGCCCATCCGATCAGGCCTCGGTGGCACCGACGATGTCGAGCTTCTCGCGCAACGCGTCGGCGGTGAAGGGCTTCATGATGTACTCGTTGGCGCCGGCGTCGAGCGCCCGGATCATCTGCGCCACTTCCGTCTCGGTCGTGACCATCACGATGGGCACGTCGTCGTACATCGAGCGCCGGCGCACGGCCTCGAGGAACTCGAAGCCCGACATCTCCGGCATGTTCCAGTCGACGAGGACCACGTCGGCCCACTCCATGTCGGCGAGCTCGTCGAGCGCCTCGAGCCCGTTGGCGGCCTCGCGGATCTCGTCGAACCCGCAGCTGGTGAGGGTCTTCTTCAAGATCATCCGCATCGCTTTGGAGTCGTCGACGACGAGCGCTCGCATGTGAGCTCCACCTCCGGGGTTGCTCACCCCTGATCGGCGATGCGCCCGGGGAGTTGACCCATCCCCGGGCGCTCCGCCTCGATCCGTCTCTCCGGGACGGCGCCTCGGACCGTTCCCGCCTCAGTACCGGAACTCCCCGACGAGCGACTTCAGCTCGTCGGCCATGCGCGCCAGCTCCTGCGCGGCCTGCTGCGTGGAGCCGACACCCTCGGCCGTGCTCTGCGCGGCCGAGGCGACGCCGTTGACGTTCTCGGCGATCTCGGTGGTGCCGCGCGCCGCCTCCTGGACGTTGCGCCCGATCTCGCTCGTGGTGGCCGCCTGCTCCTCGACGGCCGACGCGATCGTCACCTGGATCTCGTTGATCCGACCGATGATCTCGCTGATCTCGCCGATCGACGAGACCGCGGACTCGGTCTCGCCCTGGACGGCCTGGATCTTCGCCGAGATCTCCTCGGTCGCCTTGCCGGTCTCGGTGGCGAGCTCCTTGACCTCGTTGGCCACGACCGCGAACCCCTTGCCGGCCTCCCCGGCGCGGGCGGCCTCGATCGTCGCGTTCAGGGCGAGGAGGTTGGTCTGCTCGGCGATCGACGCGATGAGCTTCACGACGTTGCCGATCTCCGCGCTCGACTCGCCGAGGCGGGTCACGTTCGTGTTCGCGACTGCCGCCATCTCGACGGCCTGGGCCGCGACCGACGCCGCGTCGGAGGCGCTCTTGGCGATCTCCTGGATCGACGCCGTCATCTCCTCGACCGCCGTGGCGACCGTCTCGACGTTGCGGGACACCTCTTCACCCGCGGCCGACACCGCGCCCGACTGGGCAGAGGTCTCCTCCGCGTTCGCCCCCATCTGGGTCGAGACCGCCATCAGCTCCTGGGAGGCGGTGGCGAGCGTGTCGGAGTTCGTCGCGATCTGGCCGAGGGCGCTGCGCAGGTTCTCCGCCGCCGTGTTGAAGGCCTCGGCCATCCGGGCCGTCTCGTCGCTGGTGTCGACGTCGAGCCTGTGGGTGAGGTCCTTGTGGGCCATCGCGTCCAGGCTCTCGACGCTCTCACCGAGCGGCTTCGAGATCCCCTTGGCGATCACGAACCCGAGCGCGATCGCGATGCCGCCGACGACCAGCATGATGACGATGGCGAGCGTCCGGGCCGACGACTGCACGCTCTGGGCGTTCGAGTAGCCGGCGTCCGACTGCGCCTGGATCGCCTTCTGCAGCGCGTCGATGTCCTCGCCGACGGGCGCGTAGATGGCCGGGAACTTCGTCAGCGAGTTCGAGACCGCGAGCTGCATGTTCCCGGCCTGCACCACCGGGACGATGAGCGTGTCGCGGGCGGTCTTGTAGTTGGGCCAGTCGACCTTGAACTTCGTCGTCGCGGCCCGGATCGCGGCCGACGTGTCGAGCTTCTCGAGACCCCGCAGGTTCTTGTCGACGGTCTCGTCGCGCAGCTTCAGGTCGGCGAGCAGCGTCTGCTGCATCGTCGGGTCGGTCGCGACGGTGAACTTCTGCGTGTCGAGGCGCACGAACATGACCGAGTTGTCGATCTGCGAGACGTGGAAGGCGGACTGGTAGTTGACGTCGTGCGCCTTCTTGACCTCGTCGTACAGCTTCCCCTGCTGCTGCAGGCTGACGAGCCCGAGCACCAGCGTCAGGACCGTGACGACGGCGAACGCGCTGAGCAGCTTCGCCCGTACGCTCTTGAACTTGATGAGCCCGCCCCTGCGCAGGCCGCTCGACGATCCGCTCACTTGAAGCCTCCTGGGAGAGTGGACGGGTGAGGGCGTGGTTCGCCTCCCGCGCGATCCGTTCGGCGGCGGCCCGGCGAACGTGAGCCCGATTCGCAGACCTGGGACCTTCGACCCGACGATTGGACGCGCGTGCGTCAGCGGCGCCGTCGGGCGAGCCGCAGCGCGAACGCGACCCCCCGCAGGCGCGGCACGGCCCACCGACCGGGCCAGTCGGTGGGCCGTGGGTTGGGGGCAGTCTTGGCGTGTGTCAGTCGCAGGCGGCCGCCGCGGCGAGCGTCGCACGCTCGACGTCGAGGCTCAGCAGCAGCCGGTCGTCGAGCTTGTAGACCCCGTCGATCAGGTCGCGGGCGACGCCCTGCAGCGTGTCCGGCGGGACCTCGAAGCGGTCGTCGTCGATCTCGACCACGTCGCCGATGCTGTCGACGAGGAGGCTCACCGCACCCTCCTCCGTCTTGATCACGACGTTCATCGGGAGCTCACCCTCGGGGCGTGGCTCGAAGTCGAGCCGGCGGCGGAGGTCGATCGCCATGACGATCTGGCCCCGGAGGTTGATCAGCCCGCCGACGGTGTCGGGTGCGAGCGGCACCACCGTCATCTCCTGGTGGCGGATGACCTCCTGCACGTGGATCACGGGAACCCCGAAGAGGTAGCCGTTCACGACGAACGTGGCGAACTGGCGGTCGTCGGACATGGTCACACTCCTGCGGTCGTGGCGAGCAGCTCGTCCGCGAACACGGACGGCGGCAGTGCGGACTCGACGATCGTCACGACGTCGAGCACGTCGGTCACGTGACCTTCGATGACCGCCGCACCGACGATGCCGATGCGGTCGGCGACGGGTTCGATCGTCATCTGCGTGTCGACGATGTCGAGGATCTCGTCGATGACGAGCCCGACGGACCGCCCGCGGTGCTCGTACACGACGACCGGGATCCCGTCGCTCGGCTCGTCGTCGTAGCGGCGCGGCATCCCGAGGTACCCGCCGATGTCGACGAGCGGCATGATGTGGCCGCGGTACTGCACCACTTCGAAGCCGCCCGCGGTCTCGACGGCGTCGCGCTTGAACTCCTCGAGCCGGGCGACCGCGGAGAGCGGCAGCGCGAGACGGCCGTTCGCGCCGACGCCGAGGACGAGCAGGGTCTGGAGGTTCGTGTCGCTCGCCGTGCCGCGGTCGAGAGCCTGGACCGCAGCACTCTCGGAGGTCTCGGCGACGACGTGGGCCCGCTGCGCGAGACCGAGCACGTCGAGGATGAGCGCGACCCGCCCGTCGCCCATGATCGTCGCGCCCGCGAAGACCGCGATGTCCTTGAGCTGCTTGTCGAGCGGTTTGACGACGATCTCCTCGGTGTCGCGGATCGTGTCGACCACCACACCGAACTCACGTGTGTCCGCGCGCAGCACGACGATGTTGGTCGCCCGCTGCTCGTCGCTCCCCGTCTCGACGCCGAGCTCCGCGTCGAGGAACACGAGCGGGAGCAGGTTGCCGCGCAACCGGTAGGTCGGCGCGCCGTGGATCATCTCGATCGCGCTCGCCGCCTTGTCGGACTCGACCCGGACGAGCTCGACCAGGCTGACCTGCGGGATCGCGTAGCAGCCGACGCCGTTCTCGACGACGAGTGCCGGGATGATCGCCAGGGTCAGGGGGATCTTGATCTTCACGGTGGCGCCGAGACCGGGCCGGTTGGCAAGGTCGATCGTCCCGCCGATCTTCTCGATATTCGTCTTCACGACGTCCATCCCGACGCCTCGACCCGAGACGTTGGTGACCTTGGCCGCGGTCGAGAAACCCGGCATGAAGATGAGGTTGGCGACCTCGCGGTCGGCCATCTGGGCGGCGCGGTCGGGGCTGATCAGCGCCTTCTCGACCGCCTTCGCCCGCACCTTCTCGATGTCGATGCCGGCGCCGTCGTCGGAGATCTCGATGTTCACGAGACCGCCTTCGTGGTACGCCCGCAGCGTCACGACGCCTTCGGTCGGCTTGCCGGCCGCGACCCGCTCCTCGGGGGTCTCGATGCCGTGGTCGACCGAGTTGCGCACGAGGTGGGTGAGCGGGTCCTTGATCGCCTCGAGGATCGACTTGTCGAGGTCGGTGTCCTTGCCGTCCATCTCGAGCCGGACCTGCTTGCCGCAGCCCTTGGCGAGGTCGCGCACGACACGCGGGAACTTGTTCCAGACGTTGCCGATGGGCTGCATGCGGGTCTTCATGACCCCCTCCTGCAGCTCCGTGGTCACGAGGTTGAGGTGCTGGGTGGTCGCGACGAGCGACGTGTCACCGGACGTCGCGGTGTGCTGCATGATCTGGTTCCGGGCGAGGACCAGCTCGCCGACCAGGTTCATGAGCTTGTCGAGCAGCGCGACGTCGACCCGGATCGAGTTGTCGGCGATGCTCGTCTCGCGGGCCGCCGCCGGCGTCTCCCGGCGCTCCTTCTGTCCGTGCGGTTCGTGCTGTTCGTGGGGCTCCGCCGGCACCGGGTGGGGCCGGGCCTCCGGCTCGGGGGCCTCGGGCTCGCGTTGCGACTGCTGCTCCTGTTGCACCTGGAGCGCCTCGCGGACCTGGTGGGGCTGCAGCGCGCCCTTCTCGACGAGGATCTCGCCGACGTGGAGCGGGTCGCCCTCCTCCTGCTGGCGGAGCGCGTAGTCGACCTCGCTCGGGGTCGCGACCTGCTGCTCGACGAGGATCTCGCCCACCCGCTGCTCGTCGGCCTCGTCGGCGGGCTCGGCGCACACGTTGAGGCGGGCGAGGCGTTCGATCAGCTCGGCGTGGGTGTCGTCGCCGTCCCCGCCGGTGGCCTCGATGACCGAGAGCATCCCGCGCACGGCGTCGACCATGGCGAGGAGCCCCGACGTGATCTCGCCGGTGAGCTGGAGGTCGCCGTCGCGCAGGCGGCTCAGCAGGCTCTCTCCGGTGTGCGTCAGCGCCTCGAGGTTCGAGAAGGCGAGAAAGCCGGCGGTGCCCTTGATCGTGTGGATCGTCCGGAAGACGCTCGCCAGGACCTCGAGGTCCCCCGGAGCGCGCTCGAGGGTCACGAAATCACGGTCGAGCTGATCGAGGTTCTCGTGGCTCTCGACGAGGAACTCGTCGATGACCTCCCGCATCTCGTCGTCCATCCCAGCCGGCTCCCTTGTCGTCGAAGGGGCCGACGCGCGACCGCGCGCGCCGGCATCTGAAGGCCTTCGGTCGGTCCCACCGGACGCGAGTTGAGGGATCCCCCGCGAATGGCGCAGGTGTGCCATCCCGGCCGGCACGCCGAGCGGGAACCCGGGCCGGCCCCGGGAGGGTGACTGCTAGCATGAGTCGCCCTTCGGGGATCCTCGAAGCCCCCATCGTCTAGTGGCCTAGGACGCCGCCCTTTCAAGGCGGTAACGGGGATTCGAACTCCCCTGGGGGCACCGCCGGGACGGTCCGTCCCGGATCTTGGTCCTGTGGTGCAGTTTGGAGTGCACGCCGCCCTGTCAAGGCGGAGGCCGCGGGTTCAAATCCCGTCAGGACCGCGGAGGGCCGGGTCACGCCCGACCCGCTCGGCCGGGTAGCTCAGTTGGCAGAGCGCGCGCCTGAAAAGCGCGAGGTCGCCGGATCGACGCCGGCCCCGGCCACCACGTCGGCGCTCCGGGAGCCGGGCCGGTCGACACGTAGCCGCAGTCGTCGAAGGCGTCGGTCGCGGCCCGAGGGGGGCCGACCGTCGCCGCCCGGACCGTCAGGCCGCGATCGGGCCCGCCGCCGCTCCGCGACGGTCGGTCAGTGGCCGCTGCCCTCCTCGACCTGCTCCAGGAACTTTCGGATCTCGCTCGCCCGGAAGCGCCGGTGCCCGCCCAGCGTCCGGATGGCCGAGATCTTGCCGGAACGGGCCCAGCGGGTCACCGTCTTGGGGTTGACGCGGAACATCGCCGCCACCTCCGACGGCGTCAGCAGCTCCTCGTGATCCGGTGTGGGGTCCATGGTGGTCTTGCTCCTTCCCCTCCGCGCCGGTGCCCAGCCTCGTTGGGGTTTCGACAGAGATCGTACCATTTGCCCGGTCTCAGCGAGATACGTGCACCACGCCATGACCGTCCGTGATCGTCCCAACTGACCACGCATCGTGGCCCGTCGCGCGCACCGCGTCAAGTACCCCATGCGCGTCGCTTGGGGGGACGACGACGAGCATGCCGAGGCCGAGGTTGAAGACGTGCTCCATCTCGTCGTCGGACACGTCGCCGGCGCGCTGGATCTCGCCGAAGATGCGCGGCTCCTCCCAACGCTCCCGCTCGACGACCGCGTCGTGCTGGTGCCCGAGCACGCGTGCGAGGTTGCCCGGGATCCCCCCGCCCGTGACGTGGCTGATCGCGCGCACGTCGCCGTGACGCACGACGGCCGCGATCGCGGGCGCGTAGATGGCGCTGGGCGTCAGCAGCTCGTCGCCCAGCGAGTGGCGCGCGCCTTTCCACGCCGGCTCGTCGAGCCGGCGGCCCGCGCGTTCGAGCAGCGCGCGCCGGGCGAGCGAGTAGCCGTTGCAGCGCAATCCGGGGCTCGCGATCCCGACGACGACGTCGCCCGCGTGCACCGCCTTCGGCAACACACGCGTACGCTCGACGACGCCGACCGCGAAGCCGACGAGGTCGAACTCGCCGACGTCCATGACGCCCGGGTGCTCGGACATCTCTCCGCCGAGCAGCGCGCAGCCCGCCTCGCGGCATCCACGCGCGACGCCCGAGACGATCTGGTCGATCTGCTCCGGGACGAGCTTGCCGATCGAGATGTAGTCGAGGAAGAACAACGGCTCGGCACCGTGCGCGGCGATGTCGTCGACCGACATCGCGACGCAGTCGATCCCGATGGTGTCGTACCGGCCGACGAGACGCGCGATCAACGACTTCGTCCCAACCCCGTCCGTGGACGACACGAGCAGCGGATCGGAGTACGGCAGCCGGCCGAGCTCGAACAATCCGCCGAATCCGCCGATGTCACCGACGACCTCGGGACGGAACGTCGAACGCACGTGCTCCTTGATCATCTCGACGGCCTTCTCGCCCGCCGCGATGTCGACGCCGGCCTCGGCGTACGTCAGCGGCCGCCCCTTGGGCTCGCCCGTGCTCACGCGGTCGGGCCGGGGTCCGCGGCGGGGACCGCGGAGGGCGGCGCGCCGTCGACCCGTGTCAGGTCGACGTCGGCCTCGAGCACCAACTTCGAGTCGAACGCCAGCTCGGGCACGGGAACCGGGTAGTGGCCCGACAGGCAGGCCGTGCAGAAGGCGTCGGCGGGGGCGCCGGTCGCGTGCGTGAGCCGGCCGAGGTCGAGGTAGGCGAGCGAGTCGACGTTGAGGTAGTCGGCGATCTCGCCGACCGAGAGGTCGGCGGCCAGCAGCTCGGAACGGCGGCCGGTGTCCATGCCGTAGTAGCAGGGCCAGCGGTACGGCGGCGACGACACCCGGAAGTGAACCTCGGCCGCGCCCGCCTCGCGCAGCATCGCGACGACCTGCTTCGTCGTCGTGCCGCGCACGATCGAGTCGTCGACGACCACGAGTCGCTTCCCGCGGATGTTCTCGGGAAGCGGGTTGAGCTTCATGCGGACACCGGCGCCGCGCAGCTGCTGGTTCGGCTGGATGAACGTGCGCCCCACGTAGCGGTTCTTCACCAGGCCGTCGCCGTAGGCGATGCCCGACGCGCGCGCGTACCCCTGCGCGGCAGGCACGCCCGACTCGGGGATCGGCATGACCATGTCCGCGTCGACCGGCGCCTGGCGCGCGAGCTCCTCGCCCATGCGCTGGCGCGCCGCGTGCACGCTGCGCCCGTAGAGCGACGTGTCGGGACGCGCGAAGTAGACGAACTCGAACAGGCAGAGCTTCGGATCGGGCGACGCGAACCGGTGCTCGCGCACACCGCTCGCGTCGATCACGATCATCTCGCCCGGTTCGATCTCGCGGACGAAGTGCGCGCCCACGATGTCGAGCGCGGCCGTCTCGCTCGCGAGGACCCAACCGCCCTCGACGCGACCCAGCACCAGCGGCCAGAAGCCGTGACGGTCGCGTACGCCGATGAGGTGCGCCTCGTCCATCAACACGAACGAGAAGCCGCCCTGCAGGCGCGGGAGCACGCGCTGGAGCGCGAGCTCGAGGTCGCGGCCGTCGGAGCGGCCGTCGCCGTACTCGGCGGCGACGAGCTCGGCGACGAGGGCGGAGTCGGTCGTCGAGTCGAGCTCGAGCGGGCGGTCGTCGAGCATGCCGGGCAGCATGCCGAGCGCCTCGGCGAGCTCCACGGTGTTCGTGAGGTTGCCGTTGTGGCCGAGCGCGAAGCCGGCGTCTCCCACCGAGCGGTAGACCGGCTGGGCGTTGCGCCAGGTGCTCGACCCGGTGGTCGAGTACCGGTTGTGGCCGATGGCGAGGTGACCCTCGAGCGGCGCGAGCCGCCGCTCGTCGAAGACCCGGGTCACCAGGCCCATGTCCTTCACGACGGTGATCGTCTCGCCGTCGCTCACCGCGATCCCGGCCGACTCCTGGCCCCGGTGCTGCAGGGCGTAGAGACCCAGGTAGGTGAGGTGGGCGACGGGCTGGCCGGGCGCGTACACCCCGAACACGCCGCAGGCGTGGCCCGGGGTCTCCTCCGTCGGGGCGGGAGCGTCGGGGAGCGAATCGGACGCGGCGCGACGGCCGGGAAGGACCATGACCTCTCCAGTATCCCATGCCCGGACGCCCCG
>Ga0070741_10007852_pt1 | contig 21792 bp, 16 predicted proteins | sample Coa_R1_4_FD_66440 | JGI IMG/M metagenome (GOLD analysis project Ga0070741, IMG submission 66440) | Surface soil microbial communities from Centralia Pennsylvania, which are recovering from an underground coalmine fire - Coalmine... | ecosystem: Environmental > Terrestrial > Soil > Unclassified ... | reverse complement strand
GGTGGCTCGACCGACGGCAGCGTCGAGGTGATCCGCCGGCACGAGAAGGACCTCACGCACTGGATCAGCGAGCGCGACGACGGTTACGCGCACGCGATCGCCAAGGGGTTCAGGCGCGCGAGCGGTGACCTGCTGTGCTGGATCAACGCCGGCGACCTTCTGCTCGACGGGGCCCTGGCGAAGGTGCGCGAGCTCTTCGGCGCAGGCGACATCGACATGGTCTTCGGCGACGATTTCTATATCGACGAGAAAAGCCGCGTCGTCCGCCTCAGCCGCGGCTTTGTGAAGAATTTGCCGGCGGCCATGCTGCACGGCGGGTGGACGCCGCTGCAGGATGCCTGCTTCTGGACCCGCGATATCTACCAGCGCGTCGGCGGCATTGACCCCAATCTGTGCCTCGCCGCTGACTACGACCTGTTCCTGCGCATCGCGCGCGAAGGCCGCACCCGCCACGTGCCGTTCGTCTTCAGCGCCTTCCGCCGCCATCCGGGGCAAAAATCGTCGGACGCATCCGGATACGCGAAGGAGCGCGAGCAGGTGCGCCGCCGCGAATTGACCGGCGCGGGGGAGGGCGCGTTGGCGGCATTCGTCAAGCGGCAATTCCACCTCAATGCCGGCCGCATGCGGGCCTGGATAGCGCCGCGCGTGCGTCCCCGCCGCGACCTGGAAGGACGGCCGGTCGCGGAATTGCACTGCGCGCGCTACTGGCCGCCGGCCGACGGGGAAGCGTCCTGATGCTCAGGAATCTCGCCCGCAGCTGGGTGCTCCCGTTCCTCGACCCGCGCCAGCTTGCCTCCGTTGTGCGGCTGCCGCGGTTTTTCGGCGAATGGCGCCGCTTTCGCGCGCTCGCCGGAAACGGCAGCGCCCGCTTCATCGACCTGCGGCCATGCCTCACCGACCGGTCCGGCCATACGCCGTTCGATCCGCATTATTTCTACCAGGCCGCCTGGCTTGCGCGCGCGCTCGGCGAAGCCAGGCCGCCTCTGCACGTCGATGTCGGCTCGAGCGTCGTGGCCACCGGCGTCATCTCGGCTTTCGTGCCGCTGCTGTTCGTCGATTTCCGGCCGCTGATGGCGCGGCTGCCCAATCTCGAATCGATTGCCGCGGATATCACGCGCCTGCCTTTCGCGGACGGATCGGTGGCGTCGCTCTCGTCGCTGCACGTCATCGAGCACATCGGACTTGGCCGCTATGGCGACCGCATCGATCCGGAAGGCTGGCGCGCGGGCTTGTGCGAGCTCGAGCGGGTGCTGGCGCCGGGCGGGCGGCTCTACCTCTCGACGCCGGTCGGGCGCGACCGCGTCTGCTTCAACGCGCATCGTGTCTTTTCGCCGGCGGCGATTGCCGGCGCGTTGCCGGGTCTGAGGCTCGAGCGCTTCGCCACGGTCGACGACACGGGCCGTTACAGGGACAAGGCCGATCCTGTGCAAGCCGGCACGATGACCTACGGCTGCGGCATGTTCGCGTTCGTGAAATGACGGAACACCGGGGACTCCTGAGCCGGCTCGGCGACAACGACCTGTTCGCGTTCAATCTGCGGAACCGCGACCGCTGGATTGCGGCGCAGGCTGCGCGGATTCCCGCCGGCGCGCGCGTGATCGATATCGGCGCGGGCTCGGCGCCCTACCGCGCGGCGTTTTCCCATTGCGACTACAAGACGCAGGACTTCAAGAGCCTTTCCGATGCGCAGCTGCGCCACGGCGGCTATGCCGCGGTCGATTTCGTCTGCGACGCAAGCGCGATTCCCGTGGCGCCCGAAAGCTTCGACGTGGCGCTCTGCACGGAGGTGCTGGAGCATCATCCCGAGCCGATCGCCGTGGTGCGGGAAATCGCGCGCATTCTTGCGCCGGGCGGGCGCCTCATCCTGACGGCGCCGCTCGGTTCGGGAATTCACCAGGAGCCCTATCATTTCTACGGCGGGTATACGCCCTATTGGTACCGGCGTTTCCTGGACGCGGCCGGCTTTGACGATGTCGAGGTCGTGGCGAACGAGGGCTCGTTCCGGCACTTCGCGCAGGAGGCGATCCGGTTCTGCCGGATGACGCGGCCGTTCGCCCTGGGCATGCCGCTTGTGGCGGAGCTTGCGTGGCTGCCGTTCTGGTGCCTGCTGGCGCCGGTGCTCGTCGTCGCCGTTCCGGTTGCGGCGAAGGTTCTCGACCGCTTCGACCGTGAGCAGAGGTTCACGGTCGGCTACCACGTGCGTGCCGTGAAGCGCCTGTCGGCGGGGAGGGGGGCTTGAAGATCCTCTGCGTGTTCGGCCGCTATGCCTATGGCGACCCGCGCCGGGGCGACGGCTACGAATATGCCAATTTCCTGCCCGCGCTCGCCGCGCTCGGTCACGAAACCGAGCTGTTCGATTCCTTCGACCGCAGCGCCTACGTTGATTTTGCCGAGCTCAACCAGCGCCTGCTCGAGCGGGTCGCCGCGTACCGGCCGGACGTCATTTTTTTCGTACTGATGAACTACGAGGTGTGGTCGGAAACGCTGGACATCCTGCGCGCAGGGTCGCCGGCGATCCTCGTCAACTGGGGCACCGACGATTCCTGGAAATTCGACCAGGTGTCGCGTTTCCTTATCCCGCATCTCGACGTCCACGTCACCACGGACAAGAGGGCGCAGGCGCGCGCGGCGGCGGCGGGCTTTCGCAACGTGGTGCACTCGCAGTGGGGCGCGTCGTCCGCGCAGGTGCGGGAGCCGGTGCCAAGCAGCGACTGCATCTACGATGTCAGCTTCATCGGCAATATCTACGGCGAACGCCGCGCCTGGATCGATGGCCTGCGCGGGCGCGGCGTGAAAGTCGCGGTGTTCGGCCATGGCAGCGAAGGCGGCGTTGTCGGAGCGTCCGAGATTCCGGAGATCTACCGCAAGTCGAGGATATCGCTGAACTTTTCCGGGTCCGGGCGGCACTTGGCGGGTTTGCGTCTGGTGCGCTCGCGCCAGATCAAGGCGCGCGTGTTCGAGGTGCCGGGGGCGGGCGGGGCGCTCCTTACCCAGGCGGCGGAGGGGTTGTCGGATTATTTCCGCCTCGGCGAGGAGATCGACACGTTCGACAGCCTCGACGAGCTTGCCGGCAAGGTTTCGTTCTACCTCGCGAATCCGCAGGCGCGCGACCGCATGGCGCGCTCGGGGCACGCGCGCGTGGTTGCCGAGCATCTCTATGAGCACCGTTTTGCCGCTCTTCTCCATCATTCCCCCGCAGGGTGCCGGTCGCGGGGGTGGCGGATCGACCCCGGCGAGTTAAGCGAGTTCGTCGAGATACACCGCCGGACGCGAGCCATCAGGCCGCTTCGCCTCGCCCTCGGCGCCATGACGAGCGCGCTTCTCGGCCGGGAGCGGGGCGCGCGCGGTGCGCGGCGGATCGTCTTTGAGGCATCCTGGCGCCTCGCCGGAAAACGGACATTCGGCGCGGCAGGCTTGCCCGGGCGCCTGTTTTTTCGCGAGAGCTGACCGCGGCCGTGGCAGGCAGGCAGCCGCTGGTGTCCGTCGTCATGTCGATGCGCAACGCATCGGCGACGGTCCGCGACACAATCCGTTCGCTGCAATGGCAGACCCTTGGCGACTGGGAGCTTGTTTTGCTCGACGACGGTTCGACCGACGGCAGCGTCAGCGTGGTGCAGTCGATGAAGGACGATCGCATCCACCTGTACGGCGACAGCAGCCGGAAAGGGCTGGCCGCACGTCTCAACGAAGCGGTGGCATTGGCGCGCGGACGTTTTATCGCGCGCATCGATGCAGATGACATCTGCTTTCCCGCACGCCTGGAAAAGCAGGTGAGGTATCTTGAAGACCACCCGGAGATCGACCTTTTGGCATCGCGCGCCGCGGTATTTGCCGGTCGCGACCTGATCGGCCTCATGCCGGTCGGAACCGACCACCCGGATATCATGCGGCAGGCGTTCCGCGGCTTCTCATTTCCGCACCCGACCTGGTGCGGGCGTGCGGAGTGGTACCGCGCCAATCCCTACGACGGCGCGCTTGGAAAGACGCAGGATCAGGATCTCCTGCTGCGTACGTGCAGCCACAGCACATTTGCGGGGATGCCGGACGTCCTGGTTGGATATCGGCAGCAGAAGCTCGACATCGGCAAGCTCCTTCGCGGCCGCTTCATCTTCATGCGGTCATTGTGGCGGCACGGACGCGCCCTTGGGCCACCTTCATCGGTCATCGGAGGAATCGCGATGCAGGCCGCCAAGGGGGCGGCAGACGTCGCGATACTCAGCCTCGGCCTCAACCGCTGGGGCCAGCTTCGCCGCCTCGAGCCGATCCCGCGCAGCATGCGGGATGAATGGCCGGCCCTTTGCGACCGGCTGCAGTCGAGCGGGCCCTAGATCCATGTGCGGTATTGCAGGCGTCATCGATATTCGCCTGGCAGGCCAGTCCGAGCGGCTCGCGGCGCTTGGACAGAAAATGGCGCATGCACTGGCCCATCGCGGTCCCGATGCGCACGGCGTGTGGACGGATCCTGCGGCTGGACTCGCGCTCGGACACCGGCGCCTGTCCATTCTCGACCTGAGCGCGGCAGGCGCGCAGCCGATGATCTCGGCCGACGAGCGCTGGGCCATCAGCTTCAACGGTGAAATCTACAATGCGAACAGGATTGCCGCCGCTGCGGAACTCGCGTGCTGCAATTGGCGCGGTCACTCCGATACCGAAATCATCCTGGAATCGTTTGCGCGCCGGGGTGTGGATGCAACGCTTGCCGACATGAACGGCATGTTCGCCGTCGCCTTGTGGGACCGTCGGCAGAAAGTCCTTTACCTGATGCGTGACCATCTCGGGATAAAGCCGCTTTATGTCCTGGAGGACGAAGGCCGGCTCGCTTTCGCATCGGAGCTTAAGGCCTTTGCGGAACTCGACCGGTGGTCACCGCAGGTGGATATGGCCTCGGCGACGAGCTTTTTCAGATTTGGCTGCGTGCCGGCGCCATTCAGCATCTTCAAAAGTGTCCGCAAGCTGATGCCGGGCGAATTGATGACGATCACACCGGGCAGGCGTCCGTCCGTCCGACGTTACTGGTCGATTGCGGACGTGGCTCGGTCCGGCACCCGCGATCTGCTCGATATCTCCGACGCGGAGGCGGTGGACCGGTTCGATGGTCTGCTTTCGGATGCGGTATCGCAACAGATGATCAGCGATGTTCCGATCGGAGTGTTTTTGTCCGGTGGAATCGATTCGTCGACGGTCACCGCCTACATGGTGCAGGCGGGCCGTGGACCCGTGCGGACGTTTTCGGTTGGCTCGCCTGATCTGAAATTCGATGAGTCGGCGCAGGCGGCCACGATCGCGAGGCATCTTGGAACGACGCATACGGAGCTCACGGTGTCGGCAAGGGACGCGCTCGATACCGTCGGGTCGCTTCCGGACATGTACGACGAGCCGTTCGCCGATTCTTCGCAGATTCCGACCTTCCTGATTTCGAAGCTGACCCGTCAGCACGTCACCGTGGCATTGTCCGGTGATGGCGGTGACGAAATTCTCGCAGGGTACAATCGCCACGTCTTTTCCGACGGACTTTGGAAGCATTTGTCGGCGGTGCCGGTACAGTTGCGGACGGTGCTGGCGTTTCTCCTGCGGGTTGTTCCGGATCAGGCCTATCTGGTTGCGCAAAACCTGATTCCGGTACGGCGGCGCCCGGCGCACTTGTTGGAAAAGCTGCACAAGCTCGCCTACACGATTCCGGTCGAATCCCGCGATCTCTACATGCGGCTCATCAGCCTGTGTTTCGAGCCGGCCAGAATCACCGGTGTTGCGGAGCAGGACGTCGACCTCGCCGAAGGCGCTGAGGAACGGCTAGGCAGTCTGCTCGGGGCGACACAACTGAGGGACACGATGCTCTACCTGCCTGACGATATCCTTCAGAAGGTCGACAGGGCATCCATGGCGGTTGCGCTTGAGGTGCGTCCACCGCTGCTCGATCATCGTATCGTCGAGTTCTGTTGGCGTCTGCCGAATCGGTTCAAGATACGCAACGGCGAATCGAAATGGCTTCTGCGGCGCGTGCTGGAAAAGTATGTGCCGCGCCCGATGTTCGACCGCCCGAAAATGGGCTTTTCAATTCCGATCGCCGACTGGCTGCGTGGGCCGCTGCGTGAATGGTCGGCCGATCTTCTGTCGCCGGCGAAATTCGGCGGCGGGCTGCTGGATGCGAACGAGGCAACGCGGCTGCATCAATGCTTCCTTGCCGACCGCGGGGTATCGGCGCACGCGATCTGGACACTGCTGATGTTCGAATCCTGGCGGCGCAGATGGACGTAAGATTTCGATTGTACATCGGAAAACCGCCGTGTTACCGGCTGTGGCCAGGAAATGCTGCGTGACCGACTCTCACCGCCCGATTGCCGTTTTCCCACATCGATAACGAGTTTTCACGTAAAGCATCGATGCCGTCGCACAATCGAAAAATTGCTGTAGTCGGACTCGGCTATGTCGGCTTGCCGGTTGCGACTGCGTTCGCCCGCTCTGGCGCATCCGTTATCGGGTTCGATGTCGATCGGAAGCGCATTGAAGAACTGAGAGCCGGGCGTGACCGCACATTGGAGGTCGCATCCGAAGATCTTAGACACAAGACCCTGCAGTTTGAGCATGAACCGGCGGCCTTGGCGGCAGCGGATTTTTACATCGTCACGGTGCCGACTCCTATTGACGGCGCACGACGGCCTGACCTTAACGCGGTGCTGTCGGCATCGCGGACGGTCGGACAGGTGCTGAAGCGCGGCGACATCGTTGTTTTCGAATCGACCGTCTACCCCGGCACGATCGAGGAAGAGTGTCTGCCTGTTCTCCAGGAGCGCTCAGGCCTCGTCGGCGGGCGCGATTTCACCGTCGGCTATTCGCCGGAAAGGATCAACCCCGGCGACAGGGAACACCGCTTCGAAACCATCACCAAGGTCGTTTCCGCGCAGGACGCTCCTACGCTCGATATCATCGCGGATGTCTATGGCTCGGTCGTCAAGGCCGGCATACACCGGGCACCGTCGATCAAGGTGGCTGAAGCGGCTAAGGTTATCGAAAACACGCAGCGCGATCTCAATATCGCGTTCATGAACGAACTTTCCGCGATCTTTCATCAGCTCGGTATCGACACCGGCGATGTCCTGGCCGCGGCCTCCACCAAATGGAATTTCCTGAACTTTCAACCCGGACTGGTCGGCGGGCACTGTATCGGTGTCGATCCCTACTATCTGACGTTCCGCGCGGAAAAGGCGGGTTATCATCCTGAAATCATTCTCGCTGGACGTCGTATCAACGACAGCATGGGCGAGCGTGTGGCGCGCGAATGCATGCGCGCGCTGCTGCAACGCGGTTGCGCCAATCCGACAGTGACCATTCTCGGCATGACGTTTAAAGAGAATGTTCCCGACATTCGCAATTCGAAGGTCATCGACATTGCCCGTGAGCTACAACGGGCAGGTATCGACGTTCAGGTCAGTGATCCACTTGCATCGTCGAACGATGCCGATCACGAGTATCACCTTAAACTGACGCCCATTGATTCGCTGCGGCCGGCCGACGCCGTCATTTTTGCCGTGGCCCACCGGGATTACGTTGCGGGCGGCTGGCCATTCATTGCGAAATTGCTCAAGAACGGCGAGGGCATCGTGCTGGATATCAAGTGCAGACTCGATCGCTCGGCAAAGCCGAAAGGAGTGGACCTATGGCGACTCTAGGCGATCGGACCGGGCGGAAGACGGCCGATGGCTGACGGACCCATCCTGGTCACCGGAGCAGCCGGGTTTATCGGCTTTCATGTCGCCAGGCGTCTGTTGAAAGACGGCTGCGACGTGGTCTGCCTCGACAATATGAACGCATATTACGACCCCGCGTTGAAGGACGCCCGCCGCCGCGAGCTCGAGAAGTCCGGACGCATGCGTTTCGTCAGGCTTGACCTCGCCGACCGCGACGGAATGGCCGCACTGTTCGGCGAGCACCGCTTTCCCTACGTCATCCATCTTGCCGCGCAAGCCGGCGTTCGCCATTCATTGGCCGATCCGTTTGCCTATATCGACGCCAACCTTGCGGGCTTTGCCACAATTCTCGAAGGCTGCCGCCACAACGGCTGCCGGCATCTGCTGTATGCCTCCTCGTCGTCGGTCTATGGCTCAAATACGAAGATGCCGTTTTCGGTGCACGACAACGTCGATCACCCCTTGAGCCTTTATGGTGCCTCGAAAAAGGCCAACGAACTGATGTCGCATGCCTATGCGCATCTTTTCGGTCTTCCATCGACCGGCTTGCGCTTCTTCACGGTATATGGGCCGTGGGGCCGACCCGACATGGCGATGTGGATTTTCACAAAATCGATCATCGCCGGTGAGCCGATAAAATTGTTCAATAATGGCGATATGAAGCGCGACTTCACCTACGTTGACGATGTCGTGGAGCCGATCGTGCGCCTGATCGATCGTCCGGCTGCTGGTCGCCCGGTTTCTTCAGGGGCCTCGCCGGATCCCGGTTCGAGCCATGCACCTTGGCGCATCTACAACGTAGGCAACAACAATCCAGTCGGGCTGCTCGAGATCGTCAGCCTTCTGGAGAAGGCCATCGGCAAGAAGGCCAAACGTGAATTGTTGCCGATGCAGCAGGGCGATGTGCCGGCAACTTACGCGGACATCGACGACCTGACGCGCGATGTCGGTTTTCGCCCGGTCACCTCGATTGCCGACGGCATTTCGCGGTTCGTCGACTGGTATCGATCCTATCACCGCGCTTGATGGTATTCGGCAAGCAGAAGCGAGGCGTTTAACCATGGGAGACAAGGTCGCACTCATCACCGGTACGACCGGGCAGGATGGGGCCTATCTGGCCGAGCTGCTGCTGGCAAAGGGCTACATCGTGCACGGTCTCAAGCGGCGTTCGTCGTCGCTCAATACGCAGCGCGTAGATCACCTCTACGTCGATCCGCATGTCGAAAATGCGAGATTCTTCCTGCACTACGGCGACATGACGGACGCGACCAATCTCATACGGATCATTCAGGAAACGCAGCCGACCGAGATCTACAATCTCGCCGCGCAAAGCCACGTTCAGGTAAGCTTCGAGACGCCGGAATACACGGCAAATGCCGATGCGCTCGGAACGCTGCGTCTGCTCGAGGCGATCCGCATACTCAAGCTCGAGAACCGCGTGCGTTTCTATCAGGCATCGACATCCGAGCTTTACGGCAACACGCCGCACACTCCGCAGAATGAAACGACCCCTTTTTACCCCCGCAGCCCGTACGGGGCTGCAAAGCTGTATGCGTACTGGATTACCGTGAACTATCGGGAGGCCTATGGCATCCACGCGTCGAACGGAATTCTGTTCAATCATGAAAGCCCGATCCGTGGCGAAACCTTCGTCACGCGGAAGATCACCCGCGCCGTTGCGGCGATCGAAGCGGGCCTGCAGGACCAGCTTTTTATCGGCAATCTCAATGCGCGCCGTGACTGGGGACATGCGCGCGACTACGTCGATGGTATGTGGTTGATGCTGCAGCAGCCGCAGCCGGATGACTACGTCCTGGCCACGGGCACGAGCCATACGGTGCGTGAATTTGTCGAGCGGGCATTTGCCCTGATCGGCCGCCGGCTCAAGTGGCACGGCGAGGGAAAGAACGAAACCGGAGTCGATGAATTAAGCGGGAAGGAACTGGTCAAGGTAGACCCGCGCTATTTCCGGCCGACGGAAGTCGATGTCCTGATCGGTGACGCGTCAAAGGCGCGCACCAAGCTCGGGTGGAAGCACCGCGTCAGCTTCGATGCGCTGGTGAAGGAGATGGTGGAAGAGGATCGCAAGGCGCTCCACACCGGATCTGGGCACAGCAGGGGCATCAGCGAGTAAGCCCATGACGCCGCCACTGCTCTTCGATCTGCGCGGCAAGCGCGTCTATGTGGCCGGTCATTCGGGCCTCGCGGGGTCGGCCATCGTACGGCGTCTTGCATCCGAGGGCTGCGAAATCCTGACTGCGGATCGAAGCGAGCTTGACCTGACGCAACAGGAAGCGACCGAGAAATGGATCAGGCAAGCCAGGCCCGATGCGATTTTCCTTGCTGCCGCGCGCGTCGGCGGCATTTACGCAAACGACGCATTTCCGGCCGATTTTCTGGTCGACAACCTCGCGATCGGCCTTAACGTCGTGCGCGCCGCGGTCGCTGCGAAAGTTCAGAAGCTGATGTTCCTCGGATCTTCGTGCGTATTTCCGCGCAATGCGCCGCAGCCCATGACCGAGGAGTCGCTGCTGACGGGGGCGCTGGAGCCGACCAATGAATGGTACGCGGTGGCAAAAATTGCCGGCCTCAAGCTTGCGCAGGCTTACCGTCGCCAATTCGGGGCCGACTTTATCTCCGTCATGCCGACCAACCTTTACGGCCCCGGCGACAATTATCACCCGGAGAACAGTCACGTACCGGCTGCGCTCATCCGGCGATTTCACGAGGCCAAGATGAAGGGCGCGGACGAAGTCATTGTCTGGGGCACGGGCAAACCGAGACGCGAGTTCCTCGCAGCCGACGACCTCGGCGACGCTTGCGTCTTTGTGATGAAACACTACTCCGGCGACGGATTTCTCAATATCGGAACCGGCAAGGAGGTCAGTATCGGAGAGTTTGCCCGCCTCGTAGCGGAGGTTGTCGGCTTTCGCGGCAAGCTCGTTTTCGACACCAATCGCCCGGACGGCCCGCCGCGCAAGCTGTTGGATATTTCGAAGATCGCCGCCCTGGGCTGGACTGCGAAGATCCCGTTGCGCGAAGGCCTGCAGGCGGCCTACAGGGACTTTCTTGCCCGTGGCGCCGCTCTTCGTGAGCGATAAAGCGGCGCGATTGGACCGCGGCTCTCAACGTCCTATAGTGGCATCGACAGGATAGAATCGACCGCGATGGCGAACCCAACTCTGCAAAAGCTGAAGGTCAAGCTGTTCACCGACGGCGCGGACAAGGCGCAGATCGTGGAAATGGCCAAGCAGCCGTGGATCGCGGGATTCACCACCAACCCGTCGCTGCTCAGGAAGGCCGGGGTCAGCGATTATGAAGCCTACGCGCGCGACCTCGTCGCGGCCGTACCCGACCGGCATATCTCCTTCGAGGTTTTTTCCGATGACGTTGCCGAAATGGTTGCGCAGGCGCGCGTCATCACGACCTGGGGCAAGAACGTCTTCGTGAAACTGCCAGTGACCAACACGCGCGGCGAGCCCTTGTTTGACGCGGTGCGCACCCTCTCGCGCGAAGGCGTCAACATCAACATGACCGCGATTTTTACCGGCGAGCAGGTTGCGCGCGCTGTCGAGGCGCTCGATGGTGGTGCACCTGCCTGCGTTTCCGTGTTTGCCGGAAGGCTGGCCGATTTCGGCATCGACTACCGGCCGATCATGCAGGATGCCGTTGCGCGCGCACGCAAGACACGCAACGTTGAGATCATCTGGGCCTCGACGCGGGAGGTTTTCAATGTGATCGAGGCGGATGCGATGGGCTGCCACATCATCACGGCACCGGCCGACGTGCTCAAGAAGCTCCCCGCCATCGGCACGAAGACGGCCGCGGAGCTTTCGCTCGCCGCCGTCAAGTCGTTTCGGGAGGACGCCATCGCCGCGGGGTTACGGCTATCGGTTCCGGCCTCGCGCGCGGCCGAGTGACATTCATTACCCCACGAACAACTGTGCGCGAACTGCCGCCCCTGTAATGCTTTGAATCAAAACGTGTTCGCAACGACTTTCGCGGGGTAGTCGCCAGCAAGCCGTCGCCGTGCTAGGTGGTGAGCGGGCGACGGAAGTCAGGGCGCGGGGAAACCATTCAAGACATGATGCAGGCTGCGATTGCGAGCGCTGAGCGTCCGTTGCGTGTCGGTGTCGTCGGTGTCGGCGTCATGGGCAGCAACCACGCACGCGTACTTGCCGGATTGCCGGGGACCGAACTGGTCGGCGTCGCCGACCCCGACCGCAAACAGACGGAGTTTGTCGCACGCGCGTTAGGCTGTGGCGCCGTTGCCGATGTGGAAGAGTTGCTTGATCGCGACGTCGATGCAATCACGATTGCGGCACCCACGCACCTTCACAGAGATATTGCGCTGACCTGCATCGCGCGCGGCGTCCATGTGATGGTGGAAAAACCGATTGCATCCTCGACCGAAGAAGGGCGCGAGATTATCAGCGCGGCCCGGCGGGCCGGTGTCACGCTGATGGTCGGCCACGTCGAGCGGTTCAATCCGGCGGTCGAAGCGATCAAGGAAGCGATTCGCGGCGAAGATATTCTCTCGATCGCGATTACCCGAGTTGGTCCGTTCCCGCCGCGCATGTCGAATGTCGGTGTGGTGATCGACCTGGCAGTCCACGATATCGACCTGATCCGCTGGTTTACCGATTCCGACATCGTCGAGGTGCAACCGCAGCTCTCCAGCGCGGTTGCCGAGCGCGAGGACATCGCGCTTCTGCAGTTCCGCACCGCTTCCGGCGTGCTCGCCCACATCAACACGAATTGGCTGACGCCCTTCAAGGCGCGCAACGTCACCGTGGCGACACGCGGCAAATATGTGATGGGTGATTTGTTGACGCGGCAGGTGACTGAGTGCTTCGGCTTCCAGCCCGACGGCAGCTACTCGATGCGGCATCTGTCAGTCGGCCACGCCGAGCCGCTGCGATCGGAATTGCTTGCGTTCCTTCGCGCCGTTCGATCGGGGGCGACCCCGGCGGTGACGGGCGAGGAGGCAGTGGCCAGCCTCGAAATCGCGACGCGCTGTCTTGCGACACGGCCGACGGTCGTGGCGCCCGCGCAGCGAAAAGGCCCCCGCGCCGTCGTCGGCTGACGGGCGGGCTGTCTTACGGGCATTCGATGAATTTGCGCACCAATCCGCCGCCAATCCCTTTTATTGACGTTGCCGCGCAACGGCGCCGGCTCGGATCCGCGATCGACACTGCGGTGGCCCGCGTGCTGGGCCACTGTCAGTTCATCCTGGGTCCGGAGGTGCGGACTTTCGAGGCAGAGCTTGCGGCATTCTGCGGCGCGCGCCACGTCGTGACCTGCGCGAGCGGCACGGATGCGCTGGTGCTTGCACTGCGGGCGATGGGAGTGGGGCCGGGCGATGCCGTTCTGTGCCCATCATTCACGTTTTGCGCCACGGCGGAAGTCGCAGTGCTTGTCGGCGCGACGCCCGTGTTCGTCGACGTCGACGCCGCGACCTTCAATATCGACGTGGATGGAATTCCCGGCGCCATTGCGACGGCGCGTGAGGCGGGACTGAAACCGAAGGCGATCATTCCGGTCGATCTGTTCGGGTTGCCGGCCGATCATCGCGCGATCGAGGCAGCGGCAAAGGCGGAAAATCTGCTCGTCCTCGACGATGCAGCGCAGGCTTTCGGTGCGACCTATCATAACCGGCGACTCGGCACCTTCGGCCGGGCGAGCGCAACCAGCTTTTTTCCGGCAAAGCCGCTTGGTTGCTATGGCGATGGCGGCGCCGTGATCACCGACGACGACGGTCTCGCCGACGCCTTGCGAAGCCTGCGCGTGCACGGGCAGGGAAGCAACAAATACGACAATGTCCGCATCGGCCTCGCGTCGCGTCTGGATACGATCCAGGCTGCAATTCTGAGCGAGAAACTGAAGATTTTTCCCGATGAAATCGACACCCGGAATGCGGTCGCCAATCGCTACAACAGCGCACTTGCCGACGTCGTCGAAGTGCCGCGCATCCCGGCTGGCTCGACATCCGTCTGGGCGCAGTACACCATTCGGGTCGCCGGGGGACGGCGCGATGCACTTGCGGCTGCTCTGAGGTCCGAAGGCATACCGACGGCAATCTACTACCCGATCCCCCTGCATCGGCAGCAGGCCTACAGGCACTTTCCGGTGGGCAAGGGTGGAACGGCGGTGAGCGAGCATCTGGCATCGGAAGTGATCAGTCTGCCGATGCACGCCTACCTCGATGCCGGCACGCAGGATCGAATTATCGATGCGACGCGGCGCGCACTGAAGCCGTGACCGCGCATAAACGGCTGGCCGCGCACTACGTCCGTTTGTAGATATCGTCGAAGCGCTCGATATCGTCTTCGCCGAAATAGCTGCCGGTTTGCACTTCGATCAACTCGAGGGGGATTTTGCCCTTGTTGGCGAGCCGATGCACGCTTCCGATCGGGATATAGACGGACTCGTTCTCGTGCACTGCGCGGGTCTGCTTACCGATTGTCACCTCGGCCGTGCCGCGGACGACGACCCAATGCTCGGCGCGATGACGATGTTTTTGCAATGAAAGGACGCCGCCGGGAACCACGACGATCCGCTTGACCTGAAATCGCTCGCCAGCATCGATAGATTCGTAATAACCCCAGGGCCGGTGGACCCGCTTGTGATCGGTTGCCTCCGGCCTTTTTGCTGCCTTCAGCTTGCCGACAAGCTCGCGTACCTCCTGTGCGCGGGCCCGAGGTACCACCATCACTGCATCCGATGTGCTGACCACAACCAGGTCGTTGACGCCAACCAGCGTTGTAAGCCGGTCGTTGGAATGCACCACGCAGCCGCTCGAATCCATTGTCACTACGGAACCCTGCAGCACGTTGCCTGCGGGATCGCGAGGTGTGATGTCGAGCAGTGCGTCCCAACTGCCGATATCCGACCAGCGGAAATTGCCAAATGCGACCGCGGCCCGGTCGGTCTTTTCCATCACCGCATAGTCGATCGACTTCTGCGGCGCACGCGCGAATGCTTCCGGCTCGAGACGCAAAAACCCGAGATCGTTGCTGGCATTGGCGACCGCCGCTTCAACCGCGGCAGCCATGTCCGGTTCGAGGCGCTTGAGCTCCGACAGGAGTACGTCCGCACGGAACAGGAAATTTCCGGAATTCCAGAGATAGCCGTCGCGGACGTAGCGTGCTGCCGTTTCAGCATCGGGCTTCTCGACAAAACTTTTCACCGCGCTGACGCCCTCGGCGATGGCTGCACCGGGCAGAATGTACCCGTAGCTCGTCTTCGGCTCGGTAGGCTTGATTCCAAAGGTGACGATATGGCCCGCCTCGGCTGCGACCCGCCCGGCGCGGCAGCTCGCGCGGAAGGCGTCGACATCCGGGATAATGTGGTCGGCGGCGAGCGCGAGCACCACCGCGTGCGGGTCGCGGCGCATCGCGATCGCGGCCGCCGCCGCGACTGCCGGCCCTGAGTCGCGCCGCATCGGCTCGATAACGATCGTCGTCTCCACGCCGACGTCTTCCGCCTGGCGCCGGGCGAAGAAATGGAAGTTCGGACCCGTGACGACGATCGGCGGGCCGAACATGGTGTCCTGCACGCGCAACAGCGTGTTCTGATAGGTCGACCGGTCGCCGATCAGGGGCAGGAACTGCTTTGGCAGAGCATCGCGGGACACCGGCCACAGCCTCGTCCCGGCGCCGCCCGCCAGCAGGATTGGGGTGATGGGTGAGGCCATGGGCTACGGTCGGGAGGCGGCTGATACGGGCTCTTTGTTCCGAGGTAGAATTGTCTTAAGGCAGTTCTCCGTATCTGACTATCGCTATCGGCACGTCGGGCTCAAGTATCGAACGGCCCATTTTAGGCCCTGGCAGGGACTTTCCCTGATGATTGAGCGCATTTTGACCGTCGGCGGCTTCACGCTGCTCTCGCGCGTCACCGGCTTTGCCCGCGACATTCTCCTGGCCGCCATCCTCGGCGCCGGGCCTGTCGCCGACGCCTTTTTCGTCGCCCTGCGGCTGCCCAACCACTTCCGTGCAATTTTCGCCGAAGGCGCATTCAATGCGGCCTTCGTCCCTGCGTATGCGCGCATCAGGGAAAGCGGCGGTGCGGCGCGCGCCGGCGTCTTTGCCGACCGCATCTTCACGCTGCTGCTTGCAAGTCAGATCGTGCTGCTGGGCGTGGCGCTCCTGTTCACGCCGGCAGTGATTGCGGTGCTTGCGCCCGGCTTTGCAAATGATCCGGATCGCTTTTCGCTGGCGGTCGAGCTCACGCGAATCACGTTTCCCTATTTGCTGTTGGTTACGCTGGTGACCCTCTACGGCGGGATTCTCAACGCGCTGCAGCGTTTCGCCGCCGCCGCCGCCGCGCCGATCCTGCTCAATTTGTCGCTCATGGTAGCGCTCGCTCTTGCCGCGTTCTTTCCAACCGCGGGCCACGCCGCCGCTTGGGGCGTGCTTGTGGCCGGCATCCTCGAATTCCTGCTGCTCGTGGGCGACGCCAGCCGTGTTGGCGCCCTTACGAGATTACGCCGGCCGGAACTCGACGCCGACGTGCGGCAATTCTTCCGCGCGCTGGGGCCGGCGATCGTCGGCTCAGCTGGCGTTCAGCTCGCTTTGTTTGCAGACACCATCATCGCGAGCTTTCTGCCGGCTGGCGCACTGTCCGCGCTCTACTACGCCGACCGGCTGAACCAGCTGCCGATCGGGGTCATCGGTATCGCCGCCGGCACGGTCGTTCTTCCGGAAATGTCGCGGCGCATTGCGGGCGGTGATGGCAGAGGCGCTGCACAAGCGCAAAGCCGTGCCGTGGAATTTACTTTGCTGCTCTCGATTCCGTGCGTCGTCGCCTTTTTTGTCGTTCCTGATCTCATCATGCGCGCGCTTTTCATGCGCGGCGCCTTCACCGCTGTCGATGCAGACGCGGCGAGGCGTACGCTTGTGGCTTACGCCGTCGGATTGCTGCCGTTCGTTCTTATACGGAGCGCGGTCGCGACTTTTTTTGCGCGGGGGGACACCGCGACCCCGGTGAAAGCGGCATTGATCGCGGCGGCGGTCAACATCGCGTTTAAGATATTGCTGATGGGACCGCTGGCGCAGATCGGCCTGGCGCTGGCGACGTCGATCGGGGCGTGGATCAATCTTGGCCTCGTAATGTGGTTCGCACTGCGTGCGGGCCATGTGCCGAGAGACGGGCGCCTGAACAAGTCGATGCTACGGTTCGCCATCGCCGGCCTCGTTCTTGCGGCGGTTCTGTGGCTCTGTCATGCGCCCGTCCTCGCCTGGATCGGCGACTGGCACGGCATACGCGATCTTGCCGCGCTCGCTGTCCTCACGGCTATCGGGGCCGTTGTTTACGCCGGAACCGTCCTGATTCTGTTCGGCAGCAAATGGATTGTCACATTTCGCGGCAGGATCGATCGATAAATCTGCACTCTTTGCACTATTGCCGAACCGCCGAGGTGGACATAGCTCATGGGCGACGGTATGGGGACTGTCCGCATCAGCATAGCTTTGCAGGAATTCATGCATACTGGCCTGTTGCTTTCATCATTTTTATTGATACGTCCGGTGGCAAAGCTTGCATTACCGCTGCTGCTTGCGACTTTGGTCGCAAGTTGCGGCGATCGGCAACAGCAAGGCGGTGCGCCTCCGCCGCCGGCTGTGACATTTGCAAAACCGGTGACGCGCACGGTTTTTGACTTCGACGAATATGTCGGGCGATTCACAGCCGTCCATTCGGTCGAGGTGCGCGCGCGTGTATCCGGCTATCTCGACAAACTGCATTTCAAGGACGGTCAACTCGTCAAGCAGGGCGATCTGCTTTTCACGATCGACAAGCGTCCGTTTAAGAACACGCTTGATCAGGCGCGCGCCAATCTGGTGCAGGCACAGTCGAACCTGGCCTACACGGAAGCCGATTACACGCGCGGGCAGCAGTTGGTCCGCGACAAAACCATAACGGACCAGACGTTCGAGCAGCGTGCGCAGGCCTTTCGCAATGCCCAGGCCGCCGTAAGCAGCGCCGAGGCCGCGGTGCGCCAGGCCGAGCTGGACCTCGAGTTCACCGAGCTGCGGGCGCCCATCAATGGGCGAATCGGCGATCGCCGCGTTTCGCCCGGCAATTTGGTGACCGGGGGGACGAGCGGCAACACGACGTTGCTTGCCACTATTGTTTCAACGGATCCGATCTATTTCGAGTTCACGTTCGACGAGGCTTCGTACCTGCGTTACGAACGGCTCGCCAAAAGCGGTCAGGACATCGCAAGCCGCAATGCCAGCGTTCAGGTGGCGCTCAAGCTCATTGACGAGCGCGACTTTGATCACGAAGGCCGCATGGACTTCATCGACAACGTCATCGATCGTTCGACCGGGACGATCCGTGGTCGCGCGGTTTTTGCGAATCCAAACGGGGTGTTCACGCCTGGCATGTTCGCGCGCGTGCGGGTGCCGGGCTCGCCGCCCTACGAGGCCCTGCTGGTGCCCGACGTTGCCATCGGTACCGAGCAGGCCCGCAGGTTTGTGACCGTGGTGGATGATCAGGACACCGCCCGCATCAAATACGTCACGTTGGGCCAGCTGACGTCCGACAATCTGCGCGTCATCAAGGAGGGCGTCAGCCGTGATGATCGCATCGTGGTCAACGGCCTCATGCAGGCACGTCCCGGGACGAAGGTGCGGCCGCAGCCGCAGGCCGAGAAGCCTACCGCATCGGCGGAAGGCGCGCTCCCGCAAGCAAAATAGCGGGCGCTCGCACCCATGCGGATATCGCACTTCTTCATCGACCGGCCGATCTTTGCCTCCGTCGTCTCGATTATTTTCGTGATCGTCGGTGGCGTGGCATTTTGGCGTCTGCCGGTCGCGCAATATCCGGAAATCGCGCCGCCGACCATTACCGTGTCGGGACAATATCCGGGCGCGAGCGCCGACGTTGTCGCCGCGACGGTGGTCACGCCGATCGAGCAGCAGATCAACGGCGTGGAGAACATGATCTACATGTCGTCGAACTCGACCGGCGACGGCCGATTCTCGATTTCCGTCAGTTTCGAGCTTGGCACCAATCTCGACATCGCGCAGGTGCAGGTGCAGAACCGTGTTTCCATCGCGCAGCCGCGCTTGCCGATTGACGTGCGCAACATCGGCGTCACCGTGAACAAGAGTTCGCCCGACCTGATGATGGTCGTGCATCTCTACTCGCCGGACAAGTCGCGCGACACACTCTTCATATCGAACTACGCGACCATCGAGATCACCGACGCGGTCACACGTGTCGACGGTGTCGGTTCGCTGATCGTGTTCGGCAGCCGCGACTATGCCATGCGCGCCTGGCTCGATCCGGACAGGCTGCAATCATTGGGCCTGACCGCCAACGACGTGGTCGCCGCGCTTGCCGGGCAGAATGTGCAGGTCGCTTCCGGCGTGCTCAACCAGCCGCCGATGGACAAATCCGGTGCCTTCCAGATCTCGGTGCAGACATTGGGGCGGCTCGCCACCACTGAAGAATTCGGCAATATCATCATCAAGCAGACGGCGAACGCCGTGGTGCGGATGAAGGATATCGCCAAGGTCGAACTCGCTGCGCAGGATTATTCGACCAATTCCTACCTCGACCGTGATCCGGCCATCGCCATCGGCATCTTCCAGCGGCCGGGGTCGAACGCGTTGTCGACGGCAAGGAACGTAAAGGCCACCATGGACGAACTGGCCAAGCGGTTTCCGCCCGGCCTGAAGTACGACATCGTCTACAACCCGACCGAGTTCATCCAACAGTCGGTCGATGCCGTCGAATCGACAATCGGCGAAGCGATCGTCCTTGTCGTGCTCGTCGTCATACTTTTCCTGCAGACATGGCGCGCGGCGATCATCCCAATCGTGGCCATTCCGGTGTCGCTGATCGGCACGTTCTTCTTCATGGCGCTTTTCGGATTCACGCTGAACAACCTGTCATTGTTTGGGCTGGTTCTGGCGATTGGTATCGTGGTCGACGATGCGATTGTCGTCGTCGAGAATGTCGAGCGCAGCATTGCCGCCGGGCTGTCGCCGCGCGACGCCGCGCGAAAAAGCATGGACGAGGTCGGCGCCGCCTTGATCGCGATCGCGCTTGTGCTGTCCTCGGTGTTCGTGCCCTCAGTCTTTATTACCGGCATCTCCGGCCAGTTCTACCGGCAGTTCGCGCTTACAATTGCCGGCGCCACCATCATATCGCTGATCGTGTCGCTGACGCTGTCGCCGGCGCTCTGCGCGCTGTTGCTCAAGCCAAAGCGGGAGATCGCGGACGGACACTGGTGGAGCGCCCCGATCCGCGGCTTCTTCGGCTTGTTCAACCGCTATTTCGACAAGCTTACCCACGGCTACGGGTGGCTGTCGGCCAAGCTCGTGCGCATTGCCGCGCTGATGCTCGTCGTCTATGCCGGTGTCATCGCCTTCGGTCTCAATGAATTCCGCAAGACCCCGATCGGCTTCATCCCGCAGCTCGACCGAGGTTACCTGATCATCATCACTCAGCTGCCGCCGGCGGCGTCCCTTGACCGCACCGACGAGGTGAACCGGAAGGCGACCGAAATCGCGCTGTCGATCCCCGGCATCGCCCACGCTGTCAACATCGTCGGCTTTTCCGGGGCGACCTTCACCAACGCGCCTAACTCGGGCGCCGTCTTCGTGACGCTCGACCCCTTCGAGAAGCGCGCCAGCGATCCGCACCAGTCGGCGGCTGCCATCCAGGGCCAGCTGTTCCAGAAGCTCTCCTCGATCCACGATGCGCTCATCTTCGTCGCCGCGCCGCCGCCCGTCTCCGGCGTCGGCAATGCCGGTGGCTTCCGCATGATGGTCGAGGACCGTGCCGGCCGCGGCTCGCAGGCGCTGCAGGGCGCGGTCTACGCCATGATGGGGCGCGCGGCACAAACGCCCGGGCTGATGCAGGTATTTTCTCTGTTCGAGAACACGACCCCTCAGCTCTATCTCGATATCGACCGCACCAAGGCGCAGCTGCTCGGCATCAACGTGCCGGACGTCTTCTCGGCACTCCAGATCTATCTCGGATCGTCCTACGTGAACGACTTCAACCTGTTCGGCCGCACGTATCGCGTGATCGCGCAGGCGCAGAGCGACGCGCGCAGCGATCCCCAGGACGTCCTGAAAATCCGCGTGCGCAACAACAACGGCGATACCGTGCCGCTCGGCGCCTTCACGACGGTGCGCACGATCACCGGGCCGTACCGCGTGCCGCGCTACAATCTCTACCCTGCGGCCGAACTCGATGGCGCGGCCGCGCCCGGCTACAGCCAGGGCCAGGCGATCAAGATCATGGAGCAGCTCGCGGCGCAGACCTTGCCGCAGGGCTTCTCTTATGAATGGACCACGCTTGCCTTCCAGCAGATCCGTGCCGGCAATACCGCGATTTTCGTTTTCCTGCTTGCGGTGGTATTCGTGTTCCTGGTGCTGGCGGCGCAGTTCGAGAGCCTGACGCTGCCGCTTGCCGTCATCATGATCGTGCCGATGTGCCTCATCGCCTCGATCGTGGGCGTCGTGTTGCGAGGGCAGGACAACAACATCCTCACCCAGGTCGGCTTTGTCGTTCTCATCGGCCTTGCCGCCAAAAACGCCATCCTGATCGTCGAATTCGCCAAGCAACTCGAGGACGGCGGGCGCAACCGCTTCGACGCCGCGGTCGAGGCCGCGCATCTGCGGCTGCGGCCGATCCTGATGACATCCTTTGCCTTTATTTTCGGCGTCACGCCGTTGGTCTGGGCGGTCGGGGCAGGCGCCGAGCTTCGGCAGACACTGGGCACAGCCGTTTTCTCCGGCATGATCGGCGTCACACTGTTCGGCCTGATCTTCACCCCGGTGTTCTATGTGGTCACACGCTGGATCGCGATACACTTGACTGTCCGCCGCCGTCGGCGGCCTCATGCCGGATAGCTGCGGAGGCGGACGTCAACGATGACGATGAAATTCGGATTTGGCCAGCCGCTGACACGCAAGGAAGACGAGCCGCTCCTGCGCGGGGCGGGACGCTATGTTGCGGACGTCGCGCCGCAGGGCACGCTGCATGCCGCCGTTGTGCGCTCGCCGTATGCGCACGCGCGCTTTCGCATCATAAATCTCGATCGCGTGCGCACGATGCCTGGCGTACGCCTGGTGCTAACCGGCGC
>Ga0070741_10007851_pt1 | contig 21795 bp, 4 predicted proteins | sample Coa_R1_4_FD_66440 | JGI IMG/M metagenome (GOLD analysis project Ga0070741, IMG submission 66440) | Surface soil microbial communities from Centralia Pennsylvania, which are recovering from an underground coalmine fire - Coalmine... | ecosystem: Environmental > Terrestrial > Soil > Unclassified ... | reverse complement strand
GCAGCCGCTGCTCGATCTCTCGCAGCAGGCGGCATATTTCCGGCTCTTCGAAGTAGATCAACAGCCCCTCGGCAATGAGCAGGCATCCCTCCGCCGCCTCCGCGCGCACGATGTCCATCCAGGAGAAGTCCATCACGGAACCGGTGAGGAAGCGATGGCGTTCGCTCTCCCCGATGCATTGTTCCCAGATGACCTTCACCTCCGGCACATCCAGCTCGAACCAACGGACGTGCCCGTTATCGACGCGAAAGAAGCGCGTACACAGGCCCGCTCCCAGGTTCACAACGACGGCGCGCGGATGCTCAGCGAGAAACGCGCGCGCCCCCCGGTCAATGATCTCGGTGCGGATAGCGACCCCGGTCTGCGCGGCCCAAAACCAGCCGAACTTGGAAATGTCGTAGTCAAGGAGCCGGGCGATCTCTTCCGATTTCGGGTCTCGTATAATGCCGCCGCTGCGCGCCGATTCGAAGGCCCGTGCGTAAAGGGGGATGATCAGTGTCTCGGAGACCCCCCGCAGCTCTGGCCTGATGCTCACGCTCCGGAACAGCTTTGGACCGACCCTTCCAGTCGAGCCGTCAGCAGCCTTGCCACAGTATCCACGTGCGGCTCGCTTAACAACGTGTAGTGCGTTCCGGAGACGTTTACGATCTCCAGCGGGCCGGCGCACTTCTCTTTCCAGGATTCCATGGCGGCGAGTTCCGCCGAATCGATGCCAAGCAACTCGATCATTTCCTGGGGAGGCTTGTCCTGCGCACGAAATACGGCAACAGGGGCGCGAGGCCGGCGCAATGCAGGCTCGTACCGGACCAGCGCCGAGAGATTTGCGCTCCATGTGACAAAGAGGCGGCGCAATTCAGCGTGCCCCGCGGTCGCGGGCAGCACTCCGTGAGACTGTAGCTCCGCGGCTGCCTGCCGCCACTGCTCCGGCGGTTCGAGCCGCAGAAACTCGGGCCAGCAGAGGCCCGGTGTCCGCCCCGCATACAGGCTCGCGCTCCATAAGAACGCGGCCAGCATCTCGCCTTCGGCCCATCCGCGCTGTTGCATCCGGCGAAACGCCGGCGGTCGCGTGTCGAAGAGGCAAAGCAGGTCCACAGCGTCGCCCGCAGCCTCCAGTTGGCTGGCCATCTCATAGGCCACCACGCCGCCGAATGACCATCCGCCTAATAGATACGGGCCCTCCGGCTGAACTGTGCGGATGCATTTCACGTAGTCCGCCGCCATCTCTTCGATCGTTGCGGGCGAGCGCCCTTCTTCGAACAAAGACCGGGCTTGCAGTCCATAGAATGGGCGCGGGCGGCCCAGCCGGCGCGCCAATTTGAGATAGCAGACCGCTGCTCCCCCCGCCGGATGGACGCAAAAGAACGGGCGACCCGATGCGCGCTCCTCCAGAGCAATAAGCGGCGTGAGCGGCGGGCCATGATCGTGGCCGCCAAGGAGCGCGGCGATGCGCTCGATCGTCGCCCCGCCCGCCAATGCCTGGATTGGCAGGTCCTTACCGAACCGGGCTTGAAATTGTCCCAGCAGACGCAGCGCCGTAATCGAATCCGGCAGCAGATCGATGAGGTTGTCACGGACACCGACAGGCGCCGCTCCGAGGGCCGCTTCGATAAAGCGCGCAATTTCGAGTTCAAGCGCGTTGCGCGGCGGTATGGCGGCTCTCGTAGGTCCCTCGTCCGGCTTCTCCGGTGGCGGAGTTACAATTCCTTTGGGCTGATCCAGCAGTTCTCTCATCGGCTGCTCGGGCGATTCCGCGATGCGCGTTAAAGCAGCTTCGAAGCCGGCCAGCATTCCGCGCGCCTCGGCGACACTCAAGCCTGGACCGCGTATCACGAGTTGGGCAGTCAGATCTTCGCGTGGCACAACTACGAGAGTTACCGGATAGGCCGTGCGCACCGCGGCATGCGTTAACCGGACTCCAAAACGCACCAGGTAATTGCCAAGACTTATCTCCAGCGGATAATTCTCGAAGACCAGCAGCGTATCGAATAACGGAACATTGCGCGGAACGCCGGACCACTCCTGAATTCGCGCCAGAGGGGCATGCACGTGATCGAGCAGCGCAGCCTGCCGCGCCTCGATTTCCTGGAGCCACGCGCCCGTGCTGCGGTCGTCAGGCGCGAGAGCAATGCGCACCGGCACGTTGTTTAGACACAATCCGGCGATTCGCTCAACCCCCGCTAACGCCGGCGGCCGAACCGCGGCTGTCACGCCGAAGACAACTTCGGAACCACCGGTCCGATTGCGAAGAGTAACCGCCCAGGCGGCATGGACGATCGTGCTGAGTGTGACATGATACTGCCGCGCTACGGATCGCAGTGCTGACATCCGGTCGGGCGGAAGGCGAATTCCCAGTTCCTGGTAATCGGAAGCGCTGGCAAAAGTTGCCCCGTTCGGAGAGCAGCGATGCGGCGTCACGCCGTCCAGCGTCTGTCTCCAGTACTTCTCCGCCGCTGCCATTTCTCGAGAGCGCAGCCAGGCGACGTAATCCCGGTACGTGCGCTTTGGGGGTGAGGCGTCTTCCCGGCCAGCGCCGGCCAGCCGCGCTATGTAGGCGGCGAAGACATCACTCAACACCAGCCCGAGCGACCAGCCATCCAGAAGCAGGTGATGGTAGCTCCAGATAAACCGGTATCGCTCGTCGTCGATCCTGGCTAGGAGCAGGCGCATGAGCGGCGGCCGCCGCAGGTCAAAGCCTTGGCGAAGGTCCGATTCGATTGCTCCTTCGAGCCTCTCCTCGCGCTCGGCGGGCAAAAGGCCTCTCCAGTCCTCGTGGGCCGGGACAAGCCGGACATTCCGATGCACTACTTGTACGGGTTCTTTCAACCCGTCCCAAAGAAATGCTGTGCGCAGTGTGGCATGCCGGTCGACTGCATCCTGCCAGGCTCGATCAAAACTTGCGTCATCCAGCCGGGCTTCAAAAATGCCGCTGGCCTGCTGGAAACCGATGCGCGTGCCAGGTTCGCAAACCGAGTACAGCAGCATACTCTGCTGCATCGGAGACAACGGATAGAAATCTTCTATGTCGGGCGGCAGCATCTCATCCGCCCTGAACCGCCTCGCGGATGGCGGCGGCAATCGCGTCCCGGTCCCGGGCGCTCCATCCGAACTCGTCAGCTTGCCCGGCGCCCGAAGCGATCCACGATAGCGCCTCCATGATGCCGTCGCAAAAGGTGCGGTCGATGCCGGAAGAGCACACACCGTTCACTTCGAACCGGCCTGCCCGCGTGAAGGATACGAGGTCCAGCGTGTGCGCGCGGCCGCCGGACCTTCTGGCGGGCATGAACGCCGGTGCTTTCAGAAGGCTTCTCGCAGGAAGCAGATGATCCAGCGGGCCCAGGTACAGCACGTTGACCTCGGCTTCCGGCAGTTCGCGCAACTGCTCGACTGCTTCTTCGTCAGAGAGATAGCGCAGCAGTCCGTAGCTGATCCCGGCGGCCGGTGTGTTCCGAACCTGCTGGTGTATCGCCGTCAAAAGCTTGCCGCGATCGTCGCAAGCCTCCAGATCGATGAGCACCGGATACAGCGTTGTAAACCAACCGACGGTGCGGGAAACATCTATGTCGGGAAAGAGGCTTTCACGCCCATGCCCCTCCAGATTCACTAGCATCGAGCCCTGTCCGGTGTGTTTTCGCAACGCCAAGGCCAGCGCCGCCAACAGCGCGTCTTGAAATGTTGCACCGGCAAGTCCACGCATCAGCCGTTCGGTGTCCTCCGCACTAAGAGCGGCCGAAAAGCGTGTGGTGAGGTTGCCGCCTCGCGGCAGGGCTGCTCGATCGGCGTCTTTCAGAGAAAGCCAATGCGGCAAATCACGGCGAATTTCCTCCGAGCGGGCATACTCATGCAGCCGGCGAGCCCACTCGACGAACGAGGTGGTTTTTGCAGGCAGCCGCACTTTGCCGGTAGCTGTGTAGCGGTACGCCGATTCCAAATCCTCGAGCAGAATCCGGCAGGAAATCGCATCGGCCACGAGGTGGTGCACCAGAAACAAGATCCGGTCCGAACGGCCCGCCTCACGCATCAGGACCACGCGAATCAGCGGCTGCTTCGAAAGCTCCAGTGAGTGTTCCATCTCCGCTGTTACCTGGTCGATGTCGCCGGCTTCCCGCACCAGCACCGGTGTGCTCCCGCCCGGAGATTCGCAGTACTGCTGCCAGTTCCGTCCGTCCGGAACAAATCGCAGCCGCAGGGCGTCGTGATGTTCCAGCACGTGCTCAACGGCCTGAATCAGGCGCGATACTTCGATCGGTTCAGCGGCCTCGAAAACCAGTCGCATGCCGGACCGAAGTTCGCTCTCGGGCGTGATTTCGAAATACCTGCGCTGAATGGGCGTGAGCGGTGCAGGTCCGGTGACCGCACTCTGGTCCGCTACGGTCGCGCAGGCGGTGCTTGCCAGCGCCGCAAGGCCGGCAACCGTGGGGTTCTCCATGGCCTGCGCCGGGGACAAGCGAAACCCCGATGCATTCATCTTCGCGGCAATCTGAATGGCAACGACGGAATCACCGCCAAGCTCATAAAAGTTGTCGTGAATGCCCACCTGGTCCAGGCCGAGCGCATCCCGCCAGATGGCGGCGATCTGATTTTCGATTTCGTTGCGCGGCGCCTCGTAAGGCATACTCAACGGGGGCCGAATGCCCGGCTGGCGGCCGGCGTCGATTGGTTTTTGCCCGTCCCGGATCCTGGCATTCAGGTCACGTCGGGAGATGGCGATTTGCGCCGCGGGCATCCCGGAAAAGATGCGGGCCAGCACCTCCTCCCCATCCTCCGGTGAAAGTATCGGCTCGGATGGCGACAGTTTTCGGGCCGCATGCAATTCCTCCGCGTCCAGCCAATGGTCCCAATTCACGGCAAACCAGCTTCCCGGATCGCTGGTATTGTGGCGTGCGACGAAAGCATCTCCGAACGCGTGCGCCGCCGAGTATGCCGCCAGACCCGCGCCCCCCAGAACCGCCGCAAGCGACGACATAAAGCAGCAGAAATCCACCGATTCCTCCGCGAGCAGCTTCTCAAGCACGCGCAGCCCTTCGGCTCGCGGCCGAAGCTGGCGGGCAAAGTCCTCTCGCGTCATCTGCTCGATCGGCAGCCGCATCCGCGCGCCCGCAGCATGGATCACTCCATGGAGTTCGCCGAATTCATGGCGGATTGCGGAGAACGCCTCGCGCATCTCTGGCTCGGAGGTTACATCCGCCTGGAGTAGAAGGATTGGCGATCCTGCCTTCTCGATGCGGAGCAGTGCCCCGGTTTTACGCGCCACGTCGGGGCGCCCCTCCCAGACTTCCCGCGCCGGAAATCGCGACCGGCTGATGAGCACCAGGCGTGCCGCTACCGTCCGGGCCAAAAACTCGGCTACGCGCAGCCCCACTCCGCCCAGCCCTCCGGTGATTGCGTAGACGCCGCGCTGACGAAGCCGCTCCGGGAGCGTGGCCTTCGCGAGCGGCACGCGTTCGTAATGCGGTACCCATCGGCTCTCGCCGCGGTATGCCACCATCGGCTCCGTGCTGCCCGATTCAAGCTCTCGCGCAAGCAGCTCCATCAGCCGCTTCTGGCCCGCACGCCCGTATGCCGCGGCATTGAAATCGATCTGCCGGCATTTCACTCCGGGGTACTCTTGCGAAATCACCTGACATGCAGCGGAAAGCATGGCCTGTTCCGGAGAAACTGCTTCTTCAGTGGTAATCTGACAGCCATTTTCCGAGAGCACATAAATGCGGCCATTCTCCCAGGAGGCAATGCCGCGCGCGAGTTCGAGCAGGTCGAAGACGTCGCTGCCGGCCCACATCACGTTGCCGCCGCGGCCCGGGAGCTCGCGAGGTTCGCCGAACGCCACATCCGTGCCGCGCCGCTTCAGTTCCACCCCGACTTCGGTTGTGATCCGCCCGCCTCCTGACACAAGCCAGCGCGAGGCATCTCGCCGCGGGGCTGCACAGGGCAGGGTTTGCTTCCAGAGCCGCGCGTAAAACCAGTGGTCTGGCCCGAGATCCTCCTCCACGGCCTCCGTATGAGCCGCTGCCCGAGAGTCGATCCAGTGTCGCCGCCGCTCATACGGATACGTGGGCAGGGTCACTCGACAGCGCTGCTGATCTTCGTAAAATGCATTCCAATCCACTTGTACGCCCGCCGCCCACAGGCGGCCGAGCTCATGGATCGGATTGCGGGCGCCGATGTCCAGCACGAGGGCATCCGGCTCCTGGTCAATTGCAGCAGGCATCGTGATACCGGGCTCCTCCAGCGACGCGAGAGCTTGGGCAATCGAGAGCCTCCCATCCAGGCATGCCGCCACTTGTGCTCCGATGCCCGCGCCGAGCATCGCCTTTGGGCGCACTCCCCAGTACATCCACAAGCGTGCGGCCGCATAATAAGCACGGAACAATGCGGCGCGCGCGCCCGGCGCCACAATGGCTTCCGCCGCTTCTCGAAAACGGCGCTCGCTCTCGTACGGGCTCAGGTCGAACGTCTTCGGTCCGTCGCGAAACAAAAACACCACGGGACGTCCAGGCACGGCCTGTTCCGGAGAGCCCGTGCCGAGAGATTGGAGCGCCTCGCTGACATCCGAACACGAGATAGCGTGCCGGTACGGGAACGGCTTGCGTCCCATGTGCAGCGTAAACGCGACGTCCGCCAGAGAGACCGTATCGCCGCGCCGCTCCAGATATTTGCGGAGATCGGCAATTCGCCGCTGGAGCGCCTCCTGAGTGCGCGCGGACACACAGAGCAATTGCAAAGGCCGCGAAGCGCCCGATGCCGCTCTTTCGGGCGCCTCTTCCACAATCACGTGCGCGTTCGTGCCGCCGATCCCAAAGGCGCTCACGCCGGCACGCCGTGGACCCTTCTCCGTGTTCCACGGCCGCAGCGTCGTATTCACAAAAAACGGAGATGCGGCGAAATCAATCCGCGGGTTCGGTTTCCGATAGTGCAGCGAAGGCGGCAGCATTTGGTGCTTCAGCGCCAGCACGGCCTTAATGAGGCCCGCCACTCCGGCAGCCGCATCCAGATGCCCTACGTTGGTCTTCACCGACCCAAGCGCGCAGTAGCCCTTGCGCGCCGAATCTCCGCCGAAAGCCTGTGCGAGCGCCGCTATTTCAATCGGATCTCCCAGCGCGGTGCCGGTCCCGTGCGCTTCGACGTACGTGATGGAATTGGGATCGGCGCCCGCGATTTGGAGCGCGGCCCGCACGACTCGCGCTTGCGCGTCCAGACTGGGCGCGGGGTAGGCCATCTTGTTGGCGCCGTCATTATTGATCGCAGAGCCTTTGATGACGGCGTGAATTTCGTCGCGGTCCGCCCGCGCTTCTTCCAGCCGCTTGAGCAACACCACGCCCGCGCCGCTGCCAAACACGGTCCCCTGGGCTTCCGCATCAAACGCTCGGCAATGCCCGTCGGGAGAAAGCACACCGCCCTGTTCAAATACATGACCCACGTCGTGCGGCACCCGGATCGTCACGCCTCCTGCAAGCGCCATATCGCATTCCCCGCCCAGCAAAGCGCGGCAGGCAAGATGCACCGCAACCAGCGATGTGGAACAGGCCGTCTGCACGGTCACACTCGGACCCGTGAGACCTAGACGGTACGCGGCGCGAGTCGTCAGATGGTCCTTGTTGTTGCCGAAGAGAATCTGATACCCAAGCGCGGTGGAATCGACCGATTCCAATCGCTCCCTCAGGTTGTCCAGCAGATAGCTGCCAAAGCCGGCGCCGGCGTAGACACCGATCGCACCCTGATAGCTTTCCGGATCATAACCAGCACCTTCCAGGGCCTCCCAGGCGCACTCCAGGAACACGCGATGCTGCGGATCGATCAACTCGGCTTCCCGTGGCGGGATACCGAAGAATGCCGCATCGAATGACTCGATATCCTCCAGAACACCGGCTGCGGGGACATATTGGGGATGCCGCGTTACGGCACCCATCCATCCTGCACGCGGCGCCGGCGGAAAAAACGCGATCGATTCCACACCATCGCGCAGGTTGTTCCAGAATTGTTCCACGTTGGCTGCACCGGGAAAGCGGGCAGCCATGCCGATTACCGCAATCTCCAGTCCGGTTGCTTCCGTCATCCGGCTACGCCCTTACTGCGGGCTCGCAAGAGCGCCAGCCTTTCCTTCCCCTGGTCCCAGCGCTGTTCGAGCTCCACCGGCGGCTGCGGCTCCTGTTGCTCCAGATGGCGCGCAAGCACGCGAACCGTGGGGCACTGGAATACCTCTATCACCGAGAAATCGCGATTCAGCCGGAGCTGCAGCCGATTCTGCACCTGGACGGCTAATAACGAGTGCCCACCCAGTTCAAAAAAGTTGTCGTCGATTCCCACGCGGTCAATCTGCAGCACTTCCTCCCAGACTGCGGCCACCCGCTTCTCCATCTCGGTTTGCGGAGCCACGTAGGAGGATTGCAATTCCGGACGCGTTGTCGCCGGCGCGGGCAATGCTTTCAGATCTACCTTGCCGTTGGCCATCAACGGCAGCGCCGCTACGTGTACAAATACGCCGGGTATCATGTACTCGGGCAATTTGTCCTTCAGAAACGCGCGTAATTCCGAAGCCGCCGGCGAGGCGCCGTCTTCGGCCGACAGGTAGGCCACCAGACGATTCTCTGCGGAAGCGTCCGGCAACGCGACCACGGCCGTCTGGCGCACCGCGGGATGTTGCAGAAGGGCTTCCTCAATCTCGCGGGGCTCGAGCCGGAAGCCGCGCACCTTCACTTGAAAATCAAGCCGGCCGATAAACTCGATTTCGCCCGAGGGAAGCCAGCGCGCAAGATCGCCGGACTTATACATACGAGCCCCCTGGGTTTTGCTGAACGGGTCTGGGAGGAAGCGTTCCGCGGTCAGTTCCGAACGCCGCCAGTATCCCCGGCTGACGGGTACGCCCCCGATCCATAATTCTCCCGGAACACCGAGCGGCATCGGCTGAAGATCCTTGCCGAGGATGTACGTTCGGGTGTTCGCAATTGGATGCCCGATCGTAATCCTTCCTCCTGGCGAAATGCGCGCCGTGCTGGTATTGGCGCTGGCCTCAGCCGGTCCGTAAATATTGATCACTTCCAGATCCGGGAAGTGGCGGAACGAGCGCTCGACCAGCTTCCGGTCGAGCGCCTCGCCGCCAATCAACAGTGTTGTGACGGGAGCGCGATCGCCCGTACACCCCCGCGTCTCGATCACATCCAGAATGCTGCGCCACAGCGAAGGCACGCAGTTCAATGCGACGCCCGGTTTCGCGGCAAGCTCCTCGAGCAATGCCTGCGGCTGTGCCACCGTCTCCTGCGGGATGATCCACACCGGCTGCCCGCGCAAAAGCGGTCCGAAGAGCTGTTTGATCGAAGCGTCGAAGGAGAGCTTGGTGACCATGGGGATGTGCCGCACCCGCTCGGTCCACAGCCGCTCCCGCACCCACCAGACGTAATTTGTCAATCCGCGGTGTTCGATCATCGCGCCCTTGGGCTTTCCCGTTGAACCGGAGGTGTACATGACATACGCCAGGTTCTGCGGGCCGGCCCCGCTCTGGGGATTGCTGTCGTCTTCGCCGGCGAAATCGGTCTCCGCATCGAGTAGAATCACCTCTGCGCCTGTGGATGGTAACGCATGGCGATATTCGCTCTGCGTGATCACGACCTTCGCCTGGCTGTCCTCCAGCAGGAATCGCAGCCGCTCGGGAGGATAGGACGGATCGATCGGAACGTAGGCGCTGCCGGCCTTCAGCGTCCCCAGCACTGCCGTCACCATTTCGGGGCAGCGCTCCATCAGGATCCCGACCAGGACTTCGGGCGCGGCGCCGCTCCGGCGCAACCGGCGCGCAAGCCGGTTCGCGCGGCGGTTTAACTCATCGAAGGTCATCGTGCGCCCGCCGCAGATCACCGCAACGGTCTCGGGCGTTTTCGCCGCCTGCTCCTCAAACAGCTCATGCACGCATGCGTTCTCCGGAAACACCGCGGCAGTGTCGTTGAATCGTTCGATAAGCAGTTGCCGCTCCCCTGCGCTCAGCAAAGCTGCCCCGGCAATGCGGTCATTGGGGTTCTCGATAAAGGCGGTCAGCAAATTGACGAAATGCTCCCCCATTCGCACAATCGTTTCGCGTTCGAATAGGTCAGTCTTGTACTCCAGATACAGTTGCAGCGCTCCGTCTTTCTTTACTGCGACCAGCATGAGATCGAATTTGGCCGCTCCATTGTGCACGTCGACGACGCTGAGTGTCCGTCCGGGCATCTCGAAGGCGCGTATCGGTCCCTGCGGAAAGGCAAACATCGTCTGGAACAAAGGTGTGCGGGTCAAATCCCGGCGCAGTTCCAGATGCTCAACGAGTCTTTCGAACGGCAGGTCCTGATGCGCGTAGGCCTCCAGGGCAGTCTCTCGGGTCCGCTCCAGGAGCTGGCGGAATGTGGCTTCTCCGGACAGATCGATCCGAAGCGGCAGCGTATTCACGAACAAGCCAATTAAGGGCTCGAGCTCCGGGCGCGGACGATTGCTTACGGCGGAACCGATGACGATATCCTCCTGGCCGGTGTAACGCATCAGCAAGACGGCGTACGCAGCCAGCAGCGTCATTTGCAGCGTGCTGTTTGCCGTCCGGCTGAGGGATTCCAGGCCTTCGGTGAGGTCGCTGGAGACCGTGAACGCATGCCGGTCGCCGCGGACGGTGAAAAAAGCCGGGCGGGGCTTGTCAGTGGGTAGTTCCAAAATACCCGTGACACCTGCCAATTTGCCGCGCCAGTAGGCCAGTTGCCGGTCGAGCGCCGGACCTTGCAGCCATTTCCGCTGCCAGGCTGCGAAATCGGCATACTGCACAGGCATCTCGGGCAGCTTCGGCACCCTGCCCTCGGAAAGTGCGCGGTAGGTTGCAACGATCTCGAGCAGCAGCACGACAATGGACCACGCGTCCGAAATGATGTGGTGCATCACGGAGATGACGATGTGCTCATCCGGAGCGAGCCGCAGCAGCGCAGCGCGCAGCAGCGTGTCGCGAGCCAGGTCGAACGGCTTTTGCGCAAGCTCGGCTGCCACGCGACGCGCTTCTAAATCGCGCCGTGCCGGCGGCGTGTCCTGAAGGTCGATCAACGCGAGCCGAAAACCCGTCGCGGCCGAGATCTGTTGCATCGGCTGGCCGCCGGCAGCCTGAAATGTAGTGCGCAGTGTCTCATGGCGGCCGATCACCTGGTGGAAGCAGGTCTCCAGCAATCTCGCATCGAGCGGACCGCTCATGCGCAGGCCATTGCAAATGTGATACGCCGCGCTGCCGGGCTGGAGTTGATGCAGGAACCAGATCCGCTCTTGCGCGAAGGAGAGTGGCAGAATTGCATTCCGGGGCACTCGTGGGATCGGCGCACCGGCTGCTTCCGATTCCGTGCGCGACTGAGCGGCCTTGTCGCGCAGAAGGCGCGCCAGCAATTCCCGCTTGTCCTGCGGGCTCATTTCTGCAATGCCGTCCGGGTCATCCATTCGTCTTCAGCCCCCGCTCGCCCATGAGCTGTTTCAGCATTGTGTCTACATCGCGGTCTGAAAACTGGCCGGAGTCGACCAGTTTCTGCTGAAGCAGAGCCGCGGCCTCTTCCGGGGGCAGCTCCGTGATGGCCTTCAGCAATTGATTGATCTGGTTTCCGGCGCCGGGGGCCGCGGCCTCGGCTTTCTCCGGCGCTTCCAGCCGCAGGATGGCCCTCAATACATAGTCCGAGAGCGCTTCGATAGTGGGATGCTCGAAAACCAGCGTAGCCGGGATTGGCTGTCCCAACTCCGCCTGTAGGCGGTTGCGCAGTTCCAGGGCCATCAGCGAGTCCATTCCCAGCTCGAAGATGCCCCGATTGGCAGGCACTTCGTCCGGCGAGGCCATTCCCATGACCGCCGCGATCTGCGTTCGGATATGGTCGATGAGCATGCCGCGCCGCTGCGGAGCAGGCGCCTCGGCCAGCTTCGCCAGGAACTCGCGCGCGCCGAGCCCAGCCTCTTCCGCTCCACTCCGCCCCCGGACCTCTCTGACGATTTCGGCGAGCATCGCCGGCTCCTGGCCGCGCGGAAACAATTGCAGAAACTTCTCCCAGACAACCGGTAGCACGGCAACTTCTGAGGTCTGCATTCGAATGGCGCGCGCCAGAGCTTCCACACCGACATCCGGCGGAATCGCGCGCACGCTCTCGCGCCGCGCCGCGCTCTGCGGCGTACGCGCGGCCATGCCAATGTCCGCCCAGGGACCCCATTGAATGCTCAGCCCGGCAAGGCCCCGCCCACGCCGCCAGCGTGCCAGCCCGTCGAGAAACGCGTTGGCCGCGGCGTAATTGGCTTGGCCGGGCGAGCCCATGAGGGCAGCCGCGGATGAAAATATTACGAACAAATCCAGCGGCCGGCGTGCCTCTGTGTGCAGGTTCCAGGCCCCATAAACTTTCGCTCCGAAGACCGTTTCGAAGCGCTCCCAGCTTTGCTCCATCAGCACGCCGTCGTCCAGTACGCCCGCCGTGTGCAGAATTCCGGCAACCGGGGGCATCTCCTGCTCCAAAATCGAAAACACCTCTCGCACTTGCTCCCGGCGCGCAACGTCGCAGCGCAGGAACCGCACACGCGCGCCGGCTTGCTCCATATCCGCGATCGCTGTTCGTTGTTCCTCAGCAGGCTCGCTGCGCCCCAGCAGCGCAATGTTCCGGGCGCCGTTCTCCACCAGCCAGCGGGCGGTTCGCAAGCCCAGTCCGCCGAGCCCGCCCGAGATGAGGTACGTAGCATCGCTTTTGATCGTGAGGCCGTCGGCGGCCAGGCGCCGTTTTACCGGACGCAGCCGCGCAACGTGCCGCCGCCCTCCGCGGTATGCTATGCCGCTCTCGCCGCCCTCTCCGCGGACCTCTCCGCATAGCAGCTCCCAATCCCTCTCCGAAGGTTGCGGCGGCAAATCGATCAAACCTCCCCAGATTTCCGGGTGCTCCAATGCGATCACACGGCCCAGGCCCCAGAGTGCCGATTGCCCAGGCGATTGGGTGACTTCGCCCGCTATGTCCTGCGACCCGCGCGTGGCGACCCACAGGCGCACGGGATGTATCCAGGCGTTCTTGGCGGCGGCTTGCGCAAGAGCCAGCACCGTTCCGCACGCGCGTTGCTGCTGGTCCGCCAGAGCCCTGTTGTCCTCCCATTGCTGTTCGGCGCCGCACACGTAGAGCACGCCGCGCAATTGCGGCCCCGCTTCTTCCAGCTTCGCCGCATACGCGTCGCGCCCGAGCCCGGCAGAGGCAATCAGGCAGCTCGTCTCCGCGGCCGCGAATACTGTGCTCAATGCATCAGCGTCGTCGTTTTCTGCAACGATGAGCCACGAGGCTGAGCCGCTGATTACAGCCGGTGTGGGCATCGGCGCCTCAGGCCACGCGATATCGTAGAACCACCCGGCCAGCTCCTGGACCGCTGAAAACGCATTGTGGGAGACGCGCTTAAATTGAAGCCGTGCGACCTCCGCGACCGTCCTGCCGGATTCGTCGAAAATCTGAATGTCGCCGGCCACCGACTCCGGATTCAGCGAAGGCGCAGGCCGCAGCCGGGCGTGGCTCCAGAGCGGTCCGCCTGCAGGAGTGCCGTAAAAGCGCAGGCTCTCGATACCGATTGGAATATACACGTCCTCATGGGTGACTTGCACCCGGTCCGCGAGCGCGCCCATGGCTTGCAGGCAACCCTCCAGCAATGCCGGGTGAATGCGGTAGAGCGCTAGATTGGAAGCAGCCGCTTCCGGAAGAGACACCCGCGCCAGAGCGTCATCCTCACCGCGCCACAGTCCCTGGATTGAAAGAAAACTTGGTCCGTACCGAAACCCGCGACTCTCCAGAAGTGCATAGAGCGCTCCCGCAGGCGCTTCCACGGCGCATGATTCCTGCCACCGTGCCAGTTGGCTCTGTGGAGGCTCGCCGGTTGTGCAGTCTTCCGCGGCTCCACGGCACACAACGGCTGAAGCATGCAGCCGCCAGGCATCTTCGCCATCTGGAGCCGAGCTGAAAATCTGGCAGCTTACCCTGGTGTCGTTGTCGCGGGTCAGCACGGTTTGTATCTGCCGCGCCTCGCTGTCCGCGAATATCATGACCTCGCGAATCGTCAGATCCTGGATAAGAAGCGGATCATCTCCCCATAGCTCGCGGCCCGCCGCCAGCATCATTTCGAGGTAAACAACTGCGGGAATCACAACTCTGCCGTGCAGCCGATGATCATTCAAAAACGCCGGGCAGCCCGCGCTGACCTGGGATTCGAAGATCACTTGCGCCGCAGCCGATGGGAAGCGGCAGCCCAGCAGAGGATGGCCGGGCCGCGATGCATATCGCGACAGCAGCGGGCCTGTGCTGCGCGTGCCGTTGTCCAGCCAGTAGCGTTCTCTTTGCCAGGGATAAAGCGGCAGCGGCACATAACGGCCGGGCCGGCCGAACATCCCTTTCCAGTCCGGGGTCCAGCCCGCTGCGTACAGCTTGGCGGCAGCGGCCAAAAGCGAGATCTGCTCCTTGCGGTCGCGGCACAGAGATGCCACCACGTGACACCGCTCTTCGGTCTCGGCCAGGCACTCCAGCATGGGCCGCAGCAGGACGGGATGAGGCCCGATCTCGATGAATACCGTGTAGCCGGAGTGCGCAAGCGCACTCATCACCGCGGCGAAACGCACGGTCTTGCGGACGTTTTCTCCCCAATAGGCGCCATCGAGTCGCCGGGTGTCGAGAAGCGATCCGGTCACGGTGGAATAAAACGGAATAGGACCCGCCGTAAGGGAGAGATTCCGCAGCGCGGCCGAAAGCTGTGCCTGGGCCGCGTCCATGTGAGCGCTGTGGAAGGCGTAAGGAGAAGGCAGCGGTTTAAAGGGAACGCCCTGGCGCTCCAGGCGCGCGGCCAGCTCCTCCATAACGCCGCCGGCGCCGGAAAGAACCGTGGCGCAAGGACTGTTCCTGGCAGCGATCGCTACTTCGCATTCGAGGCCGTTCAGCAGCGCCTCGGTTTCCTCCACCGACCGTTCCACGGCGATCATTTTGCCCCGGCCCGACTGCATCGTGCGGCCGCGGTGCACAACGATCGAAACGGCATCCGCGAGCGACAGCCCGCCCGCCGCGTGTGCTGCCGCCACCTCACCCAGGCTGTGGCCGGCCACCGCATCGGGCGTCAGCCCCCAACGGCGCCACACCTCAACCATTCCGGCCTGAATCGCGAAGACACAAGGCTGCGCGATTTCGGTCTCCGCCAGGCGCGACCGCGAAGCCGGCGCCCTCAACTCGTCGATGATGGACCACCCTGCCTGTGTGCGGACGAGCGCATCGATACGTTCCACGCAAGCGGCGAAGTCCGGGTCGCGCTCCAGCAGTTCCGTTCCCATTCCGGGCCACTGCGAACCTTGTCCGGAGAAGATGAAGGCCACACGCAGCCGCTTTGCCGATATCGGCGGCAGCTCTCCCGCGAGCGCCGCTTCGAGCGCCGCGCACAGCTCCGATGCCGATTCACCCGCTACAGCCAGCCGGTAATGATGGTGCGTGCGCCGTACCGCTGCGCTCCAGCAGAGATCGCGCAACGCTTTCTGATCCTCGCCGCCGCCTCTCAGACTCTCGCAATACGCCCGCGCAAGCTCGCGCAGAGCTTCCCGGTGCCGCGCCGAGATCGCCAGCAACATCCCGCGGCGGGCCGCTGTTTCCTCAATCCCGTTGTCAGGCTGCTCCGGCGGCTCTTCCAGCACGACATGAGCGTTGCTGCCTCCGAAACCGAACGAACTTACACCCGCGAGCCGTTTGCCCCGCCGCGGTCTCCACGGCGTCAGCTCGCGCGGGATGAACAAGCGCGTGTTGCGCAGCGAAATGTGCGGATTCAATTCGCGAAAGTGCAGATGCGGCGGTATGGCGCGGTGCCGCAGCGCCAACACCGCTTTCAGAAATCCGGCGATTCCGGCAGCTCCTTCCAGATGGCCGAAATTGGTCTTGACGGATCCAATCGCGCAACGGTCCCGGTCGGCCGCTTCTTCGCCCACCACCGCTGCCAGGGCTTCCACCTCGATGGGGTCGCCAAGCGCGGTTCCGGTTCCATGCGTCTCGGCGTACGTGATCTGCCCCGGCTGGACTCCGCCCTTTTCCAAGGCGCGCCGGATGACGCGTTGCTGCGAAATGCCGTTTGGGGCCATCAGGCCATTGGTTTTGCCGTCCTGATTGATCGCGGAGCCCCGGACTAGGGCCCAGATGCGGTCGCCGTCGGCCTGCGCTTCGGAGAGACGGCGGAGAACGACCAGGGCGCAACCCTCTCCGCGCACAAACCCGTCGGCCCGCGCGTCAAACGTTTTACAACGCCCGTCGGCCGACATCATCAGAGCATTCGAGAAGGTGATCGTCGCCAGCGGAGACAGCACAAGATGTACGCCGCCTGCCAAGGCGAGGTCGCATTCCTTGTCCCACAGACTTTGACACGCCAGATGCACCGCGATCAGTGATGACGAGCATGCCGTATCGACGGCGACACTGGGCCCTTGCAGATCGAACACGTAAGACAGGCGGTTGGCCACGATGCTGTGCGCGTTTCCCGTCGCAGTGTATGCGTCCAGTTGGCGGGGATCGGGGTGGTGCAGAAACGAATAATCGTTGGCGCAGACACCGATAAACCCGCCCGTCTGGCTGCCTGCCAGGCGCTCCAGCGGGAGGCCGGCATCCTCGAGCGCGTGCCAGGCAACTTCCAGCAGGATCCGCTGCTGCGGGTCCATCCGCGCGGCCTCCCGCGGTGAAATTCCGAAGAAGCCTGCGTCGAAAGCTCCCACGTCGCCCGTGAGAAAGCTGCCCCAGCGCGTGTACATCTTTCCGGGTGTCTGCGGCGCCGGATCGTAAAACTCGTCCACATCCCAGCGCTCGGCGGGAACCTCCGTTACGCCGTCGCGGCCTTCGGCCAGAAATCGCCAGAGTGCGTCCGGGCTATCGCAGCCCCCCGGCAGGCGGCAGCCAATGCCCACCACGGCAATCGGCTCCGGCGCGTCGCGAAGCTTCTCCGCCAACATGGCCCGCTTTGCGGGGGACAAGCCGGCAATCAGCTTCGAGAGAGTATCGCTCATTCGTTGGCGCTCCCATTGCCTCCGGCGGCCTGCATCCGCGCCAATTCCTCTTCGGGCAAATTTTCGGCTTCGTTGAGAACCGCCAACAGATCGCCGTCGGCTGATTCCTCAGCGCCGGACGCAGCGGCGGGCTCGGGTTGCTCGAGCGCAATACCCATCTTCTGAGCCAGGTGACCAGCGAGATCCGCGATGGTGGGATAGTTCCAAGCCATGGTTGCGGAGAGCGGCACGCCCAGGCTCGCTTCCAAACGATTTCGGAGCTCGAGCGCCATCAGCGAATCGAATCCCATCGACTGCAGTGGCGCCCGTATGTCCACCTGAGTTTTCGAGAGCCGCAGAACCTGCGCGGCCTGCTCCCGCAAGTGTGCTTCCAGGCGTTCGCGCCGCTTCCATCCTGCATCGAGCGCCAGCAGCTCCTTGCGTAGCGGCGTCTCCTTCAGATCCTGTTGCGAACGCGGCCTGCTCTCGACGAGAAGTTCGGCCAGCACCGGCGCCTCGGCCGCCTTCGGGTATTGTTGCAGCCATCGGGAGAAGTGAAACGGTATGACGGCAGCTTCGACGGGCGATGCATCCAGAAGGCGCGCCAGCACGGCAGCACCCTGCTGGTGACCGATGCTTTCAAATCCGAGCCATGCCAGGCGGCCGCTTTGATCGGCAGCGGCTGCCAGACCGGTGTCCGCCCATGGGCCCCAGTTGATGCTGATTGCCGGAAGCCCGCATCCCCGGCGATAGTGCGCAAGCGCATCCAGAAAAGCGTTGGCCGCAGCGTAGTTTCCTTGTCCCGGCGAACCCAGCAGCGATGCCGCGGAGGAAAACAGCACAAAGCACTCCAGCGGATCGCCGGCGGTGAGGGCGTGCAGATTCCAGGCGCCCCACACTTTGGCTGCTGTGACGTTTCGAAAACGCCGCGCATCCATCCGCAAAAGCAGTCCGTCATCGAGAACGCCGGCGGCATGGATCACGCCACCGAGCGGAGGCATCCCCGCGCGCACGGAATCGAGCGCGGCCGCCAGCTCTTCGGTTTTCGAGACATCGGCCCGCAGCGTTACCACTGCGGCGCCGCAGCGTTTCAGTTCCTCGATCGCGTCTTCCGCCTGGCCGGGAAGACTACTCCTGCTACGCCGTCCCACCAGGGCCAGATGGCGGGCGCCGGAGTCGACGAGCCAACGGGCCACGGTAAGCCCCAGCGCGCCAAGGCCTCCTGTAATCAAGTAGGTCCTGTCACTGCGCACCGTGAAGCCACGCTTGACAGGAACGCGCACGCGGACGTCTTCATCCGCCATCGAAAGCACGATTTTTCCCGTGTGCTTCGCGCCTGCCATGAGGCGGAATGCTTCGGCCACCTGCGAAACCGGCATGACGTGCCGCGTGATCGGCTCGAGCTCGCCGCGCGCGGCGGCGTCGATCATTTCGCGGAACATGCTGATCATCAGCGACGGCTTGTCGCGGAACAGCCGCTCCAGATCCACGGCAAAGAACGCCAGGCTTTTCTGGAACGGCTCCAGGCCCATACGGCTGTTCATGTAGATGTCGCGCTTGCCGATCTCGAGAAACCGGCCGAAGGGCGCAAGCAGGGAAAGGCTCTTAGCCATGGCTTCACCTGCTAGCGAATTCAGCACGACATCTACGCCGCGTCCGCTAGTGGCGCGCCGGACTTCTTCCACGAATGCAAGAGTGCGCGAGTCCATCACATGCTCGAGCCCGAGCGAACGTAGGAACTCGCGCTTCTCCGGAGTGCCGGCCGTGGCGAAAATTCTTGCGCCGGCGCGCTTGGCAAGCTGTATCGCGGCAAGCCCGACGCCGCCGGAGGCCGAGTGGATCAGGACGCTCTCGCCCCCCGAAAGACGGCCCAGGTGATACAGCGCATACCAGGCAGTCAGAAATGCGACAGGCATCCCCGCCGCCTCCTCAGGGCTGAGCTGGGGCGGCTTGCGGACGGCCAGCGCGCAGGGGATCGTAACATGGGAGCCGAAGCTAAACGGCGCGAATGCCACTAATTCGTCGCCCGGCTCGAAATCATCGCTTCCGGCTCCGCATTGCGTCACCACTCCGGAACACTCCCCGCCCAAAGGAATCGGCCCGGGAGGCAGTCCGGGATAAATGCCCATCGCCTTCATCACGTCGGCGAAATTCAGGCCGGCGGCGCGCACGGCGATCTCGATTTCGCCGGGGCCCGGCGCTTTGCGCTCCATCCGACGCAGCGCGATGCTGTCGAGGATTCCCGGCGTTCCGCTTTCTGCTCGAAACGGTATCGTCCCGCCAGACGCCTCCTCCCATGCTTCCTCAACGGGAGGCGGCACATACCGCGCCAGCCGTGCCACGAGGCGTTTCGCATCGCGGAAAGCAACCTGGTCTTCGGGACTACCGGAAGCCAGTTCAGATGCCAGCAGCCGCGCCTGTTCCGAAGCGCTGCCGGCGGGGTCCAGGTCCACACGCGTGCATTGAAATTCCGGGTGCTCGAGCGCAATCACCCGCCCCAATCCCCAAACCGGCGATTGCGCAACTCGAAGCCGCGAAGTCTCCGGCCCCGTCGGCTGCGCTCCGGCGGTCACTAGCCAGAGGCGCGGAGCATCCCGCCACGGATGGAGAGCCATGGCTTGCACAAGGTGCAGCACGCTGATGGAACCCAGGGACTCGGCATCCGCAAGATTCTCCGCCGTGACTTCCGAGTGTGCATCCAGATTCCACAGATGCACGATGCCGCGGCAGGCATTCCCGGCTTCTGTCAATAGGCGCTGGAAGTTCTCCGGCGTGCTGGGGTCCACCACATACGCCGCCGCATTCGACGCCTCATAGCGCTTCCCCGAACGCACAATCACGCACTCAGCGCCGCGCTCATGCATTGCGGAGGCGAGGGCGTCGCCCGCGCCCGCTCGATCGGTGAAGATTAGCCAGCGGCCCGCGAGATCGCCCGGCGGGGCGGGCTCCAGGCCGGCCTCCTGCCATCGCAGTTCGAAGAACCAATCCTCGATTTTCGACGCTGATCCCCGGGAACCGATCTGCTGCACCTTGATATCGCGCGCTTCCATGAGCGCCTTGCCGTCGGAATTGATTAGAAACGCTTCGCCAGACTCACCCGCGAGCCGCGCGTATCCCCAGCACTCGGTCACGCCGCGGAAACCAGCCATGCGGAGCGAACCGATGCCTACCGGCAGATACGCTGTCCCGGCATCGGCGCGCGCGTCCTTCTCCAGCGCTGCGGCGCCCATCAACTGCAAGGCGCAATCCAGAAGCACAGGGTGAATGCAGTATGCCGCCGCTCCACCGCGAACGCGCTCGGGGAGTCGGATTCGAGCCAGCGCCTCTCCGGGCCGCCTCCACAATTCCACTACCCCACGAAAGCAAGGCCCGTACTCGAGGCCGTGCAACTGCATCAACTGGTAGTGTTCTTCACCGGTGCGCGGCTCTGAACAGAACTCGCGCAGCGTTGCTGCGTCGAGTGTCCCACTGGCGCTTTGGTTGAGCCGAACCGTGCCCGTGGCATGCAGAGTCCAGGGTTGGGCGTCACCCTCGGCGCGGCTTGAAATGTGGAAGCCGGCCGAACCCATCATCCGCGGCTCGAGCGTAACCTGCACGGTGCGCTTCGTTTCCTTGGGCCAGATGAGCGCTTTACGCAGTTCCACGTCAGCCAGCGCGTGCGGGCCGGTTCCGAACACCTCAGTGGCGGCCGCGAGCGCCATCTCAGCGTACGCCGCCGCCGGCAGCACAACCGCCCCCTCAACCGCGTGGTCTTTCAAATAGGGCAGCGACGCCGCGCTTAGCTCCCGCTCCCAAAAATGGGTTCCTTCATGAACTGACGACGCAAAATAATCTCCGAGCAGCGGGTGCGCGGGCCCTGTGATGCTCCTGCGCCGGCCATACAGGTCCCGGACATCCTCCAGCCAGAAACTTTCCCAGCGCCAGGGATACGCCGGGAGAGAAACCGGCGCATGATGCCGCGGGTACAACCGCTTCCACTCGACGGCATATCCCTGCGCGTACAAAGCGCCGAGCCCTGCGAGCATCGTGGACTGCTCGCCCGTATCGCGCCGCATCGAAGCGATGGTCGCACCCTGCCGCCCCGCCTCCGCAAGACTCTGCTCGATGGCGGGCAGCAGAATCGGGTGCGGCCCGATCTCGACGAAACAGGTGTGTCCCGCTTGAATCATTTTCTCGACCGCCGCTCCGAATAAGACAGGCTCACGCAGGTTCCGCATCCAATAAGACGCCTCGAACTCGGCGCCGCTGCTCGTGGCGGCGGTGACCGTGGAGTAAATCGGAATGGCAGAAGCTTTGGGCGCGATGGCCTTGAGTTCCTCGAGCAAGTCCGCCGCCAACGGATCCACCTGCGGGCTATGCGAGGCGACGTCCACCCTTACTTTCCGGCAGAAGATTTCCCGGCGTTCGAGCACCCGCAGCAGCTCATCGAGCGCCTCGGGATCGCCCGCCAGCACAGTGGAGCGCGGGCCGTTGCCGGCCGCGATGGACACGCGCTGCTGGTAGCCGCCGGCCAGAAGCTGCGCTGCGCGCTCCATCGACAGTTCCACCATGGCCATGGAGCCTTGGCCGCTGATCCTGCGCATCAGCCGGCTGCGCCGGCAGATGATGCTCGCGGCATCCTCCAACGACAGCGCTCCCGCGACGCAGGCAGCGGCGACCTCGCCCATACTGTGGCCGACGACCGCATCCGGCACAACGCCCCATGACTTCCACAGCGCCGCAAGCGCCACTTGCAGAGCGAAAAGGACGGGTTGGATCACGTGAATCCCATCGAGCTCGCCATCGGATTGCGTGAGCTGCTCCAGCACCGACCAGCCTGTTTC
>Ga0070741_10007850_pt1 | contig 21796 bp, 22 predicted proteins | sample Coa_R1_4_FD_66440 | JGI IMG/M metagenome (GOLD analysis project Ga0070741, IMG submission 66440) | Surface soil microbial communities from Centralia Pennsylvania, which are recovering from an underground coalmine fire - Coalmine... | ecosystem: Environmental > Terrestrial > Soil > Unclassified ... | reverse complement strand
CAGCAGCACCAACCAGCAGTGGCAGTTCGTGCCCGCAGGCTGACCTGACCGCCGAACGCCGCCGCGCACCAGCGTCTCAACACCCACTGACGGGCCGCTGGTGCGCGGCGGTCTCATGCATGGCGCGGACGAATGCGGAGATCGCAGGATGCTGCGAGGCGCCGCGGCGGCACGCGATCCGGGTGTGGCGGCGGGTACGCAGCGCAAGCAGCCGCACACCGGGCGGCGCTTCACGGGCCGCCAGCTGCGGCACCAGCGAGACCCCCTGGCCTGCGGCGACCAGAGCCAGCACGGTCGCGAAGGCCCTGGCGCTCGGCCGCAGACTCGCCCCGCTCTCCTCGGCCATGTTCGCCGAACCCAACCCGACCGTCCTCAAGGCCGCAATGAAACCCCGGGCCGCATCCCGACTCCAGACGTGCGGCTGCCGCTCCTTCCCGCCACGCCCGCGTCGCGCGACGCCGCACTGCGCTGCCTCGCCGCCGCGACGGAGACGCCGGATCACCGCCTCGACCTGCTCGGGGCATAGCAGCTGCACGCACGAAGCACAAGCTCTGAGAACTCGGATGCCTAAGCGGCCTTCCCCTGGTGATGCTTGGTGCGCAGGTCTGCGGCTTCCAGCTGCGAACTGCGCAACAGCGAGAAGCAGTCGGGGAGCCGGTGAAGTGATCGCTCAGTTCGACCGTCCGGCGGGGGCGGAACCGCACATCTTGGAACCGGAGGATTTCAGAAACCTGTTCGCCGTCCTGGAAACGGTCGCGAATTGCGTCGGCCAGGAGCAGTTCTTCGATCAGTTCCGGGAAGGGCTGGCCCGCCATCTCGGTTGGGACGACACGGTCCTGGTGGACATACCGCAAAGCCACGGATCTTTTCCGGAGAAGTCCGCTCTGCTCGATCATCTGCATAGCAACCGGCCGGCCGATTTCCTTGAGGAATACATTGACCGATGGTATCTCCGGAACCCGTTCAAGACCTCCCGCGCCAACTCCCTGCTGGGCCGCAAACACCCGATCACGTTGTGCGACATGTATCCGCACAGCACGCCTGCCGAGTGGGAATTCGTCGATCAGTACCTCCATCGCCACCGGATCGCCGACGTCCTCAACGGCACCATCGACGCCGGGCCGGAGGGAGGCATACTCGTCTGCGCTTATGCTTCGGACGAGAACCTCATCCGAGGGCGCGAGCGCACCCTGATGAAACATCTGAACCGCCACGTCGGCCCATGGCTTCAGGCTCATTTCGGACGACTGCGCGAAACGCGGACCCAGGCGGTCCTCACCCCACGCGAAAGGCAGGTCGCGCAGCTGACGGCCGACGGTATGACCAACGCGCAGATCGCCGATCACATGTATGTGACCGTCGAGACGGTCAAGAAGCATCTGACTCATGCCATGGCCAAGACGAAGTGCGCCAACCGTACCCAGCTCGCGCTGCTCTTCTCAGCGAAGGACACGGTTCGGCCGAGCGGCCCCAGCTGACCGCCAAGAGGCCCGCCCCGCAGCCCGCCCCCGCGCGGGCTGCGGGGCGGGCCGTTCACCTGACAGCCGGCTCTCGCGCCGTCTCGCGGCTCAGCCGTTGTAGAAGTCGTACCAGCTGAAGTAGCCGTGACCGTAGCAGTTGCCGCCGAACTGCCAGTACCCCGGACCGACCAGCGGGCCGTAGATGACCGTGCCGTCGCTGCACCCCGTGACCGCGCCGGAAAGCCCGTAGTCCACCGTGACGTTCGCACCCCACTCGTAGGTGCTGCCCCACACGTGATCGACCTCCGAGACGTGCATGGGACGGATTCCGCCGGGCTTCTGCGGGGGCGCGGCCTCGTGCACGATCTTGACCGGTGTCTGCGACACCGGCGTGGGGACCTTGCTCGACGCCGCCGACGCGGCGCCGGTTACGGCCACGGTCACCAGGGCCGCGGCGGAAATCGCCGCCGCCCCGAACGTCCTTGCCTTCATGAAAAACTCCCGTTTGTTTGGGCCTTGCCCGCCGACCAGCGGGCTCCCAGAAAAAGCGTATTCATGACATTCGCGGCCACACAATTACCCGAAGGTGGAAGGCGACGGTATTCCACCTTCGGGTAATTGTGTGGCCGCTATCTCGATCCTAAAGTCGTGAGCACGGGCCCGCGACGCCCGCTCACCTGAGGGCCGTCGGTGTCGGAGCCTTGTGCGAAGCTGACGCCATGGCTACTGCACGCTTGATCGCACCGATCTTCGCCGTCCACGACCTGGACGCGGCGCTGGAGTTCTACGCGCGGATGGGCTTCTCCGTCCGGCCGTATTCCGGCGGCGGCTACGGCTTCGCCACCCGCGACGGCGTCGAACTCCACCTGGGCGTCGCGCCCGAGGGCGATAAGCGCACCAGTTCGGCGTACCTGTTCGTCGACGACGCCGACGAGCTGGCGGCCGAGTGGCGCGCCGCAGGCATCGAAGTGCACACCCCGCAGGACACCGAGTGGGGCCAGCACGAGGGCGCCGTCGTCGATCGCGACGGCAACGTCATCCGCTTCGGCTCGCCGATGAGGGAAGCGGCCGAGGACTAGCGGCTCACGCGGGGAGTATCAGGACTCTGCCGTGCCTAGCCGGCGCAGGATCTCGGCGAGGATCGGCTCCGAGGTGGCGAAGTTGAGCCGCGCGTAGCCGGCCCCGCCGGGCCCGAAGTCCGGGCCGCGGCTGAGCATGACCTTGTTGCGGGCCAGCAGCGCGGCGGCGGGATCGTCGCCAAGTCCGAGGGCGCGCCAGTCCAGCCAGGCCAGGTAGGTCGCCTCCGGCAGATGATGGCGCACTCCGGACGGCAGCCCGTCTGCGACGAGGAGCCGGTTGCGGTCAAGGAGGGCGAGCACCTCGGCGAGCCACGGATCGCCGTGCCGCCAAGCCGCGAGCGTACCGGTCACGCCGAGGCTGCTGGACTGGCCGAGCAGCACCGGCGGCAGCGCGTCGAGCGCGGCGCGGACCGAGCCGGGCGCTACATCCGCGACTGAGCAGCGCAGGCCGGCCAGGTTGAACGCCTTGCTCGCGGAAGTCAGCGTGACGGTACGCGCGGCCAGGTCCGGTGCCAGCGCGGCGAAGGGCAGGTGCCGGTGCGGCCGGTAGGTCAGCTCGGCGTGGATCTCGTCGGAGATGACGAGCAGGTCGTGCCGCTGAGCGATCTCGGCGAGCGCGGAGAGCTCACCGGCCGAGAACGCCCGGCCGGTCGGGTTGTGCGGGTTGACCAGAATCAGCGCCTTGCATCGCTGCCGCGCCACGTCCGCGGCGAGCCGGTCGAGGTCGAAGGACCAGCCCTCGTCGGTATCCAGCATCGGGATCGGAACGAGGGGCCGGCCCATCGCTTCGAGCGTCCGGACGAAGGGCGGATATGCGGGCGTGTGCATCGCCACCGCGTCACCCGGATCCGTCGCGACGTGCAGTACCGCTTGCAGCGCCTGGATCACCTCGGTGAACACGCGTACGTGCTCCGGCTGCGGGATATATCCGTACCTTGACTTCATGCGGTCCGCGAACGCCTCGGCCAGCGGATTCTCCCCGGGCTTGTCGTCCCAGGCGGGGTAGCCGAGATCGGTGTGCACCGCCTCGACCAGCGCGTCGCGGATCGGCTCGGCCACTGGGAAGTCCATGTCCGCGACCCACGCGGGCAGGGCTCCGCGCGCGGTGGCCAGGGCCCACTTGGCGCCTGGCCGCCGGGTGAGGGCGGCAAGGTCGAGATCATCGAGCATGAAGCCAGCGTAGAGCGGCGAGCGCGGCTGCGACCGAGCCCACCGAGCCCACCGAGGCGCCTTCCGCTGGACGCACCGCCGGAGGGTCGTCGACGTCGAAGAAGGTTTGCTCACCGTTCACCCCCGCTCCGCCCTCCCACCGGGCCCTCGATGGTCTGATCCGAAGCGAGCCGCGCGGCTCCGCGCGTGATCCATGGGAGGGGACTGCCGCATGTTCGACCGTTCAAGCCACCAGCCGGTGCGGGGCAGGCGTACCGGGTTCGGGCTGGCCGCCTCGTTCGCGCTCACCGCCTGCGTCGTGACCGTGTCCGGCGGCGGCGCGGCCCAGGCGGCGGGGGACAGGTCGCCGTTCATCCCGGGCGACCTGCTGCTGAGCCGGGTGCACTACGCCGGGTACGCCGGCCTGATCACCCCCGGCGTCACCGTGCTGCCGACCGGCGCCGTCGCGATCGCCGACGGCAGCTTCGCCCACGTCTGGGACAACGTCCAGGTCGACGCGAACTTCGGGGTCACCGCGCCGATTTACCTCGACCGGCTCACCGGGCGCGGCGCCGTGGTCGGCTCGATCGCCGTGCCGGACGCCGCGGCCGGCGCGCCCGGGCGTGGCCGCGACCTGCTCAGCGGCAGCTTCTCCTCGAAGTCCGAACTGGCGCTGAACCTGTCCACCGACGGTTCGGCGGTCACGTTCATGGGTTACGTCGCCCCGGCCAACACCCTCGACGCCTCCAACGGCAACACTCCCGGCGTCGTCGACCCGACGAACCCGGATACGCAGGCCGTCTACCGCGCCGTCGCCGAGCTCGACGTCAACGGCAGGATTCGGATCACCGAGAGCAACGCCTACAGCGGCGACAACGGCCGCGCCGCGATCCTCGACAACGGCACCGGCCGGTACTACGCGGCCGGCAACTCCAACAACGGCACCGGGACCTCCGTGCCCGGCGTGATCTTCGGGACCGGCGCCCAGCTCATCACCCCGGCGCACGCGCCGGAGAAGGCGCAGACCCCGGGCAGCCCGACCCCGGCCGGCGGCTTCAGCATCACCCAGCTGCCCGCCAACACGAAGGCGGACAAGCTCGGCAAGGACACGAACTTCGCGGAGCTGACCATCCATGACAACGTGCTGTATTACACCAAGGGCAGCGGCGGCAACGGGATCGACACCGTCTACTTCGTGGACACCACCGGCAAGGCCTGCCCGCAGGGCGTCGGGCTGCCCGTCCCCGGAGCGCCGCTTCCCTCGACTCCCGACGCCTACGACCCGGTGACCGGCCAGCCGGCGGGCAACATGTGCGTCCTGGCCGGGTTCCCGACCGCGCTGGCGAAGTCGATCAAGACCCCGGACACGGGCGCTCCGGCCAACACCGCCGCGTTCGGCGCCCTGTGGTTCGCCAACCCCACCACGCTCTACGTCGCCGACTCGGGCAACGGCTCGGACGCCTTCAGCAACGGAACCTACACCGACGCCGCGGCGGAGAACCTCGCCGGCATCCAGAAGTGGTCGCTGGTGAACGGCGCTTGGACCTACGACTACACCCTCAACGCAGGGCTCGGACTCGGCGTGCCGTACACCGTCCCCGGCCTCCCGGCCGGCACGAACGCCGTCACCGGCCGGCCCTGGACGCCCGCCGTCGACGGCATCCGCAACTTCACCGGCAAGGTCGACCGCGACGGCACCGTGACCCTCTACGGCGTCACCACCTCGATCGGCGGCGTGTCCGACTACGGCGCCGACCCGAACAAGCTGGTCGCCATCACCGATGAGACCGCGGCCATCACCCTGCCCGCCGACGAGCAGTTCAGCACGCTGCGCACGGCCCGCCCCGGCGACGTGTTCCGCGGCGTCTCCTTCGCTCCGCGCTCCGACCTCTGGTAGGCCGATACGGCGGCAGCAAGTCAAGGGCCTACACCTTCTCCAGGTGTAGGCCCTTCGCACGCCCGCAGACCTCCGACTACTTGACGCCTTGGGAGGTTGCGTTTACTTTCGTTTAACAATTTTCTAATGAATGTTGTGATGTTTGCTTTTCTGTTTGTTTCTCGGCGGCGCCCGACACCCACCGTGCAACGAGGAGTCCGAACATGCGCATCGCATCAGCACCGCCCGCACGAACCGGACCGCCCCCGCGAACCGGACCGCGCCGCCTTTTCACCGCCTGCCTCGCGCTCGCCCTCGCCCTGTTCGCGGTGGCCGGGCCGCGCACCCCGGCCAGGGCGCAGAACAACGGGGCCGCGCTCACCCCGCTGATGGGCTGGAGCAGCTGGTCGTTTCTGCGCGGCTCGCCCACCGAGGCCAAAATGAAGGCCCAGGCGCAGGCCATGTCCACCTCCGGCCTGGTCGCCGCCGGATACAAGTACGTCAACCTCGACGACTTCTGGTACCTCAACCCCTCCACCACCGTCGACAGCTACGGCCGCTGGGTGACGGACACCTCCAAATTCCCCGACGGCATGGCGAATCTGGGCTCTTACATCCACGGCTTCGGCGAGAAGTTCGGCATGTACCTCACGCCCGGCATCCCGGTCGCCGCGTACAACCAGAACACCCCGATCGAAGGCACCTCGTACCACGCCCGCGACATCGTCTCGGACACCAGCAGCCACGAGACGAACTACAACTTCGGCAACGTCATGTACTACATCGACTACGCCAAGAACCCGGCCGCCGCGCAGGCCTACCTCAACTCCTGGGCCGACCAGCTGGCCGGATACGGCATCGACTACCTCAAGGTGGACGGCGTCAGCCCGAACGACGGCGACACCGAGGCCGTCGCCGACGTCCAGCACTGGGCCCAGGCGCTCAACCAGAGCGGGCGCACCATCCACCTGGAGCTGTCCAACTCGCTGACCACCGCCGACATCGCCTCCTGGCAGCAGTACTCGAACGGCTGGCGCATCGACGGCGACATCGAGTGCTACTGCGGCTCGAACGGCTCCTCCTTCCCGCTCACCGACTGGAACAACGTCAAGGGCCGCTTCACCGACGCCGCCCGCTGGATCGGCGACGGCGTCACCGGCGGCTGGAACGACCTGGACTCGATCGAGGTGGGCAACGGGAGCAACGACGGCCTGACCCTGGACGAGCGCAAGACCCAGCTGACGCTGTGGGCGATCGAGAACTCGAACCTCACCCTCGGCGTGGACCTGACGAACCTGGACTCGACGGACCTCGGCCTGATCACCAACCCCGAGGTGCTGGCCGTGGACCAGGCCGGCCACCCGGCGCGCCCGGTCGACGCGACCACCACGTCGCAGGCCTGGTACGCGCCGAACGGCGACGGCAGCTACACGCTCGCCCTCTTCAACCTCGCCGACTCGGCCGCCACGGTCGCGGCGAACTGGCAGGACATCGGCTTCACCGGCTCCGCGGCGAGCGTGCACGACGACTGGTCCCACGCCGACCTGGGCAGCTTCTCCACCGGCTACAGCGCCGCGCTGCCCGCTCACGGCTCGGCGCTGCTGAAGGTCACACCGACGAGCGCGGTCACCTACACCGCCATGTCCTACAACATCGTCAACGTCAACAGCGGCATGAACCTGGCCGTCTCCGGCGACTCCACCGCCTCGGGCGCCGCGATCGTGCAGCAGAGCGCTGACAACGCCCTCGACCAGGAGTGGCAGCTGGTCCCGGTCGGCGACGGCACCTACAAGGTGGTCAACCGCACCAGCCGGCTGCAACTGACCGCTCCGTCCGCCGCGCAGGGAGCCCAGCTGATACAGAAGGCTGACGACAACGCCGGCGACTCGCGCTGGCGGTTCGCCTCGGCAGGCAGCGGCTCCTACACGCTGACCGCAGTCTCGGACGGACTGCTGGCCGACGTCTCCGGCGCCTCGACGAGCGCGGGCGCCCCGGTGATCCAGTGGCCGTCCAACGGCGGGGCCAACCAGCGCTGGACGCTGACGCCGGTCCCGGACGCCAACCAGGGCTACCGCGTGGAGAACTGGCTGACCGGCGGGCGGCTGGACGTGAACAACGACTCCACCGCGAACGGCGCGCAGCTGCTCGAATGGTCCGACAACGGCAGCAGCGACCAGCGCTGGACCTTCGTCAAGCAGTCCGGCGGCGCCTACACGATCGTCAACGCGAACAGCGGCAAACTCGTCAACATCCCCGGCCCGACGACCACGCAGGGCACCCAGCTGATCCAGTACCAGGACGACGGCAACAGCAACTCGCGCTGGACGCTCGTCGACGAAGGGCCCGGCGTGATCGCGCTGCAAAGCGTGTACGACAGCCAGCTGATCGACCTGTCCAACGGCGGCACCGCGCCGGGTACCGCCGTGATCCAGTGGCCCTCGAACGGAGGACTCAACCAGCGCTGGACCCTAGCCCCGTGACCACAGCCTCCATGACAACACCGCCTCTATGACCGCGCGGCGCTGCGTTGACCGCCGACGCGCAGCGCCGCGCTAAGACCACGCGACCGCACTCGCGTGGACCGGGCGTGTGGCCGACCGGACCGCGGTCGGCCACACGCCCTCGCCGTGATCGAAGCGAGGTCCGATCCGGACGGCCGGCGGCGTCAACCCGATGAGCTGTCGAAGCGCAGCTTGGAGGTGATCCGGTACCGGTCGCCCCGGTAGATCGAGCGGGCGAACTCGACGATGCGGCCGGTCGCGGCGCGCGTGGTGCGCTCGATCAGCAGGACCGGGGAGTAGAGCGGCACGTCGAGCAGGTCGGCCTGGTCCGGGTTGGTCACGTGGGCTCGATGGTCTGGATCGCGTCGGCGAAGTTGCCCAGGCTGAGCGGGATCGGCAGGAACCCCGGCGTCGGACTCAGAATCCTGCCGTATCTCCGGGCCGAACGGCGACGACGTCAACGAGACCTTCTACACGATCTCGCCGCTGGCCAGCTGCGATGACCCGAACTACAGCGAGAACGACTTCGAATACCTGCCCAACGGCGGCTGGGGCGTCAACGGCCCGCGCATGTACACCACCACCTGGTTATCGTACTGCGACAGCCCCTACTCGCAGGACAACAGCTCCACGAGCGTCGCCGCGAGCGACGCCGGCTGGCGCACGCTGGTGATGACCGTGCACGGCGGCGCCGTCACGTACTACATCGACGGCAGCCAGTACTGGTCGACCAGCGGCAAGTACTATCCGCGCGGGAACCTGACCATCGACTTCAACGAGTGGTTCATCAACGGCTACCTGAACGGCAGCTCGACCCCGCGCAGCTGGGAGGAGCAGGTCGGCTGGGTCTACTTCGCCGGCGGCGTCGCCCTCTCCCCGGCGCAGGTGAGCAGCAACGTGGCCGGACTGCAGTCGGCCGCCGCCAGCTTCGTCGACACGGTACCGAACAGCTGACCCCACCTCAGCGGGCCGCGCCCTGGCCGGATCTCCCGGCCGGGGCGCGACCTGAGGATCAAAAGGTCTGACTGTAGACCAGATGCAGCAGCAGCTCGCCGACCACTGCGGCCGGAAGCGTCACGAGCATCCAAAGACAGCTACGCACGTGTTGGCGCCCGCGTCGGCCCAACGCCGCGATGAGGACGATGCCGATCACCGTGAACAGCGCCGCGCTGGAGTAGTAGCCCAGATACAGCCCGTACGCGATGGCCGCCTCACCGAGGAACGCGCTGGCCAGCACCGCGAGCCCGAGCCCGCGAACCGGCCCGCGCGCCGACCGCCACAGCTTCCCGGCGACACCGAACGTCGGCCCGCCGATCACGCCGCACAAGGCCCAGAACGCGGTGATTCCACTGCCGACCGCGATGCCGCGCAGGTGGGCCGTCACGTCGTAAGCGATCAGCTCCACCACGCAGGTCACCAGTCCCGCCACGGCCGCATGCCAGTACCGGCGCGCCCCGATCCCGACCGCGAACGCCGGGGCGAGCCACGGACTCGCCGAGTTCACCAGGCTGAGCCAGGGCGAATCGAGGTACGCCTGAAGCAGATCCGTGGCGACACCGACCAGTACGCCGACGAGCACGGCGAGCGCGAGCAGGGTGCCGAAGCCCGCGTGCCAGCCGGATTCCCGCCCACGACCGGCGCCTACGCCACTGATGATCCGCCGCAGCTGATCCGCGCGCCACGCCCCGGCCGTATCGTCGGGCGTGGCCGCGAGCGGAGGCTCGTCCGGCGTGGTCATCGGCGGGTTAGCGGTCATGTGATCGACACTATCCGCCGCGCTCCTGCTCCGGTGTGAACCGAGCGGCGTGCGTGTGCGGCAGCGGCAGTAATGCGCCGAGCGCGCGGACGATCTCGGCCGCGGCGACGGCCTGGCTGCGGCCGTTGCCGTGCAGCCCGTCCCTGCTGATCGTGCGCGGGTCGCGGGCGGTGGGATGGTCGGCGAGGTCGACGTGCGTCGTACCGAGTCGGGCCGCGAGCGCGTTGGTGCGGCGGCCAAGGGTCGCCATGCGCTCGGTCGGCGACGGCTGGAGCCACGCGGGCAGGCTCGGATACAGGGACCGCACGAAGATCGACAAGGTGATCACCCGCGCTCCTCGTGTCTGTAAGGCCTCGACCATCGCCGCCAGATCCCGGTCAACGCCGTCGGCACGCGTCTCGTAGCCGGGCCGCAATGCGTCATTGGCTCCGCACACGACGAGCGCCAGGTCCGGCCGGAATGCCAGCGCGGTATCCAACTGCGTGGCGCGCACCTCGTGCGTGCGCAGACCACGGCGGCCGAGGTTCAGGTACGCGGTGCCGGGACCGGCGCGGTCCAGTTCGGCGGCGACCCGATCCGCCAGCGGCAGCGGGCTGTAGCCGGGCATCGGTTCCGCGACACCCTCCGCGATGCTGTCCCCGAGCACTGCGAAGCGACGCCACGGATGCCCGGCCAGCAGCGCCTGCGCCTCGTCAGGACCCAGACAGTACGGATCGGCGGCCTCCGCGAAGTCGGCGCCGCCTTGGCTTCGCGTGGCCGCCGCATGCTCGCTGGTCATCAGAGTTGGGATACTTCCGTTTCATGGGCGACGGCGCGGACACGGTGGAAATCTGGCTGATCGACGGCCGCGCGTCATGCCCGGACCTGGCGAACCTGCGCGCGCTGCTCGGCCCGGACGAGCGCACGCGCGCCGAAGCCTGCCTCTCAGAGGCGGACCGGCGCGAATACGTCATCGCACACGCCGCCTTGCACTGCATCGTCGGCGACCGAATCGGCGTCGCTCCGTCGCAGGTCGCGTGGAAGCTCGGGCCGCATGGCAAGCCACATCTGAGCGGACACGAGCGGCGCGTCGAGGCCAACCTGTCGCACTCGGACGAATTCTGCATGGTCGCGGTCTCGGCGTCGCGTCCGGTCGGCGTCGATATCCAGCGGTTGGCGAGCGATTCCACGGCGGCAGCGCTGGCGCGGCGGTATTTCCCGCCGGAAGAAGTGCGGCTCGTGCTCGCCGCCGAAGACGCGGCCGAACAGCGAGCCGTGTTCGCCCGACTGTGGGCCCGCAAGGAGGCGCTGGTCAAAGCGGCCGGCTCCCGTCTGATACTGGGCCTCGCGGCACCGGCGCACGGCCCCGGCCCGCTGACGGTCCATCAGCCCGCCGTTTCGCCGGACCCGGTCCGCGTCGCGGATCTGGAGGCCCCACCGGGCTATTGCGCCGCGGTCGCGCTGATCGGTGCCGAGCCCTTCCGCGTTGTGACCCGGACGTGGGAGTGGCCGGAAGCGCTGTGGGCACCGAGCAATGCCAGACTGACGCAGCCCTGTACCGAGTCGTAGTCGCACAGCGCGATGCTTCGCGGCGAGCCGACGCGTGCGTCAAGTTCGCCGGCGAGTTCCCACCACAAGCCGGTGAGCGGCTGCGCGGGTTGCGCTACGCGCACCCTGCCGCCGCCCGCCGACGCGATGGCGCCCGCGTGACCGGCCCGGTCCGACAACGACGACCCGAAGATCACCGTCGACGCGGAGTGCTCCGCGGACAGCGCCTTGAGCTCCTGCTCAATCGCGCCCTCGCGGATTCCAGCTCGCGTGACGATCGGTCCGAGCCGCAGCGGCGGCGCCGAGTTCGGCACGCGCGGGGAGTCCCCGAGAAGCAGGGCGACACCGGTGTGGCCGACAGGAATCGCGACTTCGTCGCTTGCCCGGTAGGGGAGTGCGGCCTGCTCGACGATAAGGAGCAGGGCGCGGTGCAGCCCGGCGGTCCGCGCATACTCCCGGATCAGGCGCAGTGCGGTAAACGGCGCCACAACGCCCTGATCGGTGAGGCCGAACGCAAGCGGCTTGCCCGGACAGCGCCCGCTGAGCAGCGCGGCCATGTTGCGGCCCGGGTTGATGTCCGGAATGGCGTACGCGAGCACGAGCAGATCAACGCTCTCGTGCGCGGGCACGGCACGCTGGATCAGCGCGGTCGCCATCTCGCTATACGACCAGCCAGTCCAATCGCGATCGTCGGACGACGCATCGAGCCCGTGCTCGCGCAACATGTCCTGCATGTAGAGGTCGAGCCGCGCGGCGTACGCCGCGTCGTGAACCTGCTGCGCCGGCTGCGGGAACGCCATCCGCACCGCCCCGCGCACACCCCAAGCGTGACCCGCCCGGTCCTGCGTCAATACCGGGTCGCCGAGGCCGGCGGGTTCGGCTTGTTCAGCGGCGTCGCGGCGCGGCGCGACCGCCGAGAAGGCCATCAATCCTCCTCGGGCAGCAGATTCGCGGCGATGTAGCCGGCCAGCGTGCCGATGGTGGCGAAGTCGTCGCGGCCCAGCTCCTCGACGCTGATCTCCCGCTCCAGGCGCTCCTCGAGTTCGAGGACCAGCTCCAGCGCGGCGGTGGAGCTCAGACCGAGCGCCTCCATGAGCGTGGTGTCGGCCGTCGCGCCGGAGACCTCGCGTTTGAGTACGCGCGGCAGCAGCCCGCATATCTCGTCGACGACGCGATCGCGCAGCCCGGGATCGGCCGCGGTGTCCAGCTCGGTCATGTTCGCTCCCTTATCCAGTCGTCCGGCGCAGTGTGTCAGTGCTCGAAAACCATGGCCGCGAAGGCCGCGCCACGGCCCGCTCCCGCGGCCATCACGTAGTGGTCGCCGGGACTGAGCAGCTCCCGGCGCACGGCGGTGCGGTAGTTGATGAAGGCGTCCGCGCAGAACACGTGGCCGTATGCGGCCAGGTTGTCGAGCACGACCCGGTCCAGCGGGAAGCCGAGGATCCGGCAGACCTGCCGCCAGATCGGCGCGTTCACGTTGTGCGGAAGCAGGGCGCTGACCGCGCCGAGAGGCAGCGCCGCACGCTCGAGCGCGGCCCGGATCGTGTCCGCGAGCAGTTGCGCGTAGTCGCGCTGAAAAGCCAGCGCGACCTCCTCGGCGTCGTCGTCGTACTCAGCGCGCTGGTCCACGGCGTAAGCCAGCATCCGGTCACGCGGGCCGTCGGCGCCGACCAGGCAAGCCGAGGCGCCCTCGCTGAAGAACGTGGTGTCCGGCAGGATCTCGGCCTCGGCGGTGAACGTCTTCTCCCCGGCCAGGACGAGCGCGAGGGCGCCGGGATCGGGATCGGCGGCGAGCAGGCGGCCGACGACGTCCAGCGCGAGCAGCCCGGACGCGCAGGCGTGGTGGCCGACGGCGAACGCGCTGGCCCGCTCGAGCCCGAGCTCGCGGCACAGCTCGTGCACCGGGTGCAGCGGATAGGGGACGACGGAGGGGAACGTGCGCGCGTGCACGACATAGCGGACGTGCTGTTCGCGGCCGCGCAGGCCGTCGAGTCCGGCGACGGCGGCGCGCAGCAGGTCGATCAGGTCGCCGTCCGGGTCCCGGCGCACCTCGCCGAGCTTGTGATACCTGCGGAAGACCTTGACCTGCATTGGCGTGAGCCTGTACCGGGAGGCGACGTCATCGACGGTCGTCCGCTGCCCGGGAAGGTGGACCGCGACGTCCAGCAGCGCGGTCACGGCGCGTTCCTCCGCTCCTCAGCTCTGCTCGGCATTCACGCCGCCGTCTCGGCCAGATGCCGCTGGCGCATCAGGAACTTGCGCACCTTGCCCGTGGGGCCGAGGATCAGCTGCCCGTCGTCGATCACGACGACGTTGCGCAGCGTCGCCGCGGCGGCGCTGGTCAGGGCGGCCCGGATCGCGGCGGTGCGGTCCACGCCCGGGTCGGCCCAGGTGTGCAGGCTCAACAGCACGTCCGTGAACACGCCGCCGGTCGCCGTCGCGGCGACGATGGTGCAGTCGCGCACATCCGGACACGCCTTGAGGATGCGCTCCTCGGACATGGCCGTGTACAGCCACTCGCCGCCGCCGAGGTCCACCGAGTCGACCGCACGGTCCACGTGGTAGTAGTAGCCGTCGTCGTCCCGGTACATCAGGTCGCCGGTCAGGTAGTAGCCGTTGAGCCGGTTGCGATAGGTGTTCACCGAGTCGTTCCAGTAGCCCGGCGCCAGGGTCGGCGCCTTGAGCCCGAAGTGGCCGACCTCGCCGATCGGCACCTCTCGCCCGGTCGCCAGGTCGAGCAGCGCGACGTCGGCGAACACGTGCGGCCTGCCGACGCACCGGCCGTAGCGCTCGGTGTCGGTGCGGTGTGTGATGTGGAAGGCCGAGTGCCCCATCTCGGTGGAGCCGAGGCCGTCCACGAAGCTCGAGCCGGGGACCCGCTGGACGCCGTCGCGGGTGACGGTGTTGCGCGAACCGGCCGCGACCAGGTGCCGGACGTGCGGCTCGTGCGCGCAGTCCCCGGTGTTGAACCACAGCGACACCGAGTCAAGGTCATACTCGGTCAGATCGAACCTGGCCAGCTCGGCCCAGGTGACCGCGAAGCCGAAGACACCGGTCGGCCGCCATCGGGCGATCGCGTCGAGGATCGTGGCGCCGTCGCGCTGCTGCGAGAGATAAAGCAGTTCGCTGCGATTGCACAGCGCGTGGTTGACCGTCATGATCCCGGCCGCGTGCGCCGAGGGCAGAGCGCTGAGGATCCGCTCGGTGCCCTGCGCGCGAGGCGAGCCGAGCCGAATCATCCGCGTCGCCGCGAAAAGGCTGCCGTGCGAATGCACGACCGCCGCGGGCATCCGCGTGGTGCCGGACGAATGGGTGATGGCGATCGGATCATCGGGGTGCAGGCGGTACGGCGGGGGAGCGGCGCCCGGATCGCCGGTGCCGGTGTCGGCCGCGTCGATCACGAGGCCGACGGCGAGGTCCTGGCCGGCCAGCCGCTGCCGGTGCTCCGCGTCCGTGAGCAGGGCCGTGCCGCGCAGCCGCCTGATGTACTCGGCCGCCACGTCCGCGGGCAGGTCCGGATTCATCAGGGCCGCAATAGCGCCGATCCAGTTCAGCGCCAGCGTGTTCAGGAAGCAGTCGGCCGAGCTCGACACGTGAACGGCGACCGGGTCGCGGGGGCCGACGCCCCGGCGCACCAGCCACGCGGCACGGGCCCTGACGCGCTCGTGCAGTTGCCCGAGGGTGAGCCCCTGCCAGGCAGGCAGGCCGTCCACCGCGCGGTCGAAGGCGATCCCCGGACCGTCCAGCGGCGCGCCGTGCTCGATCAGCTTCGGCAGCACGTTGCCCGCACCGAGCTCGGGATCCGCGGCCAGCGCCGCCCGGATGCCGGCGATACTCATGGCGTTCTCTCCCTCTTGTTCGGAACCCGGGCCCGCGCCGCAGCGCAGTTTCGGTAGCGCTGTTTCGGGTGCTCTTTCTCGGGGTGCTGTGTCTCGTCAGCCATGTGCCGCTCCCGCGAGCTGCGCCGATCCGACGGTCGTCAGAATCGCCGCGCGCAACTGCTCCCGGCTCGGCTGCAGCGCCCGGTCGAGTTCGAGGGCGAACGGCAGGACCGCGCCGTCCGGCCGGGTCACCCGCCTCGGCGGCGCGACGAGCCGCATGCTCTCGGCCGCCGCGGCCACGATCTCGGCGCCGATGCCGCAGGACCGGTTCGCATCGTCGAACACGACGAGCCGCCCGGTGCGTTCGAGACTGGCGGCCAGGCCCGACCAGTCGAAGGGATGCACCGATCTGGGGTCGAAGACCTCGACCGAGACCTCACCGGCCAGCTCCTCGGCCACCGAGAGCGCGTCGTGAACCAGGTGCCCTACCGCGACGACGGTCACCTGCGTGCCCGGGCGCTGCACCCGGCCGACCCCGAGCGGCACCGGCGGCACGTCGGCGAAGTCCAGATCCTCGCGGCGGCGCAACGCTCCTAACGGCGCGAAGAGCACGACCGGGTCGTCGTCCCGGATGGCCGCGACCAGCAGGCCGTACGCGTCCCGGACGGTCGCCGGCACCACGGTCTTTACCCCGACGTGCGCGAAGAGGCTGTAGGGGTGGTCGGAGTGCTGCCCGGCCCAGCCCTCGCGCGAACCCGAGCCGGTCACCAGGTACGTCACCGGCACGCGCGCCTGGCCGCCGGTCATCAGCGAGAGCTTGTGCGCCTGGTCGGCGATCTGCTCGAAGGCGAGGAAGAGCAGCGCCGGGATCTGGAACTCGATCAGCGGGCGCAGGCCGGCCAGCGCCGCGCCGGTGGCGAAGCCGGTGAAGGCCTGCTCGGAGATGGGCGTGTCCAGCACCCGCTGCGGGCCGAACCGGGTCAGCAGGCCGGCCGTGACGTTGGTGGCGGCGGACCTGACGTCCTCGCCGAAGACGCACACCGCCGGATCGCGCGCCATCTCGTCGCCGAGCGCCCGATTGAGGGCCTTGAGGTAAGACTGGTTGGCCATCAGCCCACCCCGCTCCTGGTCCGGGTGCCGTCGGCGTACAGGTAGTCCAGCGCCGAGTCAGGATCCGGATGCGGGCTGCCGGCGGCGAACAGCACCGCCTCCGTCAGCAGCTCCTCGATCTCGGCGTCGATCCGCGCACGCACCGGTTCCGGCAATCGCGCGCCCTGGATCTCCAGCGGATCGCGCGCTCGCGCGGCCTCCACCTCTTCAGCACTGCGATATCGCGGCCGGGCTGCGTACTCGAAGGTGTGATGCGCATCGACCCGGTAGGTCACGCATTCGAGAAGTGACGGTCCGTCGCCTGCGCGAGCACGGGCCACCGCCTCGGCGGCCGCCGCGTACACGGCTTCTGGATCCATGCCGTCGACCGTGTGCGCGGGAATGCCGAAGGCCTCGCCGCGTCCGGTGATCGTGCCGGCTACCGCGTCCTCGGTCCGCGTCGAGGTGGCGAACCCGTTGTTCTCGCAGACGAACACGACCGGTACCCGCCACAGCGCGGCCAGGTTGAAGGTCTCGAGCACGACGCCCTGATTGACCGCGCCGTCTCCGAAGAACGCCGCGGTGACCCGGTCGACGCCGGTCCGCCGGGACGCCCAGGCCGCGCCCGCCGCGATGGGGGCCGCCGCGCCCACGATCGCGTCGGCGCCGAGGATGCCTATGCCGAAGTCGGCCGCGTGCATCGACCCGCCGCGCCCGCGGTTGAGCCCGGTGACGCGCCCGGCCAGTTCCGCGAGCATCCGCGCCGGATCGGCTCCCTTCGCCAGCACGTGCCCGTGGCCGCGGTGGGTGCTGGTGATGAAGTCGTCGCGGCGCAGCGCCGCGCACACCCCGGCCGCGATCGCCTCCTCGCCGATGTACGGATGGATGCCGCCGACGATCACGCCCGAGCGCACCAGCTCGATCGCGCGCTCCTCGAACCGCCGGATCAACCGCACGGTCCGATACAGCCCGGCCCGATCGACGCCGGCGTGGTGCAAGCCGGCGCTGTCGATGCTGGCAGTGTCGAGATCAGCGCTGTCGACATCAGCGCTCTCGAGATCGGCATCGTGACCCATGGGAGTCCCTTCTGCGTGCAGCCGCGAACCGGTCAGAGTGCCGCTCCACTCGCGGCGACGGTCACTGCGTCCGGGCCGTCAGCGCCGTCTGCGCCGTCTGCGCGGTCTGCGCGGTCTGCGCCGCCCGCGTGCGCGTGTGCCGGCTCGCCGATCGCGGTGAGGATGCCGTCCCAGAGCCGGGCCCGCGCCGCGAGCGCGGCGTTGACCGTCTGCGCGCAGTCCTCCCAGTTCTGTTCGTCCTCGCCGCACAGGTCCGCCAGCATCTGCATGGCCATCGGGGTGTGCTGCTCGCCGTCGACCTCGATGTGCCTGGCCAGGTAGTCGACGAAGGTGTCGAGCCCGCCGACCAGCTCGTTGACCGCGATGACCTGCTGGAACATCTCCGGGATCAGATCCTCGCGGCCGAACGCGAACGCGGCGGCGCGGGCGTGCACCGGAGCCTGCTCGATGAACCGCCAGGTGGTGGCGGCGAACTCGGCGCTCGGCGTTGGCACCTGCGCCTCGGCCAGGGCTTGCGGCACCGGGCGCCCCGCGCGCAAGAGCCGCAGGAACGCGGTGATCGGGCCGGTGTCCGCGCCGGCCTCGGTCATGCCGCCGAGGTAGAGCTCGAAGTGGCTGATGAAGCCGCCGCGCAGCTCATCGCTCTCCTCGACCAGGACGATGTCGTTGATCAGTCGTCTGCTGCCGGTCGGCCCGGTCGGCACCCATGGCACCTCGACGCAGGTCAGTGAGCGTTGCAGGGACTTGAGCAGGGACATGAAGTCCCACACCGCGAACACGTGGTGTTCTTGGAACGTGCGGATCGCGGGCAGGTCGGTGAGGCGGGCGTAGAGCGGGTGGCCGACCACGCGCTCGCGCGCCGTGCCGATACGCTGCTCTAGCCGGTCGATCCCCGGGTGTCTGCGTCCCCAGTCGTAGCGCGACATGGCTCCTCCTGACGGTCGTGGCTCAGCCGAGCGCGGCGCCGCCGAGTTCGGTGGTGAAGTTTTGGGTACCGTCGCTCCAGATCACCGGGCAGTACTCGGGATCGGCGTAGTCGGGGCGGCCATCGGGCAGCCGGCGCACCAGCGCGTCGTGGTTGTACGTCACGGCGGCGCCGTCGCTCAGCTCGAACCGGCGGTATTCGTTGTCCCCGTCTTGCAGGTGCAGCGAGACGGCGCGGCGCGGCCGGTCGCTGCGGTTCGGCCCGCTGCCGTGGTAGGTGCGGCAGTGATGGAAACTCATGTGTCCTTTGGGAATCTCCATCTGCACCTTGCGGACCTGCGCGTTGTTGTAGGCCGCGTTCTCGGCCAGGACGCGTTCGAGGTCTGACTTGTCGCGATCCGCGAAGTGCTTCGTCATCGAGTCCTCGCGGCCGATCTCCTTCCACAGGTGGCTGCCGTCGATCATGGTGATCGTGCCCATGCGCGGGCCGCAGTCGTGGAACGGGATGAACGCGGTCAGCATCCGCTCGGAGGCGCAGGTCGCCCAGTAGTGCTTGTCGAAGTGCCAGGGCACGATGTTGCTCGGCTCGTCGGCGACCGGCGGCTTGTGGATGAGCGTGGACTGGAACAGCCGGATCCGCTGCGTCGCGGCCAGCCGCGCCGCGACCGCGCCGATCAGCGGTTTGCGCAGGATCCGCGCGATCGGGTCGCTCTCGACGTGGATGTAGTCGTTGTGCCGCTGCACGGCGCCGTCGCCCGGCTCCCAGTACGCCAGGCGCGGCGGCCGCAGCGGCAGGGTCCTGCTGCGCGCGCCGGCGTAAAACCGCTCGCTCGCGTCGACCAGCTCGTCGATCTCCTCGTCGGTCAGCAGCTTCTTGGTCAGATACCAGCCGTGCTCCTCGTAGTGCGCCACCTCGTCGTCGGTGGGCAGCAGCTCGCGCTCCGCCTCGGTGAGCGGGGGAACGGACGCGGTTGAGCTGGGCACGGTTGAGCTGGGCACGGTTGAGATGGACATGGGCGAGATGCTCACGCAGGCCTCCGCGTTTCGGTGGGCGCCGGGTTGCGCACGGCGGAGAGCTCCCGCTCCTTCGCCGCGTAGAGCGCGGGGATGTTGCTGGTGCCGAACGTGCGCGCGCCGTGCCGTTCGATCAGCTCCCAGAAGAAGGTGCTGCGCACGTGCATGGACCTGGCGAAGATCTGGTACATCAGGCCCCAGTGGTCCCGGTCGGCCAGGATCCCGCGCGAGCTGAGCCGCTGCACCGGGATGTCGATCGGGCCGAGCCGCGAGCCGAGCTGCTCGTAGTAGGCGGCGGGCGTGGGCGCGAACCCCGCGCCGCGGGCGGCGAAGGCGTCCACCGCCCCGGCGATGTCGTCGGTGCTCAGCGCCACGTGCTGGACCCCGGCGCCGCCGTGCCAGGCAAGGAAGTCGTCGATCTGGCCCCGGCGGCGGCTCACGTCCGGCTCGATCAGGGTGAAGGTCACCGCGCCGGACGGGCTCTGCACCACCTGGGAGAACATGCCCTGGTCGCCGACCTCGACGTACTCCTCGAAGATCGGCTCGAACCCGAAGACCTTGCGGTAGTGGTGCACCGTCGGCTCCAGCTCGCCGGCCGGCACGCAGAAGGCGGCGTGGTCGATCGCGGTGAGCAGGTCCGGGGCGCCGGGCGCCGGCGCGTCGGCGCTCTCCACCAGGCCGGGCAGGAATCCGGCTCCGGGGCCGCTGCGCTCCACCAGGCGGTGCGCCACGTCGCCGAAGCCTGAGACCACGGCCGTGACGATCCGTTCGCCGTCGTGCTCGTAGACCCGCGGCTGCTGCAGCGGCGTCGCGCCGGCCGCGACGGACTCGGCGTACGAGGCCGCGGCGTCCTCCACCCGGAAGGCGATCGTCGCGACGCCGTCGCCGTGCCTGGCCACGTACTCGGCGGCCGGATGGTGCGCGGCCAGGCCGGAGGTCAGCAGCACCCTGCTCTCGCCCTGCCCGACCAGCAGGCTGCGCCGTCCCGGCGCGCCGGTGTCCGGGCCGCCCTGGCCGAGGACGCGGAAGCCGAACGCGCGGCACAGCACGAAGGCCGCCTGCCGGGCGTCGCCCGCGAAGAATTCGACGTGGTCGACAGCGAGCACGTCCACTTCGCTCACCTTCCTTTCGCCGGCGGCCGCATGGTGTGGCGGCGCGGAACGGACTTCACGGATCGGGTCTCAGGGGTCTGGTTCATGGCTTGCGGTGCGTCAGACCGCGCGGGCGAGCCGGGTGCTCGGCGGTCCGAAGACGAGGCTGATGTTGTGGCCGCCGAAGCCGAACGAGTTCGACAGGGCGTAGCCGGCCTGCGCCTGGCGCGGCGCCTTGCGGATGTGGTCGAGGTCGCAGTCCGGATCCGGGTCGTCGAGGTTCTGCGTCGGCGGCAGCAGCCCGCGGCGCAGCGCCAGCACGGTGACCGCGGCCTCGGCGACCCCGGAGGCGCCGAGCATGTGCCCGGTGACCGCTTTCGTGGAGCTGACCGGCGGCAGGTGTGCGCCGAACGCGGCGCGGATCGCGCGGGCCTCGGCCACGTCGCCGAGCTTCGTGCTCGTACCGTGCGCGTTGAGGTAGCCCACGTCGCCGGGCGCGATGTGCGCGTCGGCCAGTGCCCGGCGGATGCATTCGGCGGCGCCGCCGCCCTCGGGGTCCGGCATCGTGGGATGGTGCGCGTCGTTGGTGGCGCCCCAGCCCACGATGTCCGCGTAGGCGGCCGCTCCGCGTGCGTCCGCGTGCTCCGCGCGTTCGAGGACGAAGATGCCGGCTCCCTCGCCGAGGACGAGGCCGGCCCGCCGCCGGTCGAAGGGGCGGCTCGCCGCGGTCGGGTCGTGCGCCCAGCCGCGGGCCAGGGCCCGCGCATTGGAGAAGGTGTCGGCCAGGGTCGGGAACAGCGGGGCTTCGCTGCACCCGCAGACGACCACGTCGGCCTCTCCGGCGCGCAGCAGCCGCGTCGCCTCGCCGATCGACTGGGCGCCGGCCGCGCAGGCGGTGCCGATCGACGAGCTGTAGCCGCGGATTCCGTACTTGATGGCGATGCGGGCCGCGCCCATGTTGGGCAGCATGCCGGGCAGCAGATACGGGCTGACGCCGAGGCGCCCGCGCTGCGTGCGCGTGACCACCTGGTCCTCGAGGGTGGCCAGTCCTCCGGTGCCGGAGACGATCACCGCGGTCCGGAACGGGTCGGCATCGCGGCCCACGACGAGTCCCGCGTCGGCCAGCGCGTCGGCGGCGGCCTTGAGCGCCATCACGACATACCGGTCCACCACGCGGGTTTCGGGCGGCGGCAGCACGCTGGTCGGGTCGATCGGCGGCGCGAAACCCGCGACCTCAAGGCACTCGGCCAGCGGGTGGTCCTGTGGCGGGCGGCTCAGTCCCGACCGGCCCTCGCACATCGCCGACATGATCGCGTCGGCGCTCTCGCCGACCGGCGTCACGAGCCCCATGCCGGTGATCACCACGCCGCGGCCGTGAACATTGCGGTGGCGAACGCCGCGATCGTCAACACCGCGACCGTCAACGCTGCGCT